>WNFJ01344267.1_pt1 | contig 29176 bp, 28 predicted proteins | sample 5400461 | NCBI WGS metagenome assembly WNFJ01 (sample SAMN13153349, study PRJNA577476) | soil metagenome | isolation source: 115 cm saprolite on Douglas fir-dominated hillslope | place: USA:California | collected 2013-09-17
TCGAGTGTCCCAGTAGTTCCTTCACCGTCATGATGTCCACTCCTCGTTCCAGAAGACGTGATGCAAAAGTGTGACGCAGCGTATGCCACGTCACGCCTGAGATCTCCGCCTTTTCGCAGGCGAGCTGCAACCCCGCGTCGAGATCAACGAACGGTTCCCCGCTTTTCTGGTTGTAGAAGACAAACTCGTTCTTCCTTCCCAGAGCCCAAAACTCCAGAATCCGGCGTACGTCCCGGTTGATGGGGACGACACAGATCTTCTGGGTCTTCGGTGAGAACACGTTGATCAGACCCTTCTCCAAGTCCACGTTCTGCCAACGGAGCGAGAAAATCTCCCCGACGCGGCTTCCCGTATTCAGGGCAAAAAGAACGATGTCCTGAATAGCGGGTGTGGCGTTGCGCAACAGCCTGGCTTCCTCCGCTGGGCTCAAGACTCGAAACCCGGTATTGACCTCTTGAAAGAACTTGACCTTTCGAAGAGGGTTCGAGCCCAGGTAGAGGTCCCAGTCGATGGCGAGATTGAATATTCGCTTGAGCAAGGCCAGTTCGCGATTTACGGTCGCGCCGGACACTTTCTTTCGCCTGTGGAGTTTGTATCCCTCTATGTCGGGCGCGGTGATGTCTGCTAGCTGCCGCTCGCCACGGAAGAAACTCTTCAGGTGTTCAAGCATTTGTTCGTCTCTCAACCACGAGCGCTTATTAGCCTTCGCATATTCCATGTAACGTTCCGCAAATTTCTCCAGGCTTATCCTAACGGGCTGGCGGTAAATGCCCCGAAGGACTTCGGACTTCCGAAGTGCATGGAGTCTTTCTGCGTCGCGCCTGCTGGAGCTATGCGAAGACTCTTGGATTCTCCTTCTGTTTTGGTCGTGATAATTGATCCACCAAATGCGCTTTCTTCGATAGATTCCCATGCGGCTCTCCTTCTACCCTTTGCCAGCCGCGCGCCCATTTTAGCAGGTATGCACGGTTAGAGTTCGGCCGTCTGACGGGCCTCAATCCGGTTCTCGATCACGAATCGTCGGAGGTCTGCCATTTGAAACCGGACTGCGCGTCCAACCTTGATAAACGGAATCCTTCTCTGCCATACCCAGCCGTAGAGGGTCGATGGAGAGACGGCGAGAAAGCGCGCCGCTTCGTTGACGTTAACAAGTTCGGTCGGGCGTGTAGCGGGAGGATCGGTGGGAGTGTCCTTATTCATGTCTTATCCTTATCCGACCCTGATTGGAATATCCCGTTCGTGAAGTGGGCCTTCAGTTGGAGGGTCGTTTTTCTGCTGGGAATTGGCGAGCTCGGCCTGGGCTTTGGTCACGGTATGTCTGGCGTAATACTCGGGGTCGTGCTTGTCGTCAGCACGGTAGTCGGCAATCCGCTGGATGACCGTCTCGGGGTCGTCGCCGCGGGCGAGAGCGCGTTTGGCAAAGGCCCAATCGTGCTCGGATTGGCTCTTGAGGTCGGCGGGCATGGTTCGCTTACGTTCTTGACCCTGGACTCTGTACCGTGACTGTTCGAGTGAGTCGTCGTGGATTGCGAAGTCGCGGAGTGTATAGACGGCCTTGGTTTCCTGACGCACTTGGACCGTGAATTCATCGGGCAATTTTCGGTTGGCAAATCCCGGTAAGCGAAGCACGCGGGTCGTGTCGGTCGCTGCTAGATCGCCGTCGAATTGATTTGCGAGGCTATGAAGTAGGGACTCTGCTTGATCTTTACTCACTTCTGCCACTTTCCAGACGACTTGGTGTTTGCCGGGTGAGGTATCGAGAACAAAATTTGGGCCTGGAACTTCGAAGGACGTTCGAATCGCTTCGATAGATTCGTCACCGTTTCTGTCGAGGTCCAAATAAACGTGCCGAATATCCTTGATATTGTCCTTAATGCGACTGTACGCGCCGTCTTTGATTGGATTCATCCCGACGAAGATGTCAGACCCGGCGACGTTTTGATTTGCCAACCAACTTTGAAACTGCGGACTCGATATCGTCTCGGCCTTGGTGATTCTTTGGATCGTTGTACCGGTATCGCGATTACGGACAAGTATGGCGACATTCTCGTTGGCTTCGAACAACTCTAAGACGTACCCCGAAGCCGTGAGCGATCGAGGCGTGAATAGAGTGTCGGTCGTCATGTTTGATCCTTCCTCGCCAAAAACACAGCGCAGTAATCGAACAGGTCCGCATCGGGGTCGTAGCTATTGATTTCCAGGACCTCCGAAATGTACCGGCGCCCCGGCCGTCGTTCGATTTGGACGATTACGTTCAACGAGTCGGCGATGTTGGTCTTAATGGCGCGATAGGGAAGGTCCACTCCACTCAGCAATACGCAACTTGTGAAGCGTGCGAGGCCTTGTTTTGCTGAGTTCGCATGGATAGTGGACAAGGTGCCCGAGTGCCCCGTGTTTAGGAGTTGCAGAAGATCGAATGCTTCGCCCCCGCGAATCTCGCCAAGAACAATACGGTCGGGACGGTGCCGGAGGGCAGCCTTCAGGAGGTCGCGGATGGCAACTGCGGGAACTCCGTTCTGTTCCCTGCGCGCTTCAAACCGGACGAGGTTTTCCTGTGTCAACTGAATCTCGGCTGTGTCTTCGATGAGGAGAACGCGTTCATCCGGGGGGATGAACCTTCCTAGGATCGAGAGAAGGGTCGTTTTACCAGTTCCAGTTCCACCGCTGATCAGGATATTTTTCTTCGCGAGGACGCAATCTTCGAGACGATTTGCAAGTGTGCGGTCAAGAGTGGCTGCCCTGATGAGATCCTCCATCTCGAAATGGCAAGTATTGAATTTGCGGATCGTCAGAGTTACGCCTTCCAAACTGCAAGGCGGGATCACTGCGGCAACGCGGCTGCCGTCAGGCAAACGTGAGTCGAGGATGGGTTTCGATTCGGAAATGTCATCGCCAAGACGCCTGGCAATATTCTTGACGGCGATCATTAGGGATTTTTCACCCAGCGACACACCCGGCACCTGTTGAATGAAGCCTTGTTTCTCAATGAAAACGCGGTCCGCGCCATTCACCATTACTTCGCTAATGGAGTCGTCGAGGATCAAGTGCTCGATGGGTTTGAGAAACGGCAGAATCATCTCGAAACCGTTCATCATAGGGCTCCTTCAGCGAGCTGCTTGAAGTAGGACTCGTTTGGGTCGTTGTAGTAGGGCTTGAGGTAGCAAAACATCGGAGGTGTTGGGTTAACGCCGTCGTAGGCAATGGTGATGGACTGGGCGTTACGTAGTTCCATGAACGTTTTCGTGTCGAAGCGGTAGTCGGGCTGGGTGTTGTAGCTCTTGGACGCAATGATATTGGCCTTGTGGGACAAACCCTTGCCGGTTAGCCAGCTGATCTTGGTGTCGTGTCCGCTCTCGGACAGGCTGTAGGAGGGTTTCAGCTGGTCTTCGCGCCCACAGAGAACGCTAGCTGTGTGCGCAGAAAAATCATCGGACAGCGTGAGGAAAATCTTTGTGCGAAATGTCTGAAGGAGAGTTCGCCAACTGTCGCCCGGCAGTGCGGATTTCAACGAACTGATGCTTTGCGTTGCGATTATGGGAATGCATTTGGGTTGACGCGATAGGCTAAAGAATTTCTCGTCACCCGTGGGTTCGCTTTCGCCGACAGTGGCGAAGTGCTGATACTCGTCGCAGAGGAAGAGCACTTGGCGGAAATGCTTATGCGGGTTTGCCTCGATTTCCGGTACGCGATTGAGTACGGCTCGCTCAAAATCGAGCTTCATCATTACGCCGAGAGCCTTTGCCAGACCCGCATTCATGCCGATAGGGAAATTGAGAGCGCAGATCTTGCCGCTTTCAATCAACCAAGAGAATGAGGGCAGCGGTTTCCCAAGTTCGTTGTTCGCGTTCTTCTGAGGGTCATAGCATTCCTTCTTCGGGCAGAAAATCTTCTTTACCTTCGGGTTGTCGTCGAACAACGAAAGAAAGACGGAAACCCCCTCGACGATCGAGCTGCGGAGCTTTGGTTCGATTCGTCGCCAGTCATCGTTAAACCAACGCTTCACCGCTTCGAGTTGTTCGAGCTTTTCGGGATTGGCTTGGGCTGGGTCGTGAACGGTACGAGACTCCGATTGGATACCTCTTTTCTTTAGTATCTCCCGCAGCTCCGGCGTGGCCGGTGCGAGATGGCGGTCTTCCTTCGGGTCGTGTATGAAGCCGAGTCCTGTAAGATCCCCGGCACGCTCGCCATAGATCTTCGGCGTGACGGCCACGTAATGGCGTCCGAGAATTAACTCCTCAGCTTCCTGAATCCTCTCTTCGAGGAGCGGCGGGGAAATGGCACACCGATAGACATCGAAGAATGTGACGTAGTCGTATGCGACCTTATGAAGAAGAATGATGAACTTCACGAGATTGGTGTATGCCTGCTGCCAGAAAGGCTCTTTGCCACGGCCGAAGAGGTTGTTCAGAAGCGAAGCAATGTTGTAGGCCAGAGCGTACGCGTCTAGGTCATTGTGAAGAGGGTTGTAACGATATTCGGAATCGAGGCCGATTTCGATGTAATCCTCTGATCGGCCATGCCGGGCGAGAATCTCCCTTATCCTTCGGCAAAAGTCCCCTTTGACTTCGAGTATTAGTCCTCCAACACGCTTGTCTTTATCGTCGGCTTTGTAAGCGAGAATCTGCTCGGCGAAGGGATACATGCAGCATGAAGTTTTGCCACTACCGACCGCACCTAAGATAGCGATTCCTGTAAACAAACCACGCTCAGGAATCGTGAGCCAATGGGGAGCCCTCGCAGGCAGCGGTTTGCGGGGGTGATGCACTTCGCCGACGACGAGAAAGAGGTCATTCCTCTTACGTGGATCGGGATACTTGGGAAGGCGTCCGGGAGAGATGTGCGGGCGTGCTTTGAGCGTGAAGATGTAGAGGCCGGAAAGCACGGTTGAAATGGCTAGGTAGGGCGTGGTGAATAGGAACGCGTAATAGAGGTACTTGAAGCTCGAAAAGGCCTGCGGAGCACGGGTCGCAATGACGCGCAAGAAAATCTGCTCATCCGGGAACGGGTGCGTATAGAACAAGAACGTTCCCGTGGCCATTGCCAGGAGCGCAGAAAGGAAGCTGCGGGATTCGAGGACTCGGTGCATCAAGCCCTCCCCCGGAGGCCACTGGGTTGGGCTACGTTGGGTGACTGGGATTGTGCCGCGCGCCGCTGGTCACGCCATTTGCGATAGTCCTGATCGCGCCAGAGTTTTTTGAGGACGCTGTTGATCACGTGGTCTGGGCTGCTCTCGATGAACCGGGCATAATCTTCGAGCAGTTGGTTGACTGGTTCTTCGAGTTTCACTTCGCGAGTGGTTATTCCTGGTGCTTTCTTAACGATCGGCATGGTTTTGCTCCTTTTCTGGCGTGTCTTTCATCCGAACTCTCCGTCACCGTGGAAAAAAGTCCGGCACGATTTGTTGTGCCGGGGGGCGGGAGCGACCCCACAAAACTTTTGGGCGGCTTGGCCGCAAAAAAGTGGGGTCGCTCCCGCCCGATTTTGGCTTTTTTCCACGGTGACCTTTGGCTTCCTCGCTTTCGCATTTATCCCGTTCCCAAGGACTTAGAACGTCTGAGGGTGAAGTCGCGGCAATGTCAAAGGTGCAGAGCGTAACATTTACCTTCTTCACCCAGATTCCTCGGAACTAGCCGCAGGAGCCCCAATCCGCCGCAGAAGAAAGGTGTCAAACCCGACTGCCCGCTTCCGGTCATTGGTTCCAACTTGCTGTCGGATGGCAGCTTCGCTGATGCGACCGTTCTTCCATCCGCGATACAGTCCCTCGAATCTGGCGCCGCTGAACCGGCTGCGCGCCTGGTTCCGAAAGATGAGGTCACCGTCACTCACGGCCGCATATTTCTTTTCGTCCCACGCCCTGCGCACTCGGAAGTAGCGAACAAGGTCGTCTCCGATGTCAGATTCGAGGGGAATCTTTACGACCGAATGAAAGATTTCCGAGGCCTTTTCGAAGTGGGTATCGGAGCGGGATGCATACACCAAACGGAACTCGGACAGCCGACGAAAGAGGGGCATATAGCGCTCTATGTGGTGGATGAAATCGGCGAATGCAGCCCCGCCCTCATGGATGTAGGTGAAAGTCACCACAGGCGAGGAAGGAAGCAAGAACATCGGGAACTTATCTACGAAATACCGCACGGTAGGACGAGAAGTTTTCCTTCCAACGTAGAGGTGTGCGGGCAGATAGTGCTTTTCGATATTGAGAGTTCCACAGAAAAAGCGGACCTTGTCGGGCTCGGTTTCAAGGTACTGATAGGCCTGGTTTTGGAGAACGAAATCAAGAATGGCGACGCGGCGTTTGATGAAATCGAACTCATGTGAACGTCGATTGCGGATGTTTTCCCGTTCGATTTGGCGGTACAGGCGGCGCGAGAACAGATGGCAGACGACACCGCTCTTGGGAAAACACTCGATGCAGGCATGCCTCCGGCTTTGGAGCTTGTTCCAAAAAGTTGTTGTGCGCTTGCCCCAATGGGCGCCAGTAAAGGCGAGGAATTGGCGGGCGGAGAAGTAGCCAGAGTGTGTGGCAACGATGTAGAGGAATCGGGCCTCTACCTCCGTGTAGCCGAGGGCTTGAAGCGCTTCGAGATGGGCTGGCGCGATGTTCATAGGGAGAGAATTCCTGCGGTGAGTTCGCGTTCGTCGAGAATACGACGGAGCCGGGATGAATCTTCAGAGCGGCTGTAAAGAGAGAATCCCGCTGCTGCCTTGTCCGCTAAGGCGCGCGGCCTGTAGTCGCGTGTCGCCAATTCGAGGTCTACGTGCCGAATTTCAAGGTCGACTGTCTCGTACTCGATACGCAAATCGGGAAGGGGAATCTTTCCGTTTACAAGCTGGAGTCCGTGCTTTTGGGCGATTTCGTCTTTGCGATCTGGGTTGTCTTTCTCCGGGGCGAGCAGCGCGAGGTCCCGATTCAGATTCCGTTTCAATTCATAGTCGAGGATGACGCGCAGGGGTCTGCCGCCGGAGCGTTGGATACGGGCTGCTTCCTTGTGATAGAGGCGGTACAGGTCGGCGTCGTGCCTCGCCTCACGTGCCTTTAACAAGCCGTGGTAGACGACTTGGTCCTCCGGGAGTCGATTTGTTCTTTTGAGAAGGCGGTGACCAGCTTTTGTCAGGGTCAGGACCCGCAGGGTCTTTTTCCGCGAGATTGGGATGGTCTTGTCGGTAAGCAGACCGTCGCGGACGAGCCGGCGAACGTCGCTCTGCATACGGTCGCGATCCCCGTCATAGGCATGCTTCGCAAGGTCCGGCGCCGCAATCACGCGGAACTTGCCAACTTCTGTTAGGGAGTGAATTTCCGAATTGCGCAGAAGATACGCGCGGTCCCGGACATAGTAGGCGCGAGGAGAATCATTGCGTTCGTCGCGGACGGAAACCTGGTCGCGAGAGTGGGAAGCTTCGGAACGGCCGGGGTTATCTGTCGCCAGGTTCCGGGCGTCTCGCGTGTCAGGTGGGGTGGATCTGGGCCGCCGCGCAGAATTGCGTGGTGAGATATCGCGTGTATCTCGCGGATCGTAGGAAAAGACGTCGCGGGACATTAGCTCAGTTCCTCATCACTCGTAGGAACGGGCATGTCGACATGGCCAACGTTGAATTGCTTGTCGAGGTGGGATAGCTTGCGACCTGTGTTCTTGAGGAAGAAGCCGCGGCTAATGGCGAGTGCTATGCCAAACAGATTCACGAACAGTACGGCGGCAAAGATGAGAATCGTGGAGCCGTAGGCGTGGAAAAGGACACCCTTGTAACGAGCCATGAACTTCAACTGATCAAGCAGCCAAAATCCGTAAGCAAGCAAGATGGCAATGGTGAAAAGCAGGGCGTTCGCGATCATTTAAGTCCCCCCGGACATGAGCGGGTAACTCGATACGGTGTTTTCCTGAAACTGAGCTGCTCTTCGGAGCGGGCGGGAAGCCGTTAAGCAACGGAGGCCCTCCAGAAGCGCGCCTGGGGTGTCTGGGAGCAAGGATGCTCGGGTGGGCTGTGACGCCTGTTGGGGCCAAGCGTGAGGGGAAAGGGGGGACGTGGCGCGCGGAGGTTGGGCCGATGTTGCCAGGCGACTGCCCGCGACCTCTTCGGTTTGGGAGTGGATTCGTGTTGTCACTTGAATGCCTCGTCTTCCCGGAAATAGGTGATTGCCAAGCCCAGCGGATTGATGGGGATGAGCTCGTTCGGGACTCTGGCTTTGAAGACGAAAACGAAATTAGCAGTGTAGAGGTCGCGCTTGATTTCGCTGTGATCCGCGGGAGAGTAATAAACCATGTAGAAATCCACGCGCGCCTTGTAGGGAGGTGACTGCATTTCTTCGAGCGCGACTTTTTTCACGTCGATGTCAATTTCAGGCGCGGAGTTGTTGGTGAGGAACTTCCCGATGATGTCGTCTTTGCGGTAGGCGTCGAGGATGCCGTCGGCGAGCTTTCCGTCGAGGAAATAGAGCGCCTTGGCGAAGTCATTCTGAATCGTGTAGCGGTTGCGGCGGTAATAGAGAGCGCAAAACTGAGAGAGAAAATACTTCGCTTCTGCGTCCTGCGGCTTGTACTCGAGATTGTGGTAGTTGATGGCCTCCGCGCGCCCCAGATCGTCAATACGGATAACAAGGGGACGGAAGTTCTCAAAAGTACGGACGGTACGGAGGTCCACGAGTGCGAGGCCGATGGCTACGAGAGAGATGAGGACGAGGGCAATCTTGAGGTATGTATTGGTCACCATCGGGTCTCCGTACTGTTCGAGATAGAGGCGCTTGGCATCTTGAAAGCTCGCATCGTTGTTCATTAGAAGAACCTCTCCATGATCCCCACCGAGGAACCGCCGGCAGTCCCACTAAAGATGTGATTGGTGAGAGCCGGTATTTTCAGGAGCGCGTAGATTGCGGCTAGGAAAGTAATGAAGAGAACGGGAAACCATCCGATGAGCTGGGCAACTGAAATAGTTTTCGTAGATTCAAGGCCGAGAATTCCAAGGACGAGGTTCCCGATAACATACACAACGGCCGCGGCAATGACCTGGTAAAAGGAATACTGGATGAAGCATCTAAGCCAGCCCCAAAAGATCCATTCGAGTTTTGGCACGATGAAGAACGGGACAAACAGCGGCCCGACAAGCACGCAAACCGCGGTGGCAATGAATCCGTAAGCGATGACAACAATCGCTATTCCTTGCGCTGCCGCGAGCAAGATGATGACGACCGCGTAAATCAAGGTTCCAAGGAAGTCCGCAACGCCGGGCGAGTCGATACGGGATTCGAAATCGGCAACACGTTCTACAACGGTTTGAAGCTCTGCCTGGTCAATCTTGTTTGCCAAAAACTGCGATTCGTCGGTCACTAAGTTGTGGAAGCTCGTGCCAATACCGGGGATCGGGGGGGTGCTGTAGTAGTTGACCATCGCGAATCCGAAGCTAATGGTGAGGAGAAGACTCGCGAAGTTGTCGAAGTGGAGAAAATGTTTGCCGCCTGCGGAGGACAATGCAGATTTCACTCCATACCACACGACAAGGATCGTAGCGAATGAGCGGAAAAGGTTTTGGCCCATGGCGTCGAAGAAGCCGAGGTTCCGTGTCAGCAAGTTGTTGATGGCCTGAAAGATGAATTGCAGGAAGTCAGTCTGCATGCCTCGGCTCCTCCGACGAAGGTTCCGGCGTTCCGCACCTTCACTGCATGCGGAAGTTCTGGAGTGAATTGGTCATTGTTGCGGTCACCTGCGCCATGTTTCCGGCGAGGCTGGCTCGGCGCTGAATGTCAGCGTTGATGGCATTCGTGGCCGCCTCGCGCTGCTGCTTCGCGAGAATGGTTTGTTCTTCAAGAAGTGAGGCAAGCAACTTGTTTGAATCCTGAAGGGTGCGGAGCGTGAGGACTCCGGCAGCGTTGATCTTGTTGAGGACTGCCACTTCAGTGTTGAGGTTTGGATCGTTTGAAAGAGAATCCTGTTGCAAGTTAGCGATCCGATTTTGGAGGTCTTGGGCGTTGCCGCGCATGGAGCCAATGGTGGCGATGGCATTCGTGTTTGCGCCGTCCGATAGCTCGACGGATGCGTATTGAGATTTCACGCGGGCGAGCTCGTCAGCGGTCATGCCAGAAAGTTGATCTGCGTTGTACTGGAAGAGCTGCGTCGTTGCTTGTTGGTAGCCGCTGTTGACCGCAGAAAGCTGGCCGGAATTAATTCCGCTCACCCACGTTCCTGTGTTGCCGTAGGTGTCCCTGGCGACTGTGTTTCTCCATTGGGAGAACTGTGCGCGATAGCGGGATGGCATATTTTGGAGGTTCTTGGCCATTTGAGCGGCCAAGTTGTACTGAGCTACGAGTTGCGCGTAGCTGTTCCTGAGTTGAATGAGTTGCTGCTGAAGCTGAAAGTATCTGAGCAATGCGTTGTGGTAGTTCGTTGGGTCGTAGACGATTCCCCCGAACCCGAACTGAGCTGATGCTGTTCCAACGCATAGGAGCAGGATCAGCAGAACTGCCAGAATCTTCCCTTTCATCGATCTCGTTTCCTTTCTTGTCTTCATAAATCCGAAGGCATCTTGTGATTGTTGTAGTCGGGGAGTGCGAGATCACCCGAGAGATAGACCTTGACTCGGTGACCCTCGCGGATCGTGACCGTAGGCGGAATATTGAGGAAGCGGTCGAGAATGTGGGCGGAAGACTGAGCCATGCTCTGGCCAAGAGCTTGACGCATCACGTCGGTACCGGACGCTGTTAGTGCACTACCTGTACCGGCTTCCGCTACTGCTCCAAGGGCGCCAATGGCAAGCGAAGCTCCGAAGATGCGGAGGTAGTGGTTGTTCACCTGGTCTCTCAGACCTGTGTCCCCAATTTGGTTGAGACCTTTGAATTGGTCGAGCGGGACGGAATAACCGTCGGGCATGACGAGTCTGTGGAATACGACAGCAAGGCGGGTCTGACCTAAGTTGTCGACTTTTCGTGTTTCGCCCAGAAGCCTCGTCCCCGCAGGGATTAAAAGGTGCTGGCGATCGTGAGAATAGACGTCGCTTGTCAGCAGACACTCAACGGGGCCAGAAAACTGCCCTTCGAGTCTGTTGATGAGGACGGTTTCAAGAACGGTTCCTTCAAATATGACGTAGGTTTTCCCTGCCGCCGCGTTGAGCGCCCCACTTGGCGCGGCGGCAGGGGGTCGGCCTTCCTCCTTTCCGTCGTTGTTTTCCGCGGAAACGGTATGTGTCGGATCAGCGATAGCGGGAGGTGGCTGCGACGTTCCCGCTTGTGGAACGGCCATCGCCTGCATGTCTTTCAGAAGTTGCGTGAGCTGTGCGGCGTCTGGGCCAGCGTTCTGAGGAATCGTGATTGGTGGGTTCAGGCCCCGTTCGGATTCCGTCGCTGTCTGAGTGTTGGTAGCGGTCCTGCGATAACTGAGAGCGACATTGGAGGCAAAAAGCGAAAGATAATCGCGCTTCTTTCCCTCGGCCTTAATTGGGTCCTCGACCCGTTCCGGGGGCTGGCCATTGGAGGAGCCGGATTGGTTAGGTTGAGAGCTTTGCGGCCCGGCTCCGAGGAAACGGCTCTGCTGTGCGAGAGCGTTTTGGGCAACGAGCTGTTCGCGTTGCAATTCCTGAATGCGATTCTGGAGTTCTGCGATCTTGGTCTCGTTGACTTCGATTGGTGCTTGCGCAGGGACCCCTTGCGCGGCAGGCTTCACGGCGGCCTGGGGCTTTCTTCCGCCAGTTAGCCACATGATGACAACCATTACGAGAGCCAGACCGATGAGAAGCCAGGATTGAACGTTCTTAGGTATCAGACCAGGAGGTTTGGGAGCCTTTTGTTGAATTGGTTCGTTCATGATTCGCCCTCACTTTTCAGAAAGCCGACGTGAAAAGGTGAGTTTCTTGGTGCCGATGGCGAGATAGCCGCTATCGAGGATCTTCGGAGCGATGTACACCCCGTTTTCGAACTGAAAGTTGATGAGATTCGGCTTGCCGTCTTTGACTTCGTAAAGGGTGGGCTTTTCGCGTGCACTGCACTTGATGTAAGTGAAGGCGGCGTCGTGATAAATCGCGGACACCAGGAAGGGCTCGCGCGAAAGTTTTGAGTCGAACGTGTAGTCAAACTGAAGACTCGATTGATAGTCAGCGCGAAACTTGTTGATCTGTTCCGTTGCCTCCGTCTGGGCAGCGCGGACCTGCTGGTCAGTTTGGCTGCGTAAAGTTTCGAGTTCCTTCTTGTATGCCTCGGCCGCTCGGACGTACCCTCGCGGGTCGGCGTTGCCACTTACGCTTGAGCCGTCTTTCGCCTCAATGAACAGTTTCAGGTCCGGTTCGACATTCGGTTCGTTGCTCACCTCGTTCAACAAGAATGAGTAGACGTGCGCGCTGGCAGTGATGAGATTCAGATTGCTGCGAATGCCGGCCTTGGCCGGGTGGACGTAGCAAAGATTGTGTGCACCGTTGATGATCCAGAACTCCTTGTCGCCTGTTGTGAAATCGAGGATCTCTTCGCTCTCGGGGAGGACGATGAGTGTGGAGAATCGAACCTTTGCTCGGACCTGAACTATGTCCTGCCGGGAGTACTTCACGGTTCGCGCTGCTCCCGCATCCGCGACTGCCGGTTCGGCACAGACACCTAGGCAAAGCACGGACAAAATCGGAAGACTTCTAAGGACGGACTTCAACCTTGTACGGATCAGCATTTCTCTCCTCCTGATGTGTAGTGATTTCGGGATCATCGAAACTGGGATGAAACTCACTGGCGACTTCCAGTGGGAACAGAATGGGTCCGAAAACAGTCACGATCGCGCCAACGCAAACGGCGAGGAAAACAAGAAAGAAATAGAGCACAGGATCAGAGCCGAGAAGAAACCTGAGAATCAGAAAGCTTCCTACCGCTCCGGGAACGACCACGACCCAGAAGAATAAGGAGATAAGGAGTGCCTTAATCATTTCTCACCTGCCAGGATTTCGAGGCCCTTCTCGAATCCATGAGTCTCGAAAGCTTCCTTCCGCCTGCGGTTGTCGTAGGGATCGTTTGTGTAGAGCCAGTAGCTCTTGGGGTCCACTTTTAGGTTTGCAATTTTGGCCAGTTCGGGGGTCTTAATGAGGAACTGCTGTTTCGGAATCAGATTGGAAATCAGCTCAACTTCATTCTCGTTGAGATGGAATTGCTTCTGGTAAAGCTCCCGATCCATGTCTGGGTTGGCGAGGAAGATTTTCGTCGCACAGCTCTCAATGATGACGTCAAGGATGTCAGAACGCCTTAGCTCGTCGAGCGACTGCGTAGAAAGCACCATTGCGGCGTTGTGCTTTCGCCAAGTCTTCAGCGCTTCGACAACATACAGCTGGATGCTGGGGTTTCTTAAGAACACCCAAGCCTCGTCGATGAAAAAAGCTTTGAACGTGGGCGTAATCAGGTTGTCGGTGATGACTGCATTCGCGCGATGCAAGATGTAGAACAGGAGCGGTTGGAGAATTTCAGGGTACTGCCTCATTCTCTGGAAATCGAAGCACTGGAACTGCGAGAACGAGATGGTGTCCTCGGAATTGTCGAACAGGAAGCCGAACTGCCCGCCGCGAGTCCATTTCGCAAGCCGGTCGGACAATTCGTGGCCGAGCGTGTTGGAAAGTACACTCAGAGTGCGCAACGGAGGGTCAACCGCGTACAGGTTCTCGATCTGATGGTAGAGGTCGCGTTCTGTGGCGGGATCGAACTGCGCTGTGCCGGCATCCTGAATCAGGACCTTCAGAAACAGTGCAAGGAAATCCAGGTTCTGCTTCGTTGGAGGAAGGGAGAACGGGTTGATCTTGAAGTCGCCGGATTCGAGCCCTACTCGGACGTAGGAACCGCCGAACAGATGGGTGAGGCTTTCGAAGCTGCCCCCCAAATCGAAGACGAACGTATGAGGCTGATACTTCTGCAAATTCGTAATCAGGAAATTCAGGAGGAACGATTTCCCGGCACCCGTGCGCCCGAGAATCATGGTGTGCGCGACGTCCCGGTAATGCAGGTTTAGGAAGTAGGGCGCGTTGTGATTTGTTTCAAGGACAGCGAGATACTCGTGCCGGAGATGTGAGTTGCGAGGCTCGCCACAGTGGAGAGTGAAGAGAAAGGAAAAGTCGGCGTAGTTCGTGTTTAGCACGTAGAGATAACGCAGGTTGAAGGCGGAGTTGCCGGGCACCGCCGCGAGAAATGCGTTTAAGAGGTTGTACTTCTCTTCGTAAACCTGCGCGTCGTAGATGCTGAATACCTTGTAGAATTCTGCGCAAGCTCGGTCCACCTTGGAGGGGTCAAGGTCGTAGATGACAACTGTGAGCGAAAACTGTCCGAAGTAGTTGCCGCGAAGCTCAATCTCCTTGATGCTGTCGCCGAGTTCGCGTACCTGAGATTCTTTTGAGTCGTCAAGAAGCATGTCCTGCGGACCGACATCGTTCAAGTTGACCTGGCTGATGAAGGACCGCTTAGTGTTGTGGAAATGGCGCCGCTTCGCTTGAATGGTCCGGCGGGTCTTACCTGAATCTTCTTTCTTCCATTCCGTAACAACGTAAAAGTTGGTCTGGACTTCGAGCAGGCGCTTGAAAATGAGCGGAAAACTCTGCGCTGAGGGCTCCTTCAGTGTGAGGACTTTGACGTAATAATCGTCAAGGCGAAGATGGCCCCGATGGCATTCCAGGTGGGACTCGCACAGATAGTAGTCGAGGAAGGTGTCGTATTTGAGGTTTGCGAGTTCGAGTTTGTCGGGTGCGAAATTCAGCGTCCGCTTGAGAATGCGGAAGGATTCTTGCTTGTTGAGAAGCCGAACTGCCAGGAAGTCGCTGACCTGGAGGAGGAAACTTTGGGCCTTCAGCAAGAGCGTGGCCTGGGCTTTGTCGATCTCCCTGTCGAGTAAGACAAGTCGCTTCTGTGTAGAGAAGTATGCGAGCAGCTCTACGAGAGCCTTTGCCGGCCTCTTTGGGAAATCGGCGAGCGTGCTACGGAGAGTCCGGGTGTAGCGAAAGCCCTCAAACAAGACAACGTAATAGATGGAGAGGGAGAAAAGGGTGTCCGCTTTGGTGGCGAGATAAGCGACTCGATTTTTGATCGCGGCGTCAACGATGGGGCTTCCGTAGAGTTTGTATGGGATAGTCGGGTTGTTGCGTTTGAAGAGGTACTGATAGACGCGGTAGTTCTCATCGAAGAGCCTGAGGGCTGATTCGAGCCGCTTCGTTAGCCCGTCGATTGAGGCGTCATCTAGGCACTCGTAGTCCACTCCCCGAACTTCGAGAATGACGCCGAGATTCCCGGTCTTCGTGAGAAATACATTCCGGTCGATGAAGCCGTAAAGGTTCACTTGCTCGTTGAACGAGCCTGTTTCGGCGTAGTTGTTGAAAATGCGCTTGAGCCTAAGCATTGCGGACCCTGCGAATGGAAATAGGGCTGAACTTAGCCGGGTCGTACTGATTGCGGAGCTTCGCGGCAGTCAGCAAGAACCGGAAGATTTGCGGGTCGGTCGTTGTCGCCCAGCGTGCTAGGAAATAGAGCAACAGGAACATGAGGATTCCGCCAAGCAGACTTCCAAGCAGGTTGAATGTGGCTGCCCCCAGACACATCGCGAAGAAGAAAAGTCTTCTTTCCGCACCAAGAATGGTGAGTGGTCGCGATAACGACCGGTGGACCGTGTTTACTCGCCTGGCTTGCCGCATGGTCTCTCCTCTCGTTCGTTCTGGTCGATCGCCTATCCGGGAAAGAGCCAGGCCATGAAGTTCACAGCGGCGATGGCCATGCCAACGCCGAATAGAACGCCGGCGAGAACGCGCTTCGACCCACCTTCGCCAAAGGCGAAGGTCAAGCCAGCAAGCACGATTGCAACGAGAGAAAGACCGCGCGCGATGGTGCTGGTGAATGCTTGCATGAGGACGTTGACCGCGTTCTCCCATGGAGAGCCGGTTTGTGCGAATGCAGGAGCAGCGAGGATCAAAGCCGCTGCGAGGACAGCGAGATTCCGGCTGACGTATTTGAGCCGGAAAGCAGTTCGCGAAAGTTTTCTCATCGTTTCCGTTCTCCTTCTTTGACCTTTGCGTTGAAATGAGTCTGAGGGAGTTCTCACCGGTGCCCGCGGCTGGCGGGAGTAATCAGAGACACGAAGGGAGTGCCGCTGTCCGGTTGACTGCGCCTTGATCTTTCTCAAGGCACACGTGGAGCGTGCGCTCCAATGACAGGGTTTCTACCTTCGCGTCCGGCTCGGAACCATCGAGCGGCACGCAACTAAGCAGGGTGGCTGACCGAAGTGGGACGGCTCCACCAAGCCTACGGGGGAAAATCCAGTGAGAACTCCCCTCACTATACTCAGAGGCCTTCAGAAAGGAAAAGGTAAACAACCTTTTGTCAGTTTTGCTGGCCAGAATTGACGTGATGCGTCCGAGTGGCTCGTTCGTCGGTATGAATCTCGTGAAACGTCGGTGATCCGAGAGAGGCTGGGCTCAACCGTAGCTGGGATAACTGGGACCTGCTGCTTGTTCACGAGATTGCTTGGGACTAGAATATTGTCAAGGCCGTGGTGGGTGGTTTATGCCGAATCGCCTCAGGAATGGCTGGATTGCCCAGCTTTCCGCCTGGATCGGAATTGACGTCCGACCGTACCTGGTTGGTGGAATATTTGGCCTACTAATTGGGAGCATATTCGGAACGAGTGTAAGTCTTCTCGTTACTCGCTTCTGGAAGCCGATACTCGATCCTCCGCCAAAGCAAACAGTCAGCGTTTCTTCATCTGAGGCTCAGGCGTCGGCAACATGTGACGGATCAGTTGGTCAACTCCTTGTCCAGGAAGGCCTTCGCGAACTCACCAAACGCGATTCACCTTGCATTGGTTTTGTATATGCTTACGACGTCGGAATCTTGAATGATGGCGACATCGATGCGGAGAATGGCCAGATTCTCGTTTATCCCCCGCCCGGTATTAAGATCCTGAACCCAGAGCATCCGGACATCAATACTGTACCTCTTGGTCTGGAGGATGCTGACGCTGTGTCGTGTCGCTCGTTAGGAACACAGCCTGGCTCAGTTGTTTGCCAAATTGGATTGTTACCTAGAAATCAGACTGTCCATCTGAATTTCGTGGGCTACAGTCAAGAAATCATACGGACTTCCAAGCTTAGGGTCGTCTTCACAAAGAAGGACTGGCGGCCTCGGTATAGCAGCATGTTATTCAAACCTCTGCTCCGCCTGAGCGGTGATAAATATGCCGGTCACTATGTGCTTGTCGATGGAGCGATGGAAGGCGAAGCCGCTTCCAACGTCTTCAGCGATGCAGATAGGGGCAGCAATCAGGCGTTTCCTAGTGGCTCCTTTGCAGTTCCTAATGCCGTTCATTTCGAAGCTCTCGACGAAGAGTGGAAATCCACAGAGATACAGGGACAGGTACATCCAGGGGTTGGCATTTCGCTGTACGTTCTTGTCCGTGAGGATAACGACGTCTTCGCAGGGCTGAACTATGTAGAACCTCAAGGTTCCAGCTTTGAGAGGGGCGCCGGGCACAATTGTTACGAGAGCGGCGAGATCACTATCAACATGGACAAAACACCGCCGATGTTGGTCGTCGCGGCTGATCAACTGCCCAACGCGAACGGATGGAACAATTCGAATGTCACAGTGAGCTTTAGGGAGAGCGAGCATTTGGGATTGGCTACATGGGCTTATGACACTGGTGATGCATGGGGAATATTCACAAGCCAGGCCGAGCCGCTTGGCGTGAGGGTCATCGAATATAGCGGCGCTCACTTGACTGTAACTAGCAGTGTGCGGCTTGCTTCGTTTGGTGCTCAGGCAACCTCCAATCCCGTCCCCAAGCGCGCTGAGCCCCTGCGAGTGAGCGTCTTGGGGGCAAGAAAAGGCCACCTAAAGGCTACTAGTTCGGTGAAGCGCTTGTCAGAGCGAACAGTTATCCCGAGATATGATCAACAAAAGGAATGATTTTGGATTTGTTAACAAAAGTATATTAATAATTACTGTCTCTTATTCGTAAACTAACAGATCTTTCTTTTCCTCAAGCAGAGTTCAGGATCGTTGACCACTCCAAAACAAAGGTCACTCCGGAGTTTGCACTGTTTCGGTACGGCCGGAAGAACGACTCGCTATAGGTTCTTCACCACGTCTAACGCCTTTTGTAATTGGGGATCAACGCCCGTGGCGAGCGATTCAGCGGAGTTTTCGATTAGAACATCGGGCTGAACGCCCTGGCCTTCAATAGATTCGCCTTTCCACGTGTACCAACCCGCGACCGGGATGCGAAGCACGTATCCGCTATGGAGCTTGAAATTGGCTCCTCCGAGAACCTCACCTGCGGTTCTCGTGCCGACGAGTGTGGCGAGGCGATTTTGCTTCGCAAAGCTGGCGACCATTTCCGCTGCACTGTGCGTATGCTCGTTGATGAGAAGGACGATGTGGCCATGGAACGGCTGTGGGCCGAGGCCCTCGGTAACGAGAACCATTGAACGGTCCCTGTGGAGGACCTTGAATCGGAACGCCATCATGAGCAGCTGTGCTTTGGTCGCGGGAATCTTGCCAATGCGGGTCAGATTTTGTTTGCGATACCCCTTCCGAAGGCGCCGGCGCGTGAGACTGTAGCCTATTTCCAATTTGCCGGAGCATAGATAGCTCATGAGCCGGAGAGAGCCTAATCCGCCCCCGATATTCCCGCGGATGTCCACAATTAGTCTTTGAACTCCGCGGTCTTTCAGATCACGAATGCCATCGTCCAAGCCTCTTGCGAAACTTTGGCCCACGGCTCCCGGAAAGGTCGCCACTCTTACGTAGCCTACATCGGGGACCAAAGTTCGATGGGATAGACTGCGCGGCTCGATCATGGGTGGCCGATCTTTTGCCGCTCGGTTTGGCACCCCGATCGTGAGTTGGCGCTTGGTGCCGTTGAAACCTGCGATCTCGACCTGATGATTTCCGCCGATGCGGAAATTTGCAGACTTGGGTGGCACGACCGGCTCGGAATCTATAGAAAGAAGGAATTCGCCAGGGCGGATTCCTGCCTGGAATGCAACCCCGTCTTCTATCACATCCACGAACATCCAACGCTTACCGTCAACGGTCTCGACTGGGCGCAACGTCGCATTGATCGAATACGGCGCTGGGATACTGTCGCGTCGCTGATGAAAGAACGCGGTATGGCTGCTTCCGAGCGCTCTGAGGAGTTCGCTCACGCCAGCCTCAAACGCTTCTCTTTCCACTTCCATGAGACGGGGCGTTCGTTCGTCGACAAGGGAGAGCCAAGGACTGTAATCCTGATTCGGGTTGCTCACGTCGATGTGTCGCTCGGAAACGAGGTTCTTGATCGTGCTGATGATTTTGGCTCGATCCTTGGCTGCGGGGAGCTGGCTTGGTGTTTTTTGTGTCGGGGACATGGGCCTTTTTCCTCAGTTCATCGCGCTAAATTACTCAGAGTTCAAACTAATGGCATGATCGCCCGAACCTTCCAATTTGAAGCTCGCCCAATAGTACGGTACGGCCTGCGGGCCGTAAGTCCTAAGCATGTCCTTCTTAGCCGCAGTCAAGGCTTGAGCAACCGTTTTCTTCTCCGTTAAGTGAGCATAGAAACGCTTCATTAGATAAAGTGCTGTTGTGTCGTCGATACTCCAGAGCGTGGAAACAACGGTCCTCGCGCCAGCGAGCTGAAATGCTAGAGAAAGATTTGCAATGCCTTCTTCTCCTTGGAGGCGACCCACGGCAGTGTCGCAAGCCGACAAGACAACGAGATCGGCATTCGTATGCAAATGTACGATTTCGCTTGCCTCTAAAATCCCATCATCTCCCGATGATGAATCGCTCAGAAGTATGAGGGCAGCGCGTTCAGGATGTTTTTCGTTAGCTACGCCGTGTACAGCCAAATGAATGATTGAATGCTGGTCTAGGCCCGAGTGTTCAAACCCAGATTTCGTGGCGCTTGGGCCAAGCAGAACGGTGTCGCTGTCACCACGGATCGCAGCTTGGGCCGCAAGAACCTCTTCTTTGGAAGCGGGCAAATCGACCAAAGGGCTGTTGATGTATCCGCGCATCGTCGCGAGTTTGGTGAGCTCTGCATTCTGCGCGTAAGGAATACCGCCGATACCGAGAAGAGCACGCTGAGCCGTTCGCGGTGGCGTGGATTTAACCAAGTATAGGAAGGTCGCGGAAGGGGCATAGGTTATGGTGTGGGAAGAAACCAAATAGTGCCCGGCGCCGTCAACAAGCGCATCGAAGGGGAGGAGATGCAAGCGACCGTCCGGCACAATTATGAGCCGCTCTTTCTTTGAAATCTCCGGGATCTCCCTCAGGAGAGTCGCATAGAGGTCGCCTCCTTGGGCCTTCGACGCCCGTTTTGTCTTTAATGTTTTCAGATAGGCGATGACCGAGCTTTCGATTCTCTCCCGATCAGCAAGCGACACGATGCGAGCAAAATCTCGACCAATCACCAAACAATAGGAATGGGGTTGCGCGATGACGTACTCAAGCACGAGTTCGTTTGTGGTGAGACCCTCTCGTATGCGTTCCAGCGGAATGGTTTGCCACGGTTGGGATTTCCACGTGCCCGATGCTGGAGTTACCCATCGTGCTTCTTCCGCGAGAAAAATCTTGTCTCGAATTTGATGAACTTGCTCAGCCGACTTCGCTTTTGCCAGTTCCAGATTCAGGCGGCTAATCTGCTTCTCGATTTCCAGCTCTTCTGGAGATTCGGGCGGTTTTCCACTCATCAAGAGTTCTGTCGTCACTCGACCGCGGGCGTGCTCAAGAACGTAGAAGGCTTTGGGAGTGTCGTTCAAGTGGTCTGCAACCAAAGCAAAGTGCTCTGCGTAAACGGAGCTCATGGCGCTGATCAGACCGATTTTGCCGGCTGCAGACCTGACGTTGCCGATCATCGCGTCTAAGACGTCGGACGCTCGATCATATGTCTGGCTGGCATCGCGATATTTTCCCTGGCTCGCTTGCAACTCGGCGAGTGCTTGGAGACGCATTGGAAGCAAATAGAGGTCGCCGCTATTCTGCGTGGATTCCGCTGCGGATGCAGCCAAAGATTCGGCTTTCGGTAGATCGCCCCTCTTGCGATAAATGTCTTCCAAATAGAATTGAGCGTCTGCAAGCAAGCGGGTGAAATGGCCCTTTTGCGCTAGGTCAATTGCGCTATTGAAGTCCTCAACCGCCTTGGCTTCATCACCCTTTGCATTTTCTACGGTCCCGGCTGTGATGAGAGCCTGCGTTTCCTTTACGTGTTTCTGCCTTGACCTTGCTTGAGCGATGATCTCGTTGGCGAGCTGTTCGGCGGCGTCGAGGTTCCCCATACCTCGGAATGCCTGGAGCCTGCCTTCGTTGACAACGAATTGATATCCCGCATCGGGGTTGGCGGCTGCGATCTTGAGCGCCTTGTCGAAATATCCTAGGCCATCATCGTAGGAGCCCAACTGAACGTAAGCGTGTCCAACCGCGGCTAGGTAACGAATTTGGGCCCCGGTATCGCCCAACATCATCGAGCCCATGAGGGCACCAGCGACTTTCTGACGTGCTGACGCCATATCTCCTTCGAGGAACAAGGCGAATCCGAGTTCGCCCGATGCGCGGTTTTCCAACTTCTTATCGCCAAGAGCCTGAGCAAGCTTAAGCGCTGCTTCCCAATCGCGGCGCATCGGTGCTGCGTCGATCTCTCCATCGATGTCACCGAGAACCATGAGACAAAACAGTCTGAGTTCCCTGTCAGACTGAAGGAGCGGATTCTTATCTAGCTCTGCTCGGAGTTCCTCCGACACCTCAGGAAGCGAAAGTTGCTCCATAGTTGAGCGTATTCGCCCGCAGTGAGCGTATAGCGCATTGCGGCTATCGCCGCGCGCCGCGTACAGTTGCTCGGCTTCGGTAAAGAGCGGTGCGGCGTCGGCCCAGTTGTACAAGTCACCCAAATGAAGAGCCTTCTTCAACAAAACATCGGGATCGCCTGTGGGCGTCTGTGCTTGTGCAAACGTGTAAACCACTGCGCACAAGAATATCCAGATTGCCGCTCGCCTGATGCTCATGGATTGGGCTCCGCGCTTCCGGGCGATGCAGCCTGAATCGAAACTGGCTGAATAAGACGGATGCCGGTTGAGGATCGAACTTCCAGGCTGTAATTACCGATTTGTATTTTCGTGAAATCTGCCTCAACCTGAATAAGAGTTTTGCCTTTGTGAAGGTGTGCTTGGGCCGACTTCGACCAGAATGTTTTGGTGTTCGCAGTCAGCTTCAAATCGTAAAGGCCCTCAGGACTTGCCAAAGGCAAGGCCAGGGTGAGATCCAAGGGTGAATTTGGCACAGTAACCCGCTGCTGAGTTCCAATCGGTGGTTCGGAACCGCGCACGGGCGAGAGTCCGCTCAGGTCCATGCTAAACGGCAAATAAGCCACAGCGGGATTGCCCGGCTCTGTCGGATTTGGCTTCCGGTTCGTTTCCATTGGGGGCGCATTCGGTTGCCTGATCCCGCGGAGCAAGATACCAACGCCGATTGCGATGAGCAGCAAGCAAAGAGCCGCTGCGCCAGCCAAAACTGGATGAGCCTTGGTCCAGATAGATATCGTGCCCCAAGTGAACCGCTTCTCCTTCTCTCTTTGTGACTTCAACTCAGCGAGCAATTCGCCGTAGCGCCTGAAGCATGGAGAACAACTGGCCATGTGTTCTGTCACTCCCGGCTCGCCTTCTATCGGCTTGAACGCAAGAGACCGGAGGGCAGCGTCAGGGGGGCATCCCTGACGGTCTGGGTTAGGAAAAGTCTCGGAGAGATAAGAGCGCGCAAAGTCGAGCAAGTCTTTGCCCCTTCTCTCAAAGGCCCTGCGGTCTTTAAATCTCATTTTCATCGTTCAGAACCGCTCATAAAATTCTGTCGATTCATAAGTCACTTTTGAGGCCCAGCTTCTCGCCAATCCTGCGGAGCGCCTGGCTGAATCGGGACTTCGCCGCATCGTCGGATATCCCGTAGGACCGTCCGATTTCTTTCCAGGAAAACCCTTGGATACGGCGGTAGAACATCTCTCTGGTCACCGCATCGCACCTAGTTAGAAGCTCATCCACGAGAATCTTCATCTCAAGGTCCGCCTGTGGGTCAGTTGAATTGACCGAACCCAACGTAGGCACGGGGGCAGCCTCGACTTGAGGTAGCTGTCGCTTCTTAATTCTGTCTACGCGTCGGATGAAAGCGCGGAAGAGATACGAGGGGAGGTCTCGAACATTGCCCTGCGTGCAATGTTTCTTCGAGGCTAGTGCCCGCGAAACTGTGGCGGCAGCTTCCTCCAATAGACCCGCTGCGACCGCAGGATCAATCTGCAATTTTTCAGCATGCTCTATCGCACGGCGCCCGATTTCCTCGGCAGCATCGAGGACAACAGGGCTTATCCTCCGCCCGAGGCGATCCACAGGGCTAACGGAGAAACTACGATTAGGCGGCCGTGCGCCTCGGTCCATAACGGGCCATCCTGAGCCCAGGATGTGCGGGTGGGGCGCGCACTGACTGGGCTGACCAACTGCGGTTCGTACCAGACTGCTCTAAGAACTTGCGGTGCCGCTCTGCATTCTAGGCAATCTTGCCTCTACTACTCAGAGTACCGATTTTCGGAAAACGTAAATGGAAGGCGGCAAAAAAGGCGCCCCTCCCGGATACACCCTCGCCCTCCGAGTTCACATGCTTATCGATAGAGTTGATGCGAGAAGAGACGAACAGGTTTTACTGATTCCCTAGTACCCTAGTACTACCGCGCCTTCATTTTTCAACGGGGCCCCGTCAATGCGGCGCTGCGGTTCGGCTTCTAGCGAAATCGGCGACGTTCGGTGTCGCGTCAACACACGAAGAGGGCCTCGGAAAGCGAGGCCCTCTGAAAGAGCGACCGTCAGAACGGAGCCGAGGCAGACGCGTCGAGTGCTTCACTCGAAGCGGCAGAACCGGAAGCAACCGTTTCCGGTTCGGGTTCGCCGCGATCGAGCTTGCGCACGACATCGGCGCGAATGCACCAGAACGTCTGCTTGTTGGTCTTTGCTTTCTTGCGTTTGCCGTTTCCGCGTTCGTACGTGGTGCTGACAAGGGTGCCCTCGACGAGCACGTGCGCGCCTTTCTTGATCCTCGTTGCGACGTATTCGGACAGCCGCGGGCGGAACACGCAGACGCGATGCCACTCGGTTTTCGACACCCATTCGTCGGCGGTGTTCTTCCACGACCGCTGCGTGGCGACGGAAAGAACGGTGAACTTCGAGCCGTTGCTGTTCCGCGCTTGACGCTGCTCCGGGTCTGCGCCGACGAAGCCGATGATTGTTACTGAGTTGAGGTAAGACATGAATTTTTCTCCTTTTTCTTGCCCCATTTTCCTGGGGCACTCAGAAGCGAGAGGCCGCTGCTCCCAAAGCGAGCGGGTGCTTTATGGGAGGGGCCAGTGTTGTTCGGGAGGAGCCGGGAAAGCAGAAGCCGCGAAGCTGCCGGGCGCAGGAATTGGCCCGAAGCCGTGCCTAGGAAAATGCGCAGCAGAAAGAGGAATGACGGTCACCGAACTCAGTGGGAATCATGGGAGAAGGGCGAGTAGTGCAATGGATTCCTGACACGTGAGTAGTGTAATCCTGACAACATCAACGGCGTCGCGAGTACCAAACGGTTCTTGAGCCACTGTTTTCAACCTCCTAAGCGCACTCCGAGTCTCCACGGATTTGGGCACCCAATTGCGTGATCCTCGTCGAGTTGCTTGTGACGGAGGATTCCATGCGAATAGTATTCGACCATCTGTTCCGAATTCGACCCAACTGGGCTTGGTCCCGGCTTAGGCGGCCATTCATGCTACGGAGAGCCGTCATGATGAGACCCAACCTGATTCCCAAGCTGCTGCTAGCGATGTTTCTCTTTTCCATGTGCGTAAACTCCGCGGAGGCGCAGATTCACTTCCCCATAAGCGCTTCCCAGGACGACCACTTCCCTGGCTCCGGTGGCTACATGCACACTGACGTCATCATATCCAGAAATGGCGACGGGTCCGGCCAACTGAGTGCGCTGACCCACACTTGGGAAGTGACGGACCTGCGCGGATTTCGAGGCTCAGTTGCGGTTGTGGTCCTGGACGAGAACAAGAAGTTGTTATGGGTGTCCACAACCCAAAACTACGGTGTTGACGGCAGATGGGTCGGGACCTCGGATCGAAAGGAGAACTGGGCCGATACAATACCCGGGCAGCAACTATCCCAGGCCCGGTATGTTGCCATCAAGCAGAGATGGAACCCAAAGCCAGTGGCCGACGATATCGGTGTTTGGTTACGAGGAATCGGCGACGTTGGTACTGAATTGGGTGCGATTCTTCAGGGCTTAGAGGTCAAATATTACTATCCCCTTGTCGCGTTTAGCGAGAACTTCATCGCCGCGTTCGTGACTGAGCTTGACAAGGTCGTGCCCATCAAGAATCGAAACATCTTCATCATTGGTGGAAGCACAGGAGGCGCACTGGCCCTGCGGATGGGCCACCGCCCGGAGCCATGGATTAAGAAGATCGTTGCATGGAATCCGGCCAGTGTGTGGACGTCCTATGCCGCCGATGAAGCAAAAATAGTGTTTGTGCTCAACACTGGTTTCGGCAGGTCGATAGAACCTGAACGCCCACCCCTCCTTGGGGAGTGCCCTGCAGGGTCGGAAACAGCCGTCCTTGTTCCATGTATCGTGCCGTCATCGCGCGAGGACTACTTCATTCAAACATTTGGCATGCCAAGGCCATTCGGCACGCCATGGCCAGAAACGCAACCAAACCCGGAAGAGTGGTATCGGGGAAACAGAGGCGACTACGCTGCTAACAGGGACACTAAGCAGCCATTTCGTGATGTGTGGCAGTGCAAATGGGATTACATCGCTTCGTCGCGTCTTGAGGCGCAAGAGGTCTATAACGCAGCCTACCGTCGCTGGCACTGGCGGCTCGGTACGGAACTTCTGGTGTTCAGTTTCCTTAATGACAGTTGGACGGGTCCCGCCAATCCAGCGTCCGGCAATCCGCAAGGGCCGCCGGCCATCTACGAGACTATTCGGAAGCCAACTCTGCTAGTCGCTGCTGATGATGACGATTGGAATGAGGGTGAGACTTTTGGTGCGGAGCGTCACTGGGAAAACCGGTGGGATCGGACGACTGAGATGGCGCCGAAGATGCGAAACACCCCCGGGTATACCCTGTGGCTGCCTAACACGGGTCACTCCATCCACAACGAACGACCCAAATTGTTCGCAGAGCAGATTGTCGCGTTTCTTGCGGGCAATACACCGAATATAGGCCCCTTACAGGTTCGACCTGTTTTTGAAGAGCCACAGTCAGATGAGAGCTGCCAGTTTCAACTGCCGCAATTTCCGCCTATTCCTGGAGAATTGCTTGATCGTCCGGAGTCGGCAAGTTTCCTCCTGGAACGGGCAAATCTGCACGGTAATTTCAGCGATGGTAACGACCCCGGACATTACAGCCTGCGGCTCAATGGGAATTTGCGTTACGCAGCACAACGAAGAAGCCCGCTATTTGCATTGGGGCGGGCCGCGGTGCGGTATTACAACGGCGATACTGTTTGGGGTAATGCGTTCGCGGACGTTGTGGTTACGGGTGCAGGCATCTACGACGAATTTCGAAGGCATCAACCCACTGACGATGAGGTGGCGGCCGAGGCACGTACGGTTCTGACACAAACGCCATTTGTATTTCACGTCGACGAACTCAAGCTTCGGAATGGAGTACGTGCCGCGCAGACTCGCGCGTACCAGGTCGCCTGGGCGTTGCGTAATCCTAATGCGCAGCAACGCTATCAATTTCGCCGTACGTTGGGTTGGATTGCTGTCTCGGGAGAGGACGACCCGCCGGATCGCCCAGTCAATGTTCCAAGCGGTATCCCAATCTTCGAGCCTGATCGTAAGACACCTGATGGTAAGACACAAGTCTCGGCGTTCCCGCAATACGATCTGCCAGTTACAATGTGCCCCTCGAAAACGCCGCCGTATGAGCCATATCCGTGCGCGGCAGGTACAACGAATAGTGTGCTCTTCCGGGTTCGGTACTCGATAGCCAGCCCGGAGAACGGGAACGTTGCACCGCCAGCGCCGAGCGTGCCGTATCGGCTAGGTGTCCTTCCGGGCGATCCAACGCCCACGATTCCAGCCGGTGACGACATCATCTTGTATGTTCACGGAGGACCCGGGTCTCGCCTTGAAGAAGCCAGTGACCTGATCAAGCCGCTTCACGATGCCGGCCTCGCTAAAGGCAAGAGATACACGGTCATTTCATTCGATCAACCAAGTCAAGGGTACTCTTCGATGGTGGATCCTACATCTATCGTTCCACCTCTCGATAAATTCTAGGAGAAATTACATGGGTTCTATTTCGTCTCAGATACTTTTATATTTGACAAATAACCCTTGTGGAGAATATGTTTTTTGCTACTCAGCCGAATCCAATTCGGCTATTCATTCCAACTACTCGACTGAGCTGGGTCTCGGTTCCAACTTAAATGGCCATTCGTGCCATGGAGAAGGGTCATGAGAATCCATAACTTGATTTCAAGGTTGTTAACAACGATGTTGCCTTTGCTTGGGTGTGTGAGCATCGCGAACGCGCAGATTCAGGTGACCGAGGCGCGCATCGGATGCCTCGATAGCCCAACGGCTAACGCGGGAAATCTCACCGGGCTAGTCGCGAGCGCCTGCAACGGCAAGGACTCTTGTTCGTACAAGGCCCCGACGGAGGCCCAGTACCAGAGCGCGGGAGTGCGGGCGCACACGAAACTGCTCTGCTCCCAGGCGATGGAGATCACCTACCGCTGTGCCGATGGCCCAGCCAAGTTCGTCAATGTGCCGGGGGACGCATGGAAGCAACCTCCCGCGGAGTTGGTCTGCGAACCTCCGCCACCCGCGCCGGGTAGCGTGGCCGAGCCCATCACCGTAACCGAGGCGCGCATCGGATGCCTCGATAGCCCAACGGCTAACGCGGGAAATCTCACCGGGCTAGTCGCGAGCGCCTGCAACAATTTTACAAAGCCCCGACAGAGGCCCAGTATCAGAGCGCGGGAGTGCAGGCGCACACGAAACTGCTCTGCTCCCAGGCGATGGAGATCGCCTACCGATGCGGTCAGAACGACAATCAAGTCATCACTGTGCCAGGGGACGCGTGGAAGCAGCCTCCTGCGGAGTTGAACTGTGAGGGTAAAACGATCGCGACGAATCACCAAGACGTGACTCCGCCACCTCAAGGAACTGCCAGTGAACCGGCATGCAAATCCCCAAAGCTTGCGCCGCCAGACTATTACATCGCCGCGCGCGACATGCTCGACTGGACGCCCACCGAGTCGCGTGATGACTACACCTTCCAGGGTTTCAGCCCCCCACAACCCACGTTAACTCCGTCGTTGTGGAACTCACCGCCCGGCACGCTCTGGCCACCCGACAACCGGACCGGCGTGCTTTTACGCAAAAACAGTGGACCTATTGCAGGAGCGCCCGGTAGCACATTGGGTGCCAACGAAGGCCGCGTGCGCGCAGAGTTGCGCGCTGCCGCCGCAAAAAAAGACCCGCTCAACGACCTGTGCCAAGCGGCGCAGAAGTTCACGAAAAATGCGCCCGCCTCGGCCAATACTCCCTCCGACCGCGATTTCGGCAACGCCTTCGCGGATTTGAGTGTGACTGGCAAAGCGACGTTCGCGCGATTCGTGCAGCTCCATCCCACTGAGGCGAGCCTGCACACCGCACCCGCTTGTGCGGGAGCGTCACCCAACGCAATCACGAGTGCACTCACACGCGCCTATGAGGTGGCGAAGGTGTTGCGTGGCCCACACGACACGCCAGAACGACAGGCGCTCGGGTGGATAGCGGTTTCCGGCGAAGACGATCAGCCCTACCGCCCGGTCAACGTTCCCACGAACAGCGGCAAGTTTCCGGAGTTCCAGATCAGGGTGAACGTCCCCAAGTTCAATATCCCTGTGAACACTCGCTACATGATCGCGCACGCCCGGCCGCCGGCGTTTCAAAGACCTCCGAGCCCGCTCGTGGACGGAGGGTCCGGGCGCAAGGTGCAGGCGGATTTTTTACCTGTGCTGGCTACTGACGCAGAAGTAATACTTTTCGTCCACGGCATGGATTCCAGGCTGGAAGAAGCGGACGATCTCACGGCGGCGCTGCATCGCCTCGGCGGAAGGAACTGGACCGTGATCTCGGTGGACCTCCCGACCAGCGGCTACGCCGACAACATCGATCATCAGAGGATCTCCCCCATCAGCGCGGTCG
>WNFJ01183857.1_pt1 | contig 29175 bp, 26 predicted proteins | sample 5400461 | NCBI WGS metagenome assembly WNFJ01 (sample SAMN13153349, study PRJNA577476) | soil metagenome | isolation source: 115 cm saprolite on Douglas fir-dominated hillslope | place: USA:California | collected 2013-09-17
ACAGGCAACATGCATGTCGAAGATTTGATCCGCGTGGCAGGCGGCTTAAAGAGAAGCGCAGACACGGTCAGGGCCGACCTGACGCACTATTCAGAAAACAATTCTGAGCGCGCCCCAGCTGGGGAGAACATTCCCGTGGACCTCGCCGCCGTGATGGGCGGCGACGAAAACAAAAATGCCCACCTGCGGGACGGCGATGTGTTGACGATCCGCCAGATACCAGGCTGGAACGATGTCGGAGCATCGATGACAGTTCGTGGAGAAGTTCAACATCCGGGATCCTACGGCATTCGCCCGGGTGAACGGCTGAGTTCCGTGCTGGGGAGAGCGGGCGGGTTCGACGCCCAAGCATATCCCTATGGGGCGGTGCTAATGCGCCGCGAAGTGCGCGAACTGGAATTGAAGTCGCACATGGAGCTCGTGCAGCGTGTGAAGGCCGAGGAGGTAAATCTCAGGGCACTTCCCGAGACGGATGCGGATCAGAAGAAAGCTAAATTGACCGCCATCGCCCAGACGGAGACGGCACTTACCCAGCTACAAGCCAGCGCTCCGATTGGCCGTGTCGTCGTCCATGTTCGACCGGATGTAAATGGCTGGCGAAATAGCTCTGCGGATGTTCCTGTGCGAGATGGAGACGTGCTGGTAATTCCCAAGAAGGCGGACTACGTCGTAGTGACGGGTCAGGTCTTCAACCCGACGGCAGTTAGCTATCGGCCGGGCCGCAGTGCGAAATGGTATCTGAGTCAGTCCGGGGGATTGACGCAGCTTGCCGACAAAAAAGCGGTGTTCGTCATCCGTGCTGACGGATCGGTGATCGCGGCGAAGAATAACAGCGGCGAATGGTTTTCGGGTAATCCGCTTAATGCAGCGCTGAGACCGGGAGATTCGATCGTCGTTCCGGAAATTGCACCCAAGATCGGCGGACGGAACTGGGCGCTCATCCTGCAATCGGCGCAGCTCGCTGCGTCCGTCGCTACCGCGGTGGCCTTTATCAATCGGTGATGAGGGATGTTCTCGATGCAGGTGAAGTTCATTGCAGGGTGTATTGGGAGTGCGGCTGCGATTCTTGCGCTGACGGCAAGTGCGTCATGGGCTGCTGCCATGCCGCCGCAGGCTGAGAGCCAACATCCCGCTGCTGCGACACGGAACAACTTGAAGGCTGAAGAGAGCGAAGCGGTCCAGCCGAAGGAAAATACCCGCATTCAGGACCAGGAGCCCGTTCTGACGGCGCAACACGGCTTGAGACAATTGGGGAAGGATTTCCTGCTGGACCAAAAGCAGATATGGACGAGCCCCGCGCGACTCCGATTTTCGGATACTGAATGGCTTGTTCCTCTCAGCGGGATCACGGCTGGACTTTTCGTGACGGACCGCAGTTTCAGCAACCATCTTTCTCACAATCCGCAGACGATTAGCCGCTACAAGACGCTTTCCGACGGGGGAGTCGCGGCGCTCATTGGGGCGGGCGGCGGAATGTGGGTGCTCGGTCATGTCTCCCACAATCAGCACTGGAGCGAGACGGGATTCCTCGCCGGTGAGGCGGCAGTGAACAGCCTGGTCGCGGTGGAAAGTTTGAAGTATTCCCTGCGGCGCGCTCGCCCCTTCCAAGGCGATGGCGGCGGGCCGTTTTTTCAGGGTGCTGGTACTTCTTTCCCGTCGGAACACGCTGCGGCGGCTTGGTCGGTGGCTGGTGTCATCGCCCACGAGTATCCGGGTCCGCTCACCAAGATCATGGCTTACGGACTCGCCTCTTTGGTGGACATTTCGCGCGTGCGGGGCCGTCAACACTTTTCCTCTGATGTGTTGGTCGGCAGCGTGATCGGGAACCTCGTCGCGCAAAACATTTATACCCGCCATCACGATCCTGAGCTCGGAGGCGACGAGTGGCGCTCGATCAGCCAAATCTTTCGCGGCGACGGATCGGCCTCTCCTGCAAATCAGGGTTCGCCGTACGTCCCCTTGGATAGCTGGGTGTATCCAGCTCTCGACCGCTTGATGGCGCTGGGCGTCATCGACAGTGGGTTCGTGGGGCTGCGGCCCTGGACGCGAAGCGAGTGCGCACGCCTGCTGGGCGAAGCAGGGGAGATGATTGACGGGGAAGGCGCGGGAGGAGCCGAAGCCGAAAAGATCTATCGTCTCCTGGAAACGGAATTTCACGACGAAGTCGAAGCCCCAAACGGAGCAGGAAACTTCCACGGGCGAGTGGAATCGGTGTACGCGCGTGTGACGGGCATTTCCGGCAAGCCGCTCACCGACGGCTATCACTTCGGGCAAACGATCATTAACGATTACGGCCGGCCGTACCAGGAGGGAGTGAACAACGTCACCGGCTTTTCCGGCTGGGCATCGGAGGGCCGCCTGGTTGCCTATGTCCGCGGAGAATATCAGCACTCGCCTTCTGCACCCGCGCTGCCGGACACAGCCCGGCAAACCATTGCCACAGTTGATGGAATACCGGCGATTCCACCAGCCACGCCGTTTGTTGCGGTGAACCGCTTGCAGTTGCTCGATGCCTATGTCGGGCTGAACTTCGAGAACTGGCAAGTCACCTTCGGCAAGCAGAGTCTTTGGTGGGGTCCGGGCGACGGCGGGCCCATGATGTTCAGCGACAACGCGGAACCCATCAACATGTTCCGCATAAATCGCGTCTCGCCACTTAAGCTTCCGAGCATTTTGAAGTTTCTGGGCCCGGTACGGATGGAATTTTTCATCGGCCAACTCGACGGCCACCACTTTGCCGCTACCCCTGACGGCGTCTCGGTCACAGGCTCGTGGTCGCAACCGCTGAATCCCCAACCATTCACGGACGGGGAGAAGTTCAGTTTTAGACCTTCGCCGAACTTAGAGGTTGGGCTCACGTACTCGACAATTTTTGCAGGTCCGGGTGTTCCGGCAACGCTCCACACATTCTTCCAAAGCCTTCTTGACAAGGGGGAAACGCCACAAGGCCTTTCGAACTCGGGTCGGAGGAGCGGCCTCGATTTTACGTACCGGATCCCCAAATTACGCAAATGGCTGACCTTCTACGGCGACGGGTTCGCGGAAGACCAAATCACTTTTTTCATCGACCCTAAAGGGAGGCCCTTGCCCTTTGGGTATCCGGAGCGGGCTGTGTGGAGAGCGGGGATTTACGTTCCGATGTTTCCGGGACTCCCAAGACTGGATTTCCGAGCCGAGGGCGTCTACACGGATAATCCCGATCCGGGCATCGTAGGCTTGTACGACCACGGATATTACTACAAGGCGGGGCGCTATCTGAATGGATATACGAACAACTCGAATTTGCTGGGCAGTTGGATCGGTCGGCAGGGACAGGGTGTCCAGGCTTGGACAAACTACTGGTTCAACGCGCGGGACCGAATTCAATTGAATTTCCGTCACCAAAAAGTTAGTCAGTCGTTCATTCCGGGCGGCGGCACATTGAACGACGGAGGGGTGAAGGCCGATTTTTGGTTGGGCACCGCAGTGATGCTCTCGGGGTCAGTGCAGTATGAAAAGTGGAATTACCCCGTGCTGGACCCACTGCCAAGATCAAATGTGACGACTTCAATCCAGTTCACATTTTGGCCTCGCGCATGGAAGTGAACGGGTGCCAATAAGGCAGGGAAGAAAAGAACGGAGAGAAAGAGAGTCGTGACGCAGACAGCTACCAAGCAGCAGCCTGAGATCCTGGCGCAACCGGTCGTCGACGACCTTCCCGCGCTGGAAGTTCCGCTCGAGGAATCCCGCGAGCGCCAAGCAAGACTCCTGCGTCTGCTTTGGGGACGTCGCCGGTTCTTTTTCCGCGCTGTGGCAGCCGGCCTGCTCGTCTCAACCCTGGTCGCGTTTTTGATTCCGAAATCCTACATCTCGACGACGCAGCTCATGCCGCCCGATCCGCAGTCCACCTCGGGCCTGGCCATAACGGCCGCACTGGCGGCGAAGAGCGGAGGCGGCCTGGCAGGCGTAGCGGGAGATCTGCTAGGGCTGAAGAGTTCGGGCGCGCTGTTTATCGGTGTATTGCGCAGCCAGACTTCCCAGGACCGCCTCATCCAGCAGTTTGATTTGAGAAGAATTTATGGCAAGCGGCTCATGGTGGATGCACGGACGAAACTCGATGAAAACACGTCGATTTCGGAAGACAGGAAGAGCGGAATCATCACCATCAACGTGACGGATCACAGTCCGCAGCGAGCCGCAGCCCTGGCGAGCGCGTATGTCGACCAGCTGAACTCGCTCGTCACCGAGCTCTCGACTTCTTCCGCGCACCGCGAACGCGTGTTTCTCGAGGAGCGCCTCAAGGTCGCGAAGCAAGACTTGGACGATGCCTCGAACCAACTCGCTCAGTTCTCCAGCAAGAACAACACCCTCGATATCCAGCAAGAAGGAAAGGCTATGCTGGACGCGGCGGGCACGATAGCGGGCGAGATGATCGCCGCGAAATCGCAGCTCGAGGGACTTCGCCAGATCTATACCGATAGCAATTCTCGCGTCCGTTCATTGAACGCTCGCGTCGGAGAACTTCGGAAACAACTCGAGAAGCTCGGTGGTACGCAAGCAAATGCGGTGAACGGCACTAGCGCATCCCCCGAGCAGACAGGGGATCCATCCGCCGCTAAGGCCGGTGGTGGTCTGCCCTATCCCACAATTCGGAGTCTGCCGCTGCTGGGAGCAAAGTACGCCGACTTCTACCGCCGCGCGAAAATCCAGGAAACTGTCTACGAACTGCTGACCGAGCAATATGAGCTCGCAAAAGTGCAAGAAGCAAAAGAAACGCCCAGCGTCAAAGTGCTCGATCCGGCAAAAGTTCCGGAGAAGAAATCGTTCCCTCCACGCTTAGTGATTATGTTTCTCGGCACATTTCTGGCTTTCGCCATGTCCGCGGTGTGGGTGCTGGGATCGGCGCGTTGGCAAGAGGCCGATCCACAAGATCCGCGCAAGGTTCTCGCGCAGGAAGTTGCCGGTGCGCTGAAAGCGCGAATGCCGTGGGTGGCACGAAATGGACATGCTCCGGACTCGGCTGGGCAAAGAATTGAGGATGGACTCGACGGTCGGCGCCCGCCAACAAGCGCGCCGACGGGCCAGTAGAGCTGTCCGCAAGTATCTGTAAAATAAAGGGTTAGGTCACACATCGCCCTGTAAGTGACGGGGCGAAGCTATCTGTAGAGTTTCATATGGCATCTTCGACTCCAACAATAGCAATACGCGAAACGGCAGATTACGTTGGCGTGACTGCTCTGCCGGCGCTTTGGGCTGAACAGCATTGGTACGCGGCGTATACGCGTGCACAGCATGAGAAGTGCGTAGCGGCGGAGCTGGGGATGCGCGAGGTGGAACACTTTCTTCCGCTGTACAGTTCCGTGCGGCGCTGGAAAGACCGCCGCGTGCAACTGGAACTGCCATTGTTTCCCGGATACGTGTTCGTGCGGCTGGCGCTGCGCGACCGGCTGCGAGTGTTGCAAATTCCAAGCGTCGTGCGGCTAGTCGGCTTTAACGGCCAACCGACCGCGCTTCCCGACACTGAAATGGAAATCATGCGGTCAGGCCTCTCGCAGAGTCTGCGCGCAAAGCCACATCCGTTTCTGGCGGTGGGGCGACGAGTGCGGATAACCGGAGGACCGTTCGCAGGACTCGAAGGGGTTCTGAAGCGTAAGAAGAGCAATCTGCGGGTGGTTGTTTCGCTGGAATTGATCCAGAGGTCGGTCGCGGTGGATGTAGACGCCGCGGACGTGCAAGGGGTGGTGAGTGCTCAGGGGCAAACCCCTCCCCCTGGGTTTTTTGTAAATGTTGCACCTAAAGGATTTAGGGTTTCTATAAGTGGTTTAGGATCAACATTTATGGAAAGTCGGGTAAGTGTTGCTTCTAAAGGAGTTGCGACAAAGGTTTTTGGGGCGCAGTGATGGGGCGGAAACGCAGCAATGAATTGCGAGATCGGGCGCGAGTTGCGGCTAACAAGCACAACTCATGTTAACACGTCGATAGGGTACTAGTCAATAAAAATCCTAAGATGCCTGAAATCAAGAACATGAAGGATCAGCGGTCGACCGACAACATTGCCTCGGCACACATAGGGGCGGTGCCACTTACGTCGGGGTCGCTGCTGGCCCGAAATGCAACGCTGAATCTGATGACCGAAGGATGGGTATTTCTCGTTCTCATCGTCGCTATGCCGAAGCTCGTCTCGTTCTTGGGCGATACGCAATTCGGGTTGTTTGCTTTGGCTTGGGTGGTTATCGGTTATTTGGCCTTCCTGGACGTCGGGGTCAACCGGGCTGCTACTAAGTTTGTTTCCGAGCACTTGGCCGAGCAAGACCATCAATCCACACGTCTGATCGTGCGGACGGCTCTTACTGCGAATCTGGCTTTGGGGCTGGTGGGTGGGTTAACAGTTGTTTTACTGTCGCCATACCTCATTCACTCGGTCTTCAAGGTTTCAGGGGAAATGCAAAGCCAGGCGCGCCTAACCTTTTATGCGGTGGCACTTGCAGTGCCTGTGTTATTAGTAAACGGAGTTTTCCGTGCGGTTTTGAGTTCATACCAACGCTTTGGTTGGATAAACGCGGTAAACGCAGTGGCTACGACAGTCCAATGGGGGACGGCAGCCTTGCTAGCTTGGAAAGGCCATGGTGTGGCGCTGGTTGTGTTCGCAACGGTTGCCGCACGAATCCTGGCAACGGCAGCTTACGGCGCGGTGGTGCTACGCCTGCTTCCGGGTCTTCAGCTCTTTCAAGTCCACGGCCTGCACGGGTTGCCGAAGCTCCTGCGATTCGGGGGTTGGGTCAGTGTTTCGCAACTGGTTAGCCCATTACTCGTTTATCTTGACCGCGTGCTGATCGCCTCGTTTGTTTCGTTAGCGGCAGTCACTCTATACACTGTACCGTATGAGCTGATGACCCGTTTGCGGGTTATTCCGTCAAGCCTTGCCAATACGCTATATCCCGCGTTCAGCCAGCGAAGTACGGAAACCCAACAAGCGCAGCTCCAGCGGCTATATCAAGGCTCTCTGCGCTATCTGCTGATTCTGATGTTGCCTGGCATCCTTTATCTTCTCGTGTTTGGCTCGGACCTGTTGTCACTGTGGATGGGCGCGTCGTTTGCTCATCAAACATCGGCCATTCTGCAAATTCTGGCGGTTGGCGCACTGGCCAATGCACTTGCCTATGTTCCCTATAACGCCTTACAGGCGCTTGGAAGGCCGGACTTGACGGGTAAGTTTCACGTGCTTGAGCTTCCCCTGTATGTGCTCCTGTGCGTCACTCTTATCCCCCGATGGGGGATTGCCGGGGCGGGAGTGGCGAGTACTGTTCGTTTCACCCTAGACGCGGTCCTATTGTTCTGGGCGGCACAGCGCTACTGCTCGTGTACTTTGCGGAACACGTGGCGGCAAATTGCGCCGATCCTGGTAAGCGGCATCCTGATGGGTGCGGCCATGCTGGGAGCGGAGTTGTTTTTCTCACCAAACTGGGTTCGACTCTGCGCGGGTCTGATTGCAGTCGCTATCTATTTCCTGGCGAGCTGGCGGTTCGTGCTCAGTGAGCGGGAAAAACCAGCAATCGCTAGAGCTCTACACCTATTTCGTCAACAGACGGCTTCCTAAAGAGATATGGTGCTCTGATTCTTGATATGGTTTCACGTTTCCCGGTCCATCGACTTCAGGCAGTAGGCTATAGCTTACTGGCCCGGATTGCCCGTAAGAGGTGTTACGGTTACGCGACGATGAAAACCCATCTTCAAGGAAAATCGGGGCTAGAATTCGGTGGGCCCAGTTCAATCTTTTCGACCAACCATCTTGTACCGCTTTACGACATTGTCCGTGCCATTGACACCTGTAATTTTGCGCAGCAAACAATCTGGTCATCGAAAAAAGATCACGAGAAGTTCGGCCCAAGCCTTGGAAGGCAACTGATTGCGGACGCATGCGATGCTTCCGGAATCGCGGATGAATCGTACGATTTTGTTGCTGCCTCCCACGTTCTCGAACACGTGGCAAATCCCCTTCGCGCGCTCCGAGAGTGGAAAAGAATATTAAGGCCGTCCGGCACGATCTTAGTTGTCGTGCCCCACAAAGCCGGCATGTTTGATCGCAAACGTCCCTTCACAACCTTCGATCATATTAAGGCAGACTTTGAGTCAAACGTCACTGAGGCAGACTTGACTCATTTGCAGGAGATTCTTGAGCTGCATGATTTGCAATTGGATCCGCCAGCAGGGTCACGGGAACAATTCCGTGAACGATGCTCGCGAAATCTCTCGAACCGCGCCATGCATCATCATGTGTTCAGTCCCGAACTGCTCGTTGAAATGTTCAATCTGATTGATATGCGAGTACTGAATGTCGCGGTGGAGCACCCATATCACACCATCGTACAAGCGGAGAAGCCGAATCAACTTGAACAAGCTAGCGTCCAGATGGAGAACGCTGCATTCCTTGACCCAGAGGCAGGTTGGCACAAACGAGGCCCCTTCAAATCGATCTCAAAAGGTCCGTTATTCAAAGGTTCGGATGATTGACGAAAACAAGGTGCCGACCCTAAGTCAGAAAGCGCTACCTGCAATGGGGGCATTGCATAAACCTGTCCGCAATCGAAATGACATGTGGATTCTCCTGTGGTCTCTGTTCCTAGGAGGCGTAAACATTCATATCGCTGGTAGGGAGCCGGTGCTTCTCTACTTCGATGTTGTGCTTGTGTTTTGGTTAATTTATTCCGTTTTCTGGAAAGGTCGCTTGATAGGTTTTTCGGATTGGATTCTTCGACTAGGCGTGTTCTGCCTCCTCATGGAAACGCTGTCTGCCCTCGTGAATTACCACGATCTGTACAAAAGCCTAGCAGCGATAAAAGTTCTTGGCTGTGGTTTAGTGGTTTATGCGATTGCCCGAAAAACTCCACCAAGTCCGCTGATGCTGTCCCTTTGGGGGGCCGTTGCGGGCATTCTCCTCCTCATTAATTTTCAGGCTGTACAATTCGGTGAATACGAGGGTGAGGGTGGTTTGAAGGATGTAATTGGGATAGAACTGGGCCGAAGCAATTATGTGGCTTCCATTCTCCTACTTCTTATTCCCATTGCAATCGCGGCCGTTTCTCTTCACAAGGGGGCAACGCGTTGGGTCTGCGTTGGATGTTCGATGTTCATGTTAGCGGGATTGGCTACCACAATGTCGAGGGGCGCGATGCTGGCGGTCGTACTAGCGACAATTGCGAGCCTTCCACTCATGTACAGAGCTGGTTTACACGTTAAACATCTTTTGCCGACGTTAGCTTTGATAGCGGTCGTAGTTTTTCTACTTCCAGCTGAGCTCCTCCGTGCAAATGCCGCATTTATCGCCTACCGGTTAGAAAATGCGGACGAGACTCGCCCACAACTAATGAAGGGGGCATGGGAGTCATTCACAGAGAATCCTGTGTTTGGAGTGGGGCCAGGGCAGCTCGGTAACGCGATTGCATCCCACATGTTGGTTCCGACATATGACGCGCAGCACATGAACGCGCACAATCTGGTTCTTGATGCCCTGGCTGAGAATGGACTGCCTGCCGGATTTGCGTTGCTTACTATGGTCGGTATCATCCTCTATAGGGCGTTTATGATTGCCGCACTTCAGCCGTCGACATTAAGCGTCGGACTTTGGGTAGCCCTTCTGGCGGCCGTGATTCACAACATGGTTGAGGCATCCTTTGAAGGACAGCAATTCCAAGTGATCTTCTGGGCAGTGGCGGGCATGGTTGAGGCGCGACACAATCATTTACCTGTTGCAATCAAGCCGAGCGCGTGAAGCATGGGATCGTCTCGAAGGAATTAGCAGCTGTATACCACATGGATAACACCTTCAGGCCGTCAGTTAGTATCATAACGCCGACCTACAATCACGGGCGCTTCATCGGGGCATGCATCGAAAGTGTGCTCAAACAAACTTACTCAAATTGGGAGCAGGTCGTCATCGACGATGGTTCCACGGACAACACCCCCGAAATTGCTTCCGGATTCCACGACCCCCGGATTCGTTTAGAACGCCAGGCCAACCAGGGTCCTTTCGAACTCGCGAATATCTATAACCGCGCGCTGTCGCTTGCGAAGGGAGAACTCATAGCCATACTCGAGGGAGACGATTTCTGGCCACCAAACAAGTTGGCGGCACTTATTCCCGCATTTGTGGATCGCGAAGTTGTTTTGGCTTACGGTGAACCGGCAGACGTGGACGCTGGAGGCACGGAGCAGAGAACGAAGAGCCATACGACTCGCCTGAGAAAAGGGCTATCGAACTCTGTTCTTTTCAACGATCCCGTAGGATCGGCCACGCGTTACATGCTGTTGGCTGAAGGCAGATCACTCATTGCTCCGTCTACGGTTATCATTCGCCGTAGCGCCCTGGAAAAGATTGGGGGATTTCAATACCTAGTAGGTCTTCCTCTGACGGACTATCCCACGTTCATGGAGCTTAGCCTGATTGGCAAGTTTTACTATTCGCCGAAAACAATGGGTTACCGGAGACGCCACGAGAATTCCATAACAGTTGGTCATGCACGAACAATCCACGAGAAGGTTTCCAGCTTTACGTTAGATTTCCTTGAGCGGTATCACGAAAAAATAGAAATCCCACGTTCCCAGAGACAGGAGATAGAAGAAAACTGGCGGGAGGCAGAGGATAAGTTACACTTTTCTGAGGGACGTTCTCTCCTATTGCGGAAGAAGTGGCTCCAAGCGCGAGCCCACTTCCGCGCCATCTCGAAATCGAAGAAACTCGTTGTGCGTCTAGCAGCCTGTGCCGGTTTCCTCTTGTCGTGGCTGCACATGAATATAGAACCGTTAATGAAGTTGGGTGGAAGAGCCGATCTTCGCGTGCAGCGTAACTCGGAACTCTGAGGGCAGAAATGGACCGGAGAAACTGTATTCAATGAATTTTCGTACGACAAACGCAAAGGCTCTGGTCATAACTGTCAACTACCGCGGGGCGGCAGACACCTTAAGGTTACTGGAGAGCCTGCGATGTCTAAAAGGGTTTTCCGAAATTGATGTGACTATTGTCGATAATCTCTCTACTGACGGCTCGCTGGCGGCGATTCGGGCTGCAATGTCTAATCTCGAAAATGTGCACTTACTAGAATCCACAATGAACCGTGGATATTTTGGGGCAGCAAAGTGGGCCTTGCAAGAATACTTAGGCAGGCGGAAATCTCTTCCTGACTGGGTTATCGTTTGTAATAACGATATCCTGATCCAGGATGAAGATTTTTTTGCGAAGCTGTTCGAACACGACCCCACTGCGGTAGGCGCGTTGGCTCCGGAGATCCGGTCCGAGCGAACTCGTCTGGATCAGAACCCGTTCCTGAAAGAACGACCGGATAAGAAGAAACTCCTGAAACTCCGGATATGGTTTTCGAACTATTACCTGATGCTTTTTAAGTCGGCTCTGTCGGCGCCAGTTCGGCTAGTGCGAGAAAAAGTCAGGTTTTTGATTTCCAGTCAACAGGGGACTTCTCCACAGCTGGCATTGCATTCCATCTACTCTCCGCATGGGGCGTTCGTTATATTTAGCCGCAGATACTTTGAACTTGGAGGGGAAATTGATGATGGGCTTTTGCTCTACGTGGAAGAGTTTTCCGTTGCCGAGATCTGTCGCCGACTAGCTCTACCCGTTCTTCACGATACTAGATTGCGGGTGTACCACCGCGAGCATGGCTCGACCCATTCTCAGCTGACCAAGTCGACATACAAGCGCAAGAGAGAAGCACTACACTACGTCATATCGAAGTATCTGTCTGACCTGGCCTGACCCAGTTTTTGAGCAGCCGTGAAATCTTATCGAATCGTATTGGAACAATGGGATCGGCGGAGAGTTCGCGCCCTGGTCAAGATGGTTGCTTACACTGCTTGCAACATCATCGGCGCGTGCTTACACCCTCTTGTCCTTATTCGAAACCGCTTTTTGTCCCCAAGCCGCGTGCGCGTGCTTGTCTATCATCGGATTTGCGAGATGCAAAGCGGGCGTTGGCAGGCAGATCTGGACGTTCCGCCCACTCTATTTGCGGCGCACATGAGAGCCTTAGTCGAGGGAGGATATACGGTTCTGACCGCTGGTGAAGTCATTCAGCGATTGCGGGATCGAAAACACTTCCCACCAAAGACGGTGTGCATTACGTTCGATGACGGGTATCGCAACAATTTCACCAATGCCTTCTGTGAGTTACAGCGCTGTGGATTGAAGGCCTCATTTTTTGTCGTCACCGACTACATTGGGAGTGGCCGCCGCTTCGCTTGGCTATCCACGAAGCGGACTTGTTATCCGAGGCACATTGAGGACAGTCATATTTGGGAGCCGCTGACGTGGGCGGATTTGCTGAAAATGAACGCGGGGGAGATGGAGGTGGCTTCTCACTCCTGCACGCATGCTGACTTCAGCCAACTTGAGCTGGAGGAAATCCGGCACGAGGTTTCGGACTCGAGGCGGGCGCTGGTGATGCGTTTAGGGGAGAACGTCTCGCGGGTTTTTGTCTGCCCATTTGGGGCAGAAGCAGCCACGGCTGCGCAGCTCGTAAGGGTGCTGCACGAAAACGGATATGTCGGAGCATTTACGGGCCGAACAGGGGCAGTAGGCCCTAAGTCGGACCCATTTGACCTACCTAGATTCACTATCTACCACGATGATTCGGTAGCAATCTTTCGGCGCAAAGTTGATGGAGCATATGACTGGCTCATGTGGTTCCAGCCTGTCTGGCTGAGAGTGACGCAAGGCCGCCAGAGACTGAAGAACCGGAAAGGAGGGAACCATGCAGGCACAGAAAGTCGAAATCCGTTGGCAGGCGAGAAGCTTTGAGGATGCCGATTTTGAAAAGGCTTCCGCGCTGCGCAAGCTGTTTTTGGCCGAAGGCGGCTGTCAGCGGAGGTCGTGCGAGCCAGACTACTACCGCTGGAAACTACTGACTAACCCAGCTGGTCTCGGACTGTTCCACGTGGCCGATGACGGCGGACAGGTCGTAGGCATTACGACAATTACCCCTAAGCGTGTCCATCTGCGCGGGAAACCAACGCTAGGCGCTGAAATTGGCGATACCTTTACCCATCCTGATTATCAGCGTCAGGGTATGTTCTCCACTCTAGTCGGCCTCACGCGCGAGAAAGCATCATTAGCCAGTATGGAGTTTATTTACGGCACCCCCAATGATCAATCGCGCCCCGGATATGAAAAAAAACTGGATTTTGCACAGGTCCCAAGCTCACGGGTTTACAGCTACGTGCGCCCAATCAACTTGGCCCCCGTCCTCTCTGTACACCTAGGCCGACCAAACGTAGCCAAGCTGTTGGCGCCTGTGATCGGCATCGCTTTCCAAACCGTGTACCGCTTCCGATCCCCAAGCAGGAAAGATGTCGATATTTCTTTGGTCTCGGAATTTCCTCAGGATATCACCGACCTGTTTGAGCGCTGTGCCAGCAAGTATGGTTGGATCTTGAGGCGCGATAAGGAATATCTGGACTGGCGCTTCCTTGCCAATCCAGATCAGTATCACGTCTGGACCGCTTCAAGAGGGGGTAAGACGGTCGGATATCTAGTCACGAGAGAGGGACATTTTGGGGGGCTGCGAGGAGGTTACTTGGCTGATTTTCTCGTTGATGAAGATTCGCCAGGGGTCTTTCAAGAACTTCTCTTCTCTGCTGCTTCTTCAATGCATAGTGCGGGCGTCGATTTTCTGGCGGCCTGGGCCGTGAAGGCGAGCTTCTACCAGAGGATTCTTACTCGTTGTGGATTCTTGCAGCTCAAGCCAGTACCAATTATTTGCTACAAGAACGACGTTGGCCTTCAATTTGTTGAGGGCCAGGACAGGTGGCACTTCACCATGTCGGATTCCGACAACATCTGAGGTCAAAAGGTCACGCTCCTCAGACCATTGTCGGAGGCGGGTTGACCTTTGTGCTTGTCGTTCGGGACGGATTTTGAGTGATTCAAACCAACACAAAGACATATGACCGTTGGTAGGAGGACGAAATGGCCCAGGAAGCGCGATTCGTGGATTGTAAGATGTGCGGGGAAATGGTCGAAGTCGGAGACGTAGCTCCCGAACCCATCGCGTTCGGCAGCGAGGAAAAATTCAGGGCAGATTGTGCGTCGTGCGGCGCATCAAACTATTATTTTGAAGCAGAACTCTATCGATTATCGGCGTAGGCCGTTGCTGAAGCAGCCTACCACGGTCAACCTATGGAGATTGTATCTATTATAATACCGGTAAGAAATGAGGAAGAGTATATTCGCGCGTGCCTGCAATCGCTTGTGGAGCAGAACTACCCGGCGAGTGAGTGCGAAATCATCGTGGTGGACGGGCAGTCGTCGGACCGGACGCGGGAAATCATCGAAGAGATAGGCGAGCGGAACCCGCAGGTTCGTTGCTTGGACAACCCCGCGGGTATCGTTCCCACGGCCATGAATATAGGAATTCGAGCCGCGCGCGGAGAGGTGATCATCCGGGCCGATGGACACACTGTATACCCACGGGACTATGCGGCCAACTGCCTGAAATATCTGGTACAGACGGGCGCGGATAATGTAGGCGGACCGTGCGTGACTGTAACGGCAGACGAAAGTGTCAGTGCGAGGCTTGTCGCGGCCGTTTTAAGCAGTCCGTTCGGGGTCGGTAATTCCAAGTTTCGGACGAGCCGTGAAGAGGGTTTTGTTGATACGGTTCCTTTCGGGGCTTTTCGAAGGGAGATTTTTGACCGCGTCGGGATGTACAACGAAAAGCTGGTCCGGAATCAAGATAATGATCTTAATGCCCGAATCAGAAAAGCAGGCGGAAGAATCTACCTCACACCGGCGCTGACGACTTACTATCATCCTGTAAAGAACTTTTTGAGCCTTCTGAAATATGCTTTCAAGACAAGCCAGTGGCACGTCTTCACGCTTCGCGAGAATAGGAAATCCATGGGTGTGCGTCACTTGGCGCCAGCAATGTTTCTGATACTGCTTTTGCTCTTGTTGCCAGCTTCCTTTGTAAGCGCCACTGCGTTGGCATTCCTGATCGGAATACTGTGCGCCTATATCTTGACGGGTTTCTATTTTTCGCTGCGCGCGAAAAGGGAAGGCAATTGGGATGTGGCTGTCGTCCAGCCCTTCGCGACCGTCTGTTTCCATATCGCCTACGGGGCTGGGACGCTTTTGGGTCTACGCTATCTATTCGGGCAGCCTTCCATCAGGCCCATACGGCCGGGCCTCTCCATTCAAGAAAAAGTAAAGTGATATTGTGCTGTTACTCTATTAAGTTTTGTTAGACGGATGAAATAGAGCCGCACTAGGTTGAGAGTCAAACCCGATCTACCCATGTCAGGTCCAGTTGCCATAGAGCGGCTTGATTCCAAGGATCGCGAAGTAGCTCGGATCCGCGAGGCGTACGCGAGGCGACAGAAAGGTCCCCAAGGGAGATACTCGTTTTTGAATCCGTCGCATGTCCTTGTAGTTCAGGAACGAGACAGTGAATTATTGTCCATGCTCTCACGATGTGGCGTTGAGTCATTGGAAGGAAAGAGAATTCTGGAAATCGGGTGTGGCACGGGCTACCTGCTTCGTGCATTTCTTCAGTGGGGAGCGCTCCCGGAAAATGTCTTCGGGATTGACTTGCTGCAGGAAAGGATTGAAAAAGCACGAAAGCTGTGTCCTCATGGGGTGAGCTTGGAATGTGGGAATGCGACGGCTCTAGATTTTCCCGACGCATCGTTCGACCTAGTCATGCAGTCCGTTGTTTTTAGTTCGATTCTTGATCCTGAAATGAGGCAACAAATTGCGGGAGAGATGCTTCGGGTCCTTAAGCCAGGCAGCTTTGCCCTTTGGTACGACTTTTTTTTCGATAATCCGCGAAATCTGGACGTTCGTGGGATTCGCAGTAGTGAGATTCGCAATCTCTTTCCAAGCTGCCAGATTTATCTTCGGCGTATAACACTGGCTCCGCCCATAGGACGGTTGGTCGGGCACTATTCACCGTTGGTGTACATGCTGCTGTCCCGTAGCAAAATCTTATGCACACACTACCTGGGCCTCATCAAGAAGAATTAAGAAGCGCTCCTTCCGAATTGCAAGTGCCGTTCCATCGCGCCACCGTGGGTGAGGAAGAGGTGCAGGCGGTGAGTGAAGTGCTCCGCTCGGGCTGGCTGACGATGGGGCCGAAGACGTTTGAATTTGAGAAGGAATTTGCGAAGTACGTCGTCGCACGGCACGCCATCGCGGTTTCCACGGGCACGGCAGCGCTGCACCTATCGCTCGAAGCTGCTGGAGTTAAGGCTGGCGATGAAGTGCTGCTGCCAACAACAACATTTACGGCGACCGCTGAAGCAGTCACATATGTCGGCGCCCGTCCTGTGCTGGTTGATATTGATGCCGACACGATGAATATGGATCCTGAGGACGCGGTGCGGCGAATCACACCAAAGACCAAAGCGATAATCCCGGTGCATCTGGGCGGGCAACCTTGTGACATGGATGAGATCCAAGCACTCGCGCGAGTGCATCACTTGCGAGTCGTCGAAGACGCCGCTCACGCGCTTCCTTCGGAGTACCGGGGAAAACGGGTGGGACAGATCAGTGAGTTCACGTGCTTCAGTTTTTATGCGACCAAGACGCTGACAACCGGCGAAGGTGGAATGATAACTACCGATAACGCGGAGGCCGCCGATCGCATGCGCCTCATGCGCCTGCATGGTATTGAACGTGACGCTTGGAAGCGCTATCGCGGAGACGGTTCCTGGTTTTATGAGGTGTTGGAAGCGGGATTCAAGTACAACCTAACCGATTTTCAATCGGCCATTGGCCTCGTGCAACTGGCCAAGTGCGATGCTATGTGGCAAGCCCGTGAAAGGATTGCGCAGCTGTACTCGGATGCTTTTTCTTCTTGCGAGGAGGTCGTCATCCCGGCAGTCCTCCCTGATCGCAATACCTCTTGGCATCTTTATATCCTGCGACTTCGCCTAGACCGTTTAAACGTAGATCGTAACGGTTTCATTGAGGCGTTGCATCGCCGCGGCGTCGCGTGCAGTGTTCACTTCATTCCATTGCACCTGCAGCCCTACTACCGACGCGCCTATGACTATCGGCCCGGGGATTTTCCACGCGCCGAAATGGAATTTCATTCGTGCCTATCACTGCCCATCTATCCAGGCATGACAGAAATAGAGATCAATCATGTCATAAGTACAGTACTAAATACTGTAGCAGAGTCCCGAATTGTTCGCGCGGTTGCAGCCCATGTCAATCCAAGTGATTGATAAAGAGAAGGGTCAGGGTGGGCCGGCGCGCGATTCCGAGCAACATGCGGCTTTCGCAGACGGTTTTTATGCAAACTACGGCAAACGTGCCTTAGATATTTTGGCAGCGACCGCCGGCCTGATTCTGTTGTCGCCAGTGCTCGCGCTCGTGGCTTGCTGCATCAAGTTGACCTCGCGCGGCCCGGTGCTCTATCGCCAAGTTCGAATTGGTCAGGGCGCTCGCCCGTTTCAAATTCTGAAGTTTCGTTCCATGACGATGCAATCATCGATTAGGGACTTGAAGATTACAGTTGCCGGAGATTCGAGAGTGACCCCCGTCGGGAAGTTTCTTCGACGATATAAGGTCGACGAGTTACCCCAGCTTTGGAATGTAATCCGGGGGGATATGAGTCTCGTTGGTCCGAGGCCCGAGGTACCTGTATATATTGCAGAGTATACTCCGGAACAGCTTGTAGTGTTGTCCAAACGGCCCGGAATCACGGACCCTGCAAGTCTCGCGTATCGCCATGAAGAAGAGATCCTAGCTGGTCAAGCCGATCCCGAGCAGTTTTATCGCACACAGATTCTGCCCGATAAACTGGCGCGCAACAAAGCTTACCTTGAAAAGATCACGCTTCAGAACGATATTCGCATTATTGTGAAAACCATTTCGTCCTCTTTTCTGCTTGTAGAAAAACAGGAGCGCGACGCGCGCTCTAGGTAAGCCTAGCAAATCCATCAGGCTGCAACCGGTTGCACCGGGGTCCGATTGTACGCAGCTTTCTATAATTTAAGGGGAAAACTTTGAGGTCTATAATGCGCAAGTACCTTATCAGATTGCCACAAGTGTTGTTCCGCCAGCGACCGGTATTCATCTCCGTCGTCCAGGCGATGCTCGTGGTCGGGTCCTTCGTTTTGTCATGGTTGCTGCGCTTTGATTTCTCGTTACCCTATCGGCGTATCTTGCTAACCTCTGGTCTGCTGCTTGTAGTCGTTCGTCTGATCACTCTACGCCTATTTAATCTCAATCATGGCTGGTGGCACTTCGCGAGTGTAAGTGATGCATTAAACGTCCTGAAAGCAGTGACTACTGGATCTGTCGTCTTCTTTGCTCTGAACCGTTATCTGTTGAGCGCAGTTGGCTTTCCGCGCGCTGTTTACATTTTAGAAGGAGTCTTGACCGCAAGTTTCCTCGCGGGCGCGCGGCTTACTTCACGGGTTTTGGTCGAATCCGTCCGGCGCGATTCTTCCCATTCGAAACGGGTGATTCTGGTCGGAGCAGGGTTTGCTGCTCAGATGGTCATCCGGGAACTTGCCCGACCCAATAGTGGCTATATGGCAGTCGGTTGTGTGGATGATGATCGATCTAAGATCGGTGTCCATATCCAGGGAGTGCCAGTCCTGGGGACTATCGAGGAACTAGAAATTCTCGTTGAGGACAATCCTGCTGAAGAAATCCTAATTGCTATTCCCTCTGCCTCCGGCAAACAGATGCAGCGCATTTCGGATGCTTGCCAAAAGGCGAAATTACCTTTCAAGACCGTGCCTACGCTGAGCGACATAATTCGCGGTGAAGCTAGCATTAATCAATTCCGCGAAGTCAGTCTGGAAGATTTGCTCGGACGAGAGCCCGTTCAGATTGACCTGGAATCTGTCCACAAGGGGATAGCAGGGCGAACCATAATTGTAACGGGCGCGGCTGGTTCGATCGGGTCGGAGCTGTGCCGCCAGATACTCGAATACGCCCCTGATCGCCTTGTCTGCTTGGATCAAAGCGAAACGGGGCTGTTCTATCTCCGGTTAGAACTTGACAGACACCAGAATGGGGTCCAGGTGACCTTTTGCGTTGCCGATGTGACCGATTGTGAATGCGTACGCCGCCTCCTGTCGGAAGTCAGACCGGAGATTATCTTCCATGCCGCCGCGTACAAGCATGTGCCTATGATGGAATCCAATGTTCAGGAGGCAGTTAAGAACAACGTGCTTGGCTTGTTGGGATTGTTGGGATTGGCTGATGAGGCAGGCTGCAAGAATTTTGTATTAATTTCCTCCGACAAGGCTGTCAATCCAACGAACATAATGGGTGCAACTAAGCGGACGTGCGAATTGATCCTGTCATCTCGACCACAAAATGGGATTCGTTGTGTGTCGGTAAGGTTCGGAAATGTGCTGGGGTCAAACGGGAGCGTGATTCCCGTACTGACTCAACAGCTTCATAACCGTGAGCCGTTGACAGTCACACACCCGGACATCAAACGCTTTTTCATGACAACGCGTGAGGCTGTGGCGTTGGTCTTGCAAGCCTTTGTAATTGGGAAGCACGGTGACATTCTTGTCTTGGACATGGGTGAGCAGGTAAAGATTGTGGACTTGGCGCGGACTCTCATCCGGCTTTCCGGCAAATCTGAACGCGATGTGGAGATCCGGTTCACGGGTTTGCGCGAGGGAGAAAAACTCAGCGAGGAACTCTTTTATGAGAACGAAGAAGTTATACCCACGTCTTGTGAAAAGATCAAACGGACAAAAGGACCGCTGAAAGACTGGCGGGAATTGTGTCGTCAGTTGGAGGAGCTTCGGACATCGATGTGCGTAGATGGCGCGGCGCCGGTCCGCATCAAAATGAAGGAAATTGTGCCCGAATATTCCCTTCAATCCGACAAGTCAAGTGAGACCTGTGATGATTCTTTTGCAGCGAAACGTCTCCGGGCTGTGGCTGGCAACGGTTAACTTGTCCCCTCGTCACGGGGGGCCAAAATCTTGTTGATATTTTCCGCCTAATCCACTGATCCGGGATTCCAAAGTTGGTTTGAGTATTGCTTCCCAGGTGTCGAAACTCAGAGGGGATTCGTTGGAGAGGGCACCTGTACCTAATGAAATCTCAGATGATCAATTTCAGGAGGTCCAAATGAAGGGCGTTGTACTTGCAGGCGGGACGGGAAGCCGACTCAGTCCACTCACGCGCGTGACCAATAAACATCTTCTGCCAATCTACGACAAGCCCATGATCTATTACCCGCTACAGACCCTAGTCGAAGCTGGAATCCAGGACATCCTGATCGTGACCGGGGGCAACAACGCGGGAGACTTTCTGCGGCTGCTGCGCAACGGAAAAGACTTCGGCCTGAAGCAACTCAGCTTTGCCTATCAGGAAGGCGAAGGTGGCATCGCGGATGCGTTGCGGCTAGCGGAACACTTCGCGGCGGGCGAAAGGGTTTGCGTGATCCTGGGCGACAACATCCTGGAGAGCGGCATCCGGACGGCACGAGAGAAGTTTGAACGGCAAACGGGAGGCGCGCTGATCCTGCTGAAGGGTGTGCCGGACCCGGAGCGCTTCGGAGTGCCGGTGTTTGATGGTAAGCGTATTGTGCGCATCGAGGAAAAGCCCAAAGTTCCAGGCTCGCCCTACGCGGTGATAGGTGTGTATTTCTACGACGGAACGGTGTTCGACCGGGTGCGGACGCTAAGACCCTCAGGACGCGGAGAGTTCGAAATCACGGACGTCAATAATTCATTTCTTTTCCAGGAGCAACTCAGCTACGACGTCATCGAGGGCGGGTGGACAGACGCAGGAACGTTCGAATCGCTCTGGCGCGCCACGAAGATGGTGCGCGAGAAGGCGCTGCTGGCCGAGGAACTGAAGCTGGCAGCGGCGTCGGCGCGCTGACAAGGTAAAAACTTCACAAGGTGGCGAATTACTACGCGCCGGAATATGACCGCGGACAGCAGTGGAACGACCCGGACGTGGGGATTGCCTGCCCCATCGCGGAGGGCGAAGCAATTCTTTCGGAAAAGGACTGGAAGCAGCCGCGGTTCCGAGAATTGCGGAGTTATTTCGAGTAAGAGAGGGGTTCCAATGGCAAGAGTGTTGGTAACGGGAGCGGGAGGGCACCTCGGAACGACGTTTGTTCCGGGGCTGCTTGAGCAGGGTATCAAGTGCGGGCAAACATGTTGACAGACGTAGGGGAAACGGCAGCGGTCATGATTCAGGAATCAGCCCGATGAAGATTTTTGTCACGGGTGGTGCCGGATTTATTGGCTCCAACTTTATTCGATATGTCCTCGAGACCAGCAAGGATGTTTCGATCGTCAACTATGACAAGCTCACGTACGCGGGAAATCTCGCAAATCTTGAATCGGTAGCGGACAATCCCAATTATGAATTTGTAAAGGGCGACATCTGCGATGCGGCCGCTGTAGAAGAGGTGATGCGTGGTTGCGACGCCGTTATCCATTTCGCTGCCGAGTCCCACGTCGATAGAAGCATCTACGAACCAGCTCCTGTAATTCAGACCAACGTCACCGGTACTTTCGTTTTGCTCGAGGTGGCGCGCAAAATCTCGGTGTCGCGGTTTGTGCACGTTTCCACCGACGAAGTGTATGGTGATATTCCGCCAGGGGTCTTCGCCGATGAAAATTTTCCGCTGCAACCGAGCAGTCCGTACTCCGCGTCGAAGGCGGCCTCTGATCTCCTGGTTCGGTCGTACGTCCGCACTTACAAGTTTCCCGCGGTGATCACGCGGTCGTCAAACAACTACGGTCCTTATCAGTTCCCCGAGAAATTTGTGCCGCTCATGATCACAAATGCCCATAGCGACAAGGCTCTCCCTGTTTATGGCGACGGCAAGCAGCAACGGGATTGGCTGCATGTCGAGGACAACTGTCGAGGGATTCTTTCAGCCTTGGAGAAAGGCAAAATCGGGGAGGTTTACAACATCGGCGGTCTAGATCTCGAGGAAAACCTAACACTGGTCCGACGCATCCTCAAACTGACAGGAAAGTCCGAGAGCTTAGTGTCATATGTGCAGGACCGCCCGGGTCACGACCGTCGTTATGCTCTGAACTGCAAGAAAATAGAAACCGAGCTAGGCTGGAGCCCAGCCATTTCTCTGGGAGATGGCCTCCGCCGGACCATTGACTGGTATAAGAGTCATGGGCAGTGGCTTGCTGGTGTTCGCAGTCGCGAGTACCTCTCATATTACGAAAAGTACTACGAAAATCGTGAGAGTTCTCTTCGTGCGATTGCCCGATCCGGATCAGTAGCTTCTGATTGATCTGTCAACGGTTAACACTCGGGCCTTGCGGCAAATGTGCGAACAAGCGAGCATCGGAGTTAATGCAACGAATCGAGACATCCCTTCCGGGCGTGCTTGAGCTGCGACCGGTCGTCCATCGCGACACGCGCGGCTTTTTCATCGAAACCTACCATCAAGCGAAGTTCACCGATTTTGGCATCGCGGATGCCTTTGTTCAAGACAACCATTCACGTTCCATCAAGGGGACGCTTCGGGGTCTTCACTACCAACTAGGTCACCCACAATCGAAACTCTGCCGCGTCGTGGAAGGCGAAGCGCTAGACGTCGCAGTTGACATACGAGTCGGGTCACCGAACTTCGGAAAATGGACAAGCGTCCTTCTCTCTGCGAAAGAGCAAAATCAGATTTATGTTCCGATTGGGTTCGCGCACGGCTTCTTGACGCTAACGGGTTCAGTTCAATTCCTTTACAAATGCAGCGACTTTTACAATCCAGCAGATGAACACGGCATCGCGTGGAATGATCCAGCCATTAAAATATGCTGGGGCATTACTGCTCCGATCATTTCTGATAAAGACGCAGAATATCCAACGCTCGCTCAAGTTCCTCGCGAGTGTCTACCGAGGTATCAAGAGAAATGAGGCCTCTGATCCTGCTGACAGGGAAGAATGGCCAAGTTGGCGCGGAACTTTTGCGTCTCTTGCCCCAACTGGGTGAAGTGGTTGCGCTCGGCCACGATCAATTAGATCTTTCGAATCCTTCTGACATCCGCAGGACAATACGAGAAGTTCGACCGCAACTTATCATCAATGCGGCCGCATATACGGCAGTAGATCAAGCGGAAACAGACGAAACGACGGCACGAGCCGTCAACGGGGAGGCCCCCAGGTTGATGGCCGAGGAAGCCGCGAAAATTGGTGGGGTTCTGGTCCACTACTCGACCGACTACGTCTTCGACGGGTCTAAGAAAACACCTTATGATGAGATGGATTCTGCAAATCCCATCAACGTATACGGGAAAACGAAATTTGCCGGTGAGCAAGCTATTCGCAGTTCTGATTTGCCTCATCTGATATTCCGGACAGCCTGGGTCTATGCCACGCGGGGCCGCAATTTTCTGCTGACCATTTTGCGCCTTGCAACCGAACGCGAAGAGCTAAGGATTGTAAGCGATCAAGTCGGAGCCCCAACCTGCGCTTCAGACGTAGCAGCCGCAACGACCAAAGTCCTGACCAATCTATGTGATAAGAATGACCGTGGTTTTGTTTTTTCCGAGGTTAGTGGAACTTACCATATGAGCGCTGCAGGTCAAACGACATGGTATGACTTCGCCAAAACTATTCTCGAGAGAGCAGAAGCCACATCACACAATCTGGACTGGTTCGCTGCGGCTACTACGGGACGCCGGTTGATTGCACGGCGTGTTATCCCCATCTCCGCGGAAGAATTTGGATCTCTCACGCATCGCCCGGCCTATTCAATTCTTTCGAACGCCCGCCTCACTCAGACTTTCGGTGTTGCACTGCCAGACTGGCGTGCTCAACTGCAACGCTGCTTCGTTTCCGATAGTGCCGCGGCCAGTCGTAGCGCAGGCTAGACCGACTTAACCTGCTCTTCTCTTGACCGCCCTCCCTTAGCAAGTCTCCAACACTCCGAACCAGCCCCGCGATGGTGCTCCGCAATTCGCTGGCGATCCTCTCGCATGCCTGACGACACCCTACGATCGATCTTGGTCCCCTTTGAGTTTTGAATTTCCGTTCGTGTCGCATATCCTGTTGGGCACGTCGATTCTACCGGCGCCCTCCGTGACATTTGCCGTGACAACCGACGCAGAGCGTAATCAAGTTGTGCATCACATCGCCACCGAGCTGGCTCCTGCGTCTTATGTGATGGACCTCCAAGCCTTCCATGGAACCGCACTCTTGGCACCGCCAGCCATCCCGTTCCAGGACCCGGTTTCGGACTATTGTGTATTCTTCCGGGTTCAGTTTGAGCCTAGGTTGCTTTTGACGTAGACGCACTGGATTTATTGAACTTTGCATAATTAAATCTATTGTTGGGCCTCTCCCAGCTTGGCCCCCGCAAGAAAATCGGCGCAAATCATCTCCAGGCAATACCCCCTAGACTTATCGGTTCCAAGCATCAGGCCGGCAGTTTCGAGAGCTTTCTCGACGATGGGTAACTGGCTCTTGTAAAGCTTGAAATAGACAATCTCCCAAGCCTCTGTTTCTTTTCCGGTAAGATGCCGTTCCACCTCTCCCTTAAATCCTTCCTTCGGTAGTTCCCTCGCTTTGTGCAACCAGGTTGCACAATCGAATTTCTCCCCGTCCTTCCTTGCCAGTTTGACCAGTTCTATCGCTTTACTCCAACCTACTTCGCGAAGCTGTTGTTTCGGAATTTTCGTCAAGTTCTCGTGGATCGCCATCAAGTAATAGGCTTTTCGACGCGATTCCGGAAAGCGATTCTCTAGAAACTCATCAAAGGATTTCAGTTTCTCTAACCTCCAGTACTGCTTCGACCTGACCTCACACAAGTATTCCCCCAGCTCTACAAATCGCGCGTCCTTCTCTCGCTCTTTGGTCTTCTCCCAACTCAAGATCTCGTCGATCTTGCCCAAGACGAAGACTGCCCGCCGATGATTTAATTCCGGTGCCACGGCAGTCCGTCCGTTAATCCACAAGCTCGTCAAGCCAATCAAGGTCGCTCGCTCCTGCCTTGCGCACCAGATTCGTGTCGATTAACGGCTGGTTATTCAAGCAGAGCCCTAGATGTGGGCAACTCAGGCAGCCGTTTTGGGGAAAGCGGATGCCGGTGTGCGAAACAAACTGAGCCCCTTCGATCTGGCCGATCGTCGTCTCCACGAGGCGCCCGAACTCTTGGCGCTGCTCTTCCGAGATCGTAGCTCTCAAGTATTGAATCTCGGGAGCGTGTTTCCGGACGAAGACGACCAGTGCTACCTCGGGAATCCCGCTGATCCAGGAGTAACAAATAAGTTGCGGGTCGAGCGAAAGCAATCCTTCGGGCTCCGTAGAATAGCGACTGGTTGTGGTCTTCCAGTCGATCAGGCAGTGCTGGCCATCGACCTCCCCGATGGCATCAAGATAGGAGACGAATTCGCTTCCGCCCAGCAGTGCCCGCAGCATTTTGATTTGCAGATTCTGTTTCGGACTGCGAATGTGTACGCGATTATCCCGAGCAAATGTTTCGAGCAAATGCACGCCTTGGTGGAAGAGGCGGTCCCAGGATTCTCCTTTACGGTATTCAAAAGGACCGTCGTGGTATGCATTCCATTCCTTGAAAAGCACAGCAGCGCTATCCTCTTGACAAAAGTAAGCACCCAGAGCTTTTTCAAAACAGCGACCGAAGACCATCGCTGCCCGTGTCTCTTTTTCCCGCCACCCATCCAGGTAACGGTAGCGATAGCTGCGAGGGCAGCGAAGATACTGGCTAATTTGCGTGTAGCTATAGACCATCACTGCCTCCTTGCCCATCGCCGTGGGCCAGTGATGTGCATTCAAGTGCCTCCCAGTCTGCCTCAGGAGCGAAGGCATCGAGATTTTGGTAAGAGCGTCCGTTCAAAGTTGTATATGAGGTCCGGACGACCCCGCGAAGTTTGCAAAGCGCTTTTTCATCGACCTGATCATCCTTGAGGAGCTGTGCGTCGTAACCAAAATCTTGAAGAAACCTGTTGAGTTTCCAGAGAGCTCTTTCGGTGCAGTACAGTCGCCCGTTGAATGACCGGGATTGGAAAGCTTTGGGTTCCAAAACGACAAATCGGATCTCTACGAATGGTTTCTGTGGATGCCATCGGTAGCGAGCCCTATCCACCCGAACAAGGAATAATCCATCGAGCTTGTTTTCGACTCCCCGCTGATTCAAATGCAGGCCTTGAATCTGCCGCCTCATGGTTTCACCTCCACAGGCTGAGCATAGGAATTGAGTTTGCAGACCAAACCGTCCCTGTTTTCCTTCGCAGCGGTCGCAAGGTGGGAGATGAAGGATTCAACTAGGTCCCGGCTTGCTTCCTTCAGGGTGGGTGTGCCGCAGAAGTCCGCGGCGTACGCTTTGACCAAAATGGGATCGAGGTTGTACTGGCGGATTAAGACACAGAGCCGGTCCCGCAGTTTGGGTTGCCCGTTACTCGAACCATTCGAGCTAGAAGGCTTTACGGACTGGGTCCTCTCCCCGGCAGGACTGGGCGAGTTGGTCAGCCAGCCCAACTCCTCAACAGAGCAGAGACCAATCCCGTAGGCCTTGCGCAGGGCTCGATTGACGGCGCGTGTCTCAGCGACGCGCATCTCGGCGCCGCGGACCAGGGGAGATGTATTTGTGGGATCGGCATCGCCATAGCCGACAAAGCCCTTCGAATCAGTAGACTTGTAGACGGTCGCGCAAAAAACCCAGCGGAACGAATCTGGGTCACAGAACTGGCGAACCAAACGTGTCTGGATGCCTGCACAACGATTTCGCCGTGCGAGCCGCATGAGGCCACTGTGAGTGATATACCACTTGCCGTCCAGGAGGCTCAAATCACCGAGAGCGATTGATAGATGAAACTCCTGAGTCAGCGACTTGAGGGTCTTTACTTGGTCGACGGAGATCGCCCAGGTTCTGCGGGCAGAGCGAATATTTTGCAACGTAAGCGCATACCGATAGGGTTTCCTTCCTGCATCTTCAAGCTTCTTTTCGACGCTCATGAGCCCCCCCTCCTTTATCGTTTCTAGTAGAAACGTATAGTAACTATACGAAACGCTTATGTCAAGTTGTTTTCTCTTGTTAAAGCTTTCTTTCACTAGCTATCATGTGGCACATGGCGAGAAAGGTGTTTCTGGGTATTCGGATCGATCCTGAGCTTAAGACGATGCTTGAGGAAATCGGCGAAGGTGAGACAAGAAGTGTGTCTCAGATCTGTGAGTTCCTCTTGAAAAAAGGAGTGGACGCTTACAAGAAGGAAGGCCCCAAGTACTTCAAGCGCTCGGCCTCGCACCACAAGAAGCAGACCTCGCAATAGTGCTCGGTCTTAAAAGCAACGCGTGTGGCACTCCGGCGGGCAGCGTCCAAAGCACCGAGTGATGACGACTTGCATTCTGTGAAAGGCAAAGATCCTCTTGACTTCCAGGGACTTCTGGATACAATGGCGAACAGACAGCGAAACCCGGTCGGGAGAAGGGATTAGTGCCCCAGTATGCACACCCTTTCCCATGCAGTCCATGTAAGGTGAAGGACTCTTTTTAAGTTGGTGTGGAATTCTGGGCCCCGCATTCGTTGCGGTGCCTGGCAGGTATCGTGGAGGACAGACGCTGTACCCGGTCTGTCCTCCCTTTTTTTTGGAGGCAAGAGTGAAGGAAGAACGACCAAATGAAATATCTGGAGATTCGGAGCCGGGCGTGATCCACGTTCCTGGCAATGGAAGCGGGGGCCCAATTCCACAAGGGTCTCAATCACTTCCCTGTGAAAGATCCGCCTCGGCGACAGCAGTTGGGAGTGAGACTGGCCAGTCAGTGCTGAGCCGAAATGCTGGTGGTCCTCGAACCATTAAAGGTAAGCAAAGAAGCAAGCGCAATGCGCTCAGGCATGGAATCTTTTCCGACATTGCGCTCCTCGATGGAGAGTCCCGCGTGAAATATAATTCGCTGTGGAGCGGTCTGCGCGAAGCATTCCAGCCGATAGGAGAACTTGAAGAAATACTTGTTGAAGATCTGGCAATTAATCGATGGCATCGTCGTCGCCTGATTCAGGCCGAAGTCGCCGAGATTCGAAAGGCCACCGAGTTCATGCAGTGGGAGCATGAGACTCGCGAATGCAACGAAGTCAACGAAATTGGCAGTCAAATGTCAGAGCATCCGTGGAGTGAACATGAACTAATCTCGAAAATTGACAACCCGCTGGTCCTGCAGCGCTGTTTGGATCTTCTTGCAGAGTTGCGCCGGCTATTTGCGAAAAATGGCTTCACTGATAATCATACCAAGATACTGGGCTGCATCTATGGGAATTCTTACCTGACGAATCTGGGCGATAACCTGTACAGCGAATATAAGCTTTGGCGTAACGCCGCGGAAGCTTCCGAAGATAACCGACGCGCAGAAGGTTATGTATCTCCGGAGCAATGCAAATCCAACGTCCTCCAGGCGATCGACAGGGAGATTCGCCAACTGAAGCGATATTCGAAGTTGTTGGCCATGATCGAGACGGACCGTATGGAGATCGAAGCATTGCGCCTCGTCGTTCCCGAGTCGCCTGCACTCGATCGGCTGCTCCGCTACCAAGCGAGCCTCGATCGGTCCTTCGACCGAACGCTAAGCCAGCTCGAACGCTCGCAGCGGATGCGGTTGGGCCAACCGGTCCTGCCCAAGCTCGAGGTTCGCCATTCGCTTTCCATAGAACCGCACTCTTGACACCGCCAGCCATCCCGGTCGAAGACGCATTTTCGTACGATTGCGTACTCTTTCGGATCCAGTTTGAGTCTCGGCCAGGTTTGTTGCCTCCCCGCTCCAACCTCGTAGGCTACGTGCGATGGGGCGCACGGTCTGACAGCTTTCCTCCTTCAGACAATCATTTCAACAGCTTCAGTTCGCACTCCGAGTTGCCGACCGTTCGTCCGGAATGCGGCGGAAGGGCACGCACTTCTGCGAGAGTCATCCGTTGCTCATATCATGCGAGGCATAGAGCATTCCCACTTATTTCCACAGTTTTTGTAGAGGACGCGACGTTTATACTTTGCCTTGAGCTGCTTAAAATAGGAGTGTTGAGCGGAGTCGCGAAAGAATGGCCGTCGGCACAGTCCCCGTGGCCATGGAAAGCGGCGTTTCTGCGAATCCAGTATGAGCTTACGAAGAAATCGAATTGGCGGAAGACTGCAAACCATCAAATCGCACGCTGAGGTCGCCATAGCTGCGAGTGAAAGGACGCTCGATATCGTGAGCGAGGATGAGGTTTTCTCCTTCGGGAT
>WNFJ01020259.1_pt1 | contig 29157 bp, 26 predicted proteins | sample 5400461 | NCBI WGS metagenome assembly WNFJ01 (sample SAMN13153349, study PRJNA577476) | soil metagenome | isolation source: 115 cm saprolite on Douglas fir-dominated hillslope | place: USA:California | collected 2013-09-17
ACGGTACCTGAAGAGGATTGGCCACCGGGAGGCAAGCATGAATTTCTCCTCATCACGAGAATGGATCAACGCGCTATGGATTTTGTTCGGATTGTACTGGCTCGTCTCAGCACTCAAGCGGAAGAAAACCAAGCAGCGCGAATCGTGGAGCCAACGTTTGATCTACGTGCTTCCCCTGATCGTAGCGTTTTGGCTGTTGTCCCGGCCGGAGGCCCACTTTGGATTATTAGGGGCACGCTTCCTGCCAGCGATTCCCCTAACAGAATGGACCGGCGTACTGCTAACCGCCGCGGGCGTGGCGGTGGCGTTTTGGGCGCGTTGGCATCTGGGCACCAATTGGAGCGGGGTCGTTACCCTGAAAGAGGGCCACGAGTTGGTACGCACGGGGCCGTACCGCGCCATTCGCCACCCGATTTATACGGGCATTTTGCTCGCGCTGTTTGGGACGACTGTCGCTGCGGGCGAAGTGCGTGGATTGCTCGCGGTGGCACTGGCCTGGGTATCGTTTTACTGGAAAGCGCGGCGCGAGGAGTCCTTTCTTACACAGGAGTTTGGCGAGAAATTTGGAGTGCATGCAAAGCAAACCGGAATGTTCCTGCCCAAGATTGTTAGCGATTGACGGCAGGGTCAAAAGAAAAGAGAAAGGTGCCAGCCCCGGGGTTTGGAGATGATTGCCAGGATTAGAGCTTCGCGGTCGCGCGGTTCTTACGTGGCACCGACTCCTGTTTCGAGACTTTCGTCGGCCACTGGGAGTGGGCTGCCGGGGCGGCCGCGCCAAGTGGCGAATCCTTCCTTGACAAGGCTGGAAATGGTACGGCGATTTTGATAGATCAATTTCAGCCACGACAGGGGACCCATCTGGGGGAAATAAATTCCGCGGAAACACATGCGGGCGATGAAAATATTGATCCGGTAGCCCAGCGGCTTGTCCTTGAGGGAATCGACAGCTTGCGCCATGGCCTCCGGGCTGTAGGCGTTGGCCCATCCCTTCCTCACTTCGGCATGAGCTTCCTCGATGGTCATTTTCAGAGGGGTGTGGGCCATCGCAAAGGGGATGAACTCCTGCCAGTGCTTGGGGCGCGTCAATCGCCCGGCAGCCTCCAGCCGTTTGTAAAGCGGTGTGGCTGGCAAAGGCGTAAGCAAGCCAAAAATGGGCAGACCCGCGGGCCAGCTGCGAATTTCTTTCAGCGTGCGTTCGGCAACGCCTACGGTGTCGTTGTCCATGCCGAAAATAAAGGAAGTGATGGCATAAACGTTGCGGGCGGCGAGGCGCTGCAGGACAGCGGCGTATTCGCCGGGCTTGTTAAAGCCCTTGTTTACGTCGGCAAGGTTGGTGGGATCAATGGATTCCATGCCGATGAAGACCCACTTGCCGCCGGAAGCGGCAATGAGGTCCACGAGTTCCTCATCGCGCAAGAGATTGGCACTGATCTGGGCCACCCAATGCACCTGGGCGCCGGCGGCGATAATGTCGCGCAAGAGCGATTTGGTGCGCTTGATGTTGATGGCGAAATTGTCGTCGATGAAGAAAACAGCGATCTGGCCGCCTTCGCTTTTCGCGCGAGCTTTCAGAAGAAGAAGCTCATTGACCACGCTTTCGTTGGTGCGAAAGCGGATGGAGTCGCCAAAGAATCCGGTCACGGTGCAGAACTCACAGCCATACGGACAGCCGCGGCCGGACTCCATGGGAATGATGCGAAATGTGCCCCAGCCATCACCGATGCGCTGAAGCGTGCGCTTCGCCATTTTCGGAACCAAATTAAACTGAGCAAGATTTATTTTGTCCCAAGGAATTGCGGGATATTCCTTGAGACTGGGTTTGCTTTCCTGGCCAAACGCATCCACCGGGGCGTAAATATCTTTAAGTTTGCCGCGTTCGGCATCCGCGACGATTTTTGGCCAGGTTTCATCGGCCTCGCCGAGAGCCACGGCGTCGGCGTGACGCGGCCCGCCATTTCGGCCGAGTGCTTCATCGGCCTCTTCGGTGACGTGAGGTCCACCCATGACGACTGGGACGCCAACGGCGCGGATGGCATCGGCCATGCGGTAGGCTTTGGCAATCATGCGCGTCATCGCGCCGATACCGACCAGTCCAATGTTTTGTTCGCGCACAAAACGGGCGATGCCGGCTTCATCCATGGGTTGCGCGTTACCGTCGATGAGCACCACTTCGTGGCCTGCAGGGGTCAAGGCCTGGAGCAAGAACATCCAGAGATGGGGCATGAAATTACGCGTGACCCCGTTATCGGGGTTGTACAGCAAAATGCGCATGCGCTCTTCTCCGATCAGAAGCGATTCACGGTGCTGGGCCGGACAAGCCGTAACCTAAAGGTTTGTTGTGAAGGAACTTCCGACGGGCCAACAAACTGGCTCCGACCATAACACGCCTCGAGCGGATAGTCAGTAAATTCAAAAACTAATTCACAGTATCAGTAATCAGGATGAGCGCGGAATTAAACGGGATAAAAAGAAAAGTCCCCGAGACAGGAGCCTCGGGGACGGGATCACGAAATGAAGTAGTCTGCCGAGTTGTGAATCAAGGAAACGGCAGATAGGTCCAAAGGTCCTGCAGGTAGCCATAGGGGGCCCCGGGAGTAGAATCATAGCCTTGTCCACCGAACATCCAAACGTAGTTATATTTGTCTGGCTGCCATATGGCTGTCCCGCGGCGCCCACCAACAACGTTGTTCACATACGGTATGCCATTGGTGAGATATGCGCCGCTTTGGTTGACGTTGCTGGTGCCTTTCCACCAAATCCACTGGCCGGTGCTGCTCTGGAACTCCCAGATGTCGTTAAGGAATCCCGTCGGTTGCGTCACCGAGGAACCATATCCCCAGCCGCCGAAAAACCAAAGGTTGTTGGATGAATCGCTCCAACCCACGGCTCCCCAACGAGAACCAGGAACATTTCCTGCCGCCGCGGTTGTCTGGGTGCCGTAGGCACCGTTCTGATTAGCGGTATTGCCGCCAGAGATCCAAATCCACTGGCCACCCTTAAACTCCCACAGGTCATTGAGAACCGCCCCTTGGGGAGTTCCGGTGCCCGCTGAATCAAGACCGAATCCGCCAAAGAGCCAGATATTCCCGGCAGTATCGGCCCAAAGAACACCGGTCTGGCGGCCACCAGGAGCGTTAGCTGCCGCACCTGTGCCCTTGGTTCCGTAGACACCGTTCTGGTTGACGGTGTTTGAGCCAGCAATCCACGTCCACTGGCCACTTGCGATGTTGTATTTCCAAAGATCGCTCAGCAGGCCTTCTTTGCCTGCGGAATCATAGCCTTGGCCGCCAAAGAGCCAAACGTTTCCGGACGCATCCGTCACGTTGGCCGCACCCCATCGTCCTCCAGGAATGTTCCCCGCCGCGGCGGTGCCCTGCGTGCCATATACGCCGCTCTGGTTGAAACTGCTGGACCCGCCGCGCCATATCCAGTTGCCGCTGAAGCTGCCATCGCCATTGAAGCTGCCGGGAACGAATTCCCACACGTCGTTGAGCAGTTGCGCATCCAACCCGCTGGCGGCGAATCCCTGTCCGCCAAACATCCAGAGATTGTTGGAGGCGTCGGTCCAGGTTACTCCGCCCCATCGCGAACCGGGAGTATTGACCAAGGGGCTCGCGACACCCTGCGTGCCATAAATGCCGCTTACGTCTTCGGCTTCCAGCAAAGGCCAAGTACCAACCACGGAAGGGCCGGCATTCACTGGAGTCCAAACGCCATTCCAAAACCAAAGGTCGTTTAAAAACCCCGGAACTTGGGCGCCATACGGCGATATCAATGGGAACCCGAAGCCGCCGAAGAGCCACTTCCTTCCGGAGCTGTCACTCCAAGTCATAGAGAAGTCTCTGCCGCCCGGAGTGTTGAGATCCGTAATTGGAATTGGCGTGACAGCGGTGGCATAGTTGTTTGCTGTTTTTGTACTGGCGATATACCACGATATCCAATTCCAGTCGTTGTGCTGGCAATCGACGACCACGTTCGACACATTGGCCTTTGCTATGCCGGTGAAATTGAACATGTTGCACGGTTGGGGCTGGCTCGTCGGTTGCAGAAACACCGAGACGTTGTAAATACCACCGTTAGTGACCTGCGTGGGGAAAGTAAAACTTGTGTTACCTGTGACGAAAAGATCGTCACCTGCGTTGTCCTGCAGTTCGACAGTATTGCCCGTACCAGGAACCAGCCCGACAACCGAACCACCAATGGTGAAAGCTGGCTGAGAACAAATGACCTGCACATTGTTAATGCTAGTGTTGGCGGTCCCACTACCGTTGACCACAGAGCAGGTTTGGCCCGGGTTGGAAGGTTGAGTGAGAATCGTGACGGCGTAGGCGGTTCCGCTCGAAATGGGGTTTGCAAAAGTAAAATTAACGTTCCCCGTGCCGGTGATTGCGAGATTGTCCGCGGCGTTGTTCTGCAATACCAATCCGGCTCCCAGCAATCCGGAAACTGAGCCACCAATTGTGAAGACGTTACCACAGGTGATCTGGACGTTCGCGACGTTGGCCAGGGCGGTGCCGTTGCCGCTGGTCACACTGCAGTTTTGCGTGGGAGTGGAGGGCTGCGTCTTTATTGTAACCTTATAGGCTCCGCCGCTGGCGATTTTCGTGGCAAAAGTAAAAGAACCACTCTTAGTGACGGGCAGGTCGTCGGCGCCGTTGTCTTGCAGGACGAGGCCGCTTCCCGACAGGCCAACCACTGTGCCTCCGATTGTGAAGGGGCCCGAACCTGCACCTGAACCGCCTCCCGAGCCGCCTCCGGAACCGCCGCCTGAACCGCCTCCCGAACCGCCGCCTGCTACGTTGCCCCCCCGCACGCCGCTGCATGCAGCAAGAAGGAGCGAAGTTATCACCAGGGATGCAAAAAAGGAGAGTTTCATTGGGGATCTCATAAGCGATTCATTACTTCTAGTACCGCCCTGCGACAGGCAGGCTGCGGCGGCTTTCCACAAACTTGGGTCACCCAGTTGTGTTCGAGGCGATCGCCTGGGTACGATCGTGAACGAGCGATGGAGTGAGGACAAAATTGCCTTTGAAGAGGCAATTTTCCCCCGGGAGCTCGAACCTTTTGTAGGTTATTGCAAGGTACGCAACTGAATCAATAAGCCCGTGTGTAGCTGTGCCTACTTGAGCATTAACTTTTTGCTTTTTAGTTCGTTGCAGCTACTACCTGCCCAAGCGTGCTAATTCAGCGTCAGGCTTCTTCTTCGACGAGTTGTTCGCCGTGGGCGGCTTTATGGGCGGCAATGACCTTTTCCGCGAGTTCGTTGGGGACGTAATCGTAGTGCGAGAACTCCATGGAATAGCTTGCGCGACCTTGCGTTTTTGAAATGAGGTCGTTGGCGTAGCTGAGCATTTCAGCGAGCGGAACCTGCGCTTTGATGATGACGTTGTGGCCGCGGCTTTCGCTACCGGCGATGCGGCCACGGCGACCGCTGAGGTCACCCATCAGGTCGCCGGAGTATTGATCGGGAGCGTAGACTTCGACGTGCATGACGGGTTCGAGAAGCGCTGGGCGCGCCTGCTTCATGGCTTCCTTGAAGGCCAGCGAGCCGGCAATCTTGAAAGCCATGTCCGAGGAATCGACGTCGTGATATTTGCCGTCGTATAAGATGGCGCGGAAATCCACTACGGGAAATCCAGCCAGGTAGCCGCGCGCAGCAGCATCGCGAATTCCTTTTTCGACGGAAGGAATCCAGTTCTTGGGGATGGCCCCGCCAAAGACATCGTCGACGAATTCGACGCCCTTGCCGCGCTCGACGGGTTCCATCTTGATGCGGCAAACGCCAAACTGGCCGTGACCGCCGGACTGCTTCTTGTGCTTGCCTTCGACGTCGGCTTTGCCGCGGATGGTTTCGCGGTAGGGGACTTTTGGCGGTTTCAAAGTGAGGTCCACGTGGTAGCGCTTGTGGAGCTTGGCGACGACGACTTCAATGTGCTGCTGGCCGGAACCGGCGAGCAGGAATTCCTTGGTTTGCGGATCGCGCGAAAAGCGCAGCGCGGGATCTTCCTCCAGGATTTTGTGAATGGAGACGCCGATTTTGTCTTCATCGGCGCGGGTCTTCGGCTCAATGGCAAAAGTGATGGAAGGCTCGGGAAGCTGCGCAGGTGAGTAAAAAATGGGCGAGGCTTTGTCGCCGAGAGTTTCGCCTGTAGTGGTTTCTTTCAGTTTGGCGATGGCCCCGATGTCTCCGGCATGGAGTTCGCCAACTTCCGTGAGCTGCTTGCCCTGAACCACCTGGATATGCTGGAAGCGTTCTGGCAGGTTGCGATTGTAATTGGTGAGAGTGGCATCATTCTTCAAGACACCGCTCTTTACCTTGAAATAGTTGATACGTCCCGCGAAAGGATCGGCAAGCGTCTTAAAGACGAAGAGGGAAAGCGGCTGGCTGTCGTCGTACTTGCGCTCGACGCGAGGGCCCTTGCCTCCGGGCTCTTTGAAGCCGACCTGCGCGTGCTCATCGGGATGCGGAAACGCGTCGGCGAGAAAAGTGAGCAAGCTGGCGGTGCCGATGTTGTGGAGCGCGGAAGTCATCAGGACAGGAAAGATTTTTTCGGCAACGATGGCTTTGCGGACGGCGGGGATGAGGTCGTGAATGGGAATGGTGCCTTCGCGGAAAAACTCTTCCATCATTTCATCGTCGCCTTCGGCGATCATTTCGACGAGCTTCTCGTGGGCTTCCTTGGCTTCGTCGGCGAGTGCGGCGGGGATTTCTTCGATGGAGGGCTTGCCGTCGCCATCGGGCTTGTAGATGTGCGCTTTCATGGCCACGAGATCGATAACGCCCCGGAATCCTTTTTCGCTGCCGATGGGCATTTGAAGGGAAACTACGTTGCGGCCGAAAACTTCCTGGAGCGATTCCATGGAGCGCTCGAAACTGGCCAGCTCGCGGTCCATCCAGGTCAGAACGAAGGCGCGGGGAATGTCATACTCCGTGCAGTAATCCCAAACTTTTTCGGTGGTGACTTGAGAGCCGACGTGCGCGTCGACAGCGATGAGCGCCGCATCGGAGGCGATGAGCGAGGCTTTTGCTTCGGTGATGAACGTGGAATAGCCGGGGAGATCGATGAAGTTAATCTTGACCTTATCCGACGAGCCGGAGGGACCGGTCGGCGTCGGCGACCACTCGGCAAACGCAAGTCCTGTTTGAATGGAAATTTTTCGCGCGATTTCTTCCTCGTCCCAGTCGGTGGTGGTGCTGCCCTCCGCAATTTTTCCCCAGCGCGGCGTCATGCCCGCGGTGAAGAGCAACGACGACACCAGTTGCGTTTTGCCGGTGCCGCCGTGGCCTACAATGCCAACGTTGCGAATGTCCTTGGTGAGATAGCTCTTCATGTAAGCCTCCGTCGAAGCGAGGTCCATCCCGAAGAATTCGGGGGCGGGCCGCACCTGGCATGTTGGAACTGAGGGAGGAGAACGTGGCCGCAGCGCCTGGGCCCCCGTGGGGCGAGGGCGAAGGTCAAATCAAATATCCCTGGTCCGATCTCCTGACGAGGCGGATGCTAGCACAGGCAAGGAGTTGGGGCAACGTGCAGCGGAGAAAATCACGGGATCGGCAGCGAAGTTCGGTGAGTAGGGAAAGTCGCCCCGGCAGTGGAAAAAATACCGGGACTAGTACCGGGGAGTGCGCTGAGGTGGTCCTTTTAGTGCCCCTTGATCGTTGAAAGGCATCGACTTAACGGAAGGCAGGATTCTTGAGGCGCGGCATCACGCTTGCAATTCTCTAGCTGCCAAGTTTGCGCTAGCACTTGGACTAATGGGGAATCGGGATTTCTGCTGTTGTCCGGAGCGGCGTTGGGCACTCCACGAAGATTTGACTGAAGAGAGCAGCACGTCAAGGAGAAGGATAATGAATCAAAACTTTGAACCGAATGAGCACGAGCAAGACACGGAACGCCCCGGTCTCGGGCTCAATCGCTTGCTTATAGTAGCCGTCGTGGCGATGTTTGTCGTTGCGGGGCTGGCCGTAGGCTATGGCTATCGGCAACAAACAATGGTCGGTCATTTGACGGCGCAGGAGTCCATGGCGAACGCGACGATCAGCGAAATGCAAGGGCAACTGAACACCGTGACGGCGAAGCTTAGTGAGGTGACGGCGGCGCAACAGGCGGCCGCGGAAGCGCAAGCCAAGGAAGCAGCCGCCCGCGCCAATGGCAAAACTGCCGGTGGTAAGGGAAGCCCCGCTGCAAGCAAGCGGCTGAAAGAGCTCCAGGCGCGAATCGACGATCAGCAAAAGCAGTTGAAAGAAACGCAAGACGAAGTGGCAAAGAACCGGGCCGACCTGGAAGGAAATCTGAGCTCCACAAAGGATGAACTGAACGGTTCCATCGCCAGGACTCATGAGGAACTGGTGACGCTGGCCAAGCGCGGGGAGCGGAGCTATTTTGAGTTTGACCTGACAAAATCGAAACAGTTCCAGCGCGTGGGGCCGCTGACGTTGTCGCTGCGGAAGGCCGATACCAAGCGCAAGAGCTACGACCTGCAAATGATCGTGGATGACAACAGACTGACCAAGAAGAACGTAAACTTGTACGAGCCGATCTGGATCCACACCGAGAATGAATCGCAGCCGGTGCAAGTGGTGGTGAACCGCGTGGACAAGAACCTCGTGCACGGATACGTCAGCGCACCGAAGTACAAGCCTTCGGAATTGGCGGCAAGCAGCACGACTGGAGCAACCGTGACGCCGGTGGCGGAGCACCCCCAGCCCCAGGTGCCCGAACAGAATCCAGAAATTCCCAAACAGCCCGAATAACAGAGGCAAATTCGCAGCGCAACACGGCAGGGCGTTCATCGGACGCCCTGCCTGCTCTTTTTTTGCGGGCTACTCTCGGCTGTGCGCCCGCCGCGGGGGTGGCGTGTGTTCGCCTGCGTGACGTGCAAGGAGTTACGGGATAAGCTTAGGAAGCCGGTTCGAGAGTGGCCTTGAGGGTTGTCTTGCTGGACTTGAGGACTTCAAGAGTGCGGCGCCAGTCGGTGTGGCCGGGAAATTTCAAGAGAATCGCGTGGCTGCCGGCTGGCAGTTTGAGGATGGCCGGAGCGTTGCCAAGGAATTTGTCGTCGACGAAGATCTCGGCGCTGTCCGGCTCAGACGTAATCGTTACAGTGCCCACACCTTCAGGTACACCTGAGGAAGACCCAACGGAAGTCTCGTCGGACGGAGTGTTCTCGCGGGCCATCGGCTGAATCGTGGTTTGATCTTTTGCTTGGCTCGCGACAGCCACATTGGGATAGAAGCGATGGAGAACTTCAATAAGATCGCTGGCGCTGAGCGCGAATCCAATACCAGTGACGTTTTTCTTGATGAGTTTTTGCGTGTTGATGCCGATGACTTCGCCGCGAGAGTTGAGCAACGGGCCGCCGCTGTTGCCAGGATTGATGGGCGTGTCGGTCTGAATCCACGTGCCGGGGCCGGCGTTGGGGTATTTTCCGACGGCGCTGACGATGCCTTTCGTGACACTGAAGAGCATGCCGTCACCAGGATTGCCTATGGCGAGAACATTTTCTCCCTGGCGGACGCTTGAGGCGTCGGCGAGCGTGAGATGGGGGAGTTCGCTTTCCCCGGGAGTGGCCGCAACTTTGGCCAGCGCGATGTCGAGGTCCGCGTCGATGTAAAGGATTTTGGCCTCCAGTTCCCGGCCCGTCGAGAGAATCGTGTGCAGCGTTTCTTCGCCGCGCGCGAGATGAGCGTTGGTGACGATAAGGCCGGTGCCCGTTACGAAAAATCCCGAGCCGGAGCCCTCCAGCCCCTTTAAGTAAACGACGGCAGGCTTCGTCTGTCGAACGAGGTCTTCGAGCGAAAGTTCCGGCTGCAGGCCGCTGCTCATGCCGGAAACACTCGCCGTGACGCTGCCGGTGAAGGTTTCCGAGATGGGTTGGAGATCGACGTGAAAATGATCGGCCTTCAGGAGCCAGTACTCGCCGCGGTTGCGGCCGTTGAGAGAAATCCAGTTCATCGGGCCTTCCGTAAGCTTGAGTTCCTTGGTGACGTATCCCACAAGGCTGATGCGCGCGACCATGGGATGCTCGAGACGAGAGCCCATCGAAGTTTTTGTTTTGTGGAAGTAGCCGCCGGGATAGTTCTTTTCGAGCGGTGTGGTGCCGGCGGCGACTCCGTCGATCTCCACGGTAGCGCCGGAAGGCTGGCTGGTGATCTGCAAATGGTCGCCGACGGCGCGCAACGGGCAGGCCAATAACAAGAAAGTCGCGCAGAACGAGAGGTGCGAGCGGGAAGCCATCCAAAGACCTCACAAGAGGGTGAACCCGCACATTACGTTACCACAAAGATAAAAAGTCGAGGCAAGAATCCACGGTGGCAAAGAATTTGGTGGTGAGTGAGGGTGCTGCCTACTCCCAGCGCGCTGGTCTGGCGTTTACCGGAGTTTATCGGCCTCCTTGGGGCTGTAGCCTTCGCAAGAAAGGATCGGAAGGCGGGGATACTTGAGGAAACGGGCATCCGTGAAAGAGAGGTTGCAGAGGATGAAGACGGAGCCACGGGCAGACTCGATCCGCCGGGAATGAAGACAATCGGCGCAGAGGCCGGTACTCTGGGAGTCTGGCTTATGTTGCTGCGCATCAGGCATGAGAAGTTTCCATCGGCTACAGATCTAGTTCGACGTGGCAGGGCTGGCTGACTGCGGCGTGGCCGGTGACCCTGGATTAGTGGGCTCAGGTTGCGCCGGCTTGCCAAAGCGGGAATCTTCGAGCGGGGGATCGATCTCAATCTTCTCAGCGATCAAAGTTTGCTTGATGTCCGTACCCGGACTGCCCTGGTCGATTCGAAAGGCGTATTTCAGGCCTCTGACCTCCTGGAAGTCCGAAAAGAAAGACTCCCAGGGCATCTCCTTATCTCCGGTTTTGTGCGTGCCTTCCCACTTCTTCAAGAAGAACGTGGCGGCATCAAAGAGATAAAAGCGTACGTCACCGCTCTTGTTGGTCAGTTTCAAACGATAGACAGGCTTGTCGTCAAGCGTTTCCTTGCCAATCAGCTCGATCTGGTTGCCTTTGGCCTGGTAGTCCACTAGCGGGCCGTCAAAATCCGATTCGTCCGTAATGTTTTTCAGATCTTCTGCGGCCATCGGCTGGACGCCCTTGTTTTCGTCAAACGGATTTATCAGCCAGCCGGCGGATTTGCCATCGTAGACGCGAACGATCTTCTGGCCTTCGACGTTAATTTCCGCGCGCATCTTGTAAGGGCGCTTGAGTTCCACAACGAAAGTGCCTTCCTGGCCCGGGCCGAAGGTGATCCGCCCGCTGACGCGCTCCGATCGCACGGCCTTGATTTTCGCAGCTCCACCGCGCGCGTCGAGTGCTTTTTTAACGACCTCTTCCGCGGTCTGCGCGCTCGCGGCCAGCGGCAAGAACACGAGTAGAGTGATCGCTACGATCTTGGTTTTCATTTGTGACTCGATGATGGTTGAGAGCCGCATCCTATTCATCGTAGAAGTAGAAGCGTTTTGCGTCAAATGCGTTGCCAAGCGGCGCCCCCGGCAGACCGGAGTGATTTGTAAAGATTGCGAAACAATTTTTCCCTAAACTCTTTTGCATGTAAATTAGAGCGGCATGGAAGGACGCGGAAAGAAGAATCTCCAGGGAATGGGGTAGCAGGCATATGAAATTGCAAGTGGCCGCCAGTGGTTTTCTTTTGATTGGTCTGTTTTTTTGCGGAAGCGCATGGTGCCAGCAAGAACCCGCCGGTGAGGGGCGCCCCATCACGCCCGCCGGCAAATTGCTTCTCGATTCGGCGACTCGTTTGCCGGCGGTCGGAGCCATGCCCATGGCGATGTTTCGCAGCCCTGACACTCTCGGACGCAATCGCAAGGGTCGTTATCTCCTAGTGATGAACAGCGGGTATGGCGTTCAGTTCAGCGAGGAGACTAACGAAGCCCAGCAATCGATTGCCGTGATTGACCTGAATGCCAGCCCCGAGCCGCTGGTAATTCAAAATGTCTACTTCCCTACGCCGCAAAGCGCCAACGTCGGCTTGGCTTTTTCTCCCGCCGCAGGCGCAAACGGAGCTTTTGAGGTGTATGTTTCCGGGGGATTCGAAAACAAAGTCTGGATTTTCCATTTTGATCCGAAGGCTGCGGCGCCGCTCCAGCCGGGTTCGAATGGGCCGGACACGAAAGTGACGGCGCCATCGTTCGAAATCACCAAAGCCGGAGAAGTCTCGCCCAAGGATTACAACAGCGGAAAGGCGGCGCTCTACCCGACCGGACTGGCGCTGACTCCAGATGGTGCCACGCTGGTTGCGGCCAACAATCTCGGCGACAGCGTGACCATCGTGCGCGGCATCCACAACGCGCGGCGAATGGAGAGAATCGATTTGCATCATCCGGGAAAGCCGAACGAGAACATTTATCCATACGGAGTTGTGGCGCTGGGAACCGGCAACAAAGCGCGAGCGTATGTCTCCTGCTGGAATGATTCCTCGGTGGCAGTCATCTCGCTGAGCGGCAAGAGCGCGGCGCACAAGTATATCGGCGTGGACCGGCATCCGACTTCGATGATCGCAAACGCCGACGGAACGCGCCTGTTTGTGGCGAATTCGAACGCGGACAACATTTCCGTAATTGACACGACGACGGATCAAGAGATCGAGCGGATCGACGTCCGGCTGGCAGAGGACGCGTTGCCGGGATCGAGTCCCGAGGCCGTGGCGCTCAGCGAAGACGAAAAGACGCTGTATGTGGCGAATGCTCACAGCAACGCGGTTGCCGTGGTAGCCCTTTCGGAAAAAGCGCGCGGCGGGAAGCCGATGGAGAAAACGGCTGAGTCTGCAAAATCGAAAATCCTGGGATTCATTCCCACGGGACAATATCCATCCGCTGTTGCCGTAGCAGACGGCAAACTTTTCATTGGCAATGGAAAAGGAACGGGATTCGAGCCTTCCTCGATGCGCGTGAACGACAGCGGACTCACGCCGAATCCGCCAAACGCCGCGTTTCCTCCCAACAAACAAAAAAATCGCCAGGGCGGGCAATACAGCGGCTCGATTGTTTCAGGAAACATCAGCATCGTTCCTCTACCGGATGACCCTGCGCTCGCGCGCTACACCCAGCAGACCATGCAGAATGACGGGCTGATGGATTTTGCGCCTCCCAAACTTTTTGCCGGAAAGAGTCCGATCAAACACGTCATTTACATCATCAAGGAAAATCGCACTTACGATCAGGTGTTTGGCGACATGAAAACATCGGGCGATGGGCACCCCGCCGATGGAGTACCGGATTTTGCGATTTTCGGGCGGAGCGCCGCCGCGCAGCGGCCCGACGGCACGCAGCAAGTGGTGACCCCAAATCATCATGTGCTCGCGCAGCGCTTCGGTTTGTTCGACCGCTTTTTTGTAAATTCGGAGGCCAGCCCCGACGGACACAACTGGGCGACCGCCGCCTTCTCCACCGACTACGTCGACAAGGGATTTCGGTGGGCCTATTCCGGGCGCGGACGCACCTATGACTGGGAAGGATATAACCGCCTCCCCGATTACGAGCCGCCAAGCAATTTGCAACTCGACAAGTTTAACGGCAACGTGCTCGCGGCCTTGACCGCTATGCTCGAAAGGCATCTTCCCTACCGTCAGGGATTCACCGATCTCGCCGAACCGAAAAGCCTCTATCTGTGGGATGCCGCCGCGCGCGCGGGTTTGAGTTACCGGAACTACGGAGAATTTGTAAGCGTGATTTCTGCGAAAGACGTGGAAGCAGCGGGCCAAAAAAAGCAAAAGGCCTATCCGGATATCTCGAATGCCATGCGTGCCATACCCCACAAGGAGTCATTGCAGAAGCATCACAGCCTGAGCTTTCGAAGCTTTGATGTGACCGCACCAGACAGTATGACCGTAGACTGCTACAAAGCAGCGCTGAATCCGTCAGCCTCCTCCGATGCTGCCGTCCTTGAGGACAACGCCAATTCAAATTGCCGCGGCAATTCGCGATTGGGAGAATGGCTCGCAAAGTTTCAATATTTCGTCGCCGAACGTGCGGCCGGCCACGCCGACCTCATGCCCGCGCTCAGCATTGTGCGCTTTCCCAATGATCATACGACTGGAATGAAAAATGGCTTTCCGACTCCGCAATTCATGGTCGCGGACAACGATTACGCCTTGGGTCGCCTCGTCGAAGCCGTCTCTTCGAGCGCCTATTGGAAAGACACGGCGATTTTCGTCGTCGAAGATGACGCGCAGGCCGGGCCGGACCACGTCGATTCGCACCGCTCGGTAGGCCTGGCGATCAGCGCTTACAACCGCCCCGGCGCGCTCATCCACAAATTTCACAATACGGTCAGCATGATTCGAACGATCGAAATGCTTCTGGGAATCGCACCTATGAACCAACTCGATGCTTCGGCGATCCCGATGGATATTTTCCAGGAGACGCCGGACTTGACGCCTTACAAACCCGTCTTGCCAACGATTGCTGCGGACAACTTGCTCACGCAGAAACCCAAAACCAAGGCCGCCGCCGAGTGGATGAAAAAATCGAATCGCCAGAACTTTGCTCATGCGGACATGGCCGACCCGGAAGTCTTGAACGCCGTGATCTGGTTCGCTTGTACGGGAAGTTCATCAAATATTCCGCAAGCTGCGCAGCTTCCCGCGTATCAAGCCATGCGGCTCGGAATCGCCAATCTGGATGAAGGCGAAAAAGGCGCCTCCAAAAAAGACGATGACGATTGATCGGTTATTTCTGCGGCTTGGCCCAGACGATGTCGTAGGTGCGGTCGAACGTCACGAACATCAAGCAAGTGTCCTTTGATTTGCAGGTGAACCAGTGCATGGCCTTGCTGGGCATCATGGCAAAGGCGCCGGGGCCAAGCGTCGCTTCCGCCATGCCGTCCATGCCGGTGAGCACGTCGCCCCGGACCACCATCAACTGTTCTTCCGCGGTGTGATAGTGCGCGGGAACCACGCACCCGGAAGGAGCTTCGAGAAGGAAAGTGGATGCACTTTTGTCTGGATCGCCGTTCTCGCGGGCAACTTTGAGACACGCGGGTTCGCCGTCGAAAACGAGATTGGCGCTCGCGAGCAGCGTGACGATGCCGCGCGGGGAAATCTGTCCCTGACCCCGCGAAGATGCGCCCGCGGCCGCGAGCAGGATCACCAACGGCGCAAAGCCAAGAAGCATTTTCGTCGTTCGTCCAGAAATGGCACTCATTTTTTTCATGGCGGGCCTCAGCGGAAAAGCAGTGAACTGAATTCCGTCAGGTTGCGCCGCCAGACCATCCACGTGTGTGCGCCAGGTGTCTCGATGTCCACGTGCTTTGCCGCACGCAATCCAAAGCAAGCGCAGTTTCTCGGTGCCCTTGGAATCCAGCCCCGGAAATTCCTTGTCAAAGTCTTCCGTAATCCCGCCGGAACTGAAAGCGCCGATCCAGGCGAACTGGTCCAGCGTGTTCAGCCCTGTCAGCAGGGACTCGGACCCGCCCATGGAAAGACCTGCGATGGCGCGGGTGTTGCGGTCCTTGACCACTAGATACGCTGCTTCCACGCGCGGGATCACTTCCGTCAGCAACGCCTCGCGGAATTTATCGAAGTTGCGCTCCGTGAGCGAGCGGTCGCGGAACACTCCGGAGTTGGGAGCAAGCACCTCCGGCGCGCCGTAACCCAGCGGCATGACTACCAGCATGGCCTTGGCTTTGCCCTGGGCGATCAAGTTGTCGAGGATCACATTGGCGCGGCCCACAGCCGTCCAGGCGCTAGCGTCGTCGCTGAACCCGTGCAGCAGATAAAGCACCGGATACGTTTGCTTTCCGCGCGGGTCGTAGCCAGGCGGCGTGTAAACGTAGAAGCCGCGGTCATCGCCCACCACTCCCGACTTGTAGAAATGATGATGAATCTCGCCATGGGGCACCGCGCCAATCTCCCAGGAAAGCGAAGGCGGCCCGGGAACGTGCACTTCGCTCGCTCGATACAGGAAATTGGGCTTTACCATGTGATTGGAAGGATCAAACAGGCCCACACCATCGGCGATGATCGAGTACCCGTAATAATCGGGAGCGAGCGGTTCGCTGGTCACGCTCCAGACGCCCTGATCGTCCTTTTGCATGGGCAAAGGATTGGTCATGCCCTCGATCGTGACGGCCACTTCTTTGTCGTTCGGTGCGCGGAACCGGAACGTCACGCTTCTATCGGCGTGCACGTCGGGCGAAACTACCGGCGGCGGGGACGTTTGCGCCACACCGCAAGCTGCTCCGGCCAAGAATGCCAACGAAAGTACGAATGTTTGCTTCATCGTTTCCCCCTGCCCCCAACAGTAACGCTCTCTCATCCAAGCCTCCGATTTCCAACCGCCCCGCGCCGAGGGATGATACAACAACCCGCGCTCAGCGGTGCAGTAGTGGGTCCTTCGGAATCAGCAGCCACGCGGCTGCGGCGCTGGCTACAGACAAACCGGCGCAAATCACCACAATGAGCCGGAATCCAAATAGGAATGCTTCTCGAACTGATTCTCTGATTGCGGCTCCGGTACTTGGGTCGAGGCTAGCCGGCAACTGCAGGCCGGCGAGTTTGATCTTTCCCGCCTGAATGTCGTGGAGTGTGTCGGGAGGGAGCGAGAAGTTCGCCAGCTTGGAATCCAGGCGAGCGCCAAAGGCATTTACCATCACGATGCCAAGGACGGCAATTGCAAGCACGCCCGCGACCCGCGCAACTGCATTGTTGATTCCAGAAGCCGCCCCGACGCGGTCCTGTTGTACGGAATTCATCACGACTGTAGTAAGGGGAGCCACGGTGATGGCCATCCCAAACCCAAGAACAACGACAGCCGGGAAAAACGCCTTCCAGTAGCTATCTCCAACGGAGGGCACGGCGAACAGAACGAACCCGAATGCCGCAATGAGTGGGCCGATGATCAGCGGAACTCTTGGGCCATAGTGCGCGACGAGTCCGCCGGACCAGCGGGAAAGAACGAAAATCAGCAGAATCAAAGGAAGGGCCGCCGCACCTGCTGCGGTTGCCGAGTATGCCTGGACCTGGATCAGGTTCAAGGGGAACAAGAAAAAGAAGATTCCAATCGCGGCATAGAGGAAGAGGGTGAGCAGGTTAGCGCCAGTGAACCTGCGCGAGGCAAATAGCTTGAGCGGAACCATCGGCCAGGCTCCGCTGGCTTCGACGAATACGAACACAATCAGACAGCCGAAGCCAACAATCAGACTCCCGAAAACCAGAGGATGCCTCCAACCTAGATTGACAGACTCGATAAACCCGTTCACCAAGCCGCCTAACCCGACGGTGACGACCAAGGCTCCTAGCCAATCCACACGCGCTTTGCCGGGGCTGCGGCTTTCCGGAATACGCCAAAGCGAAATGGATATCACTGCCATTGCGAGCGGGACATTGATGAAGAATGCCCAGCGCCAGGAGGCATGCTCCACAAGCCAGCCGCCAAGAACCGGCCCAATGGCGGCGGTGATAGCCGTGAACCCAGACCACGTCCCAATGGCCTGTCCTCGGCTTGTCTCGTCGAAAGATGTGCTGATGATCGCAAGGCTGCCGGGCACGAGAAGCGCAGCTCCCACACCTTGAACACTCCTCGCGATGATCAATTGATTTATGCTCGCGGCCGCTCCGCAACTGGCAGAAGCTAGGGCGAAAATGACCACGCCCACCAAGAACACCAGACGACGGCCAAACAGGTCACCGAGCGAACCGCCGACGAGAATCAACGCTCCCAAGAAGAGTCCGTAAGACTCCACCACCCATTGCACATCGACTACTGTCGCGCGAAAGCCTGCTTGGAGCGCGGGTAGGGCAACATTGACGACGGTGCTGTCGATGAAAGCCATGCTGGAACCGAGAATCGTCGCGGCGAGTATCCAGAGTCCCGCTTGTTCTGCGCAAGGAACTCGGACACTTGCCGACCGGATTACGGCTTCGTCGCAAGGTGGTCTCATGGCGGCTATGGACGCGTCGCGTGCGGCTACCTTTCAAGTGCACGACGGTCCCAGTTGCCCAGGGTTGCCGCGGCTTCGTACGTGCTCTGGCAAAACTCGAGTAATGAGGCTGTGGGTGACTCCGCCTTGCGTACATCGTCGTACATGAGGAGGAATTCGTTGAGCTGCCGGTCGTAAAAGGCGGCATCCGGAAGGACACGCTGGTCTTTGAATCCCTGTGGCTCGGGAACAGCGTACGAGTAGAACGCCGCATCCTCAACGTTGCCGCCGCCGGGCCAAAAGCCGACACTGCTCACTTCGTGGGAATAGGCTTCTCGAGTCATAGCGTCGACGCCGGGTTTCTCCGGTGCCCGCCGGCCTGAAAACCGGGTGACCGCAAGATCGAAACTTCCCCAGAAGAAGTGTACCGGGCTGGACTTGCCGATGAATCTGGCCCTGAAGTGGTTGAAAACCGTATCCACGGATAGCAGGATGCGCCAGAATTTCTCGACCGCTATGCGGTCGTATGAGCCGTGCACGTGATCCTGATCAAAAGCAATCGGATTGGGAATTTCTACCGGCATTCCCCAGATTTTGAGCTCAATTCCTGCCGATCGAACCAATTCCATGAATTTCTGGTAGAACTCGGCCACCGAGCGCGGCTCCAGTGGGAGTGTCTTCACTAGTCCGTCGCTCGTCTCCAGCACAAGCCGATGTTCTATGAAGTCAAACCAGACTTCGAATGCTCTTTCGGCATAGGGGACACGAGACGTCGTCAAACCCCGAGCGGTTACGTACAACGGGACATTCCACCAGTGGTTCACGACCGGCGTCAGACGCAGCCGGACCTTACCAACGATCTGGGTCCACATATGGAGCGTTGCGTACGCGTCTTTCCATGAACTCAGAGGCAGAGCGGGCCAGCATTGCGGCTGATCGGCGGCGGCGTGCGTCATGGTAACCTCATAGGTTTCCTACCCGCCGACGAGATCCGCTCCTCGCGCGAATTGTTCCTCCATAGCGTTGTGCCTCAGCGCAACCACCAGAGAAAGACTGCCAGAAGTAGTGCACTGCGCCGGGAAAGACATTCTTCATGGCCAGTCGGATGTCACGCCTTGGCTGAGGTTGCCGCCCCTTTGAAAAACGCCAGTAACTCCGCGTTAATCTGGTCCTTCACGGTCGAGCACATGCCATGCGGCGCGCCGGGGATTACCTTCAGGGTAGCGCCCTTCACGAGCTTGGCAGACAGAAGGGCTGAATCAGCGATGGGCACGATTTGGTCGTCGTCGCCGTGGAGGATGAGCGTTGGTACGTCGAACTTCTTGAGATCTTCCGTGAAATCCGTTTCCGAGAATGCCTTGATGCAGTCGTACACTGCTTTGTGTCCCGCCATCATCCCCTGAAGCCAGAAGGAATCCCGCAAGCCTTGTGAGACTCTCGCTCCCGGCCTGTTGGCGCCGTAGAACGGCGCGCTTAGGTCCTTCCAGAACTGCGAGCGATCGGCGAGCACGCCGGCGCGAATCTGGTCGAACGCTTCCATCGGCAACCCGCCGGGATTGGCGGCTGTCATCAGCATCAGCGGCGGCACCGCGCCAATCAGCACAGCCTTCGCGACACGCTTCGTGCCGTGGCGGCCGATGTAGCGTGCGACTTCACCGCCTCCGGTGGAGTGGCCAACGTGGATCGCGTCCTTTACGTCGAGAGCTTCGACCAGCGCCGCGAGATCATCGGCGTAGGTGTCCATTTCATTGCCGTTCCAAGGCTGGTTCGATCGGCCATGGCCCCGGCGGTCGTGCGCGATGCAGCGGAAGCCGCGTTCGGCCAGAAAAATCATCTGGTCTTCCCACGCGTCCGCGCTTAGCGGCCAGCCGTGACTGAAGACTACCGGCTGTCCCGCGCCCCAGTCCTTGTAATAAATCTGAGTGCCGTCTTTCATTGTGATCGTTGCCATAGGATCCTCCTTCTTTGCAGTCTCATCTGACGCGATGCCGCCTACGGGCAAATCCTCTCGACTCCGGCAGAAGAAGCGTTTCTCGGGGCGGTGTCATGTCAATCGGGATTTCCATTTTGACTTCCCTGCCGACGGATAACGTACACCCACCCTGTCAGTCATGCAATGTTCGAGCCGGGTATTCGAATGCAGAGTCTTTCCGACGGATGCGGCGAGGGGAGAAGCGAGTGGTCTTGCCAGGAAGGGGCGCGCCGGTGCTGCGCCCCTACAACGCAAAAACAGAAGCAAAAGAAGGAAAGGGGCGGACTGAATCCGCCCCTACAAGAGACCCGAGCGCCGGCTACGGCTTAACTAGGACGCGTCCTTGATGTCTTCGCGGGCACGCTTTTCGGCGTTCTTGGCTTCCGTGCGGGCATTGGCATCTGGCTTCAGCACCATGATGGCTCTGCTCAGGTCCCTGGCTCGTGATGGGGCCTCGCACGATTTGACGTCGCCAGCGGGTTTCGCGCCGGTCACATCCCATTTCAGGCAGTTGAATTTGATGGAGAGATTGTGGCTGACGTGAATCGCTGCGACGCAATCGCTGAGGCTCTTAAAACCCGCGCAGGCATCTTTCAGGCTGGTGCGCGGAGGCAGAACCGCCTGCAATTGTAGAGACAACTTCTTTTCTTGCTCTTTGTTCGCGGCGAGCTGTTCGCTTGCCGTGGGGCTTGGACCTTTCTTGATCCATTTGATTGGATTGTAGGAATGCGCCGCCGCTGCAGCGCCGCCAAGCAAAACGCCCACTCCGGCAACACCAATAACGATCCATCTGTTTTTCATACTGACCTCTTTCGAGGGCCGGGCTTGCCTGGCTTCAGTAAGCCACGCTCGCAGCTCCTCTTCGAGGACTGGAAAGTACAGTACTCCCCCAATCCGTCACGCTGACCTTTCGGCCAGACTCTAAAGGTAAACGGTCGGGGTAGCACGCGTCAGGCGGATTGCTGGAACACGCCGATTACGTTTCCTCCCGGATCGCGGAACCTCGCCGTGATCTCCGGCGCGTCGCCGCCGATCGGCTGCACGATCTCGCCTCCATGGGCTACCACCGCGTCAACGGTCGCGGCCACGCTGTCCACCATGATGTAAAGCAGGAGCCCGGGCTTTCCGGAGGGTGGGCGCCCGAGCACCCACGTGCCGCTCACTTCGTTGACCGTATCGTCAAAGGAAGTGCTGCCGTCGCCGCGTTTCCGGGTGTTCCACCCGAAGACCCATTTGTAGAAGTCGGCCGAACGCGCAATATCAGTGGCCGGCATCTCGATGTAACAGATTTCCCCATTCGCAAGCGTAGGAGGCATCGGCATTCCTTTCCAAGCTGCGTCATTCTACCAGCCCTCAAACTGAAATCAATTCTCCAACCCCTGCCCTTGACTGCGCTCAAGGTAAGTTTCGACCGCTGCTACAAATTAGCGCGACAAGCAGGTAGACTTTTGCTGCCCGACTGCGCCCAGGTCGGCTAGGAGGTTTCATGAGCGCTGTGAATCCACTCCCTAAGGAAAAAGCTGTTTCCGAGGTGCATCCCATCTACGACGGAATGTCCAAGAAATTTGGCAAGATGCCCAGCATATTCGGCCTAATGGCTCACCGGCCGGATGTTCTCGCCAAGTTCCTGCCCTTTTATTCCGCGGTCATGGAAGGCGGCACCGTCGAACCGCGCTACAAAGAGCTGGCCTATCTGAAAACATCACTGGTCAACGGCTGCGAGTATTGAACCCGCGCGCATACCGCTTCGGCGAAGCGGATTGGGTTCACCGAGGAGCAGATTCGAACTCTGCAATTCTACCAGCGCAGCCCACTCTTCAACGAAAAGGAGAAGGCGACGATTCTTTACGCCGAGCGCGTCACTCGCGGCGCCGCCGCGATCCGCGACGGTTCGCTGGAGGAGTTGCGCAAATACTACGAAGAGAGTCAGATTGTTGAGCTTACTTTGGTGATCTGCGCCGCCAATTTCACCAATCGCTTCAACGATGCCCTTCGCGCTATTCCAGATCTCGGCGAATAGGAGTGTTGGTTACGGAGAGTGGTCCAGGCGGAACGAGTCCGCTGTTCGTCGGGAACGGAAGAAGACAGACTAGACGGATGTGAGGAAGGCTCTGTCAGGGGCGACGTAGCCATAGGCCATGCGCGGGGTGTTGAACGCGAAGCCGGGATTGCCGTAGCGGTCGAGCAAGATCAGGCCGCCCGTGCCGTGCGTCCGTTTGGCAAGGAGATGGACGGCGTCGCGGGCGGCGAGATCGGCGGTGGAAAGATCGCAGGCATCGCCTGAGTCCGCGATGGCAGGGCGGCGAAGGAAATCAACGGCGGTTTTGGCTAAGACGACTTTCATGATGGCTTCGCCGTAGCCGGTGCAGGAGGCGCCGCCGGCTTCGGAGTCGGCATAGCAGCCGCAGCCGATGAGTGGTGAATCGCCGACGCGGCCCGGAAGTTTGCAGCAAGTGCCACCCGTGGATGTGGCGGCGAAAAGATGGCCGGCGGCGTCGATGGCTACGGCGCCGACGGTTCCCTGTTCATGGCCCCGGTGATGCTCGGCAGCGTGTTTGTTTCCTTTGCACTTCATCCACGCTTCGTGCTCGGCTTCGCTGACCAATTCTTCCGGCCTGCAGAGCTTGATTCCCTGGCCTTTTGCAAAGCTCTCCGCGCCCTCGGCGACGAGCATCATGTGTGGGCAGCTTTCGAGAATCTTGCGTGCAAGCCGAACGGGATTCCTGACGCGCTGCAAAGTGGCCGCGGCGCCAGCGCGAAGCGTCCAGCCGTTCATGACGATGGCATCGCATTCAACACGGCCGTCCAGATTGAGGTGCGAGCCGTAACCGGCGTCGAAGACGGGATCGTCTTCGAGGACCATGATGGCAGCCTCGATGGCGTCCAGCGCGGAACCGCCCTGGGAAAGGATGGACCAGCCCGCCGCCAGAGCGCGGTGGCAGCCGGATTTGCAAGCGTCCACGGCTTCGTCAGGAATGTCCCAGGCGCCGCCGTGAACGATGAGAGCAGGTTGCATGACCAAAGAATCGCAGAGAAAAATGAAAATGGAAAATGGAAATTCGAAATGTAAAAAGTGAAAAAATCTCCACGGAAAACTACGGAGCCGCAGGCGGGAGTGCGGACTAGACAAAGAAATCGAGAATGAAAAGCAGCAGGCCGATTAGAAGAAGTATGGGTCCGCTATTGAAGCGGCTGCGCGGCAGCCGGCTCACAGAACGGATAAATGAAGTGGGGATGGCTTTGAAGCGAGATTCTTCGCGGAGGCTGTAGAAGGGACCGATGGCCCTATAGCGGGAAAAGTTGCGGCGGAAAACAGAAAGCTCATCTTGAATAAAGACGTAGAACTCGCCACGGTTGCGCCACACCAACGCGGCGCCAGCCATTAATAGAAGGTAGCCGGAAACGGTCAACAGCCCGAGTGCCGGGCCTGCTCCCCAGTTCATAAATCCTCACAGGCGGCCCACACCAGTTATTCAGTGAGACGACTGGAACAGCCGAATGGTTACTCGTCGTCGTGAATGGTAACGAGACCCACGACTTCAAACTCCTTTTTGCCGGCGGGTGTAGCCACTTCGATTTCGTCACCGACTTTGCGGTTGAGCAGTGCTTTGCCGATGGGCGAAGTGGTGGAGATCAGTCCCCTCTCGACGTCGGCTTCCTCGCTGCTGACCAGCTTGTATTCCACTTTCTTGTCGCGCTGCACGTCCAGAACCGTGAGCCGCGAACCGTAGCCGGAGCGGTCCTTGGGAATATTGCTGAGATTCAGCATGCCGAGGTCGCCCATGCGTTTTTTGAGATGAGTAATCTTGAGGTTCACGTAACCCTGGCGCTCTTTGGCGTACTTGTACTCGGCATTTTCGGAGAGGTCGCCGTGGGCGCGGGCGACGGCGATTTCCTTGGGAAGCTCGACGCTGAGCTCGTGCGAGAGCTGGTCGATTTCGTCCTGGAGCTTTTTCTTGATCTTGGCAAGTGGGCAAGTGGGTCGGACATGGTCGTCGGTTGTTCGTTCGCTAAAAAAGGCGGCGGAATCCGGGCCAACGGATGGCCTCTCGGACCCCGCTCAAGCAAACATTATAGATGCGTGTGAATTGAAGTCACAAGGGGAAGCGCGGAATCTGGGGCGGGATTGTTCGTCGCGGGCTGATTCCGCGTATTTTCGGAGTGAGACGCGGAGTCACAGGTGATTTACAAAAAAGCGTTTGCCACACGTAGCGGACCTGTACTTGTACGGTCTGCGTGCGGGTATTGCCGGCGGCATCGGCGATAGTCAGAGTGTAGGTAGTTGATTTCGTGGGAGTTACATCAACACAGCGGGAATAGGACGGCCAAACGGGGTTGGACTGAGGTTCGAGTTTTACGGTCTTGGCGTTGGCTACGCCGTAGCACAATTGAACGGTTTCGCCGCGGCGAATCACTGCGGGAGTGGCGTAGAAATTCTGGATGGCGAGTTCTTTTCCGCCGAATTGCTCCAAGGCGGCGCGATCCTGCTCCTGTTGTTTCTGGGCGCGCTCTTCTTTGGTGCGCTTTTCAATGCCGCGATTTTCCTGCCAGCGGGAGAAAAGAATCCAGCCGACGATGAGAGCGGCCAGAACAAGCGCGGCCCAGGAATACACAAAGGGGTTTTTGAAAGCGGACTTTTTTTGCGGATCGGTTTGCGCCAGCATACATGCACTCCATTCGACAAAGAGGGATTAGGGACGGCCGAGAAGGAGGCGGTCGATGCGGCGACTTACATCCCGAAGGTAGGCCTGGTCGCCGCCTTCGAGCTCTGCGATGGCGCTGCCAGAGTAGCCGATATCGGCGAAGGCTTGGCGGACGGCAGGCCAGTCCACATCGCCATTGCCGAGGTTCACCCAAGCGTAGCCATCTTCCTTGCGCTTGAAGTCTTTGAGATGGACGTTGGAGATGTTCTTGCCAAGCGTGCGAATCCAATCCTGCGGATAGCCGTAAAGGACCACGTTGCCGATGTCGAACCAAGCCTTGATCCACGGGCTTTCGAACTCGCCGATGTACTTGAGCATTTCGAGGGGACTGAGGAGGAACTTGTTCCACACTTCTTCGATGGCAATCACGACTTGCAGTTCTTGGGCGACGGGGAGCAGCTTTTGGATTTGGTTTTGAGAACGCGTCCAAGCCTCGCGGTAGGAAGTGCGCGGGTTCACAACGGCCGGAACGAGCAGAACGGCGTCCGAACCCCAAAGCTTGGCATTTCGGAGCGAGGTGCGCATCCCCGCCAGGCTTTTTTCCACGACACCAGGATCATCAGACGAGAGCGGATATTGCCAGTGGTCCATGTTCATGACGGAATCAATCCGGATGTTTGCTGCTGCTGCTGCGTTTTTCATTTCATCGGCGATATGCTCGTCGGGAGTGGTCGGAGCCTGAACGACGTCGAAGCCAGTGTCACGCGCTAATTTGAAGCGATCGGCGTGGCTAAGGGCGCGGGGGAGCATGTCATAGACCAAGCCCTTCTTGATCGCAAGTGGTGCGGGGGACAGACCGGGCTCAGGTGCAAGAGCGGCCGAGCTGACGGGCGCAGCTATGAGAGATTCAGCGAGCCCGCCACCGAGGCCGGCTGTACAGGCCGTCGTGAGAGTGGATTTCAAAAACTCGCGGCGCGATGGATGATTCATTCGAACACCTCGATGGAGGCTTGGCGGCCGAAGTCAGCTCAGAAGAAAACTGAATCCTGCGCGGCAACCTCAGTGGAGCTTGTTCAAGTCAATCTTGGGATCCCACACCTCGGTGGACTTCATCAGTTCATCCCAGGTGACTTCGCGCCCCTGGTAAGCGGCGGAGCGCGCCATCATGCAGGAAAGGGCAGATTCGGCGCCCTTGGCGGCCTGATTATGGAAATGGCCGCTGGTGATGCTCTCGACGAAGGCCTTCTTTTTTTCCGGATCGGCGAGCTCGAGGTTGGAGGTGAAGTTTCCGGTGACCGAGAATTTTTCCGACTCGGGCGCATCCTTCGCGGGCGCAGCGGCGGCTTGCCAGGGCTCATCGCCCCAGATGCCCAGCGGGCCTTTGTAGGGAGACTGGGAGGTTCCTTTGGTGCCGAAGAAGCGTTCGGTGACGTCCCACCAACCCTTGGCAAACTGCGTGGAGCTGAAGGTAACGTCGACGCCATCGCGATAGTGAAAGATGGCGTTGTAATTTCCGTAGACGTCGCCGTCGGCAGGGCGCCCCTGGCGCCCGCCAGTCGCGGTAGCCTTCAGGGGATGAGCCTTGAGAATCCAGTTGCAAATGTCGATGACGTGAATGTTCTGCTCCACAATGATGTCGCCGGAAAGAACGCGGTCATACAACCAGTTGCGGAGGCGACGCTCTGCGTGAGAGGCGTTAGGCCAGGCGGGCCGGTCAATGTAGCCGGTGAGATAGTAAGCTTCGCCGCAGACGATTTTGCCAAGAGCTCCAGCATGGATACGACGAACCATTTCCACAAACGGCGGGCAATCGCGGATTTGGAATCCGACATCGAGACTGAGCTTGCCTTCGGCGCGCTTGCCGATTTCGATCACCTGCAACGCACCGGGCACATCGACGGCCACGGGCTTTTCGAGATAAACATGTTTACCGCCGGCCACGACAATCTCCAAGTGGCGGGGATGATAGTAAGGAGGCGTGGCGATAACGACGGCGTCCAACTCCTTGGAAGAAGCAATCTGCTGGCAGGCGCTGGGGCCGACGAAAAGTTGCGAGGCATCCAGAGCGGAATAGCCTTTGGCCTGCTGGAGCTTATCGAAATGCGCACGGGCCGTGTCGAGCTGATCTTGAAATAAGTCCGCCAGGGCGACCACGCGCGCGCCGCCCGTGTCGATGAGATTCGTGGCGTCCTCAGTGCCGCGTCCCCCGCAACCAAGGAGACCGACGCGGACGGCGGAGTTGGCGGCAGTGCCGTGAACGAGTGATGGTTTGATAAACATGACTCCCGCGGTGGCCGCCGCGGCGCTAAGAAATTTGCGGCGGTCCATTTTGTCTGCGCAGTTCACTTGGGGCTTGGAATCTTCTGACATGTTCCCTCCTGGTGTTGGAAAGATAGCTACCCAATCAGCTTTTGCAAAAAAATCTTTGCGGCGCGGACATCTTCCATTTGCCGCGCGCCAGAAATTTCCCGTTCGATGGTGACGGCGCCACGATAGTTTAGCTGCTTCAAACGAGCGATGATGCGGGGGAAATCCACCTTGCCCTTGCCAATGGGAACTTCCTCGCCGAGATCTTTCGGGTTCGTCGGCCACAGGCCGTCCTTGGCATGAATTCCCTGCACGTAGGGGGCGAGGAGCTCGATGGCGTCGACGGGATTGGCCTTGCCATAAAGAATCAGGTTGGCTAGGTCGAAGTTGACGCCCTGATTGTCCAGTCCAACGTCGTGTATGGCACGCACCAGGGTGATGGGGGTCTCTTGTCCCGTCTCGTAGCGGAAATTCTGGCCATTGCTTTTGCAGTAGGCGGCGACTTCGCGCATTGCCGCGACGGTTTCGTTATACACCGGGTCATTGGGGTTTTCCGGGATGAATCCGCAATGCGTCTGCACTGCGGGGATGCCGCACTGCTTGGCGAAGTCCGAAGCATTCTTGATATGCGCGATACGGGCGGCGCGCGTCTCGCGGGGAACCAAGCCGATGGTCAGCGGCCCCCGGTAGAAGTCATATACTTCTTCTCCGGGCCCGCCGACGACGAGGGAGGTCGCTTCAATTCCGTGCTTATCGAGAGCCTGGCGCAGACGCCCGACCTGCGCAGGCGCAAAATCGTCCGCAAACACCTGGCACGTGGGAAGGCCGAAATCGTGGACCTTGCTCATGGCGACGCCAGGATCTTTTCCGACCCCGATGATCAGGCCGAGGCGCAGCGGCTTCCTCCCGTCGTTGGAAGACATAGTCTGGGATGTCTGTGCGGGGCCGGGACCGGGAGCCGGTACGCTTGGAGAAGTACCACTGAGCAGCGCGGCATGTGCTGGGCCAAAGCCGCCCGCCAGCGCTACGGCGGAAGTTTGAAGAAAGACTCGACGATTCTGTCTGTTTATCATCACGATCCGTCAGCAAGCGATAAGCGAGCCGCTACTTCTCCTTAATATAGATGTCCTTCCAGCGCATCTTCACTCCACCACCGGTGTGAATCTGCAAGCCAATCACGCCATTGGTGAATTTGGGAGACGAGTCAGTGTAATCCGCAATCTTCACAGCATTGAGTTGACTCACGATGTGATTGCCCCGCACCGAGACCTCGAGATCATTCCACTCACCAGGCTTCAGGGCCTGCTCGCCTTCTGCCGTGGGCATCGCGACCCACCCGCGCCCGCCGCTCTCGTAAAGCCCGCCGGTATGCTTGCCCATACCAGGATCCACCTCTACCTGCATGCCTTCGATGTCCGGACCGTGCTGCGGGTCGACGCCCGTAATCCGAGCGTGGAAAAAGACACCGCTGTTACCTGCCGCTTCGCCCTTGAATTTGAGGCGCAGATCGAAATCGCGATAGGTCTTCTCCGTGGTCAGGTAGCCGTACTTGTTGGCGGTGCTTTCGCACAAGATGGTACCTCCCTCCACGATCCACTTCTCATCCCCGTTCTTCTTCCAGCCAGCCAAATCAGTCCCGTTGAAAAGTGAAACCCACCCACGTGCTGACTGCGCCTGAGCAACTGCGCCAAGCGCAAGAAGTACAAAGACTACAAAATAGGCAGCGATTCTTTTCACGGCAAGGCCTCCGCCCGCGACTGACGAGGAATGGAGTCCTCGGTCAAGGAAAAGTTATCACTAACCGGGGATTAGAGAAATCAGATTTAGAGACGAGGGAACGGGTTTCGGGAGGCTATCCGCGGAGGAGAGAACCAGGAAGTGCACATGTAGTTCTGAAGCAGAACCCGCGAAGGCAATGCCTATGCGCGCATTGGTTCGCTACGCCATTTACGGGATCATTTGTCCGGTTGCAAAGAGCTACAGGGCGGAAGAGACGGAGGTGCCGGCGGCGGCAAAGACCGTGGCCATTTCGGCTTGCGCAAAGGAAATAAAGCATTGCACGACAGCGGAGTCAAATTGCGTGCCGCTGGATTCGACGAGCCGACGGATGGCCTCCTCGTGAGGAAGACCAACGCGGTAAGGGCGAGAGGAAACCATGGCGTCAAAGGCGTCAATCACGGTGACGATGCGAGAAACGATGGGAATTTCGGAGCCCTGAAGCCCGGCAGGATAGCCTTTTCCGTCGACGTTTTCGTGGTGGTGAAGGATATCGAGCGCGGCGCGTTCGAATCCCGGCAGCATGCGAAGAACCGCCCAGCCATATTCCGGATGTCTTTTCATCAGGGCATATTCATCCTGGTCGAGGCG
>WNFJ01283345.1_pt1 | contig 29115 bp, 27 predicted proteins | sample 5400461 | NCBI WGS metagenome assembly WNFJ01 (sample SAMN13153349, study PRJNA577476) | soil metagenome | isolation source: 115 cm saprolite on Douglas fir-dominated hillslope | place: USA:California | collected 2013-09-17
TCCCGGGCCCGGCGGCCAGGATGGAGCGGACGTCAGCGGCGCGCCACCGCCCGAACGCGACTGCCCGGCCCAGCGCGGCCCCGAACACCTCCTCGCCGTGGGCGGCGCGCAGCGTGTTCAGCTCGGCGAGCTCGGGTCCGAGCCGGGTGTGCCCGGCCGCGGCGGCGCCGGTGATGAACGCCTCGGCGACCGGGCCGAGCGCGCAGAACGCCTTCTCCGCGGCGGTCTTCGGGCGGACCGCCCGCCGCGGCGCGGGCCGCGGGCCGCCGTAGTGCTCATCGAGCACCGAGGCCTCACCCGGCGCGACCAGGACGTGCTCGGCGGCGACCTGGCCGGTGCCGGTCACGATCACCAGCAGCCGCCCGTCATCGGTGCGCACCCCGACCTGGGTGCCGATCAGCCTCACCGGCACGGAGTAGCGGGCCGACCCGAACCGCACGCAGGCCAACGGCCGGCCTTGCGTTTCACGTGCCGTCCGGTGCTGGCCCGCAGCGACGGCAGCGGGGCGAGCAGTTCACGCTCGATGACCAGCCGCTCGGCCGGGACCGCGCAGATCTCGCTGTGGACCGCGCTGTTGACCTCGGTGCACCAGGCCGCTGCCGCCTCATTCGCCGCGGTGAAGCCGCCGAACGGCGCTTGGGGCACCATCAGGTCCCTCTTGGCATACCCGACGAGGTCCTCCGCGATCCCTTTCGATTCAGGGTCGTTTGCCTCGCAGAAATCAGGGCGGAACCCGTAATGCGCCGCGAACCGCAGGTACTCCGGTGCGGGCACCACCACGTTGGCGACCACCCCGCCTTTCAGGCAGGCCATCCGGTCGGCCAGGACCTTGCCCGGCACCCCGCCCAGCACCTCCAGGCACTGCGCCAGCATCGCCAGCGTCGTCTCCGCCCGCTCATCAGCGGCGAACCGCACGAACCGGAACCGGCACCACGCCAGCACCGCGCAGAACACGTGCAGCCCGCCCTCGGCACCCCAGTCGATCACCAGATGCTCACCCGGCGACCAGATCGCCGGCCGCCGGCCACGGTGATGCCCGGTCCGCCACGCCTGCTTGCACTCCGCGACCAGCCGCCGGAAGTTCCGCGCCGACCCCGTGTAGCCGGCGGCCTGAGCGGCCCGCAGCAGCCGCTTCGCCGAGATCCGCCCCGAACTGGCCTTCACCCGCGCAGCCACCAGTTCCGCGACGGTGTCATAGTTACGGGCCCGCGGCACCCGCGCCGCCACGGCGCCGGCCTCGTGCCGGGCGATCACCCGCTTCACGGTCTTGTGCGTCGTGCCGCTGATCACAGCGGCGCCGCGGTAAGTGCCCACCTCACGGTAGGCCGAAATGATGTCCATCCGTTCCCTCGCAGACTTCAATGGAAGCTCCCCCCGGGCGGTGCGGTGACTGGCTGACACCGCCACCGTCACCGCCCGGGCCTCAACCTCCGGGACGACACGACGAACGAGGGATGGGGACTTTAACTGGCCACCAGCGGGGACCTCGACCCGGCCACACACGGGGACTTTCTCACGGCCATGGACAGCGGTCGCCCGGCAGCTAGGTGCTGCTCACGGGCTAACGTTCAGGGGAATAGTGTCACGGAGTCGGTGCCGGAGCCAGGCGGGACGTCGGCCAAGCTGAACGCGTACTCGTTCTTTTGGCTGGCTCAGCGGCGGTGCCGGGCGCGTTCCTCCGGGTTCTGGCGGTCGGTCTCGCGATCCTGTTCTCGGCGCTCTCGTACCTCGGCGGCGTGCTCGTCAACGTGCAGTCGGCGCTCCAGTTGCTCGGCGCGGCGCTGCTCTTTAGGTGTCAAGTGCCCTTCGCGCTCCTGCTCGTGCAGCGATTCGAGTTCCTGCTCCAGGGCGTAGTCACGCGGCCGGGGCGGGTCATAGGGGTCGGTCATGGCGGGTTTCCTCCTGGTCATTGGCGAGCGGGTGGTCCTCCTATGAGATCGCGCATGCGGCGGCTTGGACAAGGCAGGCGCGGACGGCTGCCAGCTGCCGGCAGGTCGACGGCGCTGAGATTCACGGCCGCATCTTGTATGCCGCGGTGTGCTGCGAGAGGGTGGGTTGATTAGCGACCGGAGTAGGGAAAGATGCCGCCGATCATATCCCGGGGTTTCAGGGGCCGTCGCGGCGATGCACCGCCCGGGCGGGTGCCGCCGGGCCAGTATGTGACCAGGGATTTTCCGGTCCTGTCCGCGGGTCCGACGCCGCATACGCCGCTGGATCGGTGGAGCTTCACGATCACCGGCGAGGTGGATGAGGCGCACCGCTGGACGTGGGCGGAGTTTCGCGCGCTGCCGGCCGAGGAGATCAGCGCCGATATCCATTGCGTGACGAAGTGGTCGAAGCTGGATACGGTGTGGCAGGGCGTCGGGCTGGACACGCTGCTGGATGGAATCGAGACCTCGGCCGAGTACACGGTCGCGTTCAGCGACGGGGGATATACGACGAACGTCCCGCTGGCGGATCTCACGGGTGGGAAGGCGTGGGTGGCGTTCAGCTACGGCGGTGAGCCGCTGGAGCCGCAGCACGGCGGCCCGGCGCGGATGCTTGTGCCCCACTTGTACTTCTGGAAGAGCGCGAAGTGGGTGCGCGGGCTGCGGCTGACAGCGGTGGACGAGCCCGGTTTCTGGGAGACGAACGGGTACCACAACTACGGGAATCCGTGGAGGGAACAACGGTACTGGGGCGATTGACCTGGCAGGTCGCGGACGTCGTCGGCGTGGTCGCGGAGACCCCCCACGTCAAGACGATCATGTTCGACGTGCCCGGCTGGCCTGGGCATCGCGCCGGCCAGCACGTTGACGTCCGGCTGACCGCCGACGACGGCTACCAGGCAGAGCGCAGCTACTCGATCGCGTCGGCGCCGGACGGCACCCGCGTCGAGCTCACCGTAGTGCGCATCGGCGACGGCGAGGTCTCGCCGTACCTGACCGGCCAGCTGCGGCCGGGCGACCAGATCGAGCTCCGCGGCCCGGTCGGCGGCTACTTCGTCTGGGAGCCGCCGCTGGGCGGTCCGCTGCTGGTCGCCGGCGGATCGGGCGTCGCGCCGTTGATGGCAATGATCCGGCTTCGCGCGGCCGCAGGGAGTGATGTGGAGACGCGGCTGCTGTTGTCCTCGCGCGGCTGGGACGACATCATCTACCGCGACGAACTCCAGCGGCTGAACGGCAACGGCCTCACAGTCGTGCACACGTTGACCGCGTCGCAGCCGCCCGGCTGGACGGGCTACGCGCGCCGCGTCGACACCGACATGCTGGCGGAGGTCGGCCCAGGCCCAGCCGAGCGGCCGCGCGTCTACGTGTGCGGCCCGACGCCGTTCGTCGAAGCTGTGGCCGAGGCGCTGGTGCACCTGGGGCACCAGCCGCAACACATCAAGACCGAGCGGTTCGGGCCGATGGGAAGCTGAGATGGACGAATTAATGCTCGACGGCAACGCGGTCGCCGGCATGCTCGGCGAGGTGTTCGCGGTCGAGATGACAACCGCCACCATGATCTGCGGCAACTGCGGCATGGCCGGGGCGGTCGGGGCGACACACGTCTTCCGCGGCGCCGGAGTCGTGCTGCGCTGCCCGCACTGTGACAACGCCCTGGTGAAGATCGTCGAAGGCGGCACGCGCATGTGGATGGACTTCGGCGGCATGCGAACGCTAGAAATCACCCTCTAGCCGCCGCTCGCCGCGACCGGCGCTGCGAGCAATGCCTGCCGGGAACTCATGCACGCCATGAAATAGGAGACTAGTCATTCCGGCAGGCGCTGGCGGTCCGGGTGCCGAACGGCACGTCGCGAGGGCGCCTGCCTTTGCCCATCACCCGGATCATGCGCACCGACATGTCCACGTCGCCGACGCCCAGCCTCGCCAGCTCAGAGATCCGCGTCCCGCAATCAAGCAGCATGCGGACGACGGCCTCGTCGCGCCGCCGGACAAACTCCGTCTTCAACCTGCGCATGCTTCACCAGCGCCGTCAGCTCGGCATCGGTGAGCACAGGCACGGGTGGTTTCGCTGTAGCTAGACGCGCTGGCGTTAACTGGGCTTATGGGGTGGCTCGCCGGGCATCTTCGGGTATTCGGGCGGGTACGGCATGTCCGCGAGGCCGTGGTCACGCTCGTCGCGCGCGGACATCTCCAGCAGCGTGTCCAGCGAGTGAGCCTGCTCATCCATGGGTTCGAGCAGGTCACCGACGTCGGCGAAGCGGGCGGGCATGGTCGCGACGGTAAAGTCCGCCGGCGCCACCGGGCCGCCGCCGACGAGTTCGTCCCAGGCCAGCGGCGCGGAGACGGTGGCGCGCGGGTTGGCACGGACCGAGTACGCCGCCGCGACGGTGCGGTCCCGCGCCATCTGGTTGAAGTCCACGAACACGCGCTCGCCGCGCTCCTCCTTCCACCAGCTCGTGGTGACGCGCCGCGGCTGGCGCCGTTCGAGCTCGCGCGCGAACGCGATGACGGCCCGCCTGGCCGCCACGAACGTCCACCGCGGCTCGATCCTGACCAGCAGATGCACCCCGCGCCCGCCCGAGGTCTTCGGGTAGCAGGTCATGCCGCACTCGCTGAGCAGCGCGCCAGCCTCGACGGCGACCTCGCACGCGTCCCTGAACCCGGTTCCCGGCTGCGGATCGAGGTCGATGCGCAGCTCGTCGGGGTGGTCGACGGCCGACCTGCGCACCGGCCAGGGGTGGAACTCGACGGTGCCGAGATTCCCGGCCCACGCGAGCACCGCGACCTCGGTGGGGCATATCTCGTCCGCGGGCCGCCCGCTCGGGAAGGTGATCCGCGCCGTCCGCACCCAGTCCGGGGCACCCTTGGGGACGCGCTTGGCGAAGAAGGCCTCACCGCCGAGGCCGTCTGGGAACCTTTGCAGTGTCGTCGGCCGCTCGTACAGCGCGCGGAGCAGGCCGTCGCCCACCGACAGGTAGTACGCGACGAGGTCTGCCTTGGTCAGCCCGGCGTCGGGGAACATCACCTTGCCCGGGCTGGTGACGCGTACGGTCCGCTCGCCCACGCTGAGCATCAGCGGAGGTTCCTGTCGCGTGCTGGTCATGTTCCCACGGTACGGGTAATCACCGCACCGGCGCCGGGCAGGCCGCGCTACGTGGGGCGGGTGCTGCTGCCCCCTCCGCCGGGGCGCCGGCGGCGACCGGACTTGCGCGCGTGGACGGCCGCGGTCGCACCGACGAGCACGGCCACGGTCATGCCGAGGACGGCAAGCCGGCCGCCCGTGTCCGTGGTCCCGAACATCCGCTCGACGGTGATCACGATCAGCGCGGAGACGGCAAGCCCGTAGCCGGCCCCAACCGCGAGCGTGCCTGCCACGCGCTTACCGGGGTGGGGCCGCCCGCGGCGGCCCTCCTGCTGCGCGATCCGGTTCCTTGCTGCCATGGCAGATCCGAGTGGTTCGTGGCGGGGAGTCACGTGCATATGGTTGCGTCTTGATAGACGCGCCCGCCCACCAATCGGATGCATTGGAGCAAAAGTTTTTGCAATGAGTGGCCTGCAGGATAGGTTGCCGTGGTCGGCGCGGTTAATGGGAACGCAAGTTCTGAATCACGCCAGCGGAGTGCACTTTCCCGGCTGTGCCAGCCAGCGCAGCTCCGGGGGGCGACCCCCAATTGCGGGCGGTTCGGGGGGGTCGTCCCCCCGGGCTGGCAGGGTCCCGCACCAGTGGATGCCGCATCCGCGGCAGCCGTTGAGGAAAAGTTAAGGGAGCGCGGCGACGAGTTCGGTGAGCGGCTTACGGCGGCCGGTGTAGAACGGGATCTCGACCCGGGTGTGCCTGCGTGCCTGCGCGCCACGCAAGTGGCGCATGAGGTCGACGATGCGGTGCAGTTCGTCGGCCTCGAAGGCGAGCATCCACTCGTAGTCGTTCAGTGCGAAGCACGCGACGGTGTTGGCGCGCACGTCGGGGTAGTCGCGTGCCATCTTGCCGTGCTCGGCGAGCTGGGCACGGCGCTCCTCGGGTGGGAGCAGGTACCACTCGTAGGACCGCACGAACGGATAGACCGACACGTACGCACGGGGTTCCTCCTCGGCGAGGAACGCGGGGATGTGGCCCTTGTTGAACTCCGCCGGGCGGTGCAGCGCGAGCACCGACCACACCGGCTGGCTCGCGCGCCCGAGCCTGGTCCGGCGGAACCTGGCGTAGGTCTCCTGGAGGTCGTCCGATGACGGCGCCACCCACCAGAACATGTAGTCCGCGTCCGCCCGCAGCCCCTGCAGGTCATAGGTTCCCCTGGTGGTCACGCCCTTGCCCGCGGCCTCGTCGAGCAGCGCGGCGACCTCGGACGCGACCTCGGCGCGGTTCGCGGCCTCGAGGCCAGGGCCGTCACCGACGCGGAAGACCGACCACATCGTGTACCTGATCAGCTCATTGAGCTCACGCGCCCGCGCTCCGGAACCTGCTGCCATGAAGCTCATTGTCCCTCATCGGCGCGCGGCAAATCCCCACGGGCCAGGTGCGCGAGAACCTGCGCCGCCGCCTGCCGCGCGGTCGCGATGCACGCTGGGATGCCGAGCCCGTCATAGGCCGCGCCGCATACCGCGAGGCCGGGCTGGTCCGCGACGGCGGCCCTGATGCGCCCCACCCGGGCGGTGTGCCCGACCGTGTACTGCGGCAGCGCGCCGCCCCACCGGGTCACGCGGGCCGCGACCGTGGGGCTGGCCGCGCCCACCGCCGCGGCCAGCTCACCGCGGGCGAGCGCGACGAGGTCCTCGTCGGCCCGCTGCAGCACCTGCTCCTCGCCGATCCGCCCCACTGAGCACCTGACGACGTCGGTGACCGGGCCGGCGCCACCGGCTCGCGCGGTGTCCGCGGTGCCGCGGCGGGCCAGCAGATGCGGCCACTTCACGCTGGCGAAGGTCACCGCCTTGACCGCGCGGCCGTCCCCGGCGGGAACCAGATAACCGCTCCCGCGCGGCCGCGCCTTGATCGCGCCGGCCGGGAACGCGAGCGTCACGATCGCCATGCTGGCGTACTCGATGCCGCCGAGCGCCGCCGCGGCGGCCGGCACCTCGGCGCGGAGCAGCCGGCTCGCCGGGCGGGCCGGCAGGGCGAGCACGACCGCGTCCGCCCGGACGTATTCGGGATCGTCCGCGGAGCCCACGGTGAGCTGCCACCCGGCCGCGGTGCGCCGTAGCTCGCGGACGGACGCGCCGGTGCGCACGTGTGCGCCCGAGGCCGCCGCCACCGCTGCCGGGAGCGCGCCGAGACCGCCGGCCAGCGTGGTGAACACCTGACTGCCCGGGCCAGCGCGGTGAGCCCCGGGTGACGGGCCGGCCGGCCGGTGCGCCGACGCGGCGGCCACCGACCGCGCCGCCCCGGTCAGCGTCCGGTGGACCCGGGTCGCGGCGGCCAGCCCAGGGAGCGTGGCCTCGAAGGACAGTTCCGCGGCACGGCCGGCGTAGACCCCGCCGAGCAGCGGCTCCACCAGCCGGTCCACGACCTCGGCGCCGAGCCGCGAGCCCACCCGCGCGGCGACGGACCCGTCGCCGTCCATGCCGGTCGCTGGCAGCACGAGGTCGAGCCCGGCCCGGGCCAGCCCGGCCACGGAAAGCACCCCGGATCGCGCGAGCGCGGCCAGGTCACCGGGCACGCCCATGACCTGGCCGCCGGGCAGCGGCCGCATCGCGCCGCGGGTCCAGATGGCCGCCGCGGTGGTGCCGGGGCCGACCAGGTCACCGGCCAGGCCCACCGCGCGCACCAGGTCGACGCCCTCCGGGCGGCGGGCGAGCATCGACTCCGCTCCCTCGTCGACCGGGATGCCCGCGACGTCGGACACGGCGAGCTTGCCGCCGATGCGCGGCGAGCCTTCGAACACCGTCACCCGGACCGGCGCATCGCGCAGGAAGAACGCGGCCGCGAGGCCGGCGATGCCGCCGCCCACGATCGCGACGTGCGCCGCGGTCCCGCCCGGCATTGCGTCCACCCGCCCAGGCTAAGTCCCCTGCGGGGGCTCCGCTCCGCCGGCCGCCGGGCGTGAGGGTACTGCACGCGGCGCCGGGCGCGCCCATGCGCCGCGCGAAGAGCCCTTGCGGAGGATCTTGTCGATGGCGGCGCCCACCCCGCCCTCGTCCGCCGCTATCCGCATGATCAGGAAGGCGACCGCGGGGAAGCACCACAGGTCGCCGCAGACCCACAGGATCGCGGCGCCGATCTGCTGATCGGCGAATGGCGGCAGCGTGATGCCCGGCAGCCCGCGGTAGGTGGAATACCACGACGTCTGCGTGAAGACGCTCAGCGACATCGCGAGGAACCACATGATCACGTTCGTCGTGACGAGCGCGGTGAGCCGGCTCGGGGCTGACATCCGCCTGTGCAACGGCGGGGAGGGGATGAACTGGACCCAGAACCACACGCCTACCGCGAAGAAGCTCGCGTGCATGAGCCAGATGTGCACGTACGGGTTCTGCTGCGCGAGGTCGAACAACGCCGGAACGTGCCAGGCGGTCATCACGACGTTGAACGCGATGATGGCGGCCCAGGGTCCCGCGGCGGCCGAGCGGAAGCTCCGCAGCGGGCGTGACCAGGCGCCCGCGAGCACGGACCGGGTCGCGCCGTGCCTGAGCCTGGCGGGCAGGGCGTCGAGCAGCGGCGGCCAGGGCGCGCCCGCGACGACGAGCGCCGGGGCAGCGAACATCAGCAGCAGATGCTGGATCATGTGCACGAAGAAGTAGTCGTCCGACCAGTAGTCGATGGGCGACTCGACGGCGACGAGCAGCACGGCGAGCCCGCCGTAGAAGAAGAACGAGCGGAGCCTTCGCTGCCGCGTGCGTTCCGGGCGCGAGCGCAGGGCGAGGCGCCGCAGGCCGATCTCGTGCCAGCCGACGACGAGGATCGCGAGGATGAGGAAGGGGTCGAACGACCAGTTTCCCGTGACGTAGTTCATGGCGCTCAACCCGATGAGCCGAACTGGATCGGCACGTTGATGTTCTGCACGCTGCGCCACGCCGTGGCGGGCGCCGCGGATCCAGCGCCGCGGTCCAGCCGCCAGTCCGTCAGCGTGCTGCCGTGCGTGACGAGCGCGTCGACCTGCCCGGGCGCCGGCGCGGGCCCGGTGGCGGCCGGGCCGATCGCCAGCGCCGCGGTGCCCGCGGGCAGGGCGGGTAGCTGCTGCCAGGTGCCGCCGGGACCACTGATCGTCTCTGCGCGACCATCGGTGCGGATCAGCCATGCCGCGCCGCCGGCACCGAACCCGGAGGACCGCACCTGGGCGCCGCCGAGGGCGAGCGGAGGCGCCAGGGCCCAGTGTGCGCCGCCGTCGCCTGTCCACGCGGCCAGCAGGCTCGCGGCTGACCCTGCGCCCGCCGCGAGCAGCGCCGTCGTGCTTGCGCCGCTCGTGGCCAGCCGGAGGGTGGTGACCGCCTGGCCGGCCACTGACCGCGGTAGCGCGGGCCCGGCGGCCTGCCACGTCCCGGCCGCGCGGGCGAAGATGCCGGCCGTGCCCGGCCGGGCGCAGGTCCCGCCGGCCAGCGGAGTGCCCGAGGGGCTGAACGCGACCGCGGTCAGTGCCCTGAGATCACACGCGCGGCCGGCGGGTGACGCCGCCACGGCACGCTCGCTTGTCACCTGGGACCAGCCCGGCGTGCCCGTGGCGCTCGCTGACGCCTGCAGCGTGCCGTCCGTCAGGAGCGCAAGCAGGTGCCCGCCCGCCCCGGCCGCGAGCGCGTCGGGGGCGTGGGCCAAAGTGGCGTCGAGAATGCCAGGCGACCATGTTCTGCCGCTGTCGCTGGTCGCCGCGAGCGGGGAACTGGCGAGGTACTGGCTGGGACGGAACCCGGCGACGACCGATTGCCCGCCCGCGGCCGCGACGAGCCCGCCGTTGCTCGCCACCGCGGGTGGTGTGGCCAGCCGCCACGCCGAGCTACCGGCCGGACGCAGGAAGAGCTGCCAGAAGTCGTTGCGGCCACCGGCTGAGCTGCTCATCGCGGCGACGGCCCAGGTGCCTTCCGCGGTAACGAATGACGTGGCCAGAGACGGCGGCGGGGGGGTGCGCACCGGGGCCGCCACCTCGCCGGTGACGGAGCCGCATCCCGCGCTGAGGACGGCGGCTGCGACAGCCAGGCCGGCCCAGCGGCGCGCGGTGGTCATGGCGACCTCAGGGCCTGCGCCGCCGCTTGCGCGAGTACGACGGCGAACGACGACTTCGAGCTGGCCGTGCCCGGCCCGGGGTCGGTGTTGAGCTCCTGCCGGACGTGCCCGGCGGCGTCGATGACGAACGCGATGTCGTTGTGGCCGGTCATCGCGCCGGCCGGCAGGTTCGTGGCGAACGCTCCGTAGGCCCGCCACACCTGCTGTAGCTGCGGTAGCGGCCCGGTCAGGTAGCGCCAGTTGGGCACCGTGTCGAGCCGTTCCTGGCGGTCGAACGCCTGGGTGACCGCGAGGGAGCGGTAGGTCGGGTTCAGCACGATCGCGACGAGTTCGACGCGCCGCGCGTCCGCGCCGAGCAGCTGGCCGGCCTCGCGGAACTCCTGCCCGATCAGCGGGCAGTCGGTGGTGCAGACCGGATCGAGGAAGGTGAGCAGCACGACCTGGCCGCGCAGGCTGGCCAGGCTCACCGGGCGGCCGCGCTGGTCGGTGAGCTGAAAGCCCGGGGCCGGGTAGTTCAGCGGGGCGCCCGATCCGGCGATGGCCTGGGCGATGATCGGATCGGCGTTGGGGTTGGCCGAGGCGCTGGCCATCGGGATCGCGCCGACCGCGGTCATGGCCAAAGCGCCGGCCGCGGCGATCGAGCCGAGGCTGGCCGCTCCGATGGCCCGGCGGAGATCGACCGGCCGGAGCCGGTCCCGCCACCCCCGCCCGGCCCGCTCGCCGGGCAGCCGCTCGCCGACAGGCTCATCGCCGGCGGGCTCATCGCCGGCGGGCCCATCGCCGGCGGGCCGGGCCGATGGTGCCGCTTCGCCCGCGGGCTCCGTGCCCCCGGCCGGCTCCCCGGCCGGCTCGGCCGCGGCCACCGGAACACGGGTCAGCGCGAGGTAACCGCCGATGACCACCAGCACCATCGGGATCATGCTGTTCGGGTCCGTGCCCACCCCGCCGAGGAAGCCGAGGTCCTCGATCAGGATCCAGTCCGCGAGGCAGAGCGCGGTCATGGCCTCGATGGCCGGGCCCAGCAGCCGGGGCTGCCCGCTCAGCAGCGCCACGCCGATCCCCGCCAGCGCGATCACGACGAACAGGTTGACCGCGAACCCGTGCGCCGCGACGAACGAGCCGTAGTTCGCGGCCAACACCGACAGGAAACGCGGCTGCGGGGTCTGTGACATGTTCTGGATCATGTTGGTGAGGCTGCCCGGCTGCCCGTGACGGGTGCCCCGCCAGAACCCCCGGCCCGGCCAGGCCTGCAAGACCGCCATGCCCACGAAGAACAGGCCCATCGCGGCGAGGATGAGCCGGCCCAGCCGCGGGGTGGCCCAGGCGCGCAGCGGCAGCGCGATCAGGCCACCAGCCGCGCAGTAGAACAGCACGGCGCCCGGCGCGCCGAACAACCAGGTCACCCCGTCCCCGAAGATGCCGCCGAAGGCCTCGCCGAACACCCAGACGACCAGCCCCCAGCCCACACTGGCCAGCCCGCCCAGCCGCGACCACGCGCCCCGCGCCGCCACCAGCAGCCAGACGCCGATGCCGATCTGGATCCAGACCGCTGCCGCCGCCGCCGTGACCGGGTGAAACGTCCACGCATTGGCCGCCCAGCCCACCACGTGCTGGACCCACCCGGGCGAACTGGCCGCGGCGGGCACCATCACCTGGGACGGGAGCCCGACCGGCATCGCCGGCTGAATCTGCAGCAGGCCATCGAAGACCCACAGCACCCCGAAACCGATCCTCAGCATCCTGCGCGCGGCCGGCTCCGGCAGGCCCGAACTGCCCGTCCCGGCAGCCGCGCCCCCAGCGGGCAGCCACTCGCGCACGCTGAGCCAGGCCACCATGAGCAACGCGAAGATCACGGCGATGAGGATCCCCTGATGCAGGAGCGCCGCGCGGAACGCGGCCACCATCGTCGAGTTGCCCGTCTGGAGGCTCGAACCCATCCCGGACATCGCATCAACTGCCTTCTGACGCTCGCACGATCACGCCCGGCTTGGCGCGGTGCGCCGGTCCGCAGGTCGGCACGCCCGCGCGCCCGCGCGGAGAAATGTTACGCGCTTCGATGCTGCGGTGCGCGCCTGGGGAACGGTAACCGCAGGCACGTGGGGGTATGCGAAACTCCTCTGGCGATCTGAGGACAATGGTGGTGAGGCCCTGCGCGCGGGATGATACGGGCACGGTGTGAGGCAGCCCTCGCCCGCCGGTGGGCACCGGCGTGGGCCCGAGTGGCGCACGAGCGTGGCACGAGCGGATGGGAAACGGCGTGGGTGGCGACGGTCAGATGCTTCCGGCGTTTAGCTGGCAGCAGGTAGCGGACCACTGGACGTTCGCGCCCGTGGTGACGTGCCTGGCGATCGTGGCCGGCGTGGCGTACCTGTGGGGCGTGTGGCGGGTGGGTGCACGTCACCCCGCACGGCCCTGGCCATGGTGGCGGACGTGGCTGTTCGTGTCCGGGCTCGCCGTCATCGTGGTGGCGACGCAGAGCGGCGTCGGGGCCTACGACGACGTGCTGTTCTGGGATCACATGATCCAGCACCTGCTGCTGATCATGGTGGCTCCTCCCCTGCTCGTGCTGAGCCAGCCGATCACGCTGCTGCTGCACGCAAGCCGTAACCCGCTGCACACCTGGGTCAAGAAGATGGTGCGCTCCAGGGTGGCCGCGTTTCTCACCTGGCCGCCGTTCACGATCGCCGCCTACGCCGCGACGATCGTCGGCACCCATCTGACCAGCGCGATGAACCTGGTCATGACGAACCAACTGGCGCACACCGCCGAGCATGTGCTTTACGTGCTGGCCGGCTACCTGTTCTTCCTTTCCGCCCTTGGCCGCGAACCCATCCGCTGGCGAATCCCGTATCCGATGCGGATCCTGGCCCTCATCGTGATCATGCCCGTCGACACCTTCACGGGGCTGGTGCTTGGCTACTCGAACACGGGCATGGCCGGAATGATGAGCCGGCCGTGGGGGCCAAGCCCAGTGGACGACGTGCACCTTGGCGGCGCGATGATGTGGATCGGCGGCGACGCCATCATGCTGGTACTGATCATGATGGTGTTCCTCGCGTGGAGCAGGGACGACCGAGGCGCCGCCGGTGGCCTCGGCTGGCTGGACGCCGCCCGCCGCGCCAGGCTCGCCAGCCTCGGCACCACCGCGGGCGTGCCCGAGGTACCCGGCGCGGGCACCGCGACGCAGGACTCCCCCGCTCCGGCCGGCCGGCACGTGGACGTGGACGACGACGACGAGCAGTTGGCCGCCTACAACGCCTACCTCGCCAAACTCGGCGAGGCGGAGACCGGGAGCGGCACACCGCGCCGCAACTGAGGCACGCCACGCCCGTGGCCGAGGCGCACCACGCTCGTGGCTGAGGCGCCGGGCCGGGCCCGCAATCCGTAGCCCGGCCAACAGCCTGCGAAAACGTCGTTACATACTCGTGCCCGGCCAGCGGGAACCGGCGGCGCACCGGGCAGCGTCGCAAGGGCATGGAAACGGACAATTCCTGGCGCATCCGGCGCCTCGGCCAGCGTCGGCGCCGGCCGCGGCCGGCTCACCGGCCGCGGCCAGGTCAGCTGAAGGCCGCCCTGCGGCGGCCCGCCGCACCGCAGCCCGCCCAATCGCGGCTCGCCCGGCCGTGGCGCCGGGGTGCGCGCCTGCCCGTTGGCGCGGCCGCGTGCGCGGCCGCGTGCGCCGCCACCGGGTTGCTGCTCGCAGGTTGCGGCGGCGGCGGGGCGTCGAGCAGCAGCAACTCCGGGATGGCGGCTGCCGCTGGCGGTACAGCGAAGTCCAGGGGCCTCGCACCCCCGGCCGCGGCGGGCGCGCCTGCGCGCGCCGCGGCCGGTAGCGCGGCCGGGCGGGCCGCGATCCCGCTCGCGGCCGGCAGCGACATCGTCTACACGGCCACCCTCACCGTACGGACGCGTGACGTCGCGGCCCAGGACGCCGAGGCGAAGCAGATCGTGGCGGGCGTGGGCGGTTACGTCTCGAGTGAGAGCACCTCCATCGACCCCGCGCACCCGGCGCTGTCGACCGTGGACCTGGAACTGAAGATCCCGGTCAGCTCGTATCCCGCGACGCTGGACCAGTTGGCGACGCAACTGGGCACTCAGGTGTCTTTGCGGCAGCAGGCGCAGGACGTGACCGAGAACGTGGCCGACGTGAGCAGCCGGGTCACCTCGGCGCAGGCGGCGATATCCCAGCTCAGGGCGCTGCTCGGGCACGCGGGATCGGTCGCCGATCTGCTCAGCATCCAGGATCAGATCAGCCAGCAGGAATCAGACCTGGAGTCGCTGCAGGCGCAGCAGCGCGCTCTGGTCCACGAGACCGCGTACGCGACGTTGTCGCTGCGGCTGATCGGCGGCGCGCCGCGGGCCCAGCCCAGGCAGCACAAGCACGTGGCCGGTTTCTTCAGCGGCTTGACCACCGGCTGGCACGCACTGCGCGCGTTCGGCACCGGGCTGCTTGCCCTGGTCGGCGTGCTGATCCCGTTCGCCGTCCTGATCGCGGCCGCCGCCTATCTCGCCTACCGCAGCCGCCGCTGGCTGCTCGCGCGCCGTACCCGGCCAGCACGCACCGACCCGTAAGGGCTGCGGACGCAGGCCCAATGACCGGACCGCCGCCGCCAAGATCAGCGGATCCCAGGCGGTTCAGGCGGGGGCGCGCATCGACTCGGTGTGCACGAAGTCGGCGAGCCGCGCGAGCGCGTCTGGATGCGTGCCTGGCAGCACCCCGTGGCCGAGATTGAAGATGTGGCCCTCGGCGGCGCGGCCCCGGCCGAGCACGTCGCGGGCCCGGTCCTTGATGGTCTCCCACGGCGCGAACAGCAGCGCGGGGTCGAGATTGCCCTGCAGCGCCTTGCCAGGTTCCACCCGCCGGACCGCCTCGTCGAGCGGCACCCGCCAGTCCACCCCGACCACGTCCGCGCCCGCCTCACCCATCAGGCCGAGCAACTCGCCGGTGCCGACGCCGAAATGGATGCGGGGCACCCCCGAGCTTTCCAGCGCCGCGAAGATCCGCCTGCTGTGGGGCAGCACGCTGCGCCGGTAGTCGTCGGGGCTGACCGCTCCGACCCAGGAGTCGAAGAGCTGCACCGCGGACACTCCGGCGGCGATCTGGATCTGCAGGAACGAGATCGTGATGTCGGCGAGCCGGTCGAGCAGCGCGTGCCACAGCCGGAGATCGCCGTACATCAGCGCCTTGGTGCGCTCGTGGTTCTTCGACGGGCCGCCTTCGACGAGATACGACGCCAGGGTGAACGGGCCGCCGGCGAATCCGATCAGCGGGCGGTCGCCGAGTTCGGCGACAAGCGCCCGCACGGCCTCGGTCACGAACGGGACGTCGCCGGGCACCAGCGGCCGCATCCGCGCGAGGTCGCTCGCATCTCTTATCGGGTGTTCGACGACGGGGCCGACCCCCGGGCGGATATCCAGGCTTACGCCGACCGCCTTCAGCGGCACGACGATGTCGCTGAAGAAGATGGCGGCGTCAACGTCGTACCTGCGCAGCGGCTGCAGAGTGATCTCGACGACGAGGTCGGGCCGTGCGCATGCCTCGAGCATCCCGGTGCCGGCCCGCACCCTGCGGTACTCGGGCAGCGAGCGGCCGGCCTGCCGCATGAACCAGACGGGGGTGTACGGCACCGGCTGTCTGCGGCAAGCTCGCAGGAACGGGGAGTCTTCCTTTGCCGGGGTCACATCAGCGATGGTCTCATAGGCCACCCGTCATTTTCGTGACACGCCGTGCGACGTCCACCGCTTCGACGTCAGCGTATGCCACCTTTTGAACAGCCTTGCGCCGCGCCTGGCCCCAGGCGGGACCGGCGGCACGTCCCCCGGTGAGGAGGTCGCACGCGATGAGCCTCATGACTCAACATTGCCCAGAATGCCGCGAAGACCGGCTGTTCGAGCGGCCCCACGGCGCTGCCGAATGCCCGGACCGAGCCTGCGGCCCCGACGGTCTTTGCCCCGAACTCGCCTGCGTCGAATGCGGCACGGCGCTGCTTTTCGGCTTCGCCATTCCGGTCACGGTGGGCACACGACTGGTCACTGTTCCCGGGCGGCACAGCCCCGGACGCGCCGCATGACAGCCCACCGGCGGCAGTGTCATACGCTCCCCTCATGAGCCCGGCAGGCCGGGCGGCGCCACGGCAGGCCGCACAGGCGGCAGAGATCTTCCGCAGCGCCGCGGCAGAACTCGACGCCGAGCGGATGCGTCAGGCGGCGCTCCGCCCGGAGCTTGAGTTCGAGGACGCGCCCGCGCCGAAGAAGCTGGCGCCCTATGCCGCGGTACTCGCGGCGGCCGTGCACACCGGCGGCGCCGAGGTCGCCACCGGTCGGCTGATCTTGCTCTACGACCCGGCGGGCCAGCCGGGCTGGGCCGGGCCGTTCCGAATCGTGGCGCAGATCCAGGCGGAGGTCGACCCGGAAATCGCCGTGGACCCGCTGCTCGGCCAGGTCGGGTGGAGCTGGCTCACCGACGCGTTCGCCGCGCGCGCCGCGCGCTACACCGCGCCGAGCGGCACGGTGACCCGGGTCGTGACCGAGGGATTTGGGGCCAAGGAGGACGATCCGGCCGCGACCGAATTCGAGCTGCGCGCGTCCTGGTCCCCCGCGGAACAGGACGGCGAGGCCACCCGGCCCGGCCTCGCGGGCCACGTGGCCGCGTGGTGTGACACTCTTTGTGCCGCGGCCGGCCTGGCACCGATCGAGCCCGGCGTGAGTGCGCTGCCGCCACCGGCCGCCAGGCAGCGGGCCGCGAGCGGCGGCGGCAGCCGCAGCGGGCACGGTGGGCGAGATTACCGGGGTCCTGCGGTCAGGTGACATCCGGCGACGGCGTGACGGATCAGGAGGGACGCGCGCCCCTGCTCGAGCCGCGCGAGCCGATCCCGCCGGTGATAGCGGACGCCGCCGGGCTCGCCAGCGCCATCAGCGACCTCAAGGCCGGGACCGGGCCCGTCGCGGTGGATGCGGAGCGCGCATCGGGTTACCGGTACGGCCAGCGCGCCTACCTGGTCCAGTTCAGGCGCGAAGGTACCGGCACGGTGCTTGTCGACCCGGTCGGCTGCCCCGACCTTTCCGGCCTCGACGCGGCCCTGGCCGACACGGAAACCGTGCTGCACGCGGCGTCGCAGGACCTTCCGTGCCTGGCCGAGGTCGGCTACCGCCCCAAGCAGATCTTCGACACCGAGCTGGCCGGCCGGCTGCTCGGCTACCCCCGGGTCGGGCTCGCCACGCTGGTCGAGGAGATCCTCGGGGTCAGGATGGAGAAGGGCCACTCGGCCGCCGACTGGTCCACCCGCCCGCTGCCTGACGCGTGGCTCAGGTACGCCGCGCTCGACGTCGAGGTGCTCGTAGATCTTCGGGACGTGCTCGCGCGGCAGCTCGACGAAGCGGGCAAGCGGGAATGGGCCGCCCAGGAGTTCGCGGCGGCGGTTGCCGCGGGACCGCCCAGGGTCCGCCAGGATCCGTGGCGCCGCACCTCGGGTATCCACCGCATCAGGTCCCGCCGCAGCCTGGCCGCCGTGCGCGAACTCTGGCAGGAGCGCGACGACATCGCCCGGCGGCTTGACCTGTCACCAGGACGCGTCCTGCCGGATGCCGCGATCATCGAAGCCGCACGGACCTGGCCCGCCACCCCGGCCGCCCTGAACGCGATCCCCGGATTCTCCGGCCGCAACGCCAGGCACCGCACCGCCACCTGGCTGCGCGCGCTCGACCGCGCCCGCCACGCCGACGAGGAGACGCTGCCGGAGACGTCGGCGCCCGGCGACGGCCCGCCGCCCGCGAGCAGGTGGGCCGAGCGTGATCCGGCGGCGGCACGGCGGCTCGACGCGGCGCGCACCGTGGTGGCTGCCATCGCCGACGAGCACAACCTGCCGAGCGAGAACCTGCTGCAGCCGGATGCGGTCCGGCGCCTGTCATGGAGCCCGCCTGCCGAGCCCACCGCGGAATCGATCCGCGGCGAGCTGGCGTCCTACGGTGCCCGGCCATGGCAGACCGAGCTCACCGCCACGCCGCTCGCCCGGGCGCTGCGCCGCCTGCGCGACAAGGGTGAGGCCTGACCGACGGCCGGTGTGCCAGGTTTCGGCGTGAAATGCCCCCCGCTCGTGACCCAGCGTGACGTGAATGCCTACCCCGGTCGACGAACCGTTACGGCCGTGCACGATCATATGGTTGTCGGCCGGTGCCGTCGGTTAGGGGGCCAGGGCGGCGCCGGCCGGCCCGACAGCGCCAGATCAGGGATGCCCGGCGTCCCGACAACGTCAGATCAGGGCTGGCGGGCGGCCTGGTCGTACAGCAGCAACCCCGGCCGCGGCCCGCAGGCCAGCACATGGCCCCATTCGATCACCCGAACGGCTGCCGCGGCCCGTACCTATCCTTGAGGCTGGCACCGCCCACGCGGTGACCGGCACCGGAGGGACGGACCGTCATGCGGGTCGCGCGGCTGCACGCGATGGGTGATCTCCGGGTGGCCGACGAGCCCGTACCCACCGCGGCGCCAGGGACGAGCCTGGTCAGGGTAACGGCGGTCGGAATCTGCGGCAGCGATCTGCACTGGTGGGCCGAGGCGGGCATCGGCGACGCGAAGCTTGACCGGCCTCTCGTGCTCGGGCACGAGGCCGCGGGCACCGTCCAGGACGGGCCGCGCCGCGGCGAGCGCGTCGCGATCGACCCGGCGATCCCCGACGAGACGTGCCCGCAGTGCCGCGCCGGTTACCGCAACCTCTGCCCGCAGGTTAGGTTCGCCGGCCACGGCAGCCAGGACGGCGCGCTGCGTGACTTCCTGACCTGGCCGTCGGCGCAGCTCGTGCCGCTTCCTGACGGGCTCACCGATACAGAAGGCGCGGTGCTCGAGCCGCTCGGCGTCGCCATCCACGCACTGGACCTTGGTCATGTGCGGATCGGCGCCGCCGCCGCCGTGATCGGCTGCGGCCCGATCGGGCTGCTGCTCGTGCAGCTGCTGCGGGCCGCGGGCGCGGGCCGGGTGGTGGCGGTCGATCCGCTCGCGCACCGGCGGGAAGCGGCCAGCAGGGCGGGCGCGAGCGTGACCGCGGATCCCGCGAGCGCCGGCGGGCCTTCCGGCCTGCGCGACCTGGTGGGCACCGGCGTCGACACGGCGTTCGAGATGGCGGGCACCGACGCCGCGGTCCAGCTGGCCGTGCACGCCTGCCGGCCCGGTGGCCGGGTGGTGCTCGGCGGCATCCCGGGCGACGACTGGATCAGGTTCCCGGCCTCGGTATCGCGCCGTAAGGGCCTGACGATCGCCATGGTGCGGCGGATGAACGACGTCTATCCGCGCGCGATCGCGCTGGCCGCGAGCGGTCAGGTGGATCTGGCCGGGCTTGTGACGGACCGGTTCCCGCTCGCCAGGGCGGCGGACGCGTTCGCGGCGGCCGCGCGGCGCGGCGGCCTGAAGGTCATCGTCGAACCAGAAACCTCTGTGCTGCTCGGGGACGGCCCCCGAACCCCGCGCCGCCGGTGATCGCGGTATTTTTGGCGAAATGCTTCGCCTAACTGACCGGGATCATGAGACGACGACGTCGTGCTGCTCGGTGGCGACCAGGGAGGCCGGCCCGTCGCCCGCGGTGCGCGCGATGTGCAGCACGGCGAAGCTGCCCTTTGCCAGGGCCAGGTGCGCGGGCGGGGTCGCGCCGAAGTGCCGGACCGCCTGCGCGTAGAGCGACGGCAGCGTCTCGCGGTGCCCGCACAGGATCGTCGGCAGGTCGTCGGCGAGCAACTCGGCCAGCCGGGCGCTGCCCGCAGTCCCCCAGGCAGTGCTCACGTCTCCCCGGGCAGCGCCCTCGTCCCCCCCGGTGGCAGCGGCCGCGTCCCTCCGGGTGGTGCCAGTATCCTCCCGGGCGGTGCCGTCCACCCCAAAGGCGGGCTCGGCCGCGGCAGTGACTCCGGCGTGCACGGAGTACGGCAGCACCGTCTCCACGCAGCGCGCGGCGGGCGAGGAGAACACGCGGGCCACCCCGAAGCAGGCCAGCAGTTCGGCGAGCGCCCACGCCGCCGCGCGGCCCGCCTCGTCGAGGGGGCGCAGCAGGCCGGTATCCGGCCAGCCCTCCTTTTCCACGGCCGAGGCGTGCCGCAGGAAGATGTGGGGGAAGGTCGGCGCGGGCGCGCCGGCGAATTCGCGAAGCAGGCCGACGTCACGCTCGTAGCTCAGCCGCCGCGCGGCCGCGTCGACCGGCAGCCACGCCACTTCGTCCACCTCGTCGTTCGGCACGAATTCAGGCTGGCCTGGTTCAGGCTGGCCCCCCGGACCCCCCGGGCCGGGCCAGCCGGCCTGGGCGCGGCCGCCCGCACCGCCGGGTGGGATCAGTCCCTCCGCCCACGGCGTGGACGGTGTGGCGGCCCAGTAGTCCACCCGCTTGGGCCGGCCGCTCACCAGGTAGGACGTGCGCCGGAGCGGCCGTCCGAGCACCGAGCGGATGCCCGTCTCCTCCCTGACCTCGCGTACCGCGGTGAGCAGCGGATGCTCACCAGGCAGCGCCTTGCCCTTGGGGAACGACCAGTCGTCGTAGCGCGGGCGGTGCACGAGCGCGACCTCGACAGCCGAGCCCGCAGGCCGCCACAGCACGGCTCCGGCGGCGCGGATCTCTGCCGTCGCCGCGGGGTCACCCATCGGCGGCTCGCCACCGGCGTGCCTGGATCAGGTGTGACTGGATGTCGAGCAGCGGCTTGCCGGATTCGTCCATGTGCCGCCGGGTCCAGCGGCCGTCGTCGCCGAGCCACCAGGACGCGGTGGACTCGTCCATCGCGAGGTCGAGCAGGGAGGCCAGGTCTTCGCGCATGGCCGGCTCGGTGACCCGGACGAGCACCTCCACCCGCCGGTCCAGGTTGCGGTGCATCAGGTCCGCGCTGCCCAGCCACACGTCCGGCGGCTCCGCCTCACCGATGGGCCCGAACGCGAGCACCCGCGAGTGCTCGAGGAACCGGCCGAGTACGCTGCGCACCCGGATGTTCTCCGAGAGGCCGGGGACGCCCGGGCGCAGCGCACAGATGCCGCGCACCCACAGGTCGACGGGCACACCGGCCCGTGAGGCGCCGTACAGCGCGTCGATGATCGCCTCGTCGACGATGGAGTTGCATTTGATCCGTATCCGCGCCGGGTTGCCGTCGGTGAACCGGTCCCGCTGGCGGTTGATGCGGTCGATTATCCCAGCGCGCAGCGCCGTCGGTGCGACCAGGAGCCTGCGGTAGGAGTTGCGGCGGCTGTAGCCGGTGAGGTGGTTGAACAGGTCGGTGACGTCCTCGCCGACCATCGTGTCGGCGGTGAGCAGGCCGAAGTCCTCATACAGCCGGGCGGTCTTCGGATGGTAGTTGCCGGTGCCGATGTGGCAGTAGCGGCGCAGTGTGCCGTCCGGCTCCTCACGCACGATGAGCGCCGTCTTGCAGTGCGTCTTCAGCCCGACGATGCCGTAGACGACGTGGCAGCCCGCTTCCTCGAGCTTTCTGGCCCAGGCGATGTTGGCCCGTTCGTCGAAGCGCGCCTTGATCTCGACGACCACCACGACCTGCTTGCCCGCCTCGGCCGCGTCGATGAGCGCGTCGACGATCGGGGAGTCACCGCTGGTCCGGTACAGGGTCTGCTTGATCGCGAGCACCCGCGGGTCGGCGGCCGCGTCCTCGATCAGGCGTTCCACCGTCGTGGTGAACGAGTCGTAGGGCATATGCACGAGTACGTCCCTGTCGCGCAGCGTGGCGAACACGTTGGAGTCGCGGCTCAGCGCGGACTCCGCGGGGACGAACCTGGGGTACTTCAGTTCGGGAAGATCGAGATCCGCGATCGCGTGCAGGCCGGCCAGGTCGAGGGGGCCGGGCAGGCGGTACACCGCGCGGTCGTTGACGCCGAGATCGGTCACCAGGCGGTCGAGCACGCCCGCGGATATCGAATCTTCGACCTCGAGCCGCACGGCCGGCCCGAACTTGCGGCGGACCAGTTCGCGCTCGAGCGCCTGCATGAGGTCCTCGGTGACATCCTCGTCGACCTCGAGGTCCTGGTTGCGCGTGACACGGAAGGCGTGGTGCTCGGTTATCTCCATGCCCTCGAAGAGCTGGGTCAGGTGCTCCGCGATCACGTCCTCGAGCGGGACGAACCGGTGCGGCGAGACCTCGAGGAAGCGGGGCAGCAGCGGCGGGACCTTGACCCGGGCGAACATCTTGCCGCCGGTCTCCGGATCGGCGACCTCGACGGCCAGGTTGAGCGACAGGCCGGAGATGTAGGGGAACGGGTGCGCGGGGTCGACCACGAGCGGGGTGAGCACGGGGTAGATCCGCTCACGGAACAGCCGGTGCAGGCTCTGCTGTTCGGTGTCGGACAGTTCGCTCCACCGCAGGATTTCGATGCCCTGCGCGGTCAGCGGCGGGAGGACCGATTCGCGGAAGCAGGCCGCGTGCCGCAGCATCAGCTCGCCGGTGACCTCGAGAATGCGGCCGAGCACCTGGCGGGGCGGCCGCCTGGTCGCGGTCAGTACCGGCAGCCCGGTGGCCAGGCGCCTGGTGAGGCCCGCGACCCGGACCATGTAGAACTCGTCCAGGTTGCTCGCGAAGATCGCCAGGAACCTGACCCGCTCGAGCAGCGGCACGGCCTCGTCCTCGGCGAGCTCGAGCACCCGCTGGTTGAACCGCAGCCAGCTTTCCTCGCGGTCGAGGTAGCGATCCTGAGGAAGATCCTCTTCGCCCTGGAGCTCGCTGACCTCGCTAACGCTCATGCCCCGATTCTCCCGACTGTTGCCCACACACGTCCGCGGCCCTCACATCCAGTATCACGCCTGCTCAGTACAACGAGCCACCCGCAGGGGGTGAGAGCTTCCACCGAACCAGGACGATCGAGCAGGGACTGAGCCAGGGCCGTAAGCGGCCACTTCGCCCAGGGCAACATGGCGCCGAAGATCCAAACGATGATCGAATACCTGGAACTCGGCGGTACGGCCATCCGTCACGTGGCGCCGGCTTTCGAGGTGGCACTCGGTCCGAGCGCATGAATCCAGAGTCTGCGGTGCCACGGGACGTGCGGCTGCCGGGCCTAAGCCCGAACGCCCGCAGCGCCGCCCATATCGTCATGAGCAGGATCGTTGACGCGCAGGTCCTCGTCAAGATCACGACGCCGCGACTTGGTGCCCGGATACAGGCCTATCGGCTCTCTCCATGATTGCGTCGGCGAGTTGCCTGAAATCTACATATGCGCGCTGAGCTGCATACATGTGCCCACCAAAGGCGCCATCTGCCGGTTTGAGGGCGAAGATCGGCTTGTACGCTTCCATCCCCAATTGGATCAGACTGCGATAGTGCTTCAACTGGGCGAGGCAATACGGATCGTCGGCGACGGAGGGAGCTTGAGCTTGAGTTGTGCCAAGCACTGATGACCGGAACACGCCGGGAATCCTCACCATCCACCGCTCATACGCTTGAACCGGGCGGTTCAGGCGTGCGCCATGCCCGAGCACAACATACCCTAGCGGCTGCATCGATCCGCTTGGCAAGTCAAAATCGACGGCGGGTGCGCGATTAAAAACATCAAGTCGCGTTTGCCACTCCCTTCGCCAGTCACGAAGCCGCGGACCCAGATTGCGCAGACCTTGGAGGCTGAACAAGTCAGGAGCGAGCGGAACTACCACGAAGTCGGAGGCCACGAGCGCTGAGCGGTTAATCGCTCCGAGATTCGGCCCGACATCTACGAGAACCACGTCGGCTCGGTGCCGACTCGCCGCGTCCTGGAGCAGACGGCCGAAAGCCGAGATTACCCGAAATGAACGTTCCTGACCGTCGAGGCATTTCGGCCATTCGCTACTGAGATCATCTTCGAATGAAGACAACCCAAGATCTCCAGGAATGAGGGCGAGTTCTCCTGGAACATCAGGCAGCTTGTCTACCAGTAGAAGGTTCGCTGGAGTAATGTCACCTGGCGGGCGGCCTTTGTGCAGCGGCTCGATGTTCCCCCAAATGGTCGGGCCCGTTCCGGTTTCGGGCCATAGCCTCTCCAGCTCGTTTTCGTCTAGGAACGAGGCAGTCAGGTTAGCCTGAGGGTCAAGGTCAGCAGCGACCACACGGTATCCCTGGTATGCGAGCATCCAAGCTAGGTGGTAGACGAGTGTGGTCTTGCCAACACCGCCCTTATTGTTGAAGAAGGCGATAATCGGTGCGTTCATGGGCTGGCCTTGAGGGTGACAGCGACGTGTGTTGGCTCGGGCTGGAACAGCGGTGACGGATTTCCATTGCTTTCCATGGTGCTTCGAATGAGCTGTAGGCCTACGCCGAAGCGCTGGACATAGCCAAGCGACCTCATGGCCTCGGCGACGGTAGGATTCCGATAGTCGGTGAGGCCTGGCTGGCCGAAGTTCTCCGGGCTTATTATGCCAAAAGGTCCGCCAGGATTGACGATTTCTACTCTGTCGTGGTACCAGGTAATCCGCGTGGGCGCGTTAGTGTGCTCATAACTGCGGTGCATAAGAGCGTTACGCACTGCCTGCTGGAGCGCGACGAGCGGATAGTCGGGTTTTTGCCGCTCCCGAGACGCTGTAACGGCCGTGGCTGTGCTGACGTTAAGTTCGAGCAGTTCGTCAAGCTGTCGCAACACGTCAATGAGCGGGCCATCCAGATGCTTCTGGTCCTTGATCGGATCGGTTAGCTCCGTTCCGTCAAGCCGAAGGAACTGGATGTAAGCACCCGGAATGAAGCTGGCCGGTTCACGTCCAAGGACGAGAATACCTGCCGCAGTCGGCGTTTCGTTGATCGTCAGGAAACGCATCGCGGTGAGCTGCTGTTCCAGCGTACGCCCGTTCTCAACAAGCACATCTGCCGGGAGTGCAGAGGGTAGATACTCGCGCTCGAATAGGCTCAGATCAAGCTCATCCAGCGTGGCGCCGGGGATTGGGCGAACGTCAAAGGGAGCGTCTCCCGAGCGTCGCTTCTCGTTCAGCCGCCGCTCTTCATCTCGGGTAGCCACGGCGCGGCGAGGTCCGACCCGTATCCACGCTCGGCCGCGATAGGTGACCGGGGGGCTAGATGACGGCTGCACTTCGATAACGGCCATGTCGGCACCGCTGAGTGGGACCTTGCGCACGGTCAGTGACGGTGGGGGAAGGATGTTCCCGTCAGATCGGATCGCGCCCAGCGTCTCCAGGAGTTGCGCGCTGATGGCGAGCCCGCTCGGACGGCCATCGTCAGTCGCGCCGATGAACAGCACGCCTGGCTTGCGGTGATCCGGCAAATCGTTGGCGTATGCGCAGATCGCCTCACAGATCCTGTCCTTTTCGCTCAATGACTCCTTGGGCTCGACGAGGTCAGATTCGGTGTCCGCCAGCAGACGCTCAAGCTCGCCTTCGGTCAGCGCCATGTGTGCATGGTAACCGTCCACAGGAGGACAGACGCGACGCGCGAGCCCCAGCTCCGCGCGGCGCCACCAGGCACAGCAAGGCAGACAGCACAGCATGGAAACAGGGAGCAGCCCGAATCGTGAACGGGAAACCAGCGCAGGACCGAGGGTCCTCTGTGCATATCTGAGGCGCTCGCAGCGGCGCACTATGAGGTGTCAGGCGTTGCGGCCGAGGCGATCCCGCAGGCGGCGTTCAGGGCGTCCCAGCCGCACAGCTTGACGCGCTCGCCGCGGCCGAGCTCGGCGCCGAGCTCCAGCTCACGTTTCTCGATGCCGAGCCAGTCCTCGTAACTCACCGGCCGCAGCCCGCGCGCGGCCAGCACGTCGCGCAGGCGCGCCGGCCGCGTTCCGGCACCCGATCGTGGGCCACCGTCGAGGTCGGCGAGCAGCGTGCGGACGGTCTGCGCCGCGTCGGACTTGTTGGTGCCGATCACGCCGGTCGGGCCGCGCTTCAGCCAGCCCGCCACGTACTCGCCGGGCCGGGGGGTGCCTTCCGGCCCGAGCACCCGCCCCTCGGCGTTCGGGACGGTGGCGCTGCGCTCGTCGAACGGCACTCCGGGCAGCGGCACGGACTGGTAGCCGACCGACCGCAGCACCATCTGCACCGGCAGCACCTCGTACTCACCGGTGCCGACGACGCGGCCCGATTCGTCCAGCCCGGTCCGCTCAAGCCGCAGCCCGGTCACGCGCTCCGTGCCCATGATCTCCACCGGCTTCAGCCAGAACCGGACGGACAGCCGCCGGGGCCGGCCGTCGGGCGTCCGGCCTGCCCAGTCCCTGATCACGGCGACGTTGCCGCGGACGTGCCGGTCGGACTCGGCCAGCCTGGCGCTCGCCCCGGTCGGGTCGAACGCGGCCAGATCGGCCTCGGCCGGCGTCACGACGATGTCGGCGCCGGGCAGTTCGCCAAGCTCGCGCAGCTCCTTGGTGGTGAACTTGGCCTGCGCGGGACCACGCCGGCCGATCATGTGGATGTCGCGGACCTTGCTGGCCGCGAGCGCGGCGAGCACCGGTTCGGGCACGTCGGTATGGCTCAGCTCGGCGGCGGTCTTGGCGAGGACACGGGCCACGTCGACCGCGACGTTGCCGACTCCGATCACCGCGACCGCCTGCGCGTCGAGACGGAACATCGCCGGGTCGATGTCCGGGTGCCCGCAGTACCAGTTGACGAAATCGGTGGCCGCGACGCTGCCCGGCAGGTCCTCGCCGGGCACGCCGAGCCGCCGGTCGCGCATCGCGCCGGTCGCATACACGACCGCGTCGTAGCAGGCGAGCAGCTCCTCGCGGCTGACGTCGGTGCCGAAACGCACGCCGCCGAGGAACCGCACCTGCGGATGTTCGAGCACCCGCTGCAGGTACCCGGCGATCGACTTGATCGACGTGTGGTCCGGTGCGACGCCGTAGCGGACCAGGCCGTACGGGGTGGGCAGCCGGTCGAGCACGTCCACCTCGACGCCCGGGCCGCCCGCGCGCGCCGCGACCTGCTTGATCAGCGCCTCGGCGGTGTAGAGTCCGGCCGGCCCGGACCCGACCACGGCCACCCGCAGATTCGGCGGCGCGGCGGGCTCCGAACCGGCGGCAGCTGGCCCAGCCATCGTCATCCCGCCTGTGAGTCCGGCAGCAGCGGCGCCGCCCGCCGCGCGTTGTGCGCCACGATCTCGGTGATCCGCCGCGCGAGATGCTGCGGCGTCAGGCCGGCTTCGGCCAGGATGGCCGGCCTGTCGCCGTGCGCGAGGAACTCCTGCGGCAGCCCGAACGTGCGCGCCGGCGTGTCCACGTCATGGTCGCGCAGCAGGCGGCAGACCGCGTCGCCGAAGCCGCCCGCCCGGCCGTTGTCTTCGACCACTGCTACCAAACGGCTGCCGCGCGCCGCCCCCACCAGCGCCTCGTCCAGGGGCTTGAGCCAGCGCGGATCCACCACGGTGACACCGATGCCCTGGTCGGCGAGCCTGGCCGCGGTCTGGACGCAGACGGCCGCCATCACTCCGGCCCCGATGAGCAGCACGTCCCGCTGGCCGTCGCGGCCGTCTGGGCCGTCTGCGCCGTCTGCGCCGTCTGCGCCGTCTGCGCCGTTGGTGCCGTCTGCGCCGTTGGTGCCGGCCGTGCCGTGCACGGGCCAGGCGAGTACGTCCATGCCACCCATCTTGCCGACCGGTGCGACGTCCTCGCCAACGGTTGCCTTCGGCCACCGCAGCACGGTCGGGCCGTCGTCGGTGGCGACCGCCTCGCGGAGCAGTTCGGCAAGGCGGGTGGCGTCGCGTGGCGCGGCCACCCGCAGGCCGGGCACCACCTGCAGGATGGAGCCGTCCCACATGCCGTTGTGGCTCGGGCCGTCCACGCCGGTCACCCCGGCGCGGTCAAGCACGAACGTGACGGGCAGCTTGTGCAGCGCGACGTCCATGAGGACCTGGTCGAACGCGCGGTTGAGGAACGTGGAGTAGATGGCGACGACCGGGTGCAGGCCACCCATCGCGAGCCCGGCGGCGCTCGTGACCGCGTGCTGCTCGGCGATGCCCACGTCGTACGCGCGGTCCGGGTAGGCGGCGGCGAAGGGGGCCAGGCCGGTCGGGTACAGCATCGCGGCGGTGATCGCCACGACGTCCGGGCGCCGCGCGCCGATCGCGACCATCTCCTCGGCGAAGACCTTCGTCCAGGTACGTGCGGCCGACCCGTTCGGCACCCCGGTCTCCGGGTCGGTGTCCGGGCCGACCTGGTGCAGGCAGTCCTCGTCGTTGCTCTCCGCCGGCGCGTAGCGGAACCCCTTGGTCGTGATGACGTGCACGATCACCGGAGCGCCGAAGCCGCACGCGCGGCGCAGCGCGTACTCGACCGCGGCCTCGTCGTGCCCGTCGATCGGGCCCACGTATTTCATGCCGAGATCCTCGAAGAGCACCTGGGGCTGCAGGACGTCCTTGATGCCCTTCTTGATGCCGTGCAGCGTCTCGTACAGCGGCGGGCCGACCACTGGCGTGCGCGACAGCGTGGTCTTGATGTACTCGAGCACGTGCTCGTACCTGGGTGACATCCGGACCGACGCGAGGTGGCTGGCCAGCCCGCCGATCGTGGGCGTGTACGAGCGGCCGTTGTCGTTGACCACGATCACCAGGCGGCTGTCCGGCGAGGCCGCGATGTTGTTCAGCGCTTCCCACGCCATGCCGCCGGTCAGCGCGCCGTCGCCGATGACGGCCACCACCGTCCGATCGGTTTCACCGCGCAGCTTGCACGCCTTCGCCAGCCCGTCGGCGTAGGACAGCGAGGTCGAAGCGTGCGAGTTTTCCACCAGGTCGTGCTCGGACTCGCTCCGGCTCGGGTAGCCGGACACCCCGCCGCGCTGGCGCAGCTTGGCGAACCCGGCCTGGCGGCCGGTCAGGAGCTTGTGCACGTAGGACTGGTGGCCGGTGTCGAGCACGATGCGGTCACGCGGCGAGTCGAACACCCGGTGCAGTGCGATGGTGAGCTCCACCACACCGAGATTCGGGCCCAGATGACCGCCGCTGCGCGACACCGCCTGGATCAGGAAGTCGCGTATCTCTCCGGCCAGCTGCGTGAGCTGTTCCTCGTTCAAGCGCTTCACGTCCTGTGGGCCACCGATGGACTCAAGCAGGGTCACCGTCATCTGCTCCTTCGGTCCGGCTGTCTCGGCGGATGTCGCAAGGCAAGCGTAGGCGAGTCTA
>WNFJ01646680.1_pt2 | contig 29093 bp, 20 predicted proteins | sample 5400461 | NCBI WGS metagenome assembly WNFJ01 (sample SAMN13153349, study PRJNA577476) | soil metagenome | isolation source: 115 cm saprolite on Douglas fir-dominated hillslope | place: USA:California | collected 2013-09-17
CAGCCACCCTGAAACGCGGGCGCCGTTGTGTCCAGATGCAATCGATCCCACCGCGGCCCATCGATCCGGGCGCCCGCCCGCCGCCGAGCACCGAAACGCCGCTCGCCGAGCGTGCGCCCACGGCGTTCGGCTGAACGGGGTTTCTTCCTAGAACCGCTCGTCGAAGAAGCGCGCCACCTGTTCGATGACGTAGTCTTGCTGCTCGTCCCGCATCGTTGGATAGAGAGGCAGAGCGAGCGCCATGCGGGACGCATCTTCGGCCGCCGGCCGCGACGGCTCTGCCAGCGACACGAAGCACGGCTGAAGATGCAGAGGCATCGGGTAGTAGACGCGAACTTCCACGCCGCGCTCAAGCAACCAGCGAGCGAGCGCATCGCGCCGATCGCTGCGAACAACGAAAGCATGCCATCCGTGAAGTGCGGGCGGATCGGGCACGTAAGGCAGCTTCAACGGAAATCGGGCGAACTCTGCCAAATAGCGGGAAGCGATCTTAGTCCGAGCCGCCTGCCACGCGGCCAAGAACCGAGTCTTGGTCAACAGAACGGCCGCCTGAACCGCGTCGAGTCGGCTGTTATTTCCGATTTCGGTATGCACATGCGGTAGGGCGGCTCCGTGCGCGCGCAACCGCCGAACGCGGGCCGCAACATCCTCGCGCGACGTGACCACGGCCCCCCCGTCGCCCCATGCGCCAAGGTTCTTGGTCGGGAAAAAACTGAACGCTGCGGCATCCCCCACCCTCCCCGCCGGATTGCCGCCGGCGTCACGAGCGCCGATGGCTTGCGCAGCGTCTTCAACGAGCGCGATTTCTTCACGCAGGGCAAGGGCGCGCAGCGGTTCGAGCGGCGCGCAAAGACCGAAGAGATGAACCGGAATGACGGCGCGCACGCGTAGTCGAGCACGCCGTGCGCCGTCCAAAGCATCTTGCACAGTGTGCTCGCTCACGTTCATGGTCTGCGCGTCAACGTCGCAAAAGACCGGACGGGCACCAACGTTTGCGATGGCCTCCGCGGCAGCGATGAACGAAAACGCCGGAGTCACGACTGCGTCCCCCGACTCGATATCGAGCGCGCGCAAGCTCAATTGCAGGGCGTCGGTCCCCGAGGCGACGCCCACCGCGTGCGCCGCGCCGCTCGCCGCGGCGAGCCAGTGCTCGAACTGTTCGACAGGCGACCCCAGAATGAAACGCCCAGCTTTAGCGACTTGCGCGATTGCAGCGAGCGCTTCGCCCGCGACCACCGCTTCCTGCGCCGCGACGTCGACGAGCGGGACGCGCATCACCACGTTCGGTGAAGCAAAGCAGGCAGCGCCGTACGCACGCGATCTTGGTAACCGAAGTCGAGCCGCGCCGTCGCGATCCCCTCGCCGTCCGAGCACTGCGCGACGACGTCTCCCCAAGGATCAACGATGAGCGATTTCCCGTAGGTCTGCCGGCCACGCGGGTGCTTGCCATGTTGGGCCGGCGCTAGCACGTACACCTGATTCTCGATCGCTCTGGCGCGCAAGAGGGCATGCCAGTGGTCTTTGCCCGTATAGAGGGTGAATGCCGCCGGAACCGAGAACACCCGGGCGCCCTGCGTGACGAGCTTGCGATAGAGTTCGGGGAAGCGCACGTCGTAGCAGATGCTCATGCCGACGGTGACTCCAAGCACTTCCGCCGTCACAACTTCAGACCCAGCGCTGTTGGCGGCGCTCTCGCGATGCGAGTTTCCGTCAGGCAAAGTGACGTCGAAAAGGTGCACCTTGCGATAGGTTGCGACCACCTCGCCTCGTGAATCCACGAGGACCGACGTGTTGTAAGGCCGCGCTAGGTCGTCGCTCTTCTCGGGCATCCCACCGCCAATGATCCAAACACCGTGCTTGGCCGCACAATCGGCGAGCGTGCTCAGAATGGGACCCGGAAAGGCGCCGTCCAGGCGCTCGGCCAGCTCTCGTTTCGTGGCCTCCTCACCCATGAAGGCGAAGTTCTCGGGAAGCGTGACGAGCTGGGCGCCCTCCGCCGCGGCCTGCGCAATCCAATGCCGCACGCTTTCCAGGCTCTTGGTGAAGTCGTCTTGCGTGTTGAGTTGAACCACTGCTGCATGCATCGGACAAGAGCTCCTAGCATTTGCTCGCGCCAGCGACATGCCATATTGACTGACACTTCGCCCGTGGACCTTGCGAACCTGATCGAGTCCTCGTGAGCGAGGCGCCTTACACGCTTCGTGTGCTCGAGCGTGTGGACGATGTGCCGCAGGGCGCTTGGGACGCGTTGGTTGGCACCGATGCCTCGCCCTTCGTGGAGCACGCGTGGCTCGACGCGCTCGAACAAACCGGATGCGTCGGCCGAGAGACTGGCTGGTTGCCCGCGCACCTGTCGCTCTGGCGTGGGAGTAAGCTCGTGGCCGCCGCCCCGTCGTACCTAAAGGCCCATAGCGAGGGGGAGTTCGTGTTCGACTGGAGCTGGGCGGAGTTCGCCGACAAACTTGGTGTTCCCTACTATCCGAAACTGGTTGTGGCGGTTCCCTTCACCCCGGCTACCGGGGCGCGGGTCCTCGTGGCTCCCGGGGAGGACCCGGCGCTCGCCACGGGCATCATCGCCGAGGCGGCTCGCCGGTTATGCCAGAACGCCGGCGCGTCGGGCGTTCACGTTCTTTTCCCACGGGAGGCCGAAGCGCAAGCGTGGGAAGAGAGCGGCTATTTGCGACGCGACGGTTTTCAATTCCAGTGGTTTCGGCACGACGCTACGTCTTTCGACGACTACTTGGCGCGTTTCTCGTCGAAGCACCGAAACCAGATTAAACGAGAGCTTCGCAGCGTGGAGCAGGCGGGCATCGCGGTTGAGACTCTCGCGCCGCACGAGCACACGACCGAGCTGGCTCGCACGATGTACGAGCTCTACGAGACCACCATCGAGAAGCATCGACCCTGGGGGCGCCTGTATTTGAAGCCGCGCTTTTTCGAGCGCGTGGTCGAATCCTGCAAGGATCGGCTCGCCTGGGTGATCGCCCGCGACATCCGGACCGGAGCCGTGCTTGGGAGCGCGTTTAACGTCACCAAGGGCGGTCGCCTTTTCGGCCGGTACTGGGGGGCACGCGTAGAGGTCCCGTTTCTGCACTTCGTCGTCTGCTACTACGCGGGGGTCCGCTACTGCATCGAGCGTGGCCTCGACGTCTTCGAACCAGGGGCTGGGGGAGAGCACAAGCGAGCCCGTGGCTTCCTGCCGACGGTCACCCATTCGGCGCACTGGCTCTCCGACAGTCGCTTGCGCGGCGCGTTAGCCCCGTGGCTGGAGCGCGAGCGGGAGCATGTGCGAGCCATCTGCGCGCCGTCCGGCAAGCCGCTCTGACCAAACCATGACATTGGCGGCGCTAAGCATGACGGAACTGTGGCGGCGCTGCCCCGGCGCGTGCCGTACGGATACTTCGTGGCGATCTTCCTATTCTTCGTTCTTCATTGGCAGCTCTCGGTGTTCTTCCAGAGCTTCTATCTGCATCGATACGGGGCGCACCGTCAGTTCACGATGAGCAAGCGCTGCGAGCGCGTCTTTCACATGCTCACGTGGGCCGTGCAGGGTTCCAGTTACTTGCACCCGCGCGCCTACGCGATCATGCACAGGATGCATCACGCGTTCAGCGACACGCCCCGGGACCCCCACTCGCCGATTCACCAGCCCAACTTTTTCGCCATGATGGCGCGCACGTTGAAGATCTACGTGGGCATTGGCAAGGGTACCTTCGCTGTGGAGCCTCGCTTCGAGGGCGGCTACCCGGAGTGGAAGCTCTTCGACAGCACCCTCTCGAGCTACCCAGTCGCCATCGGCTGGGGCACTCTCTACGCGCTCTACTACATCCATTTTGCGACCCATTGGTGGATGTTTCTCCTCTTGCCCTTGCACTGGTTCCTGGGGCCAATTCACGGAGCTATCGTGAACTGGGCCGGACACAAGGTCGGTTACCGAAACTACCCCAGCGACGACAACTCGAAGAACACACTCATCTTCGATGTTCTCACCATGGGCGAGCTATTCCAGAATAACCACCACAAGTGGGGCCAGTCGCCGAACTTCGCCGTGCGCGCGTTCGAGATCGACCCGGCGTTTCAGTTGATGCGCCTTCTCGCGTGGATGGGGCTCATCGATATGAGCCGGTCGCAGGTAGCGCGCTGGGAACCGCAAAGTGCAAGGCCGTTGCCGTTGCCGTTGCCGCAGCCGATGGACGGCGAATAGCATCGTCACGCTGAACCGGGTCCCTGTTAACGAAAAGCTAACGAAAAGCTAACGAAAAGCGTCTTTTGCGGCGCGAATCGCGGCAAAGGCAGTAGCGTCGTCTGCGTCGCTGGGGATGCCGAGCGTGGTTCGAATCTCGGAGGAGCGCACTCGTAGAAATGGGTTGACCCGCCTCTCCTCTGCGAGGGTAGTCCCGACCGCCGGATCCCCTCGCTTGCGGAGCGCGCCGGCCCGCTCGCGCGCAGAGCGAATGGACTCGTTGGACGGCTCCATTTTCGCCGCGAACCGAAGGTTGGTTTCGGTGTACTCGTGCCCGCAGTAAACGCGCGTGTCCGCGGGAAGCTCCCCGAGACGTGTCAGCGACGAATGCATTTGGCTCGCCGTTCCCTCGAATAGCCGCCCGCAACCCGCGCAGAAAAGTGTGTCGCCTGTAAACACGAATCTGTCTTCCTTCGTGTCGACGAAATAGGCCACCGCACCGAGCGTGTGCCCCGGAATGTGGATGCATCGCGCCTCGAGGTTACCCAAGAGAACTCGATCCCCCGTATCGACGCCCCGTGTGAGGGCCGGGACCCGCTCGCGGTCCGACACATGGCCAACCACCTCCAGGCCGAATTCACGCGCGAGCTCCACGTTGCCACCCACGTGATCCCAATGATGATGCGTGCTCCAGATGGCGCGTGGCCGAACGCCTTCGCGTCGAAGTGCCTCGCGAACAGGCGCGGCCTCGGAGGCATCGACAATCGCCGCTTCGCCGGTGGCAAGGACGACAACGTATGCGTAGTTGTCTCGTAGGCACGGCACGGGGATGACTCGCATGCCACTCTCTCCTTGCTCTATTGCCGCTGCCCCGCGTCCGGCGCCCCGGGAGGCCCTGAAGGCACAGACTGCTGCTTGCGGTACCCGCTGTTCAAGCACTCCGCCGTGCAAGCATACGGCGTTACTTCCTGTATCGATTTTGCGGCCGCGTCGTAGCGTGCCCTCATCGCCTTGTACGCAGAACCGTTCATGATCGGGGACTTCTCGAGTGGGTCTTTCGCCAAGTCGAATAGCCTGCAGAAGGTGTCGTCGTCGAAACAAATCAATTTGTCGGTCCCATGAATCAGTGCGCGCCGGCGACCGCTGTCGCTCGTCATCGGCAGATCGACAATGACGTCGCGCTCTTCGGTCGGGCCACCGTAAATCTCGTTCACGAGAGACTTGCCGCTCATCGGAGCGTCCGAATCGACGCCGAACAAGTCGACGATCGTAGGAGCTATGTCGATTGCGCTGCGTGCGGCGTGAATCCGGCGCGGCGCGGCCCCAGGGGCAACGACAAAGAGTGGGACGTGCACAAGGGCCTGCCAGACCTCGAAGGCGTGCCGCATCATGTGTTCGCCGAACTCTTCGCCATGGTCGCTCGTCACGATGATGACGGTACGAGCCGCCCAGGGTCGGCCGTGGATGAAATCCACGAGCCGGCCCACGTATTCGTCTGTAAATGTGACTTCGCCATCGTAGTAGTCGCGCGTCCGCTTCCCCCAGTCGATGCCCGGATGCCGCATGTACTGGTCGTGAGGATCCATGAAGTGTACCCAGAAGAAGAATCTGCCCGAGTCGTTGGCCGCATCGCCGAGCACCTCTTCTGCGATCCGTTCGGACTGGGGTGAAGTAATGTCTCGGTCGGTGTTGGGATCCCAAGTCAGGCCAGGCACCAGTTTCCAAACGTCGAATCCCGCATCGAACCCGGCATTCCCGAAATACGTATGTGCCATGACTCCCATCGTGCGAATGCCTGCTCGCCGGAGAGTCTGCGGAAAGAAGACGTTGTTCTTGTACATGCCGAAGAAATACCCACTTCGATTCAGCTCCGAAGGCAGCCGCCCAGCCAATAGACCACCGAGGCTCGTTGATGTGTACGACGACACGGCATACGCCTGGGTGTAGCTGACCGCACTGGCTTCGAGCTGCGTCAAGCGCGGCGCTATCGGGCGGGGGTATCCGGTCCAAGGCATGTCGGCGCGCAGGCTGTCAATTGAGATGAGGACGACGTTGCAATCCTCGGGAGGACGACGCACCGCCGCCGGCGGGTGATTCGCCGCACCGCGAGCTTCAGAAGCGAACGCGGCCGCCGGCGGCGAAGTCGGCGCACCGGCTTGTACCGCGGAGGAAGGGGGCGAGCGCGGCGCAGGCGCGTCCGCTGCGCACGCGGTGAAGAGCGCGACGCCGAATACAAGAGTGGCTAACAAGAGACCAGCGAAGCCGGTTTCCGGTGGGGGGTTTGGGGGGAGCGGCGTCGCTCCCCCCATCGTGACTAGTAAGGAACGACGAGCCGTCACGAGTCGACTGTGATCTGTAATTTCTCTCGGAGCTCGAGGTAGGGCGTGGCGATGCTAAAGAGCACGAGTTCCTTGACCCGCTCGGTTGTCGGAACGCTCGATGCGTCCTCGGTGGCCCGGATGACTTCGGTGGCGATACCCAAATCGTGGGCGAGAACAAACCCGACGCGATCGGCGGTGAGGTCGACGGCAGCCACCCACTTCTTTAGGTCGATCGCGCCGCCCGATTGGAGCAACTTCGAGACCAGGCTCCCCAGAAGGTCACGCCGGACTCCCTGGAAATCCGCCGACATGTAGGCCAGCGCTTCGCCTACATGACCTTGGAGATCCGGCGCGATAGGAAACTGCGGAACGCACAGTTTGACGGCGGCAAAGAGCCACCCCTTTAGCCCGGTTCCCGTCGGAACCAAGTGCCTCAGGTAGTAGCCAGGACGGAAATAGGCGAGATGCCGCGCTGCGACGAACGCAAGCGACTGGTTCGGGATTACCTGCTCGAAGGCGGCCCGGCCCAGCACGATCGAGGGGGTATGAGCGTGGACGAAACCGAGTCCAGCGTCGTCGTTCGGATTCTGAAACACGGGAGGGGCTTCGAAACCAAGAACGCCCTGCGCGTAGTGCAGGGTCTGACAGACCGGATAGGGCTCGGACCCCAAATCGAGTTCGTAGGCCAGATCGTACCCAAGGGTCTCGAGTGGCTGCGTACGGGCGCGAACGATCGTCGGCTGAATCAACGAGAAAATGTGGGTAACGATGGGATCCGAGTCCGGGTGAGAGAGGCGGATCGCCCAGTCTTGGTCGTTCAGCATCGCCTGCGCGGGAGCGGCATTGTCCGCCCGATGGCGCCGGTAGAAACGTTCCTCGTCGGGCTCCGCGAGACCAAGGACATTGAGCGCCTGGCAAAGGCACCAGGCAGGATCCGGGCGTCTCGCCTCCGTATAGAGCCGCCGGAGCAGCTTGTAGCTTTCGACGCGATACGGATCGCGCGCAAGGATCTCGGCTTGGGCCCTGACGGCCTTATCGAGGTACTTGGTGACGTCGCTCGCGTAGAGATCTGCTAGAAGCTCGACGCGATCCTTGCCCTCCGGGTCGAAGGCTTGTGCAGCCTCGTAGACGTCGATCGCAAGCTCCGGCTCGTTCAAGGCGTTGCGGTAAAGCTCGCCCATTTGGTCGAGCACCTGCACGATGCGCCCGTGATCCTGCAATCGCTTGGCCTGATCGAGCTTCTCCTTGAGGAGCCGTTCGACGCCGTCGAGATCGCCCTTCTGGCGGCGCAGATCGATGGCTTCGTCAACGGCCTTGTCCAGGGTCGGATCGAATTCAAGCGCGCGATCGTAGTACTCGATGGCTTGCTCCACCGCCCCTAGCTGGCGCGCGCTCACCATCGCCGCGGTATGCATGTACTTCGCTCGCTGTTTCGGATCGTCGACGAACTTTGCCAACCGCAACACGACCTCCACCAGGCTCGCCCAGTCTCTCTCCTCCGAGAACAACTCCATCAACTTCGTCAGGAGCTTGCGATCCTCGGGCCGCTCGTCCAGGGCTGCGAGGTATGTCTTTGCCGCGCGCGCTCGGTCGTTGAGTTTCTTGAATTCGGCATCCCCGATTTCGAGGAGCAGTTCGAAACGTTCGGAGCCAATGGCCATCTCCAACCAGCGGCGCTTGGTGCGAACAAACTCTTCCCAGTCTCCCGTTTGCTCGTAGACGCGCGCCAGAGCGTTGAGCGGGGCCGGATTGGTCGGGTCAGCCTCGGCCGCACTCCGCAGCAGGTCTACGGCCTTGTCGAGCTCGCCCAGTCGGCGAAGCGACTCGCCCAGGCGCCATTGCGCATCCGCGCGCAACGGGCCCGATAGATCGGCGCTTTGACGGTCCAGAAGCTGCTGGTATGCGTGCGCAGCCGCCTTCGGGTCGTTGCACTCAAACATGACCCGCGCGACACGCGAAAGAGCGTCCGCGTCCTCAGGCGCAATCTGCTCGAGAGCCTGCACCGCGGCGGCCAAACGCGGATGCTTCTCGATGATGGCTCGAGGGGTCGTAGGATCGCCGCGGTCATTCGGGGGCGACGACGGTCTGTCTTGCACAACCGCACTGCGGCCGAACGCTTCGATGAAGCGAACGAGAACACGAACCGCATCGGCTTTGGGCAGACTGCCGGCACGAACGACCAGCGGCTCCAGGTGCTTGGTCGCTTCGAAGTAATGCTCGCGCTCGTATGCGATGTCACCAATCACGAGCAGCGCGTCGACGTTGGTCGCGTCGAACTCCAGAGCCGCCTTCGCATTGGTCTCGGCCTTTTCGTTGTCGTGAATCTTGTCCCGCAACACCCGGGCCAGTTCAGCGAAAAGACGCGACCGCGCGATCTTCCCGTCGGCGAGCGCGAGCTCCTTTTCGATAAGCACGACAACGCTCGGCGCATCGCCCCGCGCGGCAAACGCTCGCCGCAGGGCCGCGGCCGCGGCAACGTCCGAGGGGTGTGCGTCGACGGCAAGCTTGTAGCGTTCGATTGCGCCATCGAGGTTGCCCGCCCCCTCGAGCAAACGCCCTGCGCGCAGCCAATGCTCGGCGCGCGCCTCGGCGGACGTGGCACTGGTGGCAAGCTGCTCAATGGCCAACGCGGCGGCGTGGGCGTCGCCCGTCTGCTCGCGCAGTCGAGCAAGCGCTTCGAGAGCCTTTGCGTTTCCGGAATCGAGCTCCAGGACTCGTTCGTAGACCCGTGTGGAGCGATCGGGCGACCCCACATTTTCCGCCAGGACCCGGGCGCGCTTCATGAGCAGGTCCACCCGCTGCCCATCGTCGGTCACCAAAGCCTCGTGTCTCTCGTAGAGCTTCTCGAGGAGTTCCCACTGTCCCGTCGCGCGGTAGTGACGCGAGAGCGCCGTCATCGCTGTCACGTTGGCGGGATCCAGCGCAAGGACCTCGTTCAAGCACTCCACCGCGCCCGCGTGATCGAGAAACTCTTCTTCGTACAACGTCGCCATGCGCTCCAGAGTGTTGACTTTCTGGCGCGGCGTAGCGGCGATCGCGGCCTGTCGCTGCAGGTTTTCGAGCAGCTCGCGGTAGTTGGCCGTGCGGCTGAATACGCGGTCCAGGCCCTTGAGGGCACGAGGCTCGTCGGGCGCTTGCGCCAGCACCGCGCGGTAGCGCTGCTCGGCTTCGGTCAGCTTATCGAGCTGCTGCTCGAAGAGCTCGCCGACTTGAATGAGCACGTCGATACGCTCGTGGCCGGCCAGGGCCTCCGCGCGCCTTTCAAGAAGGCCGACGAGCGTTTGATAGTCTCCCGTGCGCTCGGCAATACGCGACATTCCCGCGGCCGCCTTTTCGTGAGCAGGATCGTCCGCGAGCACTTGATCGTAGATCTCGGCTGCCCGAGCCGAATCGTTGAGCTGACTTTCCAAAATCTCCGCGGCCTCGCTCAAGAGATCGCGCGCGCGCGGCGAGCCACCGGCCGCGTTGGCGCGATCGAGCAGCGCCTGCACGAGTTCCGGCCATTGCCGACCTTTGCGATAGATGCTGGCAAGCGCATCGTGAGCGCCCTCGTTGACCGGGTCAGCCGCCAGGATCTGTCGATGAGCGTCAAGCGACAAATCGGGACGCCCAAGCTTTTTCTCGTACCAGTTCGCTGTGTACGACAAGAGGGTGGCGCGCTCGGCCGCTCCCAGAGCCTCGCTTTGAACGGCCGCGGTGATCGTCGCGATCACCTCGTTGTAGAGTGGGACTTTGGCTTCGGCGAGCCTTTCGATCTCGTGTGCAAGAGTGCGATCCGACGGCTTTTCGCAGAGCGACCGGGCGTACGCCAAAATGGCGTGATCCGGATCATGCAGATGGGTCTCGCAGATCCTGCCAATCTCGAAGAAGAGACGGGCGCGCTCCTCTCCGGCCGGCGCGGATTCGCTTCGAGCGAGAAGCGCCTCGACCGCCTCGCCGTACTTGCCGAGGGCTTTGCGCACGGCGGCGAGCGCTTGGTGCGCATCTCGATCCGTCGGGTCGAGCGAAATGATGGACTCGTAAATCTTTTCCGCGCGTTCCTTGTCCCCGATGGCGACGTCGAACGTACGCGCGGTACGAGAGAGCAGCGACTTCTTGACTTCGACCGCGCTGTCGTCCTGCTCGGGAAGACCCTCCGCGGCGAGCTGAAACGCCTCGGCCACCACCGAGGCCTTGGCACCCTCTTCGAGCGCGTTCTCAAGAGCGTCCGCGGCCGCCACGTCGTCCGGCGCGGCGATGAGTTTGTCGACCATCGCGGTCAACATCTCGTCCGGAAACACGTCGCCGCTCGGCCGAATGGAGGGCGCCGCACGACCTAGCGACTCGATCGCGTCGAGAAGAGCCAACGCCGTGGCCGGGCGGTTTTCGGGATCCTTCACGAGCAGCGACAGGACGAACGCGTCTACGTCCTTGCCAATCCACCCGCGCGGACCCTTCATGCTGGGCGGCTCGGCGTTCTTGGTCACGTGCGCGAACGCAGCATCGATCGCGGTCTCGAAGGGAAAGACGGGGCTTCCCGAGAGGAGCTCGTAGACCATGGCTCCGAACGCATAGACGTCCGTCGCCGGGCTGGCCGACTCGCCGCGAACCAGTTCGGGTGCGATCGTCTTCGGCGACCCGAAGACAGCGACGATGCCGGCGTGCCCGTTGGCAATGCGCGTGCGCTGGCGCAACCGATCGGTTCCAAAGTCGGTGAGCACGACTCGCTGCACGCTCTCGCGCCCCACCAAAACATTTTCGAGCCGAAGGTCGCCATGGGCCATACGCGCGCCATGCAGGGCCGCGAGCGGCTCGAGAATCCCGCGTAGGATTGGCTTGACCTCGGCAATGGGTGTCGGGCCGGTACGCGACAAGCGCACGCTCAGAGGTTGCTCTTCGAGGTGCTCGTAGCTCACCCAGAGCCCGGCCGGCAGCCCTGGGTGCTTGAGGGCTGCCACCATCCGGTTCGCTGTGAGGAAACGTTGCGCCGCCCGCCGGTCAAAACAAACTTGGCGCCGCAGCACCTTGAGAACGCAATCTTCGCCGTCGCGCCGCGCGATGTACACGATCGAGATCGGGTTCTCGTCGAGCTTGCGCGAAATCGTGAAAGGGCCAAGGAGTGCCCCCTCCGGCAGCTCCTCGGTGCGAAAGAAACCGGCGGCATCGCGAACCCGCGGATCGACACCCTGGCGCGAGGTGACCATCACGTCGACAAGCGCGTCGAGCCGATCGCCGTCGGCACAGCGATCGGTCAGAGCCTTGGCGAAGCTAGCTTTCGCCTTGGCGCCGCCCACCTCGTCGGGATCGAGGCACAAGAGGCTCTTGCTCATCGAGGTCATCTCCTTGAGCGAGAAGAGGCGTTCCAGCTCGGCGCGAATGATGTCGATCGTGGAATTCATGAGGGCACCGTGGTGGGCAATCGTGGCGGCAGTGGCGAGATGGTAGCAGCGGCAGCGGCGCGTGTAGCGGGGCAACGGGGCAACGGGACAACGGGGGACAATGGGGGACATGCCAGTGGCGAGAGCCCAGACGCAAGGCTGGCGGATTATTTGCGGGCACCTGGGAAGGGTGCCCGCTGCAAATGTGAGTACCCACTGCAAAGCGATCGCCGGCGAAATGAAGCATTGCCGTTGGATCGAGAGGCGTTACGCTTGCCACTTAAGGGGCAGACGATTCGAGCCGAATCGCCCGTGTTAGCCATCTCGCCGCGCTAGAGTCCAACGGAGGCACCGTGCGCCATTTCAGTGCAAACGTTCTGCTGTTGAGCGGCCTCTCGCTCGCGGCTTGCACAGGCAAGATTGGTGGCGAAGTTCGGGGGGGCGGGCCAGCGGCGGGCGGCTCCGGCACGGGGACGAGTGTGGGCGGTTCGAGCGGTGTCGGGGGCGGCTCGACGGGCGTGGGCGGTTCGCCCACACAGGCCGACCCGAATGCGGCCGGACCCATGCCGATGCTGCGCCTGACCAATCGCGAATACGACAACACCGTCCGCGACCTTCTCGGGGACACGACGCAACCGGCCGACCAATTCCCGACCGATCGCGACGCGACCTTCGAGTTCCGCCGCGCCGGCGCCATTGCTGTCCTGGATGGCACGCTTTTGCGATCGGCCGCCGAAGGCCTCGCGGCGGCCGCTGTGCCCAAGATTGTGCCCGGCGCGCTTCTGCCGTGCGACCCGGCCACAGGCGAAGACGCGTGCGCGCAGAAGTTCATTACGACGTTCGGCCAGCACGCGTTTCGACGGCCCTTGACGACCGACGAAACGACGCACCTAACGACGCTCTACACAACGGGCCGCACGACACTCAAGCTCGCGTTCAGCGACGCGATCGGACTGCTCATCGAGGCGGTCCTGCAGACGCCGCAGTTCTTGTATCATTGGGAGTCGGCGCCCACCGCTGCGCTGATTCACGAAGGCGCCGTGGTGCGCCTTGACGCGTACCAGATTGCATCGCGACTCTCGTACTTCGTGTGGGGCTCGATGCCCGACGACACACTGCTCGCGGCGGCGGCCGGGGGCCAGCTCGATACAGCTGCCGGAGTGCAGGCGGCGGCCCGACGGCTGCTGGCCGATCCCAAAGCCAAGGACACCGTGTCGAGCTTTTTCTCCGATTGGCTCGCGCTCGACGGGCTCGCCGATCGCGTGAAAGATACGACCGCTTACCCAAGCTACACGCCGGCGGTAAGGCAAGCGATGCTCGATGAGACGAGCGCGTTCGTGCAGAATGTCGCCTTCGGGGGCGACGGCCGCCTCGCCACGTTTCTGGGGGCGCCGTACTCGTACATCAACGGGGCGCTCGCCAGTGTTTACGGTGCGCAAGCTTCGGGCATGGCCATGCAGCGCACGGCTCTGAACCCCGCGCAGCGCGCCGGGCTCCTCACCCAAGGGAGCTTTTTGGCCCTGACGGGCGCCGCCGACGGCTCCAACCCGGTGCGCCGAGGAAAGGCTGTCTACACGAAGCTACTGTGCCACACGCTGCCGCCGCCGCCGGCCAACGTCCCGGCGCCCAAACCGGCTTCCGCCGGCGGCACCACACGCCAACGCTTCGTCGAGCACGACCAGAACAAATGCGCGATGGGCTGCCACCAGGCGATGGATCCCATCGGCTTCGCCTTCGAGAACTACGACGGCATCGGCCAGTACCGCACGCTCGACAACGGCCAGCCGGTCGACGCGACGGGCTCGATCTCACTCGACGGCGCGACCCAAACTTTCAACGACGCAGTCGGTCTGGTCGGCCTGCTCACCAAGAGCGCCGAAGTGCGCACTTGCTTCGCCGGCGAGTGGTCGCGCTACGCGCTTTCGCGCGTGGACACGGACGCCGACGTGGCGTCGCTTCAGACCGCGGCGACGGCCTTCAACTCCGACACCGCGACGCTCCAGGACTTGATGGCCTCCATCGCAACGATGCGCAGCTTCCGCTACCGCAGCCCGTCGCCCGGGGAGATGCCATGACCGCCATTCGGACCAGTAAGACGCGCGCACGCCTTTCCCGGCGCGCATTTTTGCGAAGCGTCGGCGCGAGCGCTGCGGTCCTGCCGCTGCTCGAGGCCGAAGGCGCTCAGGGCGCGACGCCGAGCGGATTTCCCAAGCGCCTCATCACCATCGCTTGGGGCAACGGCGTGGCTCTGCCGTCGTTTTATCCACCTGCCGACGATCCGACGGCCAGTGCAATCATGGCACCGCTCGTACCGCTCAAGGCGAAGGTCACGTTGGTCGCCGGGGTCGACTACAAGACGATGCTCGACGCCGGCCACATCTACGACGGGCACTTCTCGTACCCCACGATGTTCACGGGCACGTACAAGAACCTGGGCGCGCAGAACAACACCGCGACGGGAGCCTCGATCGACCAAGTCGTCTCGACGGCCGTCGCAAAGACGGTCAATCTCCCCGTTCCGTTGCTCACGATTGCGGTGCAGGGCAGGTCGACGAGCTACCGCGATGGCGGCTTGCAGAACACGGGCGAGACCCGGGTCGACCGCCTTTACTCGACGCTGTTCGCAGGCCGAGCGGCCGGGGGAATGTCCACCCCCCAGGCGTCCACGCTCATGCAACGCCGCAAGAGCGTCATCGATTACCTCTTGCCGGAGCTGTCGACCTTCGCCGCGCGCCGCGGAACCGACGATCAGATGAAGATCTCCGCGCACCTCGACTCGATCCGCCAGATCGAGACCAGCCTCACGGCGACGGCGTCAGGCGCGGGCTGCATGCCGGTCAACCCAGGCGCGCCCACCGAGTACTCGGCATCGCTCAAGGCGTTTTGCGATCTGGTCGCGATGGCCTTGCGATGCGACGTGACGCGAACGGTCGCCATGAGCTGGTGTGACGACGGCGGCAGCGGGCCCTTCACGATGCCCTTCTTGAACCTCGGCGGCGGGGGCGGCGGCGTCGGCGAGATCCACGGTATCGCGCACCAGGGCGCGTCGGGCTATCCGAAAAAGATCATCATCGACACCTGGTTCATGACGCAGCTCGCGTATCTCGCGACCGCGCTCGACGCCACGCTCGAGGGCGCAGGCACGATGCTCGACAACAGCCTCATCGTCATGGGCAACGACATGAGCGAGGGCTCGCAGCACCGGAACGCCAGCATCCCGTTTATCCTGGCAGGCAAAGCCGGAGGCGCGCTGAAATCGGGGCGTGTCGTCAAAGTCGGCACCTGGGCCACGGCCACCGGCAATTATTGGAGCGGGAATTCGGGAGTGCCGCACAACCAGCTGCTCGCCACGATCTCGAACCTCATGGACGTCCCCGCGACGAGCTTCGGGACGGGCTACCCGGGCACGCTCACCGCGCTGGCGTAAGCGGCGGGCTGCGGTCGGGCAAGTCGCCCCTGGCTCGTGGAGCCCGTCAAAGCGATACAGGCGGCCCGCCGATCGCGGGGAAACCGACATAGAAAGTTTTGGTCAGTGTCACCTCGCCTCCCTCGAAGACGGGGACCGTAGCCAAGCTCAATTGTTGGCCGATGCAGGACAGCGCATTGGGCGACGGCGTTACTGGGCTCTCGACGGCCGCACGCGTGACACGTCCACTCCCCCTGAACGTTACGTGCAGGCGCACGTACCCCGCCAAGCCCTGGTCCTGGCACGGAGCCAGCTCGATGAGCCCGAGGGCACCGTAGCCCGCGCCCAAACTGAAGAAGAGCGGGTCAGTCGCGTCTCGGCGGCGAGGTGCCGCGACTGGCTCGGAAGCCTCGACATCCGAGCCGCCGCCTGGCACCTCGACGATCCGCGTTTCGGCGGGCTCTCGGGCTAGCTCGTACGCGGGAGGTTCCACAACTTCGCGGACCAGGGGATGCACGCAGGCCGCGGCACCAAAGAGCAACGCCAAGAGAGGAAGGACCGATGTCCTCACGAGGCCGTTTTCTAGCATTCGCTACGCGCGACGCGCCTCCAAGCGTCGGCGACGAAACATCGCCGTCGATTCGCACGCCCGTCGGAAGATCGACGAGAGTGAGCGCGAGAGGAGCGGGCGCTGCGCACGGTGCATGGACGCCCGCAAACCGCGCCGAGCTTCGCGCGACCGTCGCGGGGCTTCCTACCGAGAGAGCCGTCGAGATCCTTCGGCCGCTGATCGTCGCGATCAACGAGGAGAAGGTGACTGGGAGGGTCGCGGTCCGCTGATGCGCAAGGCCTCAAGCCTGACACGAAAGGTCCGAGGCACGAGAAGCTCAAGCGTGCGGGAACGTCACCGAGGCGAACGCCGCTTTCGCCGCAACATACCCCGCGAGTTCGATCTCCCGATATGCCTCGAGGTCGGAGACTCCAACGCCGGAGAGGTCAGGCGTGATCGTCACGTTTGCAAGCGCGGATTCGACGCGAGCGCGCTTCGCCGTGTAGAAGGAGACCGCACGCCAGAAGACCTGCAGCGCGCTGAGCGGTGCGGGCTTCCCGCGAAGTCGAGCAAGCAGTGCGCGAGCGCCGACCGGGTACGCATCGAAGGGCGCGACGATCGACTCCCACGGACTCACGTCGACGGCGACGAGCGGTCCTGTCGTGTGGCTGCGGAGGAGCGCTACGGGGAGCATGTTTGACGTGCCGCCGTCGACGTGGATCTTTCGGTCGAGGACGCGAGGCGGCAGGATGCCGGGGAGCACACAGCCCGCGAGCAGTATCTGGGCAAGCGGGCCGCGGCGATGCACGATCTCCTCGAAGTTGCCGAGGTCGCACGTCGCCGTCACGAGGGGCACCCAGAGATCCGCGAGATCCATCGTCCCGAAGAGTTCGCTCGCGAGCATCTCGAAGCGGCGACCGCCGAGCAGCGCCGTCGTCGGCAGCGTGAACTCGCTGAACGGACGCGCGCTCACCAGGCGTTCGGCGAGCGATCGGCGCTCGTTCGCGTCGCAGCCCAGCCCTTGGATGGCTCCAACGACGGCGCCAACGCTCGTGCCGGACAGGTAGTCGATCGGGACCGCCTCTTCTTCCGCGGCGCGCACTACGCCGAGATGCGCGAGGCCGCGGGCCCCGCCGGCTCCGAGCGCGAAGCCGACCGCGACGCCGGCGATCTCGCGCGCGAGGCGCGCGAAGTCCGGGGGGTAGCCGCGCCGAACGTGCCGGTGGTCGTCGGGCCGGTGGAACGCGAGGTGGCGCTCGGTGTCCCTGGGAACGCGGAGCGACCGATCGTGCACGACGATGAGCGTTCGCGGAGCGAGGCCAGGCTCCCCCGCGACCACGGCGCGGCGCGTCCCCGACGGATGGGGCACCGCCGCCGAGGTCGACGACGCCGCCCGGGCAAACCCCGAGGTACGCCCGCGCGGCATCGGGCGCCCCTCACCGGGCGACGCCCCGTTCGTCACGAAGAGCCATCGGTCGACATGCGGGATCTCTCCGGGCGATCGTGGCGGCGGAAACGCGGCGATCTGGAATGTGGCCGGCGGAATGGCGCGCGCAAGCGCGAGGCGGGTCGGCAGCGCGGGGCCGCTGGCGTCGACGTCCAGCGAAGCCACCGTGCCATGCCGCCGCAACGCGTCCGCGAGCGCGCCCCCGATCTCTCGCGTAAGCGCGTGGTCGTTTCCCGAAAGGCCGATGAGCACGCGTCGGTCGGGAAGGGGCTGGTCGCGCGCGCCTGACGCGACGTAGAACGCGCGGCTAGCGCCCAGCTCGCTCACGGCGTCGAGCGCGTCGAACGGGACGTGTGCGAGGACGACAGCGCGCAGGGCGCGGCACACCAGCCCGGCGAGCCTGGGCGGGAGCACCTGGTCTGCGTCGTACGTGCCGAGCGCCTGCGTGTGATCCGCGGTCTCGACCAGCACGCGCCCGCAGATGACGACGTGGATCTCGCGGGCCCCGTCGTCGATGGACAGGGCGGAGTCGGGGGCGGCGTGCGAGAGGCGAACCGACGAGCGCAGCACCGCGAGGTCGCTCGAGGCGTCGATGCATAGCGCGCGCCGGAGCGACGCCTCGACCAGAGAATCGTCCGCGGTCTCTGGAAGGAAAGAGGTCGCGTGCGCCCCGAGCCGCGAAGACTCGAGACGGCTACGCATGGTCCTCTGCCGCGTGCGCGCATCTCGGCGAGAGCTTGCGGGCGACCGCACGAAGCGACGCGTACACGTCCTTCATCGCCTCGAGAGGCGCCCTCTCCACGTACGCGATACCGTGCTCTTCGCAGAACGCTCGCACGATCGGGCGAGCGTCGCGGAGGCGCGGACGTGCCAGCGCGGTGAATAGGTGGTGTTCGATCTGGGCGTCGAGGCCGCCGAACAAGAAGCGCACGAGCGCTCCGCCGCGGATGTTGCGCGATGTCTGCACCTGGTGCTCGAGGAACGTGAGCGTCTCGGCGTCGGGCATCGGCATGCCCCAGTGGTTGCTCGACGTGATGAGCGCGAGGTACGTGCCGAAGAGCACCTGGTGGAGGGCTGCGAGCGCGAGCGCGACCGTCGGCGGAAGCGCCGTGGCGAGGACCGCGACGTACAGCGTCCAATGGAGGAGCATGACGGCGAGCTCGCTCGCGTGTCGCGCGGTTCGTTCTCCCCGGAGCACTCGGCGGACGAGCCAGCACACGCTGTAGAACCGCAGCGTCACCGATACCCCCGGCATCAGGAGCCACACCAGCCAGTGCTGCCGGCGAAGGAACGCTTGCGCCCAGGCGCTCTTCTGCCGCGCTTGCGCGATGTCGAACGCCAAGAACGGATAGTCGATGTCGGGATCCCGCGCCGGATCGTTCGAGAGCAAGTGGTGCGTGTTGTGGCTACGTCGCCACCACGACGCGCTAGCGCCGGCGAGCAGACCCATGAGCAGGTGCTGCGCAACCCGACCGAGCTTTCCCCCGCGGGCGAATGCGGCGCGGTGCACTGCATCGTGGCCGAGCAGTACCGTCTGGGCGCTCGCGATCGCGAGGATCACCCCATCGAGCGCGACCCACCGCGAGCCACGCGCCGCGAGCAGCACGGCGACGCCAACGATCCAGAGGAGCGCTACTTCGGCCAACTTGCGCGCGTAATACCCGGGGCATGGGGCGAATACGCCTACCGCTCGAAGCCGTTCGCGCAGCGCCCGAAAGGCACCGTCGTCGGCGCGCCATCGGACAGCCACGGAATCGACGTCGGAGGCAGCGAGCAACGAGGGAGATGGTGCCCGCCGATAGGCACGGCGCGCCGGGTTGCTGCTTGCGGTCGCGACGAAGGGGGTAGTGTCCACACGAGCCTGAGGCCTGGTCTGGGCGCTTGGGCAGAGGTTCATCGGCTACCCATGGTGTACGCCCACTCCCTAGGAAAGTTTCATGTCGGCCATGGACGGCCAGCAAGACCCATGTTTCTTACCGCGACTGACGCCGGGCCGCCCGCCAAAGCGGCTCCGAAGAGCCGTGCGACGGGTAGCGCGGATGGCCCGGCGGACACGCGATCGGGCCTCACACCCGGTAAGTCGGCATGTTCTTGCGGAAGTTCTTCGTGAAAAGCACGTGAAACACGCCGCTCGGGAGGCTCGTGCAGCCGGCGACGTAAAGCCCCAGCAAGTACTCCTGCATGCGCACGAAGCGAGCGTCGTACTTGGTCCCGGCGAGCTTGTGCTTGTTCGCCTGGAAGTTGTCGTACCAGTACTGGCTCGTCGGCAGGTAGTGGCGCACGATGTTCTCGACGTCGAGGATGGCGAGCTTCTGCCTCTCGAGCTGGGCCACCGCGGTGCTGAGCTGCGGGTGGGTCGAGCCGGGGAAGATGTACTTCTGCACGAACGGATCGGGATCGTTCTTGTCCGTCGTGCACCCCATGAACTGGACGAGGCCGAAGCCGTCCTCTTTGAGCATGCGATTAATGCGCTCGAAATACACGGGGTGCTCGTGGTGATAGAGGTGCTCGTACATCCCGATCGAGACGATCCTGTCGAACACGCCGCGCGCATCGCGGAAATTGCAATGGTCGACCGTGACGAGGTGATCGACGCCGAGCGCCTTCGCGCGGCGCATCGCAAACTCCGCCTGGTTCTTCGCGAGTGTGATGCCGCGCGCTTTCGCGCGGTACTTCTGCGCGGCGTGGATGATAAAGCCGCCCCAGCCGCAGCCGATGTCGAGGAGCGTGTCTCCCGCCTGGAGGCGGATCTTCTGGCAGACACGGTCGTACTTGTTCTCCTGGAGATCGCGGAGCGAATCCGTCGGCGACCTCTGGTAGCCGCACGAGTAGCCCATCGTTTCGTCCAAGAAGAGCTCGAAGACTTCGGGGCCGACGTCGTAGTGCAGCTGGACGTTCTGGCGCGCCCCGGTGAAGACGTGGTGCACGCGCATGGCGGCGATGCGCGCGAGGACCCGCGGATCTCGGCGCATCAGCCTGTCGACGTCGCTCATCGCGAGCGCCGTCAGGAAGCGGTCGAGCCTTCCGTGCTCCAGTACCCAGCCCTCGTCCATGTACGATTCGGCAAGCCCGAGGTTCGCGCCAGTGAGCACGCGCCTGCTGAAGTTCGGGTCGGTGACGCGGACGACGAAGTCAGGGTTGGGGTCCGCGCTCGCGAAGCGGCCGACCTCCCGCGTGCGATCTGGGAGCACGAACCGCATGCGCACGTCGGTGCCGGTGAGAGCGCGATCGAGCATATCGAACAGCGTTCGATCGGCCATCGCGTCGAGGGATAGCCTGGAGGAGAGCGCACGTACCGAGGCGAGACTAGGCGACATGTGATCTGGCTTGACGCAGGCGCAAAGGACACATCCGAGCGTCTTCGATGTCAAGTCGCCGCGGGGCCGAGGGCTCGTGCGCGTGGATCGTCCCGAAAGAAGACGATCGTGAAGGCGACGAACGCGCCCCATAGCGCGACCAGGTGCCAGACCAGAGTGTTCGGCTCGAAGCGCGCATAGATGAGGCTCGAGGTTGGAGGGCCGGCAAGCAAGCCGACCGCGTAGAACGTATTGTAGATGGCGTTCGCGCGCGCTAACTCGTGCCGCCCCGCGATGTGAGCCTGCATCGCCAGAGCGACTGGCGACAGCGACGCGAGGGTCGCCCCCGCCACGAAAATCGCGACCGATAGGGCGCGCCACGAATGGACGAATGCGAACGTGGCCACCATGAGCGCGCCGGTCGCTCCGAGCAGGCGCATGACGAAGAGGCGCCCGACGCGGTCGGCGAGCCGAGAGACGAGGCTGGAGAAGACGAGCATGCCCGCAGCGAAGTAGGTCGGCAGAAGGATGGCGTCCTCCTTGGGAATGCCGCGCGAGACCATGAAGAAGATCGGCAGATTGAGCGTGGCCGCGGCCTGGAAGTAGCCGAAGGCGAAGGTCGAGAAGCACGCAGTCTTGATGCGCCACAGAAGCCCGCGCCCCCGGCCCGCGGGCTGCGGCTGCGGCTGCGCGACCGAGCGCCCGATGTGCCCAATGTTACCGATGGCCCCGCCCGCGACCTCGCCCTTCGGTTCGCCCTTCAACCCCAGAAAGAGAATCCCGCCCGCGACGGTGGCCAGCGCGGAGGCGGCGAAGAAGACCGCGTCGAGCGAGACGCCCCAGAGGATGACCTTGGCCGCGACGGGTCCCAGAACGTAGCCGACCGCGAGTGTCATTCCGTAGACGCTCATGACGACGCCCCTGTTCTCGTCGTCGGAACGAGAGAGAAGAAGCGTCTCGGAAGCGACGAGCACGCCTGCGGTGAATGCCCCGTCGGCGAAACGTGCAGCGCCGACCGAGAGGAGGGTCCGGCAACACGGAAATATGCCGATGGCGACTGCATATCCGAGATGCGACCAGCAAAGGACGACTCGGGCGGAGTACCGGCGCACCAGGCTACCCATGACGGTCGACAGCGCGATGACGCCCGCGGCAAAGAGACCCTGCACGAGGCCCGGCGAGAGCTTCCCGAACCCGGACTCCCGGAGCTGGATCGGGGTGGAGGAAACGGCCATGCCGTAGCCGATGCCGAGGACGAGGGCCGCCGCGTACATGACGCGGATGCACTGGTCACGGGCGATGCGTAGCGGCACGCCGCACGGAAGATACGGTCCCGGCGTCATCGAGTCAATCGCGAGGCCCCCGCTTGCCCCGACTACGGAGGCCGTGACGGAGGCTACGCGGATCGGAAATGCGTCCGGCGACACCCGACCTTGCGTGTCCGGTCGCGTTCGGGTATTTTGCCAGCTTGGGCGCGGTTCCGCGCCCGACCATTGCATGGCGAGGTGCAACAGGGTGGCGCCATGAGATATCTCGACGACCGCGCAATCGCACGGCTCCGGGCGCCTCCGCCGTGGAAGCAAATCGATCGCTCGATGATATCGAAGGCGCTCGATCCGTACTGGACGTTCGTCACGAGCCTTACGCCTCGCTGGCTGGCGCCCAACGCGATCACGCTTCTCGGCTTCGCCATGATCGTCGTCGCCTTCGCGATCATGTTCGCCTTCTGCCCCACGTTGGACACCTCCCCCCCGGCGGCCGCGTACGCCGCTGCAATCCTGTCTCTATTCGGCTTTCAGACACTCGACGCGATCGACGGCAAGCAGGCACGCCGCACCGGTTCGAGCTCTCCCGTCGGCAACTGGCTGGATCACGTGTGCGACGTCATCGCGATGCAGCTCGCGGTGTTCACCGTCGCCTGCAGTCTTCGCGCGGGCGTGTCCGGGCTCACGCTCTTTCTCGTCGGGAGCGCCCTCTGGACCGCCTACGTCGTACACTGGGAGACCAAGCACACGGGCGTACTTTTCATGGGGAACGGGACGAGCATTCACGAGGCGCAGCTGATGCTCATGGCCATCCACGCCGCGAGCTGGGTCTTCGGAGCCCAGGTCTGGAGCCGGCAGGCCGGCTCCGTCTTTGCGGGCGCTCTGCACTGGCTGCCCCTTGGCGATGCGACGTTGCGCGCATGGCTCGTGGTCGTTAGCATCGGGGCGATCGGCGGCGTCGGGCTCGTGGGGAGCGCGATCCGCGTGGTGCGTTGCACGAGTGGTAGCGCCCTGCGCCGCGCGTTGGTCGAACTCGTGCCCGCGGGCTACGTCCTGTCGGCAGGAACCGCAGCATTCGCGGTGGCCACGCCGCGGTGCGCTTTGCCGCTGATGTTCGCGGTTTCCTGCCTCGGTCTACGCCTCATTGGGCAAATGGTCCTGAGCCACCTCGCCGACGTCGCGATCCGTCCTGTCGATCCGACCGCTGCTCCACTGACGGTCTGCGCTCTCTATCTGGCGGCCGTTCGCGCTGGTTTCGTGCCGGCGTTCCTCTCCGAAGAGGTGATCGGCTGGGGCAATCTCGCCTTCGCCTTCGCGGTGAGCGCTCATTACTTCGTCGGGGTCACACGCGAGATGTCGAAGGCGCTCGCGATTCCCATCCTTACCCTACCGGTAACCGGGCGCCGCGTGGAGCGTATCTAAGTATCGATGCCAATTCAGTCGCGCGCAACCACCAAGCTTCGTAACTTGATCATGCGTTCCGAATTGTCGTTCTTGATGGAGGCGCACAGCGGACTGAGCGCAAAGATCGTCGAGGAAGCGGGCTTCGAGGGGATCTGGGCGAGCGGCCTGGCCATCTCGGCGTCGCTCGGGGTTCGCGACAACAACGAAGCCAGTTGGACGCAGGTCCTCGAGGTCGCCGAGTTCATGGCCGACGCGACCACGATCCCGATCCTGCTTGACGGCGACACCGGGTACGGCAACTTCAACTCGATGCGGCGGCTCGTGAAGAAGCTCGAGCAGCGGGGCATCGCCGGTGTGTGCATCGAGGACAAGGTCTTTCCGAAGAGCAACAGCTTCGTTCGATCCGGGGCCCAGCCGCTGGCCGACCTCGATGAGTTCGCCGGCAAGATCAAGGCCGGAAGGGACGCCCAGTCGGACGACGATTTCGTTCTCGTCGCCCGCGTCGAGGCTTTCGTGGCCGGCTGGGGACTCGCCGAAGCGCTGCGTCGCGCTGAGGCGTATCGAGCCGCGGGGGCTGACGCCATCCTCATTCATAGCGCACTCCGGTCCCCCGAAGAGGTGCTCGCGTTCAAGGTCGAGTGGGGAGACCGCGCACCGGTTGTCATCGTTCCGACGAAGTATTATCAGACGCCCACGCAGGTCTTTCGAGATCACGGCTTCTCCACCGTGATCTGGGCCAACCACTTGGTGCGTGCCTCCTTGTCGGCGATGCGCAGCGCCGCACGCCGGGTCCGCGCGGACGAGGGTCTCCGCGCGGTGGAGGAGGTCGTCGCGCCTCTCGCCGACGTGTTCGAGTTGCAGGGTGAACCGGAGCTCGAGGCCGCCGAGCGCATCTACATGCCCCGATCCGGGCGCGACAGGACGGCCCTCGTGCTCGCAGCTTCACGCGGGCGCGAGCTCGGCGAGCTTACCTCCGACCGACCGAAGTGCATGCTTCCCGTCGCCGGCGAGCCGCTCCTCGCTCACATTGCCGGCGCGTATCGCGCGGCTGGCATCAAGAAGGTCACCGTGGTCCGGGGCTACCGCAAGGACGCAGTGGATCTGCCTAGCCTGCAGTACTTTGACAACGACGAGTTCGAGACCACCGGCGAAGCCTACTCGCTGCTCCAGGCTTCATCCGCAATCGAAGGAACGTGCGTCATTTCGTATGGCGACGTCCTTTTCCGCAAGTACATCGTGGAGCAGATGCTCGAGACACAGGACGACTTCGTGATTGCGATCGACACGAACTGGCGGGAGAGCCGAAACCGGGCTCGCCATGCAGACTACGCGCGCTGCTCGGCCCGCCACTCGCAGCGCGGTTTCTCTCAACGCGTTCTGCTCGAGGGCTTCATCCAAAGGGCTCCGGAGTCCTCCGTCCGCATCTCCTCGGGTCCCGACGACCACGCAGAGTGCGAGGCACCGACGAGTCTCGGTACGCCGCCGGAGGTGGACGGAGAGTGGATGGGGCTGCTCAAGCTTTCGCCCCGTGGCGCGCAGATCCTGCGTGACACTCTGGAGGCTCTCGGCCGCACCCACGCCGGATTCCGCTCTTTCGCGTTACCCGACGTGCTGCAGGGCCTGCTCGGGGCGGGGCATCCGGTTCGGGCGATTTACAGCACCGGCCAGTGGCTAGACATCGATACGGCCGACGACCTCGCCGCTTGCGCGGGATTCCTGTGATCGACCCGGGCACGCTCGTACGGGCGCTGATCGAGCGCGGCTTTCGGCTTTTTGCCGGGGTGCCCTGCTCGTATCTCACACCGCTCATCAACTTCGTCATCGACGAGCCCGACCTTCACTATGTCGGCGCCGCCAACGAAGGGGACGCCGTGGCCATTGCAGCGGGGGCCGAGCTCGGCGGAGCGCAGGCGGTCGTGATGCTCCAGAACTCGGGCCTCGGCAACGCGGTCAATCCGCTCGCGTCGCTGAACGCGATATTCAAGCTTCCGGTCCTGCTCATCGTGACTCTGCGTGGCGAGCCAAGTGGACCACCCGACGAGCCTCAGCATGCCCTCATGGGCGCCATCACCGAGCAGATGCTGGACCTGCTCGGCATCCCGCACGAGCGATTTCCGGAGGCAGAGTCGCGCGTCGTCCCGGCGCTCGATCGCGCGGTCCACCACATGCGCGAGGTCGGTACGCCCTATGCGTTCGTGATGCCGAGGGGGGTCGTCGCGCCCCACGCGCTCCGCTCGGCTCCCGAAGTGCGGGCCCCCGGTCCCGTCCCGAATCTCGAGCCGTGGAGCGGGGTGCGGCCGACACGCGGCGCAGCGCTCGCCGCGGTCCGTTCGGCGGTCCGCGAAGACGACGTGGTAATCGCGACGACCGGCCACACCGGCCGAGAGCTGTACGGGGCGGGGGATCGGCCGAACCAGCTTTACGTCGTCGGATCCATGGGCTGCGCTTCGAGCGTCGCGCTTGGGCTGGCCATTGCGCGCCCCGAGCGACGCGTCCTGGTCATCGACGGAGACGGCGCGGCCCTCATGCGCCTGGGCGCGCTCGCGACCATCGGTTACCAACGTCCCGGGAATCTCGTGCACGTTCTGCTCGACAACGAGGCACACGACTCGACGGGGGCGCAGTCGACCGTCAGCCACTCGGTCGACCTGGCGCTCGTCGCCGCGGCGTGCGGTTATCGCCGCGTCGTTCGCGCGAGAGCCGAGCGAGAGCTCGTCGCGGCGATCGCGAGCGAGGAGCGCGTCCTCACGTTCGTGCATACGAAGACCAGCCCCGGGTCGCCCGCCGATTTGCCGCGCCCCGCGCTGGGCCCCGCGGAGGTCGCGCGTCGCTTCCGGCGGTTCCTCTCGTCGGGTCCGCCGTGAAGCTCCTGAATCCGGGGCCCGTCTCGCTCACCGCTCGGGTGAGAGGCGTTCTCTCCGAGGTCGACCTCTGTCATCGAGAGCCGGAGTTCGCGGAGCTCGTCCGGGAGGTCGTGTCCCGTCTCGGAGGAGTCTACCCTGAGGCTTCGTCGGCCTTTGTGCCCGTGCTGCTCACCGGATCGGGCACCGCGGCGGTCGAGGCGATGATCGGCTCGCTGATCGGGCGCGCCACGAAGTCGCTGGTGCTCGCCAACGGGGTATACGGGGAACGAATCGTCGCGATGCTCGAGGCGCAGTCGAAGGCGTTCGAGCTAGTTCAGTCGCCCTGGGACGTCGGCATCGATCTCGACAGGGCGGCTCTCGCCCTCAAGGCGGGGCGCATCGGCGCGGTGCTCGCGGTCCATCACGAGACGACGACGGGCAGGCTCAATGCCGTCGCCGAGCTCGGGACGATGTGCCGGGAAGTCGGCGTGCCTCTGTACCTGGACGCCATCAGCAGCTTCGGAGGCGAGGACATTCGTTTCGACGACTGGAATCTCGAGGCGTGCGCCGCGACTGCCAACAAGTGCCTGCATGGGGCTCCAGGTGTGTCGTTCGTCCTGGCCAGGCGAACGGCGTTCGAAGCGCGCCCCGGCCCCGCGACGAGCGTCTACCTCGACCTCTACCGCTACGAGCGGGAACAGCGCGAGGGCTACTCGCCCTTCACGCAGGCGGTGCACGTCCTTCGTGCCCTCCGCGAGGCGCTGGCTGAGCTCGAAGAGACCGGCGGGTGGGAGGCGAGACACGCGCGGTACAGCGCGCTGTCGGACGGCATTCGCGAGCACCTAGGACAGCTTGGGGTCGCGCCCTTCCTCGAGGCGAACCGTTCGGCCGTGCTGACGGCGTATCGCTTGCCCGCCGGCGTGCACTATGCCCTCCTCCACGATCGGCTCAAGGCCAGAGGCTTCGTCATCTACGCGGGTCAGGGAGCGCTCGCCTCGAAGATCTTCCGGATCGCCGTCATGGGCGACCTCACGGACGCCGACGTCAGCCGCCTCGCCGAGGCGCTCGCAGAGAGCCTGCGGTGAAAGGGCGGCTCGACAAGGCGGTGGTCCTCGCGGCGGGTCGCGGCAACCGCATCCAGGCGGCCGCCGCGGGTGTGCCGAAGCCCCTGCTTCCACTCGACGGAACGCCGGGCGGCCCGACGTTCCTCGATTGGCATCTCCTCGCGCTGCACGCCGCGGGTGTGCGCGAGATTTACCTCGTCGGCAATCGAGTGACCTTCGGAAAGCCTGTGCGCGCGATGAGCGAGGTGCCCGCGACCTGGATCCTAAACCCTACCGAGGATCTGACCGAGAGCGGGAGCGCCCACTCGTGGGCCGTCGCCATCGACAGCGTCCCCGGAATCCTCGACGGACAATCCCGGGTGGTTCTCATGGACGCCGACATCCTCTACGGGCCCGGCCTGTTCGAGCTCTTGTCGCGCGAGGACGAATCCTGCTCGAAGACGCTCGTGTGTCCGGACTACGAGCCGAGCGACGAGGAAGTGCTCGTCTTCTCGGAGCCCGCGCGTCCCGGCACCCCGCGGGCGCACGGGAAGGGCCTTCTGTCCACACCGCTGGTCGAATCGCTCGTGTGCGTCGGGGAAGCGACCGGCGTGGTCGTTTGGGAGCCCAGCGACCACCGATTCGTCCGCGCGGTGACGGATTGGACCCTGAGGTACTCCACGGCCAAGCTCCGGAGCGAGCACGAAGACGTGACGGCGAGGATGATGATGACGGGTCGAATGGCCGCCGTGTTCATGCCTCCCGAGTTCCCCTTCATCGAGGTGGATTCCCCGGAGGACTACCAGCGAATGATCGCCATTCATGCGCATCTGACCGCGCAGGCGGACGGATAGCTCGTGAGCGACGGAGGAGGGAGCCCGTCCGCGGGTCTCGTCGTGATGTCATTCAACGTCCGGGCGTCCCTCGCCGACGCGAAGCACCCTTGGCTCTGTCGCCGCCGTGCGGTGCGGCGTCTGCTGCGCGATGTGTCGCCGACTCTGATGGGTTTCCAGGAAGTATTTGCATGGCGCTCGCACGATCTGGGTTCGATGCTTCCCACCCATCGACGCTTCCTTGGATGTGGCGGCGGTGGGCGCGTGCTCCGCACGTACAACCCCGTGTTCTGGGATGCCGTGAGCACCCGGGTCGTCGATCGAGGTGCCTTCTGGCTGGGGCCGACGCCCGGACGCTGGTGTCGCGACGACGGTGCACGCTTCGCTCGAACGGTCACGTGGATCGTCGTCGAGCATCGCAGTTCGCTCCTGCTGTTCATGAACACGCACCTGGATCACGTGGGTAGCGACTGTCGCGCGCACGCCGCCCGCATACTCGTCAGGCACGTCAAGGAGCGGTGGGACCCCAAGCTACCCGTGATTGTGGTCGGCGACTTCAACTGCATGCCGGGAACCACGCCCTACGAAATCTTGGCGCGCGGTGGCTTCAGAGACGCGTGGGTCGAATCGGGTCGTGCGACCGACGGCGGCGTCGGAACCGTCGTAGGTGACCCGGCGAGTCGAATCGACTGGGTGCTGTTTTCCGGCCCCCTTGCCGTCCTTCAGAGCCGCGTACTGGTCGATCCCGTAGCGTCCGACCATTTTCCCCTCGTCGCCTGCTTTGCGTGAGCCGCCGCTCCGACTTGCGATTCGGAACGGACTCATCGGGTTCGCGGCGCGAGCGCTGGCGCTTGACCTCGACCGCTCTCCCCTCCCCCCCGCGCCGCGAGCTGCCCACACGCCGCAGCCACATCCGCGCCCCCGCTGTACCGCAAATGCGCCCTAACCCCATACCCCGCCAGCGCGCCCACGAACCGTGCGACATCCCCCCGCTCGAACGGATCCCTCCAATCTGGTCGGCACCTTGTAACGAACCGGAGGGCTAATCATCGATCACATCTCCTGCGGCCGGCCAGCCATCCCTGCTCCAGTACGAGCAGCTTGTCGAAGGCTCTGCCGAGCACGATCCAGCCAGGTGGACCATT
>WNFJ01118798.1_pt3 | contig 29077 bp, 21 predicted proteins | sample 5400461 | NCBI WGS metagenome assembly WNFJ01 (sample SAMN13153349, study PRJNA577476) | soil metagenome | isolation source: 115 cm saprolite on Douglas fir-dominated hillslope | place: USA:California | collected 2013-09-17
AAACCGTTCCAAAGCACGAGGCGGGCCCGGCGGAAGGTGGTCCCGCCCCGCCCTTCAAAGCTCTTGACCAGTTTGGCAACGAGCAAACGAACAAGACGGTTGCCGGAAAGAATGGAACTGTACTCTTGTTCTTCCGCTCAGCCGATTGGTGACCTTACTGCAAAATGCAACTCGTGCAGTTGCAACAAGCCCAACAGAGATTTAGAGATCGCGGGATTGGCCTCGCGGCGGTGAGCTATGACACCACGTCGATTCTTAAGGATTTCGCGCAAAGACAGGGTATTACGTTTCCGCTTTTGGCTGATCCGCAGTCAGAGATCATCCGCCAGTACAACGTACTGAACGCGGAGGCCACGGGGATGTCCAAAGGTATGGCCCATCCTGGTTTTGTTTATGTCGATTCCAGAGGAAGAGTTAAGGAGAGATTCTTTGAACAATCTCATTGGGAAGCTCTTTCCCGAGCTGATGGAGGAAGCAACCCGCAAGGTGGAGGCGCCCCACATCTCCATTACGCTGAAGCAGTCGGATCGCATCGCGGCTCCCGGCAGCCGGCTAACTCTGGTTGCGGAGCTAAATCTTGGGCCTGACCTTCACGTGTATGCACCCGGAGTAAAGAGCTATATTCCAATTGAGTTGAAGGTGTCGCCTTCTGCAGAGATCAAGATAGACGACACAGTCTACCCGAAGGCCAAGATTCTCTTTCTTCGAGCTATCCATGAGAGGGTTCCCGTTTTCGAGGGTAAGTTCCGCCTTGCACAAGATATAACAGTGACCGCAGAAAAGGTCCTTTAGCACATCTCTTGGCGAGGAGAAACCGATTACCGTCAACGGCGAATTGAAATATCAGGCATGTGACAACAAAACCTGTTTCAGGCCGGCGTCTGTGCCCTTGAGCTGGGAGGTTCAAGTCATTCCGCTTGATCGGAAACGATCACCTGAGACGATTCAGCACCGCCAAAGTCAGCAATCGATGGACAGATTGAAATCTCAAAGGTGATAGGTGCCGTCGCGTGAGTCAGATACTTACGGCAATACCCAACTTTCGGAGGTGGCTCGACCACGACCTTTGGTTAGTTAGTGCCAGGCACAGGTGAGACGGGGTTACGCTCCCTCGTTTTAGGCATTACTCACGTGCGACCAAAATGTTTAGGGTATTGAGAAGCGGGCTTTAGGTCTGTCCGTCAGCGAGACCCAACATCCTGAGCAAGGGTTTGATTGTCAGGCCCTGTGCCAGAATGGAAAACACGACGACGCCGAAGGTTAAGTCCAGTAAGCGTTCTCGGTAGGGGAATGTGTTGTCGAGGCTGAGTGCCAATGCTAGAGCCAATGCACCGCGTAAACCGCCCCAAACGATCACGTGTTGCCAGCGAAAGGGAATTGTTTCAGCAAACATGTTGCTCACCGGAACCAGAAAATAGACCGAAAGACACCGGCCGATCAGCACGGCCGCAATTGCGAATAGCACAGGGCGCCAAGCGTGAGCCAGGGCGTTGATGTGAACTTCCAGTCCAATGAGCAAAAACACCAAGGAGTTCATGACGAAAGCGACATATTCCCAGAACGATTCCAAGGCGGTTCTGGTTCGAGCACTCATTCCTTTCTTCGCACCAAAATTACCGACCATCAACCCCGCCGACGCGGTCGCGATGACGCCCGACATATGCAGGTGATTGGCAAGTAAATAACTGCCATAGGCAACGATGGTTGTAAGCGTGATCTCGATTTGAGGATCATCGATCGTTTGTGTGATCTTGCTCGCCACGTACCCCAATGCAGACCCGAGAACCGCTCCCCCGATGACCGCCCAGAGAAACTGAGCGATTCCCTTTCCTGGATTCAATCCGCCCGCGATGACGCCGGCAAGCAGAATCTGGAATACAACTACCGCCGTTCCGTCATTCAACAGACTCTCGCCTTCGATGATGACGGAAAGCCGCTTGTCCATTCTGAGGTCTTTGAAGATGGCGAGCGCGGAAATAGGATCAGTGGCAGAGATGATCGCTCCGAAGAGCAGCGCGAGCAGGATCGGCAGGCCAATCACCCAGTGAACCATGTACCCGGTCACCAGAGTTGCCAGTAGAACCCCGATATTGGCTAAGACCAGCAGCGGCGCCGCGTCACGCAGAAGGTCTCGCGCATCAATCTTGATGCTGCCCTCGAAGACAAGGGCAGGAAGAAAAAGGATCAAGATAACATCGGGAGTCAGCCAGTTTGGACGTTGGTTCGGCTGAAGCGGTAACAAGAACGACAAATGAAGCACGCTCAGAAGCAACCCCCCAAGAACAAGAGCCACTGTGTAGGGAATGCGCAGATACTTGGTCAACACGGCGATGGTCGACGCGGCGATGAGAAGCCAGATCAGAAATTCCACTCCTGAAATCGCTGTCATGGCAAAATGGCCCTGCTGAAGACTGCTCTGACCGCTGGGCGTAAGAGGTAAACCAACAGCGCGGTCGCGATGCTGAAGCCAACACTCCCTCGCAACCAATCACCTTTGAAGAAATTGATCAGGTCACCCAAAACCTGGGTCGCGATGATCGCCACAGCTAATCTCCAGCCCCAAAGCCGACGTTTGAACCAACCAGTCCCTGCAGCTGCCAACGTTGCGCTCAGCAGAAGAAAAAGAATTCCTGCAGGCTCGCCAAGGCGTACAAGTTGTTTATGAGCAGAGGGATTGAGAGCCCATATTCTATCGAAGGATGTGCCAGGCCACGTCAGCGTCGCGCCCGCGAAGGATGCCATTGTGGCGCCGAAGAACAAGAAAACGCCAACCGCAGTTATTCCGCGTGGCATTTCGCGCCGACCGACTTTGCCGGTGTCAGAGTTAAGCGAGTCCCGCATCTGTTGACTATACCCCCGACACTTGCAAATGCACGCGTTGTGTTCGTGTAGACCAACATCGGCTACGATCAGCGGCCAATCGACCGCGCACCAATCAGCCTCCCCGTCCGGCCCGAAGAAGACAACGAGGCAGTATGGACACCTGCCGATCACTATGTTCTATTTCTTGTGATGAGAGTTTTGATATCGGGTGCGGGAATCGCGGGACCTACTCTCGCATATTGGTTGGCCCACTACGGGTTTGAGCCCACTGTCTTGGAAACGGCTCCCCGCTTGCGAACCGGCGGCTACATCATCGATTTCTGGGGCGCAGGCTTTGACATCGCCGAGCGCATGGGTCTGTTGCCTGAGATCAGCCGTCGAGGGTACAAGGTCCGGGAGGTAAGAGTTGTAAACAGGAGCGGAAAACGAGTAGCAGGGTTTCCAGTCGATGCGTTTTCCCGGATGACGCGGGGCCGATTTGTCAGCCTTCCGCGCGGAGAACTTGCGGCATCGATCTTCGGCAAAATCGAAGGCAAAGTCAAGACCGTATTTGGCGATAGCGTGCAGCGCATTGACCAGACGGAAACGGGCGTCAATGTCATTCTCGAACGGGGAGGCCTGCGTGAGTTCGATCTTGTCGTCGGCGCAGACGGGCTTCACTCAAGGGTCCGCGAACTCGTTTTTGGCGAAGAAAGTCGATTTGAAAAATATCTCGGTTACAAAGCAGCAGCCTTCGAGATCGAGGGCTATAGAACAAGAGACGAACTGGTTTATGTAACGCACACGCAAGTGGGCCAGCAGGTGGGGCGGTTTGCTATGCGTGATGACCGCACGATGTTCTTTTTTATATTTGCGGATGAAGATGCTACGGGAGCCAATAATGTTCAGACCCAAAAAGCCCTCTTACGGAGTCGATTTGGTGCCAGCGGGTGGGAATGTCCACAGATTCTGGCCGCGCTCGACGCCACGAACGATCTCTACTTCGATCGGGTGAGCCAAATACGAATGGACCCGCAACCGGAATCATGGACGCGGGGGCGGGTAACATTGGTTGGGGATTCGGCGTTCTGCGTCTCACTCCTGGCCGGGCAAGGTTCCGCTCTGGCCATGGTGGCGGCATACATCCTTGCAGGGGAGCTGTACCGTTCAAAGGGTAACTATCCCGAGGCTTTTGCGCGGTACCAGGAACTATTCGGGCCGTTCGTTCTCGGCAAGCAAAAGGCTGCACTCCGTTTTGCCAGCGCATTTGCACCGAAGTCAAAGTTTGCCCTGTTCCTGCGCAATCAGCTCTTCAAGCTTATGGCAATCCGCTGGATTGCGGATCTCGCGGCTGGCCGCGACCTCTCGGACAACATCGTTCTCCCGGATTACAGATAGAAGCGTCGTCGTGCTCGTCAGAGATCGAGAATCCTGTCCAAGAAATTATTGGTTCCGCAGGCTCGGCAATCCGGAATTAATCTGGTCTCGCCATGGCGAGATTAGTACCGGGGAGTCCCTTGTGGGAGGTGATCGCGATTGGTTCCCGGTTAATGGGCAGCATGGAAACAAGTCCACTCGAACCTCGCGGAGACGGCCGGTTTTGAAAGAATCATCGATCTCTACTAGTCGTAAGGCGGGATAGACCAGCCACACAGCCTGGCTGTCGGCAAAGAGGTACTGATGGACTCTCTTTACGGTATCCTGGGCAAGATTGCCTGGAGAGGTAACTTCAATTGCCAGCGCAGGCGACCGGAGTCTGATCCAGATCTATCCTCTTAAGATGTTCGCTCGTAACAAAGGGCTACGTCGGGATTCCTAACGGTGTTCCTCACCGGACAGTGGCTAACTGAGTACCGGGCTGCGCAGATTTTTCCACTGCTGCGACGCGCTGCATCATTGTGCGCATCTGCTGCTCAAGGGTTTCAATCTGTTCCTGTTGGGCAGCAATCTGCGAATCCTTTTGGCGAATTTCCTCTTCCAGTTTTTGGTTCAAGCCCTGGATGGCGGCCAGGGCTACCCCGTCAGCGTCAATGGTGGTGATGTGCTTATCGTCTTCGCCAACTTCGAAGGCAGCGTAAAAGTCCTGCGCCATGGGGCCGATGTGGCGATAGAGAGAGTCCGCACTCTTATAGTTCCAGGTGGTGATTGGAATGGCCGCCAGCCGCGCCAGAATTTCGCGGCCATCCACGTGAGAGAAATTCTCTTTCATATTGCGGTCGCTGACCGAAGCCCACGAGCCCCCACCCGCCGCTACGGTCACGCCCGTGCTTAAGTCTGACATGGTAAAGAAGGTCACGCCCCCTGCGGCGCGGGCCAAGAACTGATTGTTAGCCGCAGCTCGCAGGATTGTGGCTGTGGAGTCGTCGCCCCAAAGAAAAACGCCATTGGAAACCATCGTGCAGCCGACGTCGGCGCAATCACTGGTATTTTGCCCAGCAGCAAAGGTGCCCGTGCCGCTGGCTCGGTTGTTGTTGCCGCCCGCTATAGTTGCATATTGCCCGGGGGCGAAGTTGCCATTGCCTCCAGCGATGGTGGAGAAACTGCCGCTGGCGTTGTTGTTGTTGCCCCCGGACACGGGTAACAGCCGAGTTGCTGGCGAAGTTGTTGCTCCCACCCCCGACGACAGAACTTGAGCCGCTCGCAGTATTGCCACCGCCTCCGGCTATGGCGGAAAAGCCGCCGCTGGCTGTGTTGTTATTGCCCCCGGCTACGGTGCCGCGGTTGCCGGCGCTATTTTGCGACCCTCCTCCCACAGTTCCAAAGGGTCCATTCGCATGGTTCGCAAATCCATTTTCGCCCCCGCCAGCTACGGTTGAGCCTAGTCCACCGGCGGTGTTACCGCTGAAGCCGCCAATCACGTTGGGCGCGGGAGAATTTGCATCGCCAGCGTCTATATGCGGCTCGATGCGGAGGGCGCGGCTGCCATTCACCTCAATCTCGAAGGAGGAATTGTCCGTGGTTCCCACAAAGTCCGCACAGGGCGAGGTAGTGCAACTGGTCCCGCTATTGCCGGTCAGACTCCAGGCGGTCGCTGCAGGTAGACTTTGCCAAGTTCCGTTGCCACTGACATCCGAGGTCAGCACTTTGGCAGCCACTGCACCGGTGGGCAACAGGAAGCCGGTCATCCTGGCGGTTCCGTTCACATCGAGTGTTGTGGCTGGCGCAGTAGTTCCAATCCCCACTCCACCGGCGGCCATAATGATGAACTGATTGGGTGCGGTGGCGTTTACCGCTGAGCTGGCTGTAGCGTCGCTCCATACAAAGGCACCAGTCTGATTATTGGTGTTGGCATAGTTGCCTGCGGCAAAGCTTTCGAGGCCACTGGCAGTGTTAAATATGCCTCCTGGTACGGTCGCGAATGAACCGCTGGCGACGTTGTTCTGTCCCCCGCCCACGGTCGCAACAGCGCCGCTGACGGTGTTGCTGCCTCCGCCGCCTGCCGATGCGTATGGGCCTGTAGCATTGTTGCCTCCGCCTCCGCTCACGGTACCGGCCTGGCCACTCACGATGTTGCGCAAGCCTCCGCCCACGGTGCCAAAGTTAGCGCTGACGGTGATTACAGCACCCGATTCACCCCCTCCACCAATTGTGGCACCAACTGCGCCTCCGGTAACAGCGTTGCCACTGAAGCCACCAATCAAGTTAGGTGCGGAACTGTTGCTGTCATTTACGTCAATCTGCGGCTCAATGCGCAAGGCACGGAGGTTGTTGACAAGTACTTCAAACGAGCTACTGTCGGTGGTGCCGATGAAATCGGTACAGGGCGAGGTGGTGCAACTGGTTCCGCTGTTGCCGGTCAGGCTCCAGGCAGGCGTTGCCAGAGCAGTGTTCGCAATGGTCAGTGTTTGTCCACTGGGCGTAATCGAAATGCCTGTTCCTGCAGCCAACGTCACCGTGTCAAACAAGCCGTTCAAACTCTTGACGACTTGGCCAGAGCCAATCCCGCCCGTAGTCACAGTACTCCAAGTCCCGTTGCCCGAGCTGTCCGAGATCAAGACTTTGCCCGTGCCAGATCCAGCCGACATGGAGAATCCGGTCACGTTGGCGGTACCGGCAATGGTTATCGTACTGCCGCTTTCGCTGATTAGTGAATTGGTGAGCGTGTAGTTATTTCCGATCTTGGGAATGCTGTTCGGCGTGGCGCTACTGCGGAGGATAATAGTGTACAGTACCGGACCTTCAAGCGAGTTTGTGCCAGGTGAAGTTCGCTGCCAGCGCAACGCCTGCGCCGGATGCAGGCTGGCCACTAGCCGTGTCGTGTCAAACGATTGATCGGGCACAGGTTTGCCTGAACCACTCTCGATCTGCTGCGCTGGTATCAGCGATACTAGGCCAAACACGAGCAGGAAGCCACTACCAAACATTTCAGTCTGCAAGACATAATCGTAACCCCTTCTGCGCACGAGGCATGGGCGCACATTAGATTCTGTCAACAATCTCGGTTAGAACAATCTTTGGAAGAGACCTGCAAATTAGGGGAGGAGTATAGCAAGAGAAACTCTAAACGGTATCGGCTTTGCAGCAACTATTTTGCAAATCGAACGCTTCTAATTCCATTATGGGAAATGACCCATTCTAAACTAAGCTCTGAATGGCCGAATAGACTTATCGGTCGGGAGCAAGCGGCAGAGGCAGAGCCGCGTCCGTTCTGCCGACAGCCGACAACGAATTACTTTCTTCCCGCCACAATTCCGTATTGGCTACAACGGTTCCGCTTGTCTGTCTTTAAGAATTGCACCAACCGTGCGGCAGTTTCCTATTTTGGCGAGGCACAAGATCCACATACACCTCTTTTCTCCTACCTTTCAGCCTCCTGCGGTACCGACCAAAAGTTGATTCCGACTCAATGATCGGAGATATAGAGAAATTTTCTTGGTTCCCGAAGATGGCCCAGCAGCGGCCACAAGTCTACTTTTCCACTCGGTTCGGCACCGAACCGTTGGGAGAAAGAGCCCACTCAGGTTCTAGTTCAAATCGAATCAAATCGATCCCAGCAGGCTGCATATCAACACAGCCAGAACAATAAGGGTTATCACGACATAGGTCATGTCCCGTTCCAGGGCAAAGGCGAAAGCGGAGAACAAGACGCGGGCAATCGGTGTGAGGACTAGCAACAAAAGGCCGAGTTGGATAATTCCGCGGCTGTGCACGGTCAGCGCAGATTCACTAATTCCGGCAACACTACGCAGTTCGGCGGGCTCTCCCCGGAACGTGCGGTAGTCCGCCTGTGCTCTTCCATGGCGGAGCAAGTAGAGAATGCCACCGGCCAGGACGACGGCGGCAGCCAGCATCACACCCGCACGGAGGAGATTCCCGATGATATGTTCGATCTTTTGATCATTCCAGGAAGTAGGAGCGTTCATAGACGACCCGTTAGTGCGTTAATTATCATTTCAGCGCCTAGCGCAACGATGACCAGGGCAAATACGCGACGCAGCCACTGGGTCTTGGCTTTGACCAAGATCCGGGCGCCGAGGAGCGACCCAGCCAGTACACCCAACATGACTGGCATGGCTAGGCCGGGGTCAATGTAGCCACGATGCAGATAGATTCCAGCGCTGGCTGCTGCGGTGACACCAATCATGAAATTGCTCGTTGTCGTGGACACTTTGAAGGGAATCCTCATTGCCTGATCCATCGCCAGCACTTTTACGGCTCCCGAGCCAATACCCAGTAATCCAGACAGGGTGCCGGCGCCAAAGAGCAGTCCGAAACCCGTAGGCACTGAACGTACGTGATATGACTCCAAGCCATGAGGCGTCGGATAAGTACCGTCCATCCGCAGCTTGGTTGCAATTGCGTCAGGACCTTGGCCTGTAATGTCTTCTGGTTGTTTGCGGCCGGAAAGGTACGCAGAGTACAAAAGCACCAGCCCAAAGATGATCCCAATCGCTCCGGTTGAGATTCGCGCCGCGAGAAATGCTCCAAGTAGCGCCCCTACGGTGGTAGCGATTTCCAGGAACATGCCAATGCGAATGTTAGAATATCCTTCTTTTACGTAGGCAGCTGCAGCTCCAGAAGAAGTCGCAATGACTGATACCAGCGATGCTCCTATGGCGTACCGAATATCGACTTTGAAGGCAAGCGTCAGAAGGGGAACCAGGACAACGCCCCCACCGAGACCGGTGAGTGCGCCCAGGAGGCCTGCCAAGAACGATCCCGCCAAAATCAAGGATGTCAATTCCAATATGTTCATTGGTACTAATAGAATAATTGCTTTCGCCCCCGCGAGTATATTTTCAGCCGGGTTTTTCTGAATGAGGTACCACCGGCAGCCCAGGCAGCAAGAGCCCACACTGCAGGTGAAGCGCGAGCAGTTGACATCTGAAGGGTATTCCGAAGACTTGGCGGCGTTGGGCTGATTCTTCTGGGATTCACTGATGGGTCGTTGATGCCTCTTCCCGGTGGCATGGATGCTCTCACGATTGTGCTGGCCGCTCGTCACCATGACTTATGGTTCTACTACGCTGTTATGGCGACTATCGGCTCCACGATCGGCGGCTCGCTGACGTATCGGTTCGCCTTGCAGCGTGGCAAGCCACTCCTTATCCGCAGACTTGGGGAGAAACTAACGGAGTGGCTCTGCCGCTCTTTTGCACGCTGGGGTTTTTGGGCGGTTGCGTTCCCCGCGATGCTGCCTCCGCCATTTCCTGTCGTCCCGTTCTTGCTTACAGCCGGAGCAACCCACTACCCAAAGGCAAAATTTGTCACTGCTCTGGCGAGCGGCCGGGCCGTGAAGTTCACGCTGTTGGCTTTTCTGGCATCACTCTATGGCAGGCGAGTTCTCATTCATGCAGGTGGATACTACAAATCGTTGCTTCTCTGGCTACTCACCGCAGCGTCGATTGTTGGCAGTTGCAAAATATGTTCATAGCTAATTGTGATGTTTTAGCAACAGAATAGGTTTTGCAGAAGGCACCAGAAGAGTAAACAGCACGGTCCCTTATTGTTGTCGCTCGTTACAAGCATCCGCCTTGAAAAACCATGATTGATTTAACGTTCACAATAATGTACATTATTAATGTTAACGACCATACACAAGGACGCTAAAAATGAGAACAAGCCGATCATCCGTCGTATTGCCCATTCCGGTCAGGCACGCGCTGCGCAAGTTGGGCCACGACATACGGGACGCCCGCCGGCGGCGGCGCATCCCTGTGGCCATCGCGGCGCAGCGCGCCTCCATTAGCCGGACAACGCTGGTCAAGATTGAAAAGGGCGATCCCGGTGTCTCGATCGGAATCTACGCCACGGTCCTCTTTGTCATGGGGATGGTCGAGCGCCTGGCGGATCTAGCTGATCCGAAAAACGATGCCGTCGGCCTTCAGCTTGAAGAGGAACACCTGCCGCAGCGGATTCGCGGGCCGCGGAAGGTAAAGCGTACAACAGAAAAGTGATGGATAAAGAGGCTCTTGTATACGTGGATCTGGATGGCGTTCCCCACCTCGTGGGGTGGCTGTGGGCCCGTGTGCGCAAGAACAGGGAAAGCGCGACCTTCGAATACGACGAGGGCTGGCTGCAACATGCTGCGAGGTTCTCTCTGGAACCGGCCCTCAAGCTTGGTCCCGGCCCGTTTCACACGCCAGCCGATACGCCGATGTTCGGCGCCATCGGCGACTCAGCGCCAGACCGCTGGGGACGGGCGCTGATGCGCCGCATGGAACGCCGGCGCGCGGAACGGGAGGGGCAGGCGCCGCGCACGCTGCAGGAAATCGACTACCTTCTTCTGGTCGACGATGAGGCGCGCCAGGGCGCGCTGCGCTTTGCCGAACGCGAGGGCGGCCCGTTCTTGAGGGAGGAGGGCATCAAGCGTATTCCGCCGCTCATCCAACTGCCGAAACTCCTCTCGGCGGCGGAGCACGTCATGGAGGAGAAGGATACCGAGGAAGATCTGCGTCTGCTGTTTGCGCCGGGATCGTCGCTCGGCGGTGCCCGCCCGAAGGCGTCGGTCATTGAGAAGGATGGCCATCTCACCATTGCGAAGTTTCCGCGCCGGGATGATGAAATCAACGCTGTGGTATGGGAAGCGGTGGCTCTTGCGCTGGCCCAGAAATCTGGAATTCCCGTGCCCGCGAGCCGTGTCGAAACCGTCGCGAACAAGCCTGTGCTTCTGCTGCGGCGCTTTGACCGGGATGGCGCCCGGCGCATTCCGTTTCTCTCGGCCATGAGCATGCTGGGATCAAAAGACAATGAGACACGAAGTTACTTGGAAATCGTGGACGCGCTTCGCCAGCACGGGGCCGCCCCAAAAGCCGACATGGAGGCACTGTGGCGGCGGCTGGCCTTCAACATTCTGATTTCCAATACCGACGACCACCTGCGCAATCATGGTTTTCTTTACCAAGGCCCCGAAGGCTGGCGGCTCTCGCCCGCCTACGACCTCAACCCGGTGCCGACCGACATCAAGCCGCGCATCCTCACGACGGCGATCAATGAGGATGACAACACGGCCTCCCTGACTCTGGCGATGGAGGTTGCGGGGTATTTCGAACTGGACGCTGACAAAGCACGCGTAATCGCGGCAGAAGTTGGCAAGGCCGTATCGAAGTGGCGCGACGAAGCTGCCCGGCACGGCCTCACCAAGCCAGAAATCGACCGCATGGCTTCAGCCTTTGAACATCAGGACCTTGAGATGGCACGCGCGGGGCTCTGAATGAACATCAGGTGCAACATGAAATTTTGGGAAGGAAGCATCAAGGGCTCCAGAGAGATCGCCACCGTGTAACCGGCAAGCTCTTGACTCTGGACATAACTCCAGGGTTTATCCTCTTTAAAGATGGCAGAGGCGTTTCATATCGGAAAGGCTGCAAAGCTGGCCGGTGTCAGCGTGGATACGATCCGCTTCTATCAAAAACTTGGACTTGTCAGGAGTGTCAGTCGCAGCGCGGGCGGGTATCGGCTGTTCGACGGAGAGCAGATTCATGACCTCAAATTTGTGCGGCATGCCCAGGAATTGGGGTTCTCGCTCAATGAAGTTAAAGAACTGCTGGCATTGCGACAAAAACATCATGCCTGTTCCGAAGCGCAATCCATGCTTAAAGGCAAACTGGCGGATGTGCGCGAGAAGATCAAAAGCCTTGCCCGGTTGGAAGCGGAGCTTGGAAGAGCGCTCCGCGATTGTAATCGCGAGTTGCGCCTTAAGCGGGAAGTCAAGCATGAAGACTGTTGTCCATTACTGATGAGGCTTGACCGAATCAACGATTCGAACGGTAAGATAGAGATGACGCCGGTGGAACAAGGTCAAAAGGGAAATAAATCGGGCTCAAGGGGGGTTGTGGTTGCCAGTCTGGCTGCGCTCGGCAGCGTGATTGCTGCTTCAAGCTGCTGCCTGCCGCTGCTGCCGTTTCTCTTCGCTGCCGGAGCAGCGGGCACATCGGCCTTTGTTGCCCAGTTCCGGCCCTATCTGCTTGTCGTCTCGGTATTGCTCATCGCATTTGGCTTTTACAAATCCTGGCGGGCGAAACAGTGCAACTGCAAGCCCAGCAGGACCAGCACATTTCTTTTGTGGTTCTCCGCGATTGTTGTGTTTGTATTCATCTTTTTCCCACAAGTGATCGCCAATCTGGTGGCTGATCTTCTGGCAGGTAAATCATGAATCGAAAGCGAATCCTTTTTGTTGCTTTGCTTCTTGCTGCGTTCGGGATTGCGTATTACTTCTATGGCGGAAGTTCGACGCCCAAAGGACAGCCGCCTCTGGTGAGTTTTTCTTCCGGTGATCTCGCGCCGCTGAAAAGCGCGTTCAACAACTCAGCGTCTTCCATCCGCGTTGTTGTAATGCTGTCACCGACTTGAGCCTATTGTTTGCAGGGGGCCTCTGCAACGGGACAATTACTGCGGGAAATCAATAGCAGGGACGTGCGGGTTTTTGTTGTTTGGGAGCCGGTACTGGCCACCGATCTGGCCGCTCCCTCGACCGCTGCGCTGGCGCGCATTCCTGATGTGCAAACTGTGCAGTATTGGGACCGGCATCGGGCTTTGTCGCACTTGCTCGGTGAGCACGGCCGCTCAACCGTGGTGTGGGACCACATCGCTATATATGCGCCGGGAGCACTGTGGCAAGATGCTCCACCGAAGCCGGTTTATTCTGACCACCCGGTCCGCGATGTGATTAGCGGAGCGAAGGATGCCATTCAGCGCTTGCAGGCAAGCAGCACAAATTCAGCCGGAGGTGAGAAGTGACCAAGAACATCGTCGTTTATTCCCAGCATGGGTGAATGTTCTGCAATCAAGCGAAAGAGTATCTTTCGCAAAAGGACATAAAGTTCCAGGAAAGAGATATCGCGCAAGACCCCAGCGCCCTGGCCGATCTCAAGAAACTCGGTTATATGACTACTCCGGTTATTGTTATTGATGGTTCGGTCATCGTGGGATTCGACGCCGAGAAGATTGATCAGGCGCTTCAGGCCTAGCTTAGACACAGGTGAACATCAAACTGCTCTGCCGGATTTGCTGTGAATCACCAGCTATCATAGCGGCTGAACTTGCCCGAACTGGATCACTCGGGTTCACACCCAAGAATTCCACTCAAGATAATTCTGTCTCTCGCGACCTTTCAAGAACTTACGCAGCCCACCGAGCACTGTTAAGTCGTTAGAAATACAGGTTATTCCCTGAAAAGTGCTGGTGGCGGTTCGATTCCGTCCCTGGCCTGTTGGGATCGGCGCAATGTTATCGCCGCAGCAAAGCGGTAACCTTTCCTTGATTTTGCCCATTTTCAGCAAATAACCGCTTACCATGTGCCTATTTGTACCCGCGAGGGAGCTGAAGGCAGGGGCGCAGCCACCCGACACTTCAACCGATATCTTTTTGCTCTTCTGGTTTTGCCGGGTCAGCGCAACTTGCTTTTGAGATCTCTCCGCTGGTCATATCAAAGGAGGAACCCTATGCAAAACGGAAGTCTTATTCGCGCGTCGCGCGCGCGCGGCACAGACGTTTGGGAATATCGGTGGCGGGAGCCTGGCCCCGAGGGCAAACTAAAGCATCGGCGACTGGTGATCGGTTCCCTTGACCAGTTCAGGGACCGCTCGGCGGCGGTCCTTGCGATCGCCGCGCTCCGGCGGGAGATTAATCTCGCCGATCCCAGGCTGGGCACGCTGCCCATCACGATCTCTCAGTTGGTGGACCACTATCGCCTGCGGGAGATCAACACAGACAATCAATGGAAGACGCATTCCACCAAGGTTACATATCAGGGCTATCTCAATAAATGGATCGTTCCCCGCTGGAGAAACTATGCCCTCTCCGCGATTAAGGCAGGTGAGATGGAATTGTGGCTGAGATCCTTGCCACTATCGCGGGCGAGTTGCGCCAAAATCAGAAACCTCATGAGCGTTCTTTTCAATCATGGCATCCGATATCAAATCTATGACCGCAATCCCATTCGACTTGTCCGGCAGAGCGCTAAACGGCGGACAATTCCTGAAGTGCTTAGCGTCGGGGAAATCAAACAGCTGCTCCGTGCACTGGCGGCAAGAGAGCGAACACTGGTGCTTGTGGCGGTAGGTACTGGATTGAGAATGAGTGAACTGTTCGCCCTGAAGTGGAAAGATGTCGACTTCAAGAACCATGAAGTCAACGTAATTCGCTCCATCGTGATGCAGGTCACCAGCCCATGCAAAACAGAAGCGTCGCAAAAGCCCCTTCCGCTTGATCCATATCTAGTGAAAGCTCTGCGGCTCTGGCGCCGACATACAACATATCGCAAGCTCGACGACTGGGTTTTTGCCAGCCCGGACGTCAACGGCCGGAAACCATACTGGGGCCAGCCAATCCTGCGCCACATTATTCGCCCCGCCGCAATCAGGATTGGAATCCTAAAACGCATTGGTTGGCACACATTCCGGCACACGTACTCAACCCTGCTCCGCGCCAACAGGGCAGATATAAAAGTGATGCAGGAACTGCTTCGCCATGCCTCAAGCCGAGTCACCATGGATACTTACACCCAGGCTGTAACTACCCAGAAACGTGAAGCTCAGAGTGAAGTTGTCAATCTGTTCCATACACGCCCCGCCAGTAGCGTCTGGTAAGACTGGGATTTGTGCCTTTTTGTGCCCGCGAAAACTCGTAAAAACCTTGGAAATAACTGAAATTACAACGGCAGGATGGCTGAAACCGACCTCCTGCTGTTCCTTTTTGTGCCTGCTAGAAACAACCACAATGGCCGGAAGTCATTGAAAGGATTTGGCGTCCCCGACGGGATTTGAACCCGTGTTACCGCCGTGAAAGGATGCCCTATTGGATCACGTAGTAATTACAAGGCACCGGTCGCTCACTAATGCCCTGTAAGTACCGCTTAGGAACGCAAACGCGAGACCTCTCAGTGTATTCTCCGTGTATTGCGCATGGAGGCATTGTCATCGCTAGCCATTGGCATTGCGATGCCTGCGTGCGTCGTGGTTGCCGCCGTCTCCCATCTTAGGCAAAGCCTTTTTGATACTTTCTAAAAGCGCATTCTATGCGGGCCTATCATCTAGGCAAATTGTCGATTCCCGACTGCGTGCCGCCAAGGAGATTCGAACCCCGATATGCTGATCCAGAGACTACAGCCTGGCGATTCCGCAGGATTCCCCCGGGTTCACTGATTACCCAGGAAATTCCTTTCTTTTCATAGGTCTATTGGGAGCCTTGGAGCACCCAATGCACTCGGGTGACATCATAGGACAACGCTGGAACACCCGTCAAAAAAACAAATAAAATGTTACCGATTTTTGTTACCGGTCTTTTGCCTGAGGGTCTCCTAATGCTGATGGAGAATAAGAAGTCCAACTAGAGCGCCATTCTGGTGGCCAGGGACGGAATCGTACTTCCATGGGTATTGATAGTACGCAAGTTATTGAATTTGCGTTCGGCTGAAAGGGCTGAAGACGGGTGCAGGTGCCGTCCAGGCTGGCGTCGATTTCAGGAACCTTTCAGGTTGCAGGAATAGGCTTAGAGCGCAGTCCTTATGTGACTGAGCTATTCGGTCACCCAAAACATCGCGCAAGAAAATGAGAGCTGAAAGGAGCAGTCTATGACCAGGGCAAATGTCTTTCTGCTTGCGGTCGTGCTCGTGTGTCTCGCAGGTCTTCTAGCCTGTAACGATAGCGACGAGCAGCAAACCAGATCCTGGGATATATAAAGGATTTGGAAAACCGCCTGGAATGGTGAACCTGCCCATCTACGATCAAGAATCCCACGCCGTTCGGCAGGTGAGAAAGGTGAAATTCTCGCCCCTTTGTGGTAAGTCGGCTGTCCTTGATATCAACCATTAACCCACTGATTATGCTTTGGTTATGGTTTTTCCGACGAGGTTTTTGCGGAGGACAGGTGTCGTCCCTTTCGGGACTGCGGGTTTGCAGCCGGAACCTTGTAACTTATAGTTAAAAGATATGGCGGGAACGACGAGACTCGTGAACGTGTTGTGCACCTGGAATATAGGACCAACTCTGGTTGCGGAAAGCAAAACGGCTGCAAATTGCAGCCGTTTGCTTTTGAAAATGAGAGCAACTAAAAGGTAATCTTGCCTCCGAACTGGATCACCCGGTTTGATTCGCCCGTGGCAATCACTGTTGAGGCGCTCTTCAACGATGCCGCCGTACAGCAGGTCTCGCCGAACACACTACTGGTGAGAGTGGGTGAGCCCACACTCGCGTTCCGTGGATTCTCGAAGTTTGGATGGTTCAAGAGATTGAAAAACTCCGCTCGGAACTGGAATTTCACCCGTTCCGTGAGGTCGAAGTTCTTGCCGACGCCCATATCGAGGTTCCAGACACCCGGGCCGCGGAAGAAATTCCGAGGCGTGCCATACTGTCCGGGCGCCGGGATGCAGAATGAACTCTGGCTGCCCACAAGTTGCTTGCAGTTGTTAGCATCCAAGTTGGCGCTGGCGTTGAATACCACCGGACCTTCAACGCTGGGCACGAATTGCAGAGTGGTCGAAGGCTTGGGCCCAAGCAAAGCAGCACGCGCTTGCTTAAAGCCGTTTGCCGTGCGCACACCGCTGTTCACCGTAAACGGTTCGCCGGACTCGAAGTCATAGATGTTGGTCAGAGACCAGCCACCGATAACCTGGTTCAGCCATCCGGGCGCGCCAGCGCCAAAGCGGCGGCCTTTGCCGAAAGGAAGTTCGTAGACCAGATGAGCAACCACGACTTGGTCGTTGTCGAAGTCCGATACGGCGCGATCAAGGCGGAAGTTGCGGACGTCAGTTGGCGTACGCGAATTCGTCGAGGTGAGGCCTCCGCCGGTCGATGCCCCAACCGGGTCAAAAGACATGTCGTCAAGCGATTTGCTCCAGGTATAGGCAAGGCCGAACTCCAGCCCCTGCTGGTAGCGGCGGCGGAGCTGAGCGATGAAGCCGTGGTAAGTCGAGGTACCTCGGGCATCCTGGAAGAAGATTTGACTGAATTGTGGATTGGGACGGAAATAGCTGGCGGGGAAGCCCGCTGCGATGTACTTGAAGTTGGTGTCAACTCGTCGCGCCACCTCGCCAAGACCGTTCTGCTGGAAGTTCTGTCCAATGGTAGAACCGTTCAGGAAGCTGCACGTTAGGCCTGCCGTGCAGCCGGAGAGCTGCTCCAATAGGACTGGAGGCACACCGGTCACGCCAGCGGGACAGCCAGTTCCATCGGCTTTACAACCAAGCTTCAGGTTGTTCTGGGCGATCAAGAATGACTGCAGGAAGCCAGGCTGATCGGCCCTGATTTGGTTGAGGTCGTATCCACGGAAGAGATGGGTGCCGTGTTTGCCCACATAACCTACCTGCACAACAAATTCGGCTGGAAGTTCACGCTGAATGGTAAGCGACCATTCGTGGACCGTGGGCAACTTCAGATTGGGATCGAATGCGCCGGTGTCAGGCGCTGTACCAAACGCCGCGATCGGAGGGCTGAACTGCGAACTCGGCTTCACAGTTGGAGTGCCGGCAAGTGTACTCAAATTGCTGACTACACTGCCCAGCCGTCCGCTAACGATAGGACGCAACTGCAGAACAGCACCAGGAACCTTCCCACCCTCCGCAGTGACCATGAATGTATTTACCGTGTCGAAAGCAATACCATAACCTGCCCGTACTACTGTCTTGTCGTTCCCAAACGGCGACCAGGCAACACCGACGCGCGGAGCGAAAGCGTTCCGGTTTGAACGCTTCCACCAGCCGTCAGTCTTGACAAACGTGATGATACCCTGTGAGCCATCGATAGGCTTATCAGATACGAAGGTTCCGCCTTGAGCGTCAAAGGCGGGCGGATTATATTCCCAGCGCAGACCGTAGGTCATAGTCAGCCTCGTACGGATTTTCCACTCGTCCTGTCCATAAAAGTCAAACTGGTGGACCCGGGTATGGAGACGCTGCAGGTCGTCGCCATAGAGGTCATGCTGCACATCGGCGGGGAAATAGGTCGAGACGCGCGCTGGAATGCCGAGTAATTCCACAGCCGATTGCTGAAAGCGGGTTATGTCTGGCGAATTCGCAACCATGCCCGCCGGAGTCGCGAAGCCAGAGCTGTTGACGGTCTGGTCGAAGACGATTGTCGGCGTAATGTTGCCACCGCCAGGTGCGCCGCGCGCATCATTGTGCTGGTAGAAGCGAAAGTTGATGCCTGTCCGGTAAGTATGGGCGCCATGAACAAAGCTAAGGTTGTCAATGTACTGGTAAACAATCGAGTCGCGGTGCGTACGAGGGTTATTGCAGGCACCGGTATTGATGTTCACAAAGGTATTCGGGCCAAAGCCGCAGTCCTGTAGCCAACTCGGGAAGGTGGATCCCTTGAAGTTCTCGCCGATAGGGAAAGTAAAGTTGAAGCGTGCAATTCCACCGGTGAACTCATTCACGATGTTGGTCGTGAAGACGTGACGGTAGCTAACAGCAACATTTTGACTGGCTCGCGTAACCAGGCCCTCTGGGGGAAAGCCGGGATACACTGCGGGACGGTTGTTAAGGAAGTCGCCCTGCTTAGTATCATAGTTAGACCAATTCACGCGGCCGAAGACGTTGTCGCGGTCGCTGAACTTGTGGTCAATTCGAATCATGTAAGCCGGACCCCTGAAGCCAGAGGGTGGGTTCCATACGAAACCTGCGGTGTTGAGGCCGTCACCGACGCCAAACGAGTTCGCGGCAGGAAGACGGCCAAGAAGGCCCTGAACGGTAGGATCAAGACCGGCGCTGCCCCTGGCTACGTCCTGGGCCCCGATGTTGAATGTTTGCACACAACGTAACTGCCCGGAAGTACTGCAGACGGGCACCTGCGGCAGGAGCTGACCCGTGTTCGGATCGACGAGAGACGGTGAGTTGCCGTTGATGGTCTTGCCGCTGATGACCAGCGGATTGCTGGGATCGGGGATGAAGTAGCGGAACAATCCTGCTCGCGCCGCAGTGGTGTACACGAGGGGCGTGCCTCCATAGGCAACCGCGATGGGTTGCGTGAGGGCGATGTGGTTGCTCTGGTAGCTGAAGAACCAGAAGGTGCGATCCTTCACAATTGGCCCGCCAACATCGGTACCCCACTGGTGTAAGCGCAGAACAGGCGGATGCTGCGGCTGTCCTTTTTGAATCTGCTCGTACTTGTTGAACCATTCATTGGCGTTGAACGCATCGTTACGGTGGAAATAAAAGAGATCGCCATGAATGCTATTGGTACCGCTCTTGGTGGCGATAGCAACCTGGGCGCCGCTGTTACGGCCATATTCCGGAGTTGCATTGTGGGTGATGACGCGGTATTCCGCGACATTGTCAGGATTGAGACGATACAGGTTCGACTGCGCGTCAGGATTGGTGTTCTCGTTCGCCTCGATGCCGTCGATGGTCACATTGTTCGCGCCGTTACGGCCACCGAATGCATGGGTGCCCGAACCGGAACCGGCGCTTGAGTTCCGCTGGATCAAGCCGGGCTCAAGAGTGATGAGGTTCAGCGGGTTCCGGCCGTTGAGCGGAAGTTGCTTGACCTCTTGCAGACGGACGATGTCACTGAGCTGTGCGCTCGTGGTCTCCAGACGCTCCCCACTCGATTCCACTTCTATTACCTGATTGGTGGCGCCTACTTTCAAAGTACCATTGACGACCAGTGGGACGCCTACCTCAAGGGTGTTGTGAGTGCTAGTCAACCTATTAAATCCATCTTTACTTATGTTGACGGTGTACATCCCGGGCGGGAGCGAGCTAAGCGTGTAGTCACCCTTAGATGTAGTTGCAGTTTCATACTTGACGCCGGTCTGCTCGTTGCTGGCGACGACCTTGGCATTGATGACAACGGCGCCAGATGTGTCCTGCACAGAACCGGTGATGTTTGAGGTGCTCACTTGCGGTCGCCCCAATGAGCTAATCAATAGAACTAGAAATAAGAAGCAGAGAAATTTTCTTGCTATCGTGAAGGTCATGTTGCCCTCCTATGGAGCTTTTGTCTTCATTAATCCTTCTAACCCCTCCTATTCAGGTCTCATCAGGCGTGTATATACCCAAAGTGCTGCGCTTTTCAATAGGAATTTGGCCGGAATCCGGATGCGTGATCGGCCTGATTTACAAGTGATTATAGGGAACAACTCGGTGAACTTTGACCATACCTAACGAACGTCAAAGTTCGGCACCAGGGGGCAGAGGTTCAAATCCTCTCTCCCCGCCCCGTATCTGCTTTCAAGAAAAAACGGTGGCTGGGTATTTGCCTGCGCCGCTTTTGGAGGGGCAGTCTTGCCGTGGGCGACTGGAAAGATCTCAACGACGTACTCCACGCTTCATTTAGGCCTGATGGTTCCGCTTGCAGCGCTATTTTCGCTCTTGATGCTTAGCTTTTGGTTACCCCATTTCACCGGAAGAAAGCCGGCGGTCGCTGCGGCAATGCGACAACACTCCGATGAGCTAATCTAACGCCCTGTAACCCAAAAATGCTTTGCAATCTAAAACGTTTTGCGATGATAAATGCCCTGTACTCTATCCATGAAACTCTTCTTCAGCATCGAAGATTTCTGGCGCTCCTGCAAGGACTGGTTCTCCTCCGTGTTCCTCCGTACTACAAGGTGCTTCAAAATCGTGCTTTTTCTCGCAAATTTTTCTTCGAATTCAAATTCTTCTCCGTGTTTTCTCCGTGGCTCCGTGCCTCCGTGGTGGGTTTTGGTCTTTCGTTGTGGCTCTGCTACGCTGTGGTTAGCTTTGGTTATTGGCTCTCCGGCTTTGGACCTGTAGATTCGCGGACAATCAGCTCGGGCTCGACCAGAATTTCCTTGGGAACGTCACGGCCGTTCAGCCGGTCCAACAGGGTCTGGGCGGCAATTTCTCCCATTTTCTGCAATGGCTGGCGAATGGTTGTCAGGCTTGGGTTTTGAAATGCGGCGCTATTGACATCGTCAAACCCAATTACGGAGACGTCTTCCGGAATTCTGAATCCTGCTTCCCGCAGAGACCGGATGGCCCCGATCGCCGAAAAATCGGTGTAGGCAAAGACCGCAGTGAACTCCTTTTTCTTTTTGAGGAATTCTTGCATGACCGGATAGGCGACTATAGGTGAAAACGTGTCCATGGTCAGTTGGAGAGTCAATTCCGGCAAAATACCGATGCCCAGCCGGGCAGCGGCTTGCTGGATCGCTCTCCAACGATCTTCAGAATCTGCGCTGAATGGCTGGCCCTTCATAAATACAACGCGCTTGTGGCCAAGCTGAGCAAGATGCTGCAAGGCCAGGGCCGCGGCGCGGTCATGGTCCAAGACAACGTTGGTGAGGTCGGGTAGCCTCGTATGGCCAGAAATTGCAACCCCCGGCAGGGGCAACGGCTTCTCCAGGGCGGTATCAATAATGATGAAGCCCTCAACCGATCTTTCCATCAGGATTTTTGGATACTCTTCCAACAAGTCTGGCCGGCGGCGGTGGGTCGCTACAAAATAAAAATATTTTTGCTGGATAAGATATTCGCCAATCGCATTGAGCAGGAGCGCGCCGTATCCCTCGCTTACTTCCGGCGCAAGGATTCCCACGGTAAAGCTGCGCTTGTTCTTAAGCGACCGCGCTATGTGGTTGGGACGATAATTCAGTTTTCGCGCCGCCTCGAAGATGCGGTCCTGGGTTTCCTGGGGGATCTCTTTGGCCCTGGGTACGCCATTGAGGACTACTGAAATGGTCCCAGGAGTCAAATTCAGGTAATCAGCCAGGACCTTCAAATTGACGACTGCAGACGATTTGGCCTTACCCACCCTCCGTCCGGGCATTCTCGATATCTCCTTTGTTTTTTGGTTCTGAAGGGGGGATTTTTTCGATCTCTACGAAATCTGGTTGTTGTCAGCTTAGTTCATTTTAATCCAGGTTTCGCGTGTAAAGCCATGTCCAATTTTCACAGCAAGCGCTCCTTGACATTTCCTGCCCAAAGAGAGAACATCTCAATCTCATTTACCAAATCGTTTTGGTAAAGATTGGAGAATGCTATGCAAATTCGTTGGTTGCCCAAATCGTTGCTTGCAGCCATGCTCCTGCTTCTCGCAGCAGGCAGCGCGCTGAAGGCCTTTGCCCAACAACACGTCAGCAATCCGTTCGTCGGCGCGACGCAATACACCAACCCCGATTACACCAAAGAAGTTCAAGCGGTGGCCGCGACCGTGTCCGACCCGGTGCTCAAGGCTCAGATGAATACCGTCACCACCTACTCGATGGGCATCTGGATGGACCGTATTGCCGCGATCGCTGGAAACTCCGCCGGTGGAGGCCGCCTGGGTCTGCAGGAACAACTCGACAACGCTGTGGCGCTGCAGCAGAGCGCCGCCAACGGCGGCAAGCCCGTGGTGATCCCCCTGGTCATTTATGACCTGCCCGACCGCGATTGCGCCGCCCGCGCCTCCAATGGCGAGTTGAGCATCGCCGCCAATCCGCCCGCCCAACCCTTGGACGGTCTTACAACTTACGAAACGAAATACATCGATGTAATCGCCGCCATATTGCAGAATTCCAAGTACGTCAATCTCCGTTTCGCGCTGGTGATCGAGCCGGATTCGCTTCCCAATCTGGTCACCAACCTGAACCTCGCGCCCTGCGCTGCCGCGAATTCAAGTGGCGTTTATGTCAAGGGTGTCCAGCACGCGATCAACACATTCCACGCCATTCCCAATGCATATCTCTATCTTGATATCGGGCACTCGGCCTGGCTGGGCTGGCCGAACAACGCCAACGCGGCTGTGACTTTATTCACGAGCGTGGTTAGTGGCGCCACCGCGGGCCTGAGTTCGATCGATGGCTTCATCGACGACACCGCGAACTACACTCCGTTGAAAGAACCGTTCATCAACGCCAGCCAGAGTTTGAATGGAACCCAGGTCATCTCGGCCAACTTCTACTCATTTAACCCCACGGTCGATGAGGCCGGCTACGCAACCGAACTTCAGAATCTCTTCCGCGCCAACGGATGGCCGGTGACCAGCACCAACTTCATCACCGACACCTCGCGCAACGGCTGGGGCGGCACGAATCGGCCAACCGCGGCCAGCACCAGCACCGACGTAAATACTTTTGTAGACGCCAGCAGAATCGACCGCCGCAATCATCGTGGTCAATGGTGCAACCAGAGCGGCGCAGGAATGGGAATTCCGCCACTGGCCGCTCCTCCCGATTTTCCCCGGTTCCAGGCCTACGTCTGGATAAAACCGCCGGGAGAATCCGACGGCACCTACCCCGGCAGCGCCAATCAAATGGGGGCGGTTCATGCCGACCCAAACTGCGATCCTGCGCAGACCAATCCGCTGGCTGGAAATACCCTGACCGGCTCCATACCAAACTCGCCGCCCGCAGGCCAATTCTTCACGGCAGAGTTCATTCAGAACATCCAGAACTCCTTTCCACAAGTCCCCTCCGATACCACTCCGAGCTTTACTGTTTTCGGGAACGGGACAAGTGTTGTGCAGGGGGCGACAGCCACCACGTCCATCACAGTTCTGCCGGTGAATAACTTTAGCGGCGCCGTGGCCCTCAGCATCAGTGGTTTGCCGGCCGGCGTGACTGCGGCCTTTAGCCCCGCCTCCATCGCTAACGGTTCGGGTACCAGCACGCTTACATTCACCGCTGCGACCAATGCTACGGTCCCCGCCACGCCCGCGATGATCACGGTAACCGGAACCAGCGGTACGATTACCAAAACGACAACATTCAGCCTCACCGTGGTTGGGAGACCCGATTTCTCCGTGTCAGCCTCCCCGGCCAGCATCAGCATCGCCGCAGGCATGAACCCCACCAGCAACATTACAGTGGCTTCACTCTTCGGCTTCAACGGCAACGTATCCCTTTCGGCAAGCGGCCTGCCAACTGGCGTGAGCGCCAACTTCAGCCCGTTGTCGGTTAACGCCAGCGGCACCATCGTCGTGAATTTCACCGCCCAGGCGAGTACGCCCACGGGCACCACCAACATCTCCATTGTCGGGACGAGCGGCACCCTTGTACATGCCGCTACCATTGCGTTTACCGTTACCGGTCCCGATTTCACACTCTCGGCGAATCCTGCAATCGTCGCGGTCATGCAAGGAAAGTCCGCGAGCAGCACGATTACCGTTACTCCGGGCGGCGGCTTTAATGGCAGCGTGGCCTTGAGCGCCAGCGGCATGCTGGCGGGTGTCACCGCAAGCTTTGCGGGCAACGTTGTTACCTTTACCGCTTCGGCTACCGCCACCACCGGAATCTCGACCGTAACCATCACCGGCGCCAGCGGCGCTCTTACCCGCACCACGACCATCTCTCTTGGAGTTACCAGCGGTCAGCCCGATTTCTCGCTATCGGCAAGTCCTGCAAGCGTCTTAGTAAACCAGGGTTCGACGGTCACCAGCGTCATCACTGTAACTCCGTCAGGGGGCTTCAGCGGGAGCGTGGCCCTGAGCGCCAGCGGATTGCCCACAGGCGTGACCGCTGTCTTTAGTCCGGCCTCAACCACTGGCTCAAGCACTCTGACACTCTCAGCGTCGAGCACCGCAACTCTGGGTGCTGCAACGGTGACTATCACCGGGACAGGTGGCACTCACACGCACACCGCAACCATTGCGCTTACCGTCAATCCACCCCAGGTGGGCAACGGCGGTGCAGGCTACTGGCATACCAGCGGCAACCAGATCCTTGATTCCAACAATCAGCCCATCCGTTTGGCCGGTGTCAACTGGTATGGCTTTGAGACACCCGACCATCTTATTCATGGCCTGTGGGCCCAGGACTACAAGACCATCCTGAACACCATCAAGAACAACGGTTACAACGTAATCAGAATTCCATTTTCGAGCGAGATGGTGGAATCCAATCCCGTGCCCACAAATTTCACCCTCTCCGCTGGCGGTGTTCCGGCCAATACCGACCTCAAAGGGCTTACCTCCTTGCAGATCCTCGACAAGATCATCGGCGTTGCGGGAACAGTCGGGCTGCGGGTCATCCTCGACCATCACCGCTCGGAAGCCGGGGCCTCGGCGGAGGCCAATGGACTCTGGTACACCAGCGCATTTTCCGACACTGCCTGGATCAACGATTGGGTCGCCCTGACCAATCGCTATCTGAACAACACCACGGTAATTGGCATGGACCTGCACAATGAACCGCACAATGCCACCAATGGCGGCGCATGTTGGGGATGCGGCACCCCTGCCAACGATTGGCGCCTGGCGGCACAAAGGGCAGGCAATGCCATTCTGGGAATTAATCCGAAACTGTTGATCTTCGTTGAAGGCACCGACTGCTTCAACGGCGACTGCGACTGGTGGGGAGGCAATCTGCAAGGCGTCTCCCAGTTTCCGGTTGTCCTGAATGTTCCCAACCAACTGGTCTATTCAGCGCACGACTACGGTCCGTCGCTTTTCCAGCAACCCTGGTTCAATAGCTCCACCACCACCGCAACTTTGAATGCACACTTTGCGAAAAATTGGGGCTTCATCTACACCGGCAAAACCGCCCCAATATGGGTCGGTGAGTTCGGCGCCGGCAATGCAGCCACGGACACCCAGAACACAGCCGCGGGATCAGAAGGCCAATGGTTCAGCAGCCTGGTCCAATACATTGCAGCCAGTCCGGGAATGGGCTGGACCTATTGGGCTTTGAACGGAGAAGACTCGTTCTCCCTGCTCGACAGCAACTACAACGCGACGCCCGTCAGCCCCACCAAACAGCAGTTGCTTGCCAGCATCCAATTCCCGCTCAGCGGTGGCTCGGGCGGTGGCGGAGGTGGAGGCTCAACCACGCCCACCATCAGCTCGATCAATCCAACCTCAGCGCTGCCCGGAGCCTCGATCACCATCACCGGCACGAACTTTAGCGCCACTGCAAATGCCAATACCGTAACCTTCGGCTCGGCCACGGCCATCGTCACCGCAGCCACCACAACCTCGCTGACGGTTACAGTGCCGAACATAGCCGCCGGGGCAGTGAATGTAACTGTCTCAGTTGCCGGCAAGAGCAGCAACGCGGTTGCCTTCACCGTGAACGCCAGCAACGGTGGTGGAGGCGGTTCCGCCTGTCATACCACCTACGCGATCACCAACCAATGGAGCACCGGATTCCAGGTTGCGATCACCATAAACAATACCGGAACCACAGCTCTCAACAACTGGACCTTGGCATGGACCTTCCCCGGCAACCAGCAGATTGCAAACCTCTGGAATGGCGGGCTGACCCAAACTGGAGCTTCAGTCACAGTGACAAACCTGAGCTACAACGGCAATATCCCCGCCGGCGGCAGCTACAACGCGATGGGCTTCACAGCTAATGGCGCAGCCGCGACCCCGGCTTCGTTCTCACTTAACGGAGTGCATTGTCAATAATTGGTTTTTTCCATGCTTGCAGCGGGCTTTCAGGTCGAACTGATTGTCCCGCTGCAAGTGCACCGTTTGGCAGGCTCATCCAAAAAACCGAACCCTGGACGTCGCATGGTCGACCCAGGTGGTCTCTCATCTCCTGGGCGAAGATTCAAAGAACTTGAAGATGCGCCGGTTCCCGCCTACCCTGTCGCCTCAAACTGCCCATTTATTCGCAATCGCGGTAGTCGGCAGAATTTCAGGCGAGAATTTAGAAACTATTCATCGCGATCAACGTTGCCCGATCTGAATCTTTCACCAATTCCGGCAACGAAGAATTCTACTCGCCCGCAACGAGAACAAGCATACATGTCGAGGTCCTCGTAATCTTCTAACAATTGACTTAGCGCACCAGCAGAAAAACGCTTTGTGCCTGCATACTGCAAGCTGTTGGGGCAGCAAGGACACTGCATTGAAATGGGTTCGCTGTCCGTCTCCTCGGGATCACTGAGCGGTGGGTTTTCCTGCTCAGTGTTTTGTCCCGCGCACTTCCAACAGGAGTCAAATTGATTTTCAATTAGTTCACCGCACTGTTTACACGTCCACGAGGGTGTTTTTTTGCATGTTCGCCGTCAAACTCCTGGCGTTTGTTGCCCCTTTTGTTCGCTTCGCCCTGATCAAGACGATCCAACCGTTCCGTCACTTCCCGCCCTCGATCAACTTCACCCGTTGCACCAAATTTCTCAGGTATGCTCTCGTTGATCTTTTGAGAGTCGTTTGCAGATTGCTCTGTTTTGTCGGTACCACAAAGGGCGGCAGAGGGTTCAGCTAAAGAGCCAGGAGCATTAGTAGCAGTACCATCAGGTACTAACATGAGTATTGCTGCAACGCTTACCGTTGCTGTTGGCCGCTCGCGAGAAGACCTGTCCTAGAAACTTTCCGATCTTGTAGGAAATCCAAGTGCCTAGACTATATGGCCGGAATCCCATGGCTTTCTGTTCCTCTTACTCCCACGCAGGCAATTTCAGCATTTTACGCGTATATGAGTCGGAATGTATGGCAAAAGCAGCGGCTGGGATTCCTTTGAGTGTACGTATGGGCCATTGGTCTCTAGTGCCCGGATTAGAAACAAAAACCATGCCTTCTTCTTCGTCTGCGCCCTCGACACTCGATAACTCTTGTGGATAGCGTAGTTTGAAGAAGAACGGATCCAAATAATTTCAGTCGGTTCAAATCCTCTCTCCCCCGCAAACTACCGATGTACCGGTTGTTCCGGGACTAACTATCATGTATTCAGAGAGTTCCAGGTTTGTTGTTTCGGGACAGAAAACGAAAGTTCTCAAATCGTCGCCTAGCCCCGACCAAGTACCTTTTGATTCTTTAAAGTATTCTGAGCAATAGCCGTGAGGTCCTTCGCTTCGCTCAGGATTTCGGCAGCGGGCTGGTTTGGAAAACTCCCCAAGGAGCAGCGAACTCCTCCGGAGCCCGATGCGCAAGAGTTACCGTCCCCCTCGTGCGGCCCTTGGCGACCATCCGAATCCTGGCCAAGGGCCTTTTCCGTCAATTGTGTGAAGCCGGCTCCGAATCTTCTGTCGAACTCTCCACTTCTGCCGCGGCNNNNCTCTCCTCGGGCAGAATCTTCACTGTCCTCAGAATTCCATCCAGGCGCCGCAGCACCTTGTCAGGATCGACTTCTCTTGCCAGGCCATCTCCATTGCGGGTCTTCACTCCCATCTCGAACTCATAGCACGTGCTGTTGCTGAAGGTCACATACTGGCGCAGCTTGGCTGCATGACCGCCGCCGCCGCTATCGGTCTCAATCCAGTGGAACTCGGCTCCGTTGATGGTGTCTGTCCCCAGCTTGCCATCCTTAGGCACAACGAGTGATGCTTCGCATTCCTGCTGACCCAGGTCTTGGTTGAGACTCAGCACGAAATATCCGCTTTCGTAATCGGTATCGGCATAGAAACCCTTGGGAATGTCGATCCTGGCCAACGTGATCTGCCCGTCGTTACCGTCGGATTTCGGCCGCAGCGAGGCGTCACCCTGGGCAACAGCTCTTGCATTCAGGACAAATGAAACTCCGTAATCCCGGCTTTTGTAGGTGATCAACTTCGGGATAGGCGGCTTCTCCGCTGAAGATGTCTTGGCGTTGGTGGTGGCGACGGTGGCTGTGCCGGTTTGAGACGCATCTGCGCGCAAATTTTCGCCCGCCGGCACGGACGAACTTACCGCGCTGGAGTTCTTGGAGCAGCCGACGGTTGTCGCCACAATAGCAAGCGCGGCGAGCAGAATGACAAGGTGAAGCTTGCGGGTTGATGGTGCGATGGGCGCATTGGATAGTTTCATAACGGGCCTCCTTGGACCACTGTTGTCAGTGCAAAGCACAGACCAGTGCAGGCCGCGTTGATTCTTCGAGACTTACAGTCTTCCGCAGTCAGGGACGAGCGTGGCCGCGCTGACACAGTGTGGGGTTACCTGGCACTTTGGCGATTGTGCCCGGATGACGGCCAACCGGAAACCATTCCCGGCCAGAGGTCGGCTTCGAGGAAGTTTGCACGTGCACTTCCCAA
>WNFJ01187430.1_pt2 | contig 29056 bp, 11 predicted proteins | sample 5400461 | NCBI WGS metagenome assembly WNFJ01 (sample SAMN13153349, study PRJNA577476) | soil metagenome | isolation source: 115 cm saprolite on Douglas fir-dominated hillslope | place: USA:California | collected 2013-09-17
GAAAGGTCCCGCTGCGCAGTCATGGTCTGGTAATTCGATCCGGCCCCGAGGGTCTGCTCTTTCTGCGTGATCTCAAAGGTGCGCTGGGCCAAGTCTCGTGCCTTTCGGGCCGCATCCACTCGAGCCCCGGTCTGCTGAAGAGCGTACTGGGCATTCCGGACTTCGATCCTGATCTGTTTTTTCAACTGCTCACGGCGCAGCTCAGCCTGACGGTATTCGAGCTCAGATCGGTACTGGTCAGCCTTGGCAACGCGGTTTCGAATTGGGATGTTCAAGTTGAATCCGATGTAGTAGTCAGGAGCGGTGTTGTTGAACGCATTCTGAAGGGCGCCCGAATAGTCGGTGGGCACAGTGGACGTGTTCGGAACCCCAGGGATGTTGTAAATGGGACTTAGCGGGCCGGCCAGACCCGATCCTCCATAGAATGCGACCAGCGATAGTGATGGCAGTAGCGCATTTTCTGCTGCCTTGCGGCTGATTTTCCGGTTTGCCAGATCGACATCCGTCTCTGTAAGTTCAGGACGGTCGCGGAGAGCTTGGACAATCAAGTCTTGCACCGCCTGAACGGCCTGACCAGCGGGGGCTGCGGTTGATTGCAGACGGTCGGTGGGAACAACCGGTACCGCCTCCAGAACTGGATCATCCAGGCTCCTGGTCAATGCGTTCTTCATGAGCAGCTCTTGTAACTGCAGCGAAGTGCGCGCAACAGTCAAATCCTGATCGCGCTTTGAAACTTCGGCTTCGGCGCGCATCACATCCATTGCCGGAATGCTCTGCAGTTGGAGTTGCTTGTTCGCATTGTCCAAAGATTGTTGTGCGAACGCCAGCGACTTCTCATTCACTTGCGCCTGTTCATAAGCGTTCACCAAGTCCCAATAGATGTTCTCGATCTGCGTGACGGTGGCGATGACCTGGTCTTTAAACGCTATGTCAGAAATCTTCTTATCGTTCTTTGCGATTCGCAGATAACGCAGATTTGGGCCGAAGCCAAAACCCGCGAGCAATTGCTGCTGAAATGAAAACCGGTACGTCGAACTCAGGACGGGAGACAAATTGAAGAATGGACTATTGGTGGTCTGACGGCTGTTGCTGAATTCAAAGGAAACGCTGGTGCCCGTGGAAAATGCCTGGGCGACGCCGAAGTTGGCCTGTCCGGAGTTGAGCTGCAGCAAAGGCACGCCATAATTGCGCTGGTTGGCAAGAGGCGTGGTTTGGTGCTCGGCGCCAATTGTGCCGATGATCGCCGGATCATACGACGCGATCGGAGTGCCCGCGCCCAGAGTGGATTGTACCAGTCCTGATGCGCCTGCGCCTGCTCCGCCTGCGCCTCCAGTGGTACCACCCGCCCCAGCTCCGGGAGCCCCTGCGCCAAATCCGCCAACCCCGCCCCCTGGAGTCCCTTGCACTACACCGGCATTCACTCCGCGAAAACTTCCGCCAGCTTTAGTGCGTAAGATATCGGTGTTGGCAATGGGCAGATTGTAGCGGGCGATCGCCAAGTCGAGATTGTTCTCCAACGCCAATCGAATGGCGTCGTTGAGTGACAAATACAGCTTGCCATCGCGAATAAGTTGAGTGAGCAACGGAGAATTCGTGAGATCCGGCTGAGGAACGTGGTCGGCTGAATACGCGCTCAGAGGGCTGTGCGACTTCGGCATGTCAAACTGCACAGACGCGTTTGTCTGTCCGGAAGCGGTCGCGGTCACCGCTACGAGGAACCATGACACAAAACGCGCCAGAAAATTGGACCTGCGGGCAATCCCCATCATTGCTTCACCGCCTCATAGGGCTGCAAATCAGGATTGGCGGTGTCGCCAACCATCCAACCATCACGCAGCTGAATGGTGCGAGAACCATAGGCGGCATTGGCCTCCGAGTGCGTCACTTGCACAATTGTCGTTCCCTGCTGGTTCAGCTCGCGGAAGAGTTCCATGATTTCCTTGGCTTGCGAGGAGTGCAGGTTTCCGGTGGGTTCATCAGCCAGCAATAGCACGGGTTTGTGGATCACGGCACGGGCAACTCCCACGAGCTGTTGCTGACCGCCCGAAAGCTGGCTGGGAAATAAATCTTTTTTGGCGACGATCTGAAAGCGATCCAGGGTGTCGGCCACCATGCCCTGCCGCTGTTTGTGGGGAACATCTTTATAGGAGAGCGGAAGGTCGATGTTCTCCCGCACGGTCAGATCATCGAGCAGGTGATAACTCTGAAACACCATGCCAACATTGCGCTTGGCCAAGTCGGCGCGCTGCTTGCGCTTCATTTCATGGACAGCCTGCTCGCGAAACCAATATTCCCCTTGCCAAGCGTCGTCGAGCAGGGCAAGCACATTTAGTAAGGAGGACTTTCCCGCCCCCGACGGTCCCATGATGGTGATGAACTCGCCTTCGCGGATTTCCAGATTGATACGCCGAAGCACCCACATTTGTCCAGCGGGAGTCTTGTAACTGCGTTCCAGATTTTTGAGTTGGATCATATTTCTCCTGAACGGATTCCCTTCAGCAACGAACTTACTCATACCGCAGTGCCACCATGGGATCGACTTTGGCCGCGCGACGCGCTGGAATATATGCGGCTATGATTCCTAGCGCGATCAGTGCCAGCGCAGCTTCGGCCAGCGTAGCCGGATCGGTGGGCTTTATGCCGAACAGGAGCGCACTCACCCAGCGAGCAATCGCCAGCGCGCAGACAATTCCGGCGGCGGCGCCGAGCGCGATCCATCTACAAGCCTGCAAGACCATCTTTCTAGCCACAGTCGCCGGATTGGCGCCTAGCGCTATGTAAATGGCAATCTCCTGAGTACGCTGACTTACCAGAAGCGAAACCAGTCCGTAAATTCCGGCTGCTGCCAAAAGAACAGCAATCGCTGCAAACAGCAAAAGAAGAGAGGCATTGAAGCGAGGCCGCTCTGCAAGCCGATACACGGTGCGGCTGAGGGTTGTAGTCTGTACCGGAATTGTTGAATCAAGCGACGCGACTGAATCGCTCAGTTCCATCGCAACCGAGCGTGGGTCGAGCGCGCTTCGCACAACCAGGCTGATTCGCTGCGAATCTGGGTAGCGAAAGATCACGTCATCCGCGGTGTGCTGCCGGACCATGTAGTACTCGGGACCAGGCTGGCCGCCAATGCCCTGGTTTTGGGCATTGCGTGTCACGCCGACTACGGTAAACGCCGCCGTGAAATGCTGATCCTCCAGACGGAAACGGATGATTTTTCCGAGCGATTCTTCGCCAGGAAATAACTTCTGCGCCAGCACCTCGTTAAGAATGATGGCGCCGTTCCGGGGCCGACGGTCCTGCTCCTGAAACGCTCTTCCTCTAAGCAGCGGAATCCCTAGCGCCGAAAAATACGCCGGCGTGACTGATCTCCACCCGACGATGCCGCCGATACCTTCTTCCGGACTAAGCTCGGGTCGCCCTTCAGCATGCAAGGCTATAAATGGCATAGTGCGCGCGGGCTCAGTTGGAGGGAGCGAGTCGCTCAGCGCAGCCGCGGTGATGCCCGGTAATTCCTTCAACTTCTTTTCTAATTGTTCAGAAAATGCGAGCCGCGACACTGCACTGGAATATCTCTGTTGCCCCATGGTGATTTGAGCAGTCACAACGTTTTGGGCATTAATTCCCAGCGGTTGCGACTGCAGATTGCGAAGGCTACGTAGAAACAGCAGAGCACCTGTTAGTAGGACGACAGTCATCGCAACTTGACCTATAAGCAAAGCCTGACGGAGGCGCGCCCGGCGCCTGCCCACTGACGTGGTCGTGACCAGCGTCTGGATGACTGGTCTCTCCAGAGCTGGCATCGTTCCAAAGATGATGCCCGAGCCGATGGATAGCAGAAGCGTGAACAGCAATACCCGGTTATCAATGCTGGCGTCGGCCAAACGAGGGATCCCTGCCGGGGCCAGCGCAACCAAAGCGTGAACGATGCCCCAAGCGAGCCCGCAGCCCGCAAAGCCCCCGACCAGACCGAGCAGTATGCTTTCTGTGAGCCTCTGCTGAAACAGGCGTGCACGGGATGCGCCAAGCGCAACCTGGACCGCAAGTTCGTGGCGTCGTGCTATGCTGCGGGCAAGCATGAGGCCGGCGGCATTAGCACAGCTAATCAATAGCACAGCGACGGCTGCTACGAGTAGGAACCACGCGCCCCGGCGTGAATCGTGGATTTGCAAATCGCGCAGAGAACGCACTTGCAGCCGCAGAACCTTCCGAAATGGTGGTGGCGCCGAATCTACGAATTTCCGAAACAGCGGTTGTAACTGTGCCGCTGCCGATTCGATGCTCGTCCGTGCCTTGATCCGCCCGTACACTCGCACGACTGGTCCCAGTTCGTTTCGCTGCACCATCGACTCATCCAGCGCCTGCGGCACCAGCACGCTCGTGTGAACCAGTGTCGGGAATTCAAAATCACGGGGCAGGACACCAACAATGCGGGTTGGTTTCCCGTCGAGCGAGAGCGTCCGATCAATAACGCCGCGGTCGCCAGCGAATCGGCTTTGCCACAGACCGTATGACAGCAGCGCTACTTTGGGTGCGTTCGGGCGATCTTCATCGGGCGTGAAATTCCGCCCGAGGATAGGCCAGGCACCTAGTGTGGGCAGAAATGTCGCCTCCACTGCAGCGCAGGTCAGGCGCGCCGGATGTTCATCGGTGAGATCGCAATTGTTGACCCCCGTAGAGGAAGTAAAACCGGAGAAGGAAGTCTGCTCTCGTCTCCACGCAAGATAGTTTCCGGCAAAAAGAAATTCGCCATCAATAATGGGAGCAATGATTCCAACAGAGACCAGTTCATCGGCATGGGGATAGGGCAGGCTGCGGAACAGCGCACCATCTACCAGGCTGAACATCGCAGTCGTCGCGCCGATCCCGAGAGCTACCGTGAGCCCGACAACTGCTGCGAACCCTGGGCTTTTGCGCAATTGTCGCAGCGCGTGACGAAGGTCTTGTAGTAGTCTGTTCATTGTATTTCCTTACTCGTACCGTAGCGCCACCATGGGATCCACGTGGGCCGCGCGCCAGGCCGGTTTCAGCCCAGCCGCAACCGAGACAATCGTCAGCACGGCCGCGGCGCCCAACAAAGTTGCGGGATCATATGGACTGAGGCCGAACAACAGGCTGCTCACAACATGAACACTCAAGATTGAGAGCAGCAGCCCGGCAAGCAATCCTGTGCCAATCAAAAGCAGCGTCTGATACAACACGAGCCAAAGGACGGCCCCACGTGATGCACCGATGGCCAACCGGATGCCGAGCTCTGCCGTCCGGCGCGCGACTGTATAGGACATCACACCGTAAAGTCCCAGGCAGGCAAGACTGAGCGCCAGAGCGCCGAAGATTGAAGTCAGGCGGGCAATCAGGCGGTGCGCCCACAAGCTGTCGCTCACAACTTCAGCCAGCGTGCTCGACGTGCCGATCGGCAACTTTGGATCAATACTTCGCAGCGCGTCACGGAGTTGCTGTACCAGCTGTGCAGGGTCGCCGAAGGTGCGCACGTTCACGCTTTCCACATCCATCACGTCTTGCGAGAGGGAGTGATAAACCGTGGGCGGCACGTCTTCGCGGACGTCATTTACCCGCGAATCCTTGACCACGCCCACAATCTGAAACAGCTGCGGATTGGCAGCGTCATAACCGTAATATTGCCCGATAGGATCTTTCCCAGGCAGAAATTGACGAATGAAAGCCTGGTTGACGACGACAACTTTGGGACTCTTCTCCGTGTCGGAATCGGCAAATGTCCTTCCCTGAATCAGAGGGATCGCAGTTGTAGCAAAGAACTCGTGGCTCACGCGGCGTTCTTGCGCGTCAGTTTCGCCGTCAGTGTGCGGAACGCCAGGCAGGAAGATATCGCTCGCATCGCCGCATCCGGAAGCAAGTTCGCAGCTCACCAGGGCGGCCGAGCGCACACCGGGAATCGCCTCGGCTCGTTCAATCAGTCGTCGAGAAAGAGAAGCAAGCTGTGCCGGCAAATAACCCATCAGGTGTGTGTCAATTCGCACCGTGACGAGGTGATCGCGGTCGAAGCCGGGATCCATTGTGGAATAGTTGCGCAGAGTTCGAACAAATAAGCCAGCGCCGACAAGAAGAACCAGCGAGAGTGCCACTTGCAACACGACCAGAGTCTGTTTCAAAGACCAGCGCGAACCGGCCCCTGTAGCTGCGCGGCCGCTGCTCTTCAAGGCGTGGATCGGTTCAACACGGGTGCCCTGCAGGGCCGGAGCCAGACCGAAAACGATTCCGGTGAGTACGGCAATTGCGACGCTGAAGAAGAAGACGCGCGCATCCGGAGCAAGGCGCAGCGGAATGGGTGTGCTGCCACTGGAGGCCCACTTCGGCAATATGCCGCTAAGCCAATAAGCTAATGCGCTTCCGCAAGCGGTGCCGCAAACCGACAGTAAAACGCATTCAACAAGCAATTGGCGCACCAGCCGGAACTGGCTCGCTCCAATCGAGAGCCGCACTGCAATTTCGCGCTCTCGGGCTGCGGCCCGTGCCAATAGCAAATTAGCGATGTTCGCACACGCGATCAGCAGAATAATTCCCACCATCGCCATGAGCGCCAATAGCGGCTGCGAAAAATTGTTTCGCAAATTCGGTAAGCCCCGCGCTCCCGGGACTAGATACAACTGCGCACGCAGAATCGCCTGGCGCTCTGATGGATCCTTTTCCTGCGCTGCAGCCTGCTCGAGACCGACGCGAAAGAGCTGGTTCAGCGCAGCGGAAGTTTGCGCAACCAGCTTCGGGTTGTTCACGCGGATAATGAATTGCAGCCAACGGATATCGGGCTGCAGCACCCAGGGCGCGTCGGTTTTGGCGTTGGTGTCCTGGCTGTAATGCTGCTGATAACGGACCGCTGCCTGCATCGCCGTCGGCAGCCAAAACTCCGGTGCAGCGCCAACCTGCGCGCCGAAGAAGCCTTCTGTGGAAACGCCCACAACCTCCACAGGCACTCCGCTTACGGTGAGCTTGCGGCCGATTACATTCGGATCGCGACCAAATCTTCGCTCCCAGCACCCGTAGCTGATCACGGCGACCGGACCGCCGCCGATAACGCGATCATCAGCTGCGCCTAGCAATCGTCCCGTCGCGGAATGGGTGTCGAGCGTCTTAAAATAATTTCCTGAGACCAGTTGGCCCGTTACCATCTCCGGCTCGCCGCCGCCGAACGACGCATAAAACTCTCCCGGGGCAGATGCAGCCGCGACATCAGTACCTCGTGGCATGGAAGCGCGCGCATTCTGAAACGTCGGATAAGAAAAACGCGTGTTCGCCGGCTGCCAGTCGTTTGCTGTGACTAGAAAGAGCTGCTCGGGATTCGGCACGGGCAAAGATTTCAACAGAACGGCATTGACGAGCGTGAAAATTCCCGTGTTTGCGCCAACGCCCAGCGCTAGAGTAAGGACGGAGATGGCCGTGAATCCTGGGCTCTTGCGCAACTGCCGGAGTGCGTAACGAAGATCTTGGATTAGTCCGTTCATAGTTTCCTCATTCGTAACGCAGCGCGACCATGGGATCGACTTTGGCCGCGCGCCGCGCGGGGAAATAACAAGCCGCTAGGGCGATAACCAGGACCGCAATCGGCGCGGTTGCGACTACTAACATGCTGTGGAATCCAAAACTGCCAAAGACGGAAGCCATCAGTTTTGGCAAAGCCAATGAGGCCAACACACCCAGCAAGATACCCATTCCCGACAACGCTGTGCCGCCTCGCATCACCAGTCGCTGCACTTGGCTTGCCTCTGCACCAACCGCCATCCGAATTCCCATTTCCTTGGTTCTCAGGCTGACGCTATAGGACAGAACGCCATAAATCCCAATTGCTGCCATGGTGAGTGCGATCATGGCAAACGTGCTCATCAGTCCGCTCATGAGACCGTCGCCCGAACCGGAATCAGCAATCACGCGCCGCATTGTGCGCACCTCAGTGATGGCCTGGTCGCGGTCCACAGCCCAGACGGCGCGCCGTAATGAATCGGCCACCCTTACTGCACCGCTGCGTGTCCGGACAACCAGGTTCATGGACGACGACGGATGGACCAGAAATGGCTCGTAAATATGCGGCCTGGGTCTTCCTTGGCCGAGTAACTCGTTCACATCTCCGATTACGCCAACAATCTCGCTCCATTGGCTAGTCCCATCTTTTCCACGATCGAAGCGAACGTGGCGGCCGATCGGGTCCTCACTTCCAAAGTAGCGCCGGACGAAGGCGCGGTTCACAACCACTACTGGACTTCCACTGGCGTTATCCATAGAGGAGAATTCCCGCCCTTCCGCGATGGGAATCTGCAGAGCGCTGAAGTATCCTGGGCCAACTACAAAGTGCCCGCAGCTGCCTTTTTGTTCAGATTTCCCAGTCGGGGCTTCGACGGCGAAGTCCTGTCCTGGCGGGAAGCTGTACGGAAGAGCGCTAGTCAGTGTCGCCGATTCGACTTGCGGATTGCTCCTCAGCTCATTCAGCACATTTGAGAAGAAAGTCGTTTGCCGCTGTGGTGAAGTGTTGTAGGCAGATCCGCGCAACGAGAGCGACGCAGTAAGGACTCTGTCGGTGCTGAATCCAGGCTTGGCCCGCATCTCCTCGATGAAACCTTCGACAAACAATCCAGCGCCGACTAGAAGAATCAAAGAAAGGGCAAGCTGGCCAACGACCAGGACCTTCTGCACGCGATGCTGTTTTCGGCCGCTTGTCGCCCAGCGTGAGGACTCCCTCAGTCCGCCAGCTGGATTGTGATGGGCAATCTGAAGACCAGGAACCAGGCCAAAAACGAGCGCAGCGACTGTAGCAATGATCAACGTGAATAGTAATACTCTCGGATCTATAGAAATCTCCTTTGCCATGGCCACCGCGTACGGGTTCCAGTCGAACTGACGGCGAATGATTTCGACCGCTCCGATGCCAAACAGAGCTCCCAGGCCCGCAGCGGTGAGAGATAGGCACAAACATTCAGCGAGCAACTGGCGCGCCAATCGGAGCCGGCCTGCGCCGAGCACGGTTCGCGTGACAAATTCCTGCATTCTGCTCGCACTCCGCGCAAGCAGCAGACAGGCGACGTTAGCGCACGCAATGAGCAATACGAAACCTACGGTACCCATCAAGAAAAGCAAAGCGGTTGCAGTATTTGCGTCGGCGATGCTGTAGTGCTGGAGAGACATGACGCTGGTTCCCCAGTCTTTGTTGGTGTCCGGATGGGCCGCTGCAAGCCGCCGTGCGATGGCTGACATTTGTTCAGCAGCTTGCTTTACTCTGATTTCTGGCTTGAGCCGCGCGAACACCATGAACGACCTCGAAGTCCGTGCTGCTGGGGCCAGTTCTGGGGGAGAGAATTGCAATGGCGTCCATAGATCAGATTGGAATTCCCAATTATGAAAAGTTCTTGGCATCACCCCGACGATGGAATGGGCGACGCCATCGACTTTGAGCGTGCTTCCCAGAACATTGGAAGCAGCGCCAAATCTACTCCGCCAGAGTGCGTCGGAGAGAACCACCACGGGCTGGGATTCCTCGGGCAGAATCGGCCTGCCTAGTGCAGGCGCTACTCCCATGACTCGAAAGAAATCAGCCGAAACACGGGATCCGGCAACGCGTTCCGGGCTTTGGTCATTGCTGATGGTGAAATCATCAAAGGTTGCAGCCGCCATGCCGCTGAATGAGGTTGCCTGAGAATGCCAGTCGAGGAAATCAGGTGCAGATACAGCAGAACGCTCGGTGCCCCTGTCGGCGAGATTCACGCTGCTGATCACGAGCAAGCGGTCAGGATCTGGCAGATGTGGCTTCCGCAGTAGCAGCCCGTTAACCACGCTAAAGATGGCAGTGTTTGCGCCAATTGCGATTGCCAGAGTCAGTGCCGCGATGGCAAAAAAAACCGGGTTCTTGCGCAACTGCCGCAGTCCGTAACGAAGATCTTGGATTAACCCATTCATTGTTCTTTCCTCACTCGTACCGCAGCGCCACCATGGGATTGACCTTGGTTGCCCGGCGTGCTGGGAAGTAGCCAGTGAACAGTGCTACAACGATCATCGCGAACACCGCCAAACCCATTGTCAGCGGGTCGTAAGGCTTCAGGCCGAACAAGAGACTGGCTGCCAGACGACTCATGACAGGAGCCAGTAAAGCCCCAACGCCTACCCCGATTAGAAGCAGCCAAAGTGTCTCTCGTAATACCAGCCAAAGAACGTTCTGCTGTCGGGCCCCTAGTGCCATGCGGATGCCGAACTCATTGGTGCGCCGGGACACGCCGTATGACATTAGGCCGTAAATCCCGATGCAGGCCAGAAAAGCGGCCAGCACACCGAAGAATGTGCATAACTGTGCCAGCAACCGGTGGTCCAGCACGGAGTCGTCAATTGCCTGGCCAAGTGTGTTGATGTCATCGACCGGAAGATTCGGGTCAACTTGGTTAACGGCTTTCCCGATAGCTGGGGCGATAATTTTCAAATCGCCGGCGTAACGGACTACGAAGTTGTAAAGGAAAATCCCAGAGTGCTGCGAGTGCGGGTAGAAGGCCGCTGGCATTTGTTTCTCGTCCAGATTCATATACTTTGCGTCCTTTACCACCCCCACCACCTCGACGTCCTGCCACTGGGGAGCCACTCCGGCTGCCCCAGGGCTGCCGACGACTCCGAACGTGCGCCCGATCGGCGAAGTACCGCCGAAGTACGTCCGTGCCATGGTTTGGTTGATAATGGCTACTTTGCGCGAGGTCGCTGTATCCTGCGGCCCCAGGTCGCGCCCAAGGACGATAGGCATTCCCATTACCCGGAGATATTGAGGACCGACTATGTCGTGATCAACCTCGCCGTCGTTCTCGGACCCAAGCCGGCCAGACACCGTGACTTTATCCGTCCATCCTCCTCCACTGAAGACAAAGAGGGCAAAGCTGGCGCTCTGGACGCCAGGAAGTGCACTTACCCGTTGCTCCACTTGCTCCATCACAGTTTTCAAGCCCGCGTCAGGCTGGTAACCGGCCCCGCCCGGATCGATTCCCATCACAGCCACGTTCTGTTTGTTGAAGCCGGTATCGACGTTCATCAGATTTACCAGGCTTCGCAGAAACAAGCCCGCACCCACCAGCAACACCAGTGACAGGGCTAATTGTCCGATAATCAATCCTCTCGCCAGCAGGCTGCGCGACTGGGTAGGAATGGTTCCACGGCCTTCCTTCAAAGAGGGAGCCGGATCACGCCGGGTGGCATAGAACGCTGGGGCGGTCCCGAACAGGACCACCGTCAGCATCGCAGTGATCAGAGCAAAAAAGAGAACATGTGTGTCCGGCGTTACATGGATGGGCGTGGTAGCAGATCCGGTGGACACCATCACCAGCAGTAGACTGGTCGCCCACCAGGCGAACCACACTCCCAACACCGCTCCCATCAAGGCAAGCAGTGCGCTCTCCGCAAAGAGTTGGCGGACCAAACGCACCCGGCCTGCTCCTAAGGACATACGCACGGCGATGTCACGCTGCCGCGCGACCGCCCGCGCCAACAAGAGATTGGCAACGTTGGCGCACGCTACCAGAAGTACCAGCGCGACCACCGCCATCAGAATCTTCAGTGGCGAAGAGAATTGGTTTCTTAGTTGTGAAACTCCGGTCGCGGCGGGCGTCAATTGGATCTGTGCATGTTGGATGCTATCGAGCTGCTTCTGATCTGGTGTTGGTCCCACGTACTCATGCAAAATCTGCTTAACTAGCAGGTTTGTGTTGGCGCTCGCCTGCTCGACGCTGACCCCAGGCTTTCGCCGCCCGATGATATACAGCGATTGAAACAGCTTTTCATCTAGCCCGTTCCAGCCAGGGGAAATTTCCTTTTCCATAGCCAGCGGAATCCAGAGGTCGGGAGACAGCCCCACAGTCGCGCCGAAAAATTCAGGTGGCGCCACTCCGATGATGATGTACATCGTCGAACCAATCGTGATTGTCTTGCCAACCGCTGACCGATCTTTTCCAAAGCGCCGCTGCCACCATGAATAGCTGGCCACGGCCACCGGATGCGCACCCGGTGTCTGATCGTCTTCGGCGCTGAGTGTGCGTCCAACAATGGCATTCACACCCAGCGTGTCGAAATAGGTCCCGGACACGAGCTCAGTGTTGATCTTTTCGAGGTTTGCTCCGCCTGCGACCCGGCCATGTGCGCCAAACATGATGCTGTCAATCGCCGCAACGTCGGAGAATACTTCGTTCTTCTGACGAAATTCCCGGAAGAACGGATAAGAGAAAAGTTGCCAGCTACGATTGGGCAGGCCGTCGATGCTGCCCCTCCACTGCCCCTTTCCAAACAACATGAGTTGCTGCGGATCGCGTACCGGCAAATTACGCAGCAGAACCGCATTCAGCAAACTGAAGACCGCGGTGTTGGCGCCAATGCCTAGCGCCAGCGTGAGCGCTGCAACGGCAGTAAAACCGGGACTCTTGCGCAACTGCCGCAGTGCGTAACGAAGATCTTGGATTAGTCCGTTCATAGTTTCCTCATTCGTAACGCAGCGCGACCATGGGGTCGACTTTGGCCGCGCGCCGCGCCGGCACATAGCTTGCAAGCAGAGAAGCGATGCCCAGCACCGCGGCAGTCGCAACCAGAGTGGCGGCATCCCATGCCTGAACTCCGAAGAGCAGACTGCGTATTGAGGTGGCGGCCGCCACCGCGCATAGCAGTCCTACGGTAACTCCTATCGCTGTCAGCCAGACCGCCTCCTTCATCACGAGTTGATACACGGAACTGCGTTGGGCCCCCAGCGCGATGCGCACGCCTATCTCACGCGTTCTGCGTCCGACGGAATAAGCAATAACTCCGTAGAGACCGACAACTCCCAGCAGCAGAGCCAGAGACGCGAATCCCGCAACCAGCCAGGCCGAGGAACGATGTATGTAAGCGGTTGGCGAATTGGTGATGCGCGCCGGCATGGTTGTTTCATCCAGCGTCCCAATGCCGGGGTCAATCTGACGGACGACGTTCACCATCGCCGGCAAGAGCGATTGCTCGGACTGCGATGTGCGCACCACCAAAGAAAAGTACGTATCCGGGCTCTGATTGAATGAGTAATACACCGCCGGCCAGATCTCTGAATCCAGGGAGCCATCTTTAACGTCTTCGACCACGCCAACAATTTCGGCGATGGATTCAGGCGAAAGAGAGGCGTCGCCGATTTTTTCCCCGACTGGGTCTTCACCGGGAAAGTATTTTCGCGCAAACGCCTGATTCACAATCACGACGCGAGGCTTTGAAGTGTCGTCGAGCTCGGTAAAGTAGCGCCCCCGCGACAACTTCGCGCGCAGGGTTGTGAAAAGTGCGAGACTCACCTCACGCCGGTTTACTTCGTTGTGCTCGCCGTTATAAGGCCGGCCGACGAGGCGAATCCAAACGGTGTTGCCGTTATGACTCACGGGCAACATACTGGTTACGCCAACGGATTCCACGCCCGGCAAGTTTGCAACGCGGTTTGTGATCTGCCGCTCTGCCGCCACCTGCTGCTGCTCTTTGGAATAGTCGGCGTCAGACAGCGCAACGGAAAGGGTCGCCAGATGCTCAGGCTGAAAACCGATTTCAACATGGAGCAAGCGATACAAGCTCTTGCCCAGCAGCCCTGCACTCACGAGCAACACCACTGCCAGCGCCAGTTCTACAACCACCAGATTTGCCCCAAAACGCCGCCATAGAGTTCCGGCGTAGCCGCGACCGCCTTCTGTCAACCCCTCGCGTAATTGCCGTAAGGGCAGGCGGACCATCGGAGTTATAGAAAACAAAACCACCGCCCCTATCGAAAGAACGGCAGCAAACTCCAAAACATGCAGACTCAGCCCGAGTGTCTGAAGATAGGGCATGTACTCCAGCACGTCCTGCGAGATCATTCCCTTCAGGATCTGCATAGTCGCGCGCGCCACGAGTATGCCGAGCACGCTGCTGGCGATCACCAGAAGCACTCCTTCGGTTGCAAACTGCCGAATCAGCCGGGTACGCGAGGCGCCTAGTGCACCGCGCACCGCCATTTCACGTTTGCGGCCCTCGGAACGGACCAGCAACAGGCTCGACACGTTAACCCAAGCGATCAACAACAACAGACCCGCGCCGCTTTGCAGCGCTAACAGCACGGGACGGAGATCGGCAAATATCACGTCGGAGAGCTTTGCCACAAACGCGCCCTGGCCGCGATTGTCGGCCGGGTATTGCATCTCTAACTGCCGGGCGATCGCCTCCATATTGGAGCGGGCCAGGGCAACTGTAACTCGGTCCTTAAGGCGGCCAATTCCAGTAAGGTTGTGACAACTGCGCCGGCGACCGCACGGATCGGAGGCATGCAGTGTCGTCCAGAACTCGGCGTTCCCGGCGGGAGAGAATTGAAAGCTCTGCGGCATCACCCCCACGACGGTGTAAGGGACTCCGCTCAGCGTGACGGTTTCACCAGTCACATTCTTGCGTCCGGCAAACCGCTTCTGCCAGGCGCCATAGCTCAATATCACGGTTTTCGTAGCTTCCGGTAGATCTTCGCCAGCGTAAAAGTCGCGTCCGAAAAGCGGGGCCACTCCCAACGTGCGGAAAAATCCGTCGCTTACCACTGCCCCGTGGACGGGCTCAGTTCCTGTAGAAGTGCGCAGCAAATGTCCGGTCTGGTCATAGACATCCAGGGAACTAAAAACCTGGTTGAGCCGCTTCCAATCAAGATAGTCGGGGTATGACAGATCGGCGCGCGCCATCATTGCGACGCTTCCGGTTGCCTCGACCAATCGGTTCGGATTGGAATATTGCAGTGGCGTGAGTAGAGCGGCATCGACAAAACCGAATATGGCCAGGCTGGCGCAAATCCCGAGCGCCAGAGTAAGGACAGCGATTGCCGTGAATCCCGGGCTCTTGCGCAACTGCCGCAACGCGTAGCGAAGATCTTGAATTAGTCCAGTCATTTTGTTTTCCTCACTCGTACCGCAGCGCCACCATGGGATCGACCTTGGCTGCGCGGCGGGCGGGGATGAAGCATGCCGCGAGCGCCACCGCGACCAGCAGAATCGAAACGGCCGAGTACGTTAAGAGATCTCTGGTACTGACTGCGAAGAGAAAGCTCGACAGCAGCCGGGTGCCGACGAGGGCTCCTACAATGCCAATTGCGATTCCGATGAGCGCCAAGCGTCCACCTTCTCTCATCACCAGCCGCATAACATCGCTCTTCTGCGCGCCGAGCGCCATGCGGATTCCGATTTCTGGCAGCCTCTGCGCCACACCGTACGAAATGACTCCATAAACTCCCACGGCACCGAGTAAGAGCGCCAGAGCCGCGAAAATTGAGAACAATGTCATCGTCGATCGCGGTGCGGCGAGGGACTGTGAAACCACCGTGCCCAATGTCTGTATCTCGCTTAGCGGTACGCCGGGATCCATAGTCGCAACAATTCTTCGCAGCTCCCCGGACAAGCTCGCCGGGTTATTTAGTGTCCGCACAACCAGCGTCATCTCGGTTGGCTGCGTTGGTCCTTGATGGCCAGAAGTTCCTGCGCCGTTCCCGTAAGGCCTGTAAATGGAGCCCTCCACAAAACCAGGAAGCCTGGACGCCAGGCTGTATTGATTTACATCGCCGACCACGCCAACGATGGTGACCCAGTCTTTGTCCCACACCCGCTTCACGTGTTTTCCCAGCGGATTCTCGTCTGGCCAGTATTTCTCTGCGGTCGTTGCTGTAATCAAGCCAACCGGAGGCGCTTGCGGTGCCATGTCTGCGGCCACGAAACCGCGCCCATGCAGGAGCGGGATTCCCATGACCCGTAAATAATCCGGCGAGATCACAGTCTCGAAAATTACGGGCGCCGGTTGACCCGGGTCTTGCGGATGGTTTTCCAGCCCCGCTGCGAATGCATCGATTCGCCCGCTCAACGGCAGCACATTCACAACTGCAGTGCCTTGAACCCCCGGCAGCGATTGAATCTGATCCAGTAACTCGTTATAGAAATTCAGGCATCGAGGAGAATCCACACAGAAGCTGTCATTCGGCGTGACTCGCGCCGTTACGATCGATTCGGAACGGAAGCCCGGATGTACGCGCGACAACTCCCACAGGCTCCTCACTGTCAAACCGGCGCTAGTCACCAGGACAACAGCCAGGGAGAGTTCTGCGATAGCCAGTGCGCTTCGTAGTCGTTGCCCCGCAGCGCCCATCGAATGCTGCCATCCCGCCTTCACGGATTGCATTAATTCGATTCGCGATGCGTGGAGCGCTGGTGTGATCCCAAACACAAGACTCGTCAGAATCGCAATACCTGCCGTGAACGTCACGACACGCCAATCAATTCCGACCAGGGCAAGTCGGGGTGTATCAGCCGGCAGGATCGATTTCAGCGATGACAAACCTGCTACCGCAAGCAATAGCCCGAATGCGCCGCCCGCGGTTCCAAGCAGCAGGCTTTCGGTCAAGAGCTGTCTACACACTCGCCAGCGGCCCGCACCGAGCGCCGCCCGCAGCGCCAACTCTTTTTGCCGAACTGCTGCGCGCGCGAGAAGTAGGTTGGCGACGTTGGCGCACGCGATCAAAAGAACAAGGCTGATGGCCGTCAGCAAGACGAGCAACTTCGTTCTCGCGTCGCTCACAAGACTCTGCTGAAGCGGAAGCACAATTGCCGAGGCCCACAATGAGTCCGGCATTCTCCACGGAAACATCCGTCGCATTTGAGGAAGCTGAGCTCCTAGTTCTGCATACGCCTGCTCTAAGGTGACTCCAGGACGCAGTCGCCCAATCACGGGCATGAACCCGCCACCCCAGTACGCTCCAACTGCGCGGGCATCCAAATGCAGCGGCACCCAAAACTGAGACTTTGAGGACGCGAGCTGAAAATCAGGTGGCATGATTCCGATGATCTGGCGGCTCACGCCTCCGAGCATCACCGAACGCCCTACCACATTGGGATTGGTATCAAATAACTGCTGCGAGAGCGCATGGCTCAAGATGACGACATTGTCTCTGCCCGGCTGATCCTCGCCGTCTAGAAAACCCCTTCCCGACTCTGGTTGAACGCCGAGCAAAGAAAAGAAGTTTGCAGACACCGTCGTACCGTGCAGCCGCAACGGTTCTCCGAGGCCGGTCAGGTTCATCTCCTCGCCGTCGCGGTACCCTGCTACATCCATCGTGCGTAAGTTCGAGTGCATGGCCACTAATGCGCCTTCTGGATAAGAATCCGTTACCTGGACAAGGCGGTCTTGCGCGGGAAACCCGAGCGGCTCTAACAACACGCCATTCACTAAACTGAAGATTGCGGTGTTCGCTCCAATGCTAAGTGCCAAAGTAATCACTGCGATGGCAGTAAAGCCTGGACTCTTGCGCAGTTGCCGTACCGCGTAACGAAGGTCTTGGATTAGTCCGGTCATAGTACTTCCTCACTCGTACCGCAGCGCCACCATCGGATCGACTTTGCTTGCGCGCCGGGCCGGGATAAAGCAGGCCAAGATCGCCGATGACAACAGCACGCTTGCGACTGCGGCAAATGCGCTCAGATCAACTGTTCCTACGCCGTACAACAGGCTCTTCATGGTGCGCCCGACCAGACATGCGCCAATAAATCCCAATGCCAGTCCAGCCAGCGCCAAGATCACGCCTTCCCTCAAGATCAAGACAAGCACTTTGTTACGACCAGCTCCCAGGGCCATGCGCAAGCCAATCTCGTGTGTGCGCTGCGCTACCGCGAAAGCCATCACGCCGTAAATTCCGACTGCCGCCAGCAGCAGAGCGAACCCAGCGAAGATTCCATACAGAATCGTCTTGAAGCGATCAGGCGCAAGGGATTGGCTCACGATGTGATCCATTGTTCTAACGTCGGCCAGTGGCAGATCGGAGTCCAGAGAGCTGACCACGGCAGCAATGCTCCTGGTCATCGCCTCTGGATCGCCGGTGGTACGAACCGCCATTCCTGCTTGCGGCCACGGGCTTTGCCAGAAAGGCACGTAAATTTCAGGAAAGTCCTCACGAAGATTCCCAATTCGAACATTGTGGAAGACCCCCACAATCTGCAATTCCATCGGCGGGCCATCTCTCGAGACCCCTGGGATCATTTGATTGACCGCGATACGCTGGGTGAGCGGATCCAGGGATGGCAGATAACGCCGGACGAAGGTCTCATTCACCATCGCTACCGGAACAGCTCCGGCGGTGTCCTGCTCAGTGAAGCTGCGCCCTTTGACGACGCTAATCCCCAAAGTCTGAAAATATCCCGGCGTTATTATCTGGAAGCCAGCGCCAGGTCGCGCCGAAGGATCTACTAGCGGCTGGCCGACGATGCTGAACGCCTTCCCAAATTCTCTGTCTGCTTCTGCGCGCGACACGCCTGGAATCGATTCCACCTTCTCCAACAGCCGTCGGTAAAATGCGACCATCTGCTCCGGTTGGGAGAACCGGCCCTCAGACACAGGGAGAAAAAAGGTCAGAATGTGGTCGGTACGGATGCCGAGGTCCACCTGAGTAAGGTTCCAGAAGCTGTGGATCGCTAATCCTGCTGCGGAGAGCAGGGTGAGTGCGAGTGCAAATTCGATCACCACCAGCGTTTGCCGCAACCGTGACGCGCTGCCACTCGCTCCAGCGCGCCCTCCTTCCTTCAGCGCGTCGTTTGGATTTGCGCCTGAAGCCTGCCATGCCGGCACACAGCCGAACAGAATCGCCGCCAGCGTAGTTGTGATCATCGTGAATAGCAGGATGGGAGAGCTTATGCGAAGTCCGACTTCCGCCTCCGAAGGCAACGTGGAAGGCGGCATGATTGCAACTAGCCCTTTCACTATCGCTTCCCCCACACCAATGCCAACGGCAGCTCCCAGCAAAGCCAAGGCCAGACTCTCAGCCAAGAATTGAGTGAATAATGCTCGACGGGTTGCGCCCAGTGCAGCTCGCACGGCGACTTCTCTCTGCCGTGTCGTGCCCTTGGCCATCAGCAAGTTGGCTACGTTCACGCACGCAATGAGCAAGACACCCCCGACCGCGCCCATCAGCAACCATAAAGTCTTTAGGGTTTCACGAGGTATGAAGTCATTTCGAAGAGGTTCGACACTGGCTCCCCAACTCTTGTTCGACTCGGGATGGTCCTGACCGATATTGCGTGTGACCACATCCATATCAGCCTGGGCTCTTGCCAGCGATATTCCCGACTTCAGACGGCCCATGACCGTCAACCAACGAAAATTACGGTTAATTTGGTCTGGCTGGAAGGCTAGCGGAACCGACAATTTCACCGGCAGCCGGTCGGCTACTCCAGGCGCCAGCACACCGACCACGGTATATAGCTCCCGATTCATGCGAATCTGCTGGCCGATGATATTGCGATTAGCGCCGATCCTTTCCCACAAATTGTGCATAAGAATCACGACATGGTCTCTGCCCGGTTCTCCCTCTTCCGGCAAAAAGTCGCGGCCCAGAAAGAAATGGAATCCCTGCATTTTGAACCAACCAGGAGTTATAACGTGGCCATCAACCTGTTCGGGATTTTGTGCATTGCCAAGATTGAAACTCCGGCCACTCCAGGCGTTCAGATCCTGAAATACGGTGCCTTGCCGCTTCCAATCCAGAAAGTCGGCCGCAGAAACTGCATCGCGTCCCCCGCCAATTTTTGACCACACCATTACCAATTGGTCGGCATTCGGATAAGGCATCGGCGCAAGGAAAGTGGCGTAGAGGACCGTGTAAATAGCGGTGGTAGCGCCGATGCCGAGCGCCAGCGTCATCACTGCTACGGCTGTGAATCCCGGACTCTTGCGTAGTTGACGCAGAGCATAACGAAGATGTTGGATTAGTTTAGTCATCATCGTCCTCACTCATATCGCAACGCCACCATAGGGTCGACCTTCGCCGCGCGGCGCGCCGGGATGTAACACGCGAACAGCGCTGTCGAAGTCAGAAGCAACATCGTCGAGCCAAGCGTCAGCGGATCAGTTGCTGAAACACCAAAGAGCAGCGACTGTACAAAACGGGTGAGCGCCAGTGAGCCCGCAACTCCAATCAGGATGCCGATCAAGACCGTGCGGAGTCCCTGGCCCAGAACCATTGCCAGAACGTCGCGAGAGCGAGCACCCAGGGCTAGGCGCACGCCGATCTCGCGGGTGCGGCGGCTCACGAAATACGCCATCACGCCAAATACGCCTGCCGTCGCGAGCAATAGTGCTATTGATCCAAAAACACCGATGAGGATGAGGTTGAAGCGACGCGAACCAAGCGACTCAGAATAGATCTGTGGAAACGTCCGGAACCGTGGCGGAACCTCTGGGTTGAGCTCGTGGAGTATGTCTCGCGCGGTCGATGTGACTCGTTGCGTGTCCGCATCGCTCAGCATGGTTATCGTCATGGCGGGATGCGGGCGCTGAAAGAGGTTCACATAAACAGTCGGGTTCGGCGGGGTATCGACACCGTCTTCATGAACATCACCAACGATGCCGACAATCGTCAGCAGGCGGATGTCGCCATCCATGTTCCCAAATTCAATGGTCTGACCAATGGGGTCCTGAGCGGGCCAACGCTCGTGCGCCAGGGAGGCACTGATTACAGCAACATGAGGAGAATCTGGGCCGTCACGTTCATCGAAAATGCGCCCCTTGAGAAGTGGAATTCCTAGGGTCTGAAAAAATCCGTCCGTCGCGACGCTAAAATCAGCGGTCCCGACTCGCTCCTTCTGGCGGAAGAGAATGTCGAAATCACGAGACAGTTCTTGTAAGGTTGCCGGAGTTGGGGGGACCTCATTATGCGTCATCGGCAGAAACTCTCCATTGGGAAGCCCCTCCGTCATGGGCAGACCGCTCGTGGCACCGACCCTGCGCACGCCTGGAATGTGCTCGAGTCGCTCAATCAGAGTGCGAAAGAAGATCGCCTGACTTGCTTTTGCCTTCCAATCGGTCCAGTCAGGCCAGGGAAGAGCAACATCCATCGTGACAATCTTGTCCACACGAAATCCGGGGTTGACCTCCCGCACTTTCCTGAGGCTGCGGGCTAGCAGTCCGGCGCCCACCAGCAGAACAAGCGTGATGGCGATCTGCGCCGAGACTATGCAACTCCCCAGTCTTTGGCTGGCATGAGAAGTCGCCTGCTCGCGACTGCCTTCTGCTAATCCCCTCCGCACGTCACCACGGGTGGCTCTTACCGCCGTGAACACTCCAATTCCGATTGCGACTCCCGAGGAAAGGAGCAACGCGAATGCGAGGACCGTTGGGTCGATGTTAACTTCGTTAAGGCGCGGCAGATTTCCCGGCGCGAGCGCAAGCAATCCGGTCACGCCGAAATAAGCCCCGAAGATGCCGAGGCCACCGCCGAGGAGCGAAAGCACGAAAGCTTCAGTTACGAATTGCCGGACCAGGCGCCACCGCGGCGCTCCCAGCGCGCTGCGCACCGCCAGTTCTCGTTCTCGCGTTGAGGCTTGCGCCAGGCGCAGGTTGGCCACGTTTGCGCACGCGATGAGAAGGAGAAATCCGACAGCTCCGAGCAGTACAAGCAACGCTGGGCGAGCCTGCCCCGTGATGGAGTCTTGCAGCGGGACGACGGTTGCATCTTTCAGGAGGAAGTCGCCTTGCTCGCTGGACGAGTCATGAATTCGGCGCCCCATGGCGCTGATTTCGGTATTCGCTTGCTCGACGGCAACGCCAGCCCGAAGGCGCGCCACTGCGTTGTAATTGTGCGAGCTTCTGCTGGGATTTTCGCCCTTGAGATCTGCCGGGACCCAGAGTGTGGCGTCCGAAGGAAACTGAAATGCCTCTGGGAGGACGCCCCCAATGGAGAAGAGTGAGCTGTCGATTTTCAGGTGCAGCTGCGAAAGATCTAGCGACGATCCGAGATACTGTCTCCAATATCCATAGCTAACGAGGGCAACCGGAGCCGCACCTTTATTATTATCGGCGACGGTGAGATCGCGCCCGATAATCGGCTGAACACGAAAAACCCGGAGGAACTCGGGCGAGACATGTGCCACCATCGAGCGCGTTGGCTGGGAACCCCCAGAAACCGCTGCCGTGTAGGCGGTGTACTTCGCGATCGCGTCGAAGCTGTGGCTTTGATCGCGAAAGTCGTCGAAGTTCGGATCGGCGAGCCGGTTCCATCCACCTTTGGGTTGGACCTCGAAGACGGATACAAGCCGATCCGGATCGGCATACGGCAGAGGTTTCAGCAAAACGCTATAAGCGACGGAGAAGATAGCCGTCGTCGCGCCGATGCCGAGTGCCAGCGTCATTACTGCTACGCCGGTGAATCCTGGACTCTTACGCAACTGCCGCAGCGCGTAACGAAGATCTTGAATTAGCGTGTTCATTGCAATACCTCACTCGTAGCGCAACGCAACCATAGGGTCGACCTTGGCGGCACGGCGTGCCGGCAGCCAGTTCGCGAGCAGCGAGACGGCGGTCAGCAACAGGATCACTCCCGCAAAGGTCAAACCATCTGTGGGCCGAACTTCATAAAGCATGCTTGAGAGCAGTTGGGTCAGGGCCAGCGCGCCTAGCATGCCGACGCCAACTCCGGCAAGCGTCAGCACCAAACCTTGTCGCAGAACTAGCTTGATGACTTGAGGACGCGCGGCACCTAGCGCCACGCGGATGCCAATTTCGCGGGTGCGTTGGCTGACTGAATAGGACATGACGCCGTAAATTCCAATCGCGCCTAGCAGCAGTGCCGTCAATCCGAACAATCCGAGCAGCAGTGTCCGAAATCGCGGAGCAGCGACTGAGGATTCCATCACGTCATCCATGGGACGAATCTTTGAGACCGGTTGGTCCTTATCGATTGCCTGGACGATTTCGCGCACAGGTCGAGCCAGCGCGAGCGGCGCAGCCGCGGTGCGCACCGTGAGTGTCAATGTGCCCCAGAAGGGCGCTTGCAGGTAAGGCGTATACACTTCTTCATTGGGAGCGGAATCCAAGCTCAAGTGGCTTGTGTGTCTCACGACACCCACGATCTCGCCGCTAAAGCTGTTGAATCCCATTTGCAGGCGCTTGCCAATCGGGCTCTCATGGGGGAACACATTACGCGCAACAACATCATTAATAATGAGGACGTCTTGTGACTGGGTGTCATCGCGCTCATCGAGAAAGCGCCCTTCCACAAGGGAGACCTTCATCGCTTCGAAATATCCGGGCATGACTATATGGCAAGATGGATTGGCGTATTCATTGGGCAGGGGCGCGCGACCGACCACCTGCATCGCATAGCTCTCGATCTCTCCTCCCAATGGAAGGTGTCCGATAGCTCCCGCGGATAAAACTCCAGGAAGCGTCCGAACGCGATCGAGAAGCTGACTGAAGAAGATACCCTTCTGAGGATCCGGATACTGTGCTTCAGGGAGGGAAATCTCGGCGGTCAATACGTGGTCCGGTTTAAAGCCGGGATCCACCGCCTGCAAACGAACGAAACTGCGAAGCACCAAGCCCGTGCCAACTAAAAGGATTAAGGTCAAGGCGATTTCGGAGGCGACCAATACGCCTCGCAGCCTATTGCGGCCGAAGCCTTCGGCACCACGCTCGCCTTCCTTGAGAGATTCGCTGAGGTGCGTTCTCGAAGCCTGGAATGCCGGTACGAGTCCGAAAACCAATCCCGTAGCGATGGAGGCCAAGACGGTGAAAATCAATGCCGGTCCGTCCAGGTGGATGTTCGATGTCCGGGGAAAATTACTCGGCAGAATGAGCTTGAGCATGCCGATTCCCCAGGCTGCCGTTAGCACGCCTAGCATTCCTCCCGCTATCGAAAGCGCCAGGCTCTCAGTAACTAACTGGCGGATCAGACGAAGACGGCTGGCTCCTAGGGCGGAGCGAATTGCCACTTCTCGTTGGCGCGAAGTCGCACGCGACAACAGCAGATTGGCCAAGTTGGCGCAGCCAATCAGCAGCACAAACACGACCGCCCCAAAGAGAACGAGCAGAGCGGAGCGAAAACTTCCCACCACTTGGGCGTGCAGCGGTACAAGTTTGATGTCCGAACCGATGTACTCGCGGGGATATTCCTTATGGAGCTCCTGCTCAATGGAATTCATCTCTGCCTGGGCCTGATTTGGCGTGACTCCCGGTTTCAGACGCCCGATCACTTCGAGGTAGTGTTCCGAGCGCGCGCTCCAGGCCCGAGGAGTGAGCGCCAGCGGCACCCACAATTGAGCGGGCGGAGCGGTGAAAATATTCAGGACGGTTCCAGTGTCCCCGGGAAAGTTAAAGCCCTGCTGCATTACGCCAATCACAGTGACAGTCTTGCCATCGAGGGTGATGGGCTTGCCCGCTATGGTCCGGTCGCTATTGAAGCGACGCTGCCAAAGTTCGTAGCTCAACAGCACGACGTTGTCACGGCCCAACTGGTCTTCCTGTGACGAAAACGTGCGGCCGACAAGCGGTTTGACACCGAGTAGCTCAAAGAGGCTCGGCGACGCAGCGGTACCGTCGACTCTCTCAGGGTTGTTGCTTCCCGCCAGATTGAATGTCCGGGACGCATCGAATGCGGCTATTTGTTCAAACACGCGATTACGGTCACGCCAATCCCGAAAGTTACCCGCAGCAGGAGGGTTCTGCTCGTAACCCATTTTTAAGTTGCGCTCCCAAAGCGTGTAGAGCTGGCCAGGCTCGTTGAACGGCAGTGATCGCAGCATTACTCCATAAACCATGCTGAACATGGCGGTATTGGCGCCAATGCCGAGCGCAAGCACGATGATGGCTGTAGCAGTGAATCCCGGACTCTTCCGCAATTGCCGCAGCGCGTAACGAAGATCTTGAATTAGCGTGTTCATTGCAATTCCTCACTCGTACCGCAACGCCACCATAGGGTCGACCTTGGCCGCGCGGCGCGCAGGCACATACGAGGCCAGCAGCGCAACTAACGTCAACACGATCACGGCCTTACTCGCAACGCAGCGCCACCATGGGATCGACCTTCGCCGCGCGGCGGGCTGGTAAGTAGTTCGCGAGGAACGCCACCGCGCCTAACAGCGCGGAGACGCCAGCGAAGGTCCAAGGGTCCGTTGCCGTAATTCCAAACAGCATTTCTGAGATCAGTCGCGTCATTCCCAGAGCAAGAATGGTGCCGGCTGCGATTCCTATGAGCACCAGTGTCATTCCCTGCTTGACTACGAGTCCGAGTACATCAGGGCGTCGCGCTCCCAAAGCGATCCGGATAGCGATTTCTTTTGTGCGTTGCGCGACCGAGTAAGACATGACTCCGTAGAGCCCAACGGCCGCAAGCAACGTTGCTAATGCGGCAAAGATAGTGAGCAGTAACATGCTGAACTCGCGGCGTTGAACGGAGTTGGCGATGACGTTCTGCATGGTGCGAACGTTCGCAAGGGGGACGTCCTTGTCCATGCTCCAAACCACGTTCTGCGCTGCCGAAAGGACACTCGTGGCGTCTGAAGTTGCGCTCCGTATCGCGACGAACATTGACGGCCATTGCGCCTGTCCGAGCAACTGGTAAACCTCGGGACGAGGAGCTGTATCGAGCCCAACGTGCCGCACGTTGCCAACTACACCGATGATCTGGAGCGTCAAATTATCGGGGCCGAATTTGGTGAGCTGTTTGCCAATCGGATCCTGTCCTGGAAAAACCGTGCGCGCCAGAACATCGTTCACAACCGCTAGCTTAAGCGGCCTCTCGACGTCGCTCTCGCTGAAGGTGCGGCCTTTTAGCAACGGGATTCTCATCGCGCGGAAATATTCGGGAGTGCTCACACGGATGTCTGCGTTGTGATCTCTTTCGTTGCCCGAAACGCTGAAGCTGCGTGAACTGTTGCCCCCAACCAGCGGCAGCCTGCTGACAGCACCCGCAGTCTGCACGCCCGGCAACGCCTGAAGCCGCCGCAAGACTTGCCGGTAAAACGCGAGTTGACGAGCAGGATCAGTTGACGGCGGAAGTGCAAGGTTGAAGGTCAAGAGACGATCCGGGTCGAACCCAGGATTCACATCCATGAGTCGTGCGAAACTCTTGACCAGCAGCCCGGCGGCAACCAGAAGAACTAAGGAAAATCCAACTTCGGCGATCACCAGCTCTGAACGGGTTTGTCCCCGGTTCGCCGTGCTTCCGCGTTCGCCTTCTTTGAGGAATTCGTTGGGGTTTGAATGCGATGCCTGCAGAGCTGGCATCATGCCGAAAACAACTCCACAAATCACGGAGGCTAGAAAACTGAAAGCCAACACTTCTCGGTTGATTCCAATCTGCTTAAACTGATGGATCTCAGGTGGACTCAGTGCCAACAGCGACGGAACGGCTGCGACCGCCAGCGAAAGCCCTAGAACTCCTCCCACTAGCGCGAGCAAAACACTTTCGGTAAGCAATTGTCGCAGCAGGCGCCCCCGGCTGGCTCCCAGCGTCGTTCGTATCGAGATTTCCCTGGCGCGCGCAGTGGCTCGAGCCAGAAGAAGGTTGGCAACGTTGACGCAGCCAATCAGAAGTACTACGGCCACCGCGGCCAAGAGGACCAAGAGAGCGGGACGAATGTCGCCGACGACATATTCGCGCATGGGCAGAAGGCTCACACCGGTCTTATCATTCGAATCTGGATACTCGGTCTCCAGTCGCTGGGCAATGGTTTCAAGCTCGGCCAGGGCGCGTTGCAACGCCACTCCGGGCTTCAGGCGCGCCCAGACGTCGAGATAATATCGATCGCGAAATGGGCGTGGATCTTTGTCAGGTACCAGAGGATGCGACGGCACGCCCCATGGAGACGGCAACCATAGCTCGCCGTATTCATCCGGAGAAAAGTTCGGCGGCATCACGCCAATTACGGTGTACGGCTCGCCGTTGAGCCGGATGTTCCGGTCAACAATCGCGCGATCTGCACCAAAGTAGCGCTGCCACAAGCCGTAGCCGAGCACCACAACGTGATTGTTACCGGGTTGCGTGTCGCTGGGCTGCAAACCGCGACCGAGGATCGGACTGACTCCGAACAGAGGAAAGAAGCTTGGGGTGGCCATCGTGCCTTGGACCCGTTCCGGACGATCTCCGGGCGATAGGCTTCCTTGCCATGCGCGAGTCGCTGCCATGTCGGAGAAGACCTGGTTTTGTGAGAGGAAATCCAGATAGTTGGCGGGAGAGGTGTACCCATCTACGCCCTGGAACGTTTCTGTTAGTCTCGCAATGCCATCCGAATCGGGGTACGGAAGCGGATGCAACAAGACTTGATCAATCACGCTGAACACGGCTGCGGTGGCGCCAATTCCCAGTGCCAGAGTGAGCACAGCCACAAGAGTGAACCCCGGGCTCTTGCGAAACTGCCGCGCCGCGTAGCGTAAGTCTTGGAGTAAGCCGCTCATAAGTGCCTCATTCGTACCGCAGCGCCACCATGGGATCGACCTTCATAGCCCGCCGAGCCGGTACGTAACAGGCATACAGGGCCACTGCAATAAGCAAGAAAGTGGCGCTCGCGAACGTTAGTGGATCGGTTGCGCTCACGCCCAGCAAAAGATTCGCGATTCCGCGGCTGATGCCAAGCGTAGCGAGCAACCCGAGAGCAGCACCGGCGGTCACCACCCACGCGCCTTGGCGAAGTACGAGCGTCAACACTTGTGCGCGATTGGCGCCCAGGGCCATGCGAATACCAATTTCTCTCGTTCGCTGACTGGCCGCGAATGCAACCACCCCGTACACACCTATGACCGCCAAGGTAAGACCCATAGCCCCAATACACGAAGCCAGCAGAGCGCCGATGCGGAAGATCATGAACCCGTTTGCGCCGGCAAGTGAATCGTTCATGGTGACGAGCGAAAAGATCGGCAGACCTGGATCGAGTTTCTTGATGATCTGCTGCACCGGTGCCATCAGGGATTCGGGAGCAATCGAGGTGCGAATCTGCAAAGTTCGCATCGAAACGAAGTTCTGTTTCAACGGAAGATAGAAAAACGGCCGGGCGTCCTCCCCGGCAAGGCCGTATTTCCCGTTTTGCGCGATTCCGAGCACTTGCCAGAGCACATCCTTTGTTTTAAAGCGCTTGCCGATTGCATCTTCATTGGGCCAGAAACGTTGCGCCATGGTTTGGTTGATCACGGTCACACGCGGTGAAGTCTCATTGTCGAAATCAGTGAATCCGCGGCCCCGAAGCAAAGGAATCTTCATGGTTTCGAAATAGTCAGGGTCGACGAAGTTGTCCATGACTAGAGGCAGCTGCTGGCCAGGAGGTGCGGGGTGACCTTCAACTTCGACGGTATCTGCCCAGGAGTAATTTCCCATGGGCACGCTATACGCCAAGCTGACCGATTGAACTCCGGGCAGCGCGCGAACGCGGTCTTTCAGTTCGTTGTAAAACGTGGTGGTGCGCGCCTGGTCATATCCGATTTCGTGCGGCTCAAGGATCACGTTGAGCAGGTGATCCGGTTCAAATCCCAAATACATGTGCTGAACGGTTTCGAGACTGCGCAGAAACAGCCCAGCAATGATGAGCAGAATCAGCGATCCGGCCATTTGCGCCCCGACCAGAATGCTGCGCACGCGATGGCGAGCGGAACCACTTGATCCGCTGCGTCCGCCTTCGCGCAGAGCTTGGTTCACATTGGCGCGAGCGATCCGCAGCGCCGGCCATAGTCCGACAAGCAGACCGGTGAAGAGCGTCGCAGCGAGCACGTAGGCGACAACTCGCCAATCAAGGCCGAAGTCGAGAGTGACCGGAATAAATGAGGCGAGGCGCAGGTCGGCAATCCAGTGTGTTGCCCATGTTCCGAGCGCGATTCCGGCGGCCGCGCCGGACATCGCGAGCAGCATGCTCTCCATCAGAACCTGCGTGACCAGCCGCGCTCGGCTGGCGCCCATCGCGGTGCGGATCGCCATTTCGCTTTCGCGACTGACAGCGCGCACCAGCAAAATGTTGCCAACGTTTACGCACGCAAGCAGCAGAACAACAATAGCCAGCGACAGAAAGAGAGCGGCAATAACCGCGATCATGTTGTTCGGCAACGGCACGGGATGCGAGAGGCGCTCGGAAATGACCTGCATGGTGATCCCTTTTTCGCTTATGGGATATACGCTCGCCAATCGAGCAGCAATCAGGCTCACAGAAGTCTGAGCCTGCGCGAGAGAGACGCCGGATTTTAGGCGGCCCATCACGATCCACTGCCGGTCGTCGCGGCTGGTCCACAGGCTCGGATCGGTCACCGCCCTCATGCTAATCGGCAGGTAAGCGTCCAT
>WNFJ01017534.1_pt1 | contig 29020 bp, 31 predicted proteins | sample 5400461 | NCBI WGS metagenome assembly WNFJ01 (sample SAMN13153349, study PRJNA577476) | soil metagenome | isolation source: 115 cm saprolite on Douglas fir-dominated hillslope | place: USA:California | collected 2013-09-17
TCGCGGCTCAGGGGCCGGACGAGAGAGATCATCGCGCCGCCGAGCCAGCGGGGGCTCGCGGCGAGCGTGTCGGCGTCCCAGTTCTCGGTGACCGGGAAGAGACTCCGGATCGCCGGCATGCCGCCGGCGTGGTCGGCGTCGGCGTGGGTGACGACGGTCGCCGCGAGCCGGAGGACGCCCCGGTTCCACAGGAAAGGCGCGACGACGCGCTCGCCGGTGTCGAGGCGCATCGCCCCGCCGGGGCCGGCGTCCACGAGCAGGGCGCGCCCGTCGGGCCCCTCGAGAACGATCGCGTCGCCCTGGCCGATGTCGAGCACGGTGAGCCGCAGCCGGCCGTCGGGCGGGCGGGCGAGCGGCCACGCCTCGAGGGCGACGGCGACGCCCAGGAGCGCGAGCGCCGCCAGGCCGCCGCGCCACGCGGCACGCGGCCGCGTGGCCCGCAGATGCCACCAGACGAGCCCGAGCCCGAGCGCCGCGACATAGCCGACGATCGCGAGCGGGGGTGGGGCGGGCAAGTGCAGGACCGCGCCCGGCACCGCGGCGGCGAGGGCCACGACCGCGCGGAGCGCGAGAAGGACCGGCCAGGCGGCGTCGAAGGCCATCTGGGCGAGCGCCTCGCTCGCGAACGCCAGGCTGACGGCGAGGAGCCCGACGACGGTCGCGAGGCCGGCAAGGGGCACGACCGCGAGGTTCGCGACGACGCCGATCGTCGAGAGCTGGTTGAAGTGGGCGAGCGCGATCGGCAGGATCGCGAGCTGCGCGGCCAGGCTGACGCCGAGCGCGCCCAGCACGAGGCCGCGCGGCAGCGGGGCGGCGACGATCCCCACGGTCGCGGCGAACGAGAGCTGGAAGCCGGGCTCGAGGAGGTCGCCGGGACGCCAGGCGAGGATCAGGAGCGCGGCCAGCGCCAGGCTGTTGGCGACCGAGGCCTCGCGCTCGAGGAGGAGCGCCGTGAGCACGAGCACCGCCATGATGACGGCGCGCAGGACCGACGGCTCGGGCCCGACGATCGCCGCGAAGCCGAGCACCAGGCCGATCGCGAGCACGGCCGAGGCGCGGCGGTCGAGGCGCAGGAGCCTGCAGAGCGCGAACACCGCCGCCGCCAGGAGGGCCACGTTGAACCCGGACACCGCCAGGACGTGGTAGACGCCGGCCCGGCGGAAGCCGTCGTCCAGCTCGCGGGGGAGGTCGGTGCGCTCGCCGAAGAGCAGGCCGGCGAGGAGCGCGGCGGAGGCGGGCGGAAGCGCACCCGTGATCGCCGCGAGCGCGCGGGCGCGGACGCGCGCCGACCAGGGCGGGCGCGGCTCGTCGAGCGCCACCAGGCGCTCGGCGCGCGCCGAGCCCGTGACGCGGATGCCGTCGCGCGCGAGGTGCGCCGCGTAGTCCAAGCCGCCGGGGTTGTGGAAGCCGGTCGCCGGGACGAGCTTCAGGTCGGCGGCGATCCGCTGGCCCTCGGCGAGCGGCGGCGGCTCGCCGTACACGGTCGCCTGGACGCGACCCGACCGCGGGGCGTCGTCCACGCGCTCGGTCTCGATCAGGAGGCGCGCGCGGTCGGCCGCGAGCCTGACGGGCGCGGCGGCGAGCCGTCCCTCCACGCGCGCGAGCCGCGGCAGCTCGAGCCGCGCGACGTGGTCGGGCGCGAGCGCCGGCTCGGCCCCGCGCAGGGCGCCGGCCGCCGTCACCCCCACGAGGAGCGCCCACGCCGCCCACGACCGACGTCCGAGGGCGAGGAGCGTCGCGCATGCGACGCTCGCCGTGATCCACGCCGCCCACGCCACGTCGGCGCGCGCCCACGGCGCCGAGGCGATGCCCGCGGCGAAGCCCGCCGCCACCGGCACGAAGGGCATGCGGTCGAGGATCACTCGGCGCTTCCCACCAGCGGCCGCAGGCGCTCGATCTTCGCGCGTCCGAGGCCGCGGACCCGACGCAGGTCGTCCACGCTCGCGAAGCGCCCCGCGGCCTCGCGCGCGGCGACGATCCGCGCGGCGAGCGCCCGGCCGACGCCGGGGAGCCCCGCAAGCTCGTCGAGGCCGGCGCGGTTGAGGTCCACGGGTGCCCCCGGCGCCTTCGCCGTCGGCGCGCGCGGCCGGGACGCGGGCACGCGCCCCCGCGTGTCGCTCCGGAGCCCCGCGGGACCGGCGCGCGTCGGTCCGCCGACCACGCCGCGCGGCGCGACGGGCGCCTCCCGCGTCTCGGGCAGGGCGCCACGGTCGAGCCGCTCCAGGCGCTCGACGAGATCGGGGTGCGCGCGGCGCCAGTGGCCGACGGCGAGGCCGAGGCCCGTGCCGAGGAGGACGACGAGCAGGACGAGGAGCTGGTGGCGCGTGTAGGGCGTCATGGGCCGACGATCCCACGCGGACCGGCGCGTGACTAGAGTCGAAAAGCGGATACGGTGCGCCGTCTCCCCGGGGAGACGGCGCACGGCGCGAGGGAGGCTAGGGGACGAGGGCCGCGCGCATGATCGTCGTCGTCTCCTTCGCGTGCCACTCGCTCTCGGCGAACGCCTGGTCGATCTTCTCGAGGGGATACTTGTGCGAGATCAGCTTGTCGAACGGCCAGCGCGCACGGTTCCGCACCAGGAAGTCGAGCGCGCGCGGGATCACCCACGGGTCGTACTGGATCACGCCCACGATCGACTTCGAGCCCCAGACGAGCAGCGACGGCTCGAGCTCCACCTTGGCGCCGCGGCTGATCGTGCCGATCTCGAGGTAGGTGCCGCCGGAGCGGAGCATCTCGATGCCCTCCGGGATCACCTGGGGGAAGCCGACGAAGTCGCACGCGACGTCGGCGCCCGTGCCGCCCGTCCACTGCCGCACGAGCGCGACGCGCTCCTTCTTGTCGGCGACCTCCCTCACGTTGAGCGTGTGGTCGGCGCCGAACGCCCTCGCGAGCGCCAGGCGGCCCGGGAGCTGGTCCACGACGATGACCGTCGCCGCGCCCATGTCCTTGGCCACCGCCGCCGCCTGGATCCCGAGGCCGCCCGCCCCCTGGATCACGACGCTCCCGCCGAAGCGGAGCCCCGCCCGGTGGAGGCCGAAGATCACCTGGCTCAGCGCGCAGTTCACCGGCGACACCAGCTCGTCCGGCAGCGCGTCGGGCACGAGGAAGAGCGCGCCGCGCGGCCGCAGGTAGTAGTACTCGGCGAAGGCGCCGTGGAAGTGCGGGAACTGCGAGGGCCCGACCGGGCGCTCGATCTTGGCCGGGCACGCCGCCGGTTCTCCGTGCAGACACGCGTGGCAGCGCCCGCACGGGTAGAAGTAGGTGTAGGCGACCCGGTCGCCCTCCTTGAGCGGGCGGCCGAGCGAGTCGGTCGTGACGCGCGCGCCGAGCCGCGCGACGCGCCCCGTCATCTCGTGGCCGAAGAGCCAGCCGTCGTCGGGCAGGCGCAGCGGCGCGTCGCCGCGCCAGAAGTGGAGGTCCGAGCCGCAGACGTTCGCGAGCGACACGCGGATCAGGACCGCGTCGGGCTCGACCTCGGGAATCGGCAGCTCGCGGATCTCGAACGGCTTGCCGGGGCCGAAGAAGATGGCGGCCTTGCCCTTGCTCATCGGCGGGCTCCTTTCCCCACCTCGAACGCGTCGTGGAGGGCGCGGACCGCGAGCTCCGCGTACTTGTCCTCGATGACGCACGAGACCGCGATCTCGGAGGTCGAGATCATCTGGATGTTGATGCCCTCCTGGGCGAGCGTCGTGAACATCTTCGCGGCGACGCCCGAGTGGCTGCGCATGCCCACACCGACGATCGAGACCTTGGCGACGCGCTCGTCGTGGACGACGCCCTGGGCGCCGATGCCCCGGGCGATCGACTCGAGCGTGGACACGGCGCGCGCGTGGTCGCCGCGGGGCAGGGTGAAGGACATGTCGGTGTAGCCGTCGCGGCTGATGTTCTGCACGATCATGTCCACCACCACGTTCGTCGCCGCGATCGCGCCGAACACCTGCGCGGCGATGCCCGGCCGGTCGGGGACGCGCAGGATCGAGATCTTCGCCTGGCTCCGGTCGTGGGTGACGCCGGTGACGACCACTTCTTCCATGCCCTGCTCCTCTTTCGTCACGAGCGTGCCCGGGTCCGGCTTGAACGACGAGCGCACGTGCACCGTGACGCCGTATTTCTTGGCGAACTCCACCGAGCGCGCCTGCAGCACCCGTGCGCCGAGGCTCGCCATCTCGAGCATCTCGTCGTACGCGACGCGCCCGAGCTTCCGCGCGTCGGGCACGATGGCCGGGTCGGCGGTGTAGACGCCGTCCACGTCCGTGTAGATCTCGCACACGTCGGCCTTGAGGGCCGCGGCGAGCGCGACGCCCGTGAGGTCGGAGCCGCCGCGGCCGAGCGTGGTGATCTCGTCGGTCTCGGAGAGCCCCTGGAAGCCGGCGACCACGGCGACCTCCCCCGCGTCGAGGCTCTGGCGGACGCGCTCGGCGCCGATCTGGGTGATCCGCGCCTTCGTGTGCCCGCTGTCCGTGCGGATGCCGACCTGGGGGCCCGTGAGCGAACGGGCCCGCACGCCGAGGTCCTGGAGGGCCATCGCGAGGAGCGCGATCGTGACCTGCTCGCCCGTGGCGAGCAGCATGTCCAGCTCCCGCGGGTCGGGGGCGGGCGTGATCTGCTGCGCGAGGCCCAGGAGGCCGTCGGTCGTCTTGCCCATGGCCGAGACGACGACGACGAGCTGGTTGCCGCGCGCGCTCTCGGCCACGCGGCGCGCCACGCTCCGGATCCGCTCGGCGTCGGCGACGGAGGAGCCGCCGTATTTCTGCACGATCAGCGCCATGACGTGTGGAGGCTACACGACGCACGGGGACCGCGCAAAGCCGCCCAGGTCATCGTCGCGCCGGCAGCACCGAGACTTCAGCCATTGGATAATCCTTGATATTGCCCGTCGCAACGACGGCCCGTTCCACGAACGCCGTGGCGGCGATCAAGCAGTCTGCCAGCTCGAGCCTTCGGCTGCGCGTGGTCCGCTTGAAGCGGCCGGCGACCTCGGCGATCTCGCGGGTCACGGGAACGATCACCAAGGCATCGAGGAGCGCACGCGTGGGCTCTTCCTCTGCCGGGCGCAGACCGGCGCACAGTTCGGCGACGGAGATGACCGAACAGCAGGGAACGGCATCGCGCGTTACCTCCAGGAGAAAGGCACGTATCGCTTCGCGGCCCCTCAGGACGTCGATGAGGACGTCCGTGTCGAGGATGACCTTGCTCATCGGCCCGCGGTGCGTTGGCGGGGGCGCGCGGACTTGCGCAGCGCGCGAACGAATCGGCGGGTCCCGCGCGCCAGCTCTGGGTGCGGTCCCTTTTTCCAGGTGCCGAAGCTCGAGTCGAGCGACTTGCGGAATCTGAGCCGCTTCAGCTCGCTTCGAAGCGCCTCGCTGACTACGCGGCTCTGCTCCCCCTTTGGAACAGTCTGCTTCAGTTCCTCAAGAAGCTCTGCCGGCAAGGTGAAATTTGCTTGCCTCACTGCGCCCATGTGTACCTCCTATATGATGGCCTATAGCCTATCATAGCAGCGGCACGGATTGACCCCGCTCGGATCGTGCCGGCTCTCGAAGAGGTCTCAATCCGCGCGCCGCGCGGGGCTCGACGCGAGTCGGAACGAGGAGGGCCGTCCCGAGTCCTACTGTGAGTGGGCCAAATCGAAGGAGCGATATGGTGACCTACTTCCCCTTCGGCCCACACGCGGGTCACTCAAGTGAAGATGGGGTCTGTACAGAAACGTGTACCCACGACGAAGGGATACTTCCGCCCGCACTCCTTACACCAGACGGCGCGTTCGCTCAGGCGTTCGCTCAGATATTTTCCGCGCTTACCTTCGAGAACGGCGCGCAGAGTTTTATCGCATGTATACTTTCCTACGGGCTCTGAACACCGACAGAATCGGATGTTTCCCGCTTCATAACACATCAGATGGACTAACGCGCCGCGAACGTCGATCCAAAAACCAGACATCATTACCCCCATGCGCGGAACGGTGGAGCGCCTCCCACGCCGCTCGCTGCGTCGCATCCGAGGCGTCCGTTCGCAGGCCCGTATCGTGGCGCTCGTTGCGAGGGTGCTCACCTCACGCGTGGGCTCTGGGTTTGCGTAAGTTGGTGACCTTGCCGTTCGGAGCGAGAAAGTAGAATTCGACGCTTGTTGGTAGACCGCCGTACTTGCGCAACCAAAGTTGCGCGACCTCGATTTGGTTGCCGAAGACGAGAAACCGTGTTCGAGCACGTACCTTCTCCAGCAGCCAGACGTGTCCTGTGATCTCCATCAGCTTCGCGGGTGGTTCGTACTGCCGAGCGACCATCGTGAGATACTTCGCATCTCCCACGATGGTCTCGTCCTGAGAAACGAGGTCAAACTTTTTCGGAAAGTCGTCGGGGGCGTTGGAGTGCAGCGGTACTCCGAAGTGCTTGGACATCCGCTCTTGAGCGAAGATCTCGAACTCGCGCCATCTCACACGGTTGGCCATGGCTTCCCCCGGAGAACCGCTGTCTCTCTACGAGATGCGATTCCTTGCGTACCATTGCATCCCTTACAGACCCCGCTATCGCCTCGACCGCCGACACCCATCCTTGCGCGCCTCTGACTCAGAGACATAGCACCGCTCGGGCTTCGTCTTGCCATAGAACTGCCCGGCCGGCAGCTGGTAGATGCACGGCTCGACCGAAGATGTCGTGACCCACGTGACGCTGATCAGCGAGGCGGGGCACAAACTGAAGTCAGGCCGCGCTTACGCCGGCGGCTGCGCGTGGGTGGCCTCGCCCAGGCTCATGTGCTCGCGCAGGAGGTAGAGCCAGCCGATGAGCGTGACGGGGACGATCTGGCTCGCGTGGAGGACGAGCGCGTAGCCGACCGCGGCCGACTGCGAGACGCCGAAGAGGCCGACGGCGAGCGCTGCCGCGGCGTGGAACACGCCGACGTAGCCGGGCGCCGAGGGGATCGAGACCCCGAGCCCGACGAAGGCGAGCACCGCGAAGCCCGCGACCCACGGCAAGTGCAGGTTCATCGCGACGAGCATGGTCCACATCGCGAGCGCCGGGATGACCCAGACGATGACGCTCCAGACGAGGAGCGGCAGGAGGTGGCCCGGCGCGCGCACGCCGTCGAGGCCCGTCACGAACGTCTCGAAGGCCCGGCGCAGGCGGCGCTCCAGCGCGGGCCAGCGGCCGGCGACCCGGGCGATCAGGCGCTCGCACGCGCCCGGCGCGACGACGAAGGCGGCGAGCGCCGCGATGCCGACGAGGTCGAGCGCCAGCAGGACGAGCGCCGCGACCTGCAGGTACGCGGGCACGGGGATCGCGAGGATCAGGAGCGCGAGGATGAGGACGACGGCGAGGCCGTCGAGCGCGCGCTCGACGACGAGCGTCGCGAGCGTCGTCCAGAAGCCGTGGGCGCGGCCGCCCCCGGCCGGAACCTTCCACCGGCGCGACACCACGTAGACGCGCACGAACTCGCCGGCGCGCAGCGGCAGGATGTTGTTCGCCATGTAGCCGATCCAGGTCGCCGGCACGAGCCCGGCCGGGTTCGAGCCCGGCGGGAAGAGGTAGACCCAGCGGCGCGCGCGCGCCCAGATCTGCGCCGGCGCCAGCGCCGTGGCGATCGCGGCCCAGCCCCAGTGCGTCTCGCGGAGCTGGCGGCCGAGCTCGGCCAGGTCCACGGCGCGGAAGAGATAGACGAAGAGGGCGGCGCTGATCGCGACGCCGAGGACGACCTTGAGCCGGTTCAGAGGCCGAGCTGGGCGAGGACGGCGTCGATCGAGGCCGGCACCGTCGTCGGCCGCGACGACGACTCGAGCGCCGTCTCGGGGTCCTTGAGCCCGTGCCCCGTGAGCGTGAGGACCAGGGTGGCGCCGGGCTCGAAGCGGCCGGCCTTGACCGTCTTGATGAGGCCGGCCACCGTCGCCGCGGACGCGGGCTCCATGAAGATGCCCTCCTCGCGGCTGAGCATCCGGTAGGCGCGCAGGATCTCCTCGTCGCTCACGATGTCCACCCAGCCCTTGGAGTCCTGCATGGCCTCGAGCGCCGGCCCCCAGGACGCGGGGTTGCCGATCTTGATCGCCGTCGCGACCGTGCGCGGCTCCTCGATGACGCGGTTCTCGTAGATGGGCGCCGCGCCCGCGGCCTGGAAGCCGATCATGCGCGGCAGCTCCATCATGCGCCCGGCGCGGTGGTACTCCCGGTAGCCGCGCCAGTAGGCGGTGATGTTCCCCGCGTTCCCGACGGGGATCAGGTGGTAGTCGGGCGCCTTGCCGAGCTGGTCCACGACCTCGAAGGCGGCGGTCTTCTGGCCCTCGAGGCGGAAGGGGTTCACCGAGTTCACGAGCGTCACCGGATGGGTCTCGGCGATCCGGCGCACGATCGAGAGCGCCTGGTCGAAGTTGCCGTCCACGGTGAGGACCTTCGCGCCGTGGATCGCGGCCTGCGAGAGCTTGCCGAGGGCGACCGAGCCCTTCGGCACCATGACGAAGGCGCGGATGCCCGCGCGCGCGGCGAACGCCGCGGCGGACGCCGAGGTGTTGCCCGTGGAGGCGCAGATGACGGCGCGCGAGCCGGCCTCGAGCGCCTTCGAGATCGCCATCGTCATCCCGCGGTCCTTGAAGGAGCCCGTCGGGTTGAACCCCTCGCACTTGAGGTAGATCGTGAGGCGCCGGTCGGTCGCCTCCTCGAGGCGCGGCGCGTGGATGAGCGGCGTGTTGCCCTCGCAGAGCGAGACGACCGGCGTCTTGTCCGTCACCGGGAGGAAGTCGCGGTACGCCTCGATGACCCCGCGCCAGGCCTTCATGCCGGGCCGCCCTCCACGCGGATCATCGTGGTCGCCGCGGCGACGTCCGGAAGCTTGTCGATGGCGGCGAGGGCGCGGCGCATGTCGAGCTCGCGCGCCTCGTGGCTCAGCATGACCACCGGCACCGCCTCGCGCTTGCCGCGCCCCTTCTGGATGACGTTCGCGATCGAGATGTTGTGCTCGCCGAGCACGCCCGCCACCCGCGACAGCACGCCGGGCCGGTCCTGGGCCATCACGCGCAGGTAGTAGCAGCAGCGGATCGAGTCCATCGGCCTGAGCGGGAGCGCCGCGGGGCCCGCGGAGGGCAGCTCGAGGGCGAGGGCGGGGATGCCGTGGGCGATCCGGCGCGCGATGCCGAGCGTGTCGGCCCACACGGCCGACGCGGTCGGCAGCTGGCCCGCGCCGCGGCCGTAGAACATGAGGTCGCCGACGGCGTCGCCCGTGATGAAGATCGCGTTGAAGACGCCCGAGACCGCGGCCAGCGGCGAGGCCGCCGGGATCATCGTGGGGTGCACGCGGACCTCCACCCCGGCGCGCTCGGCGCCGCGCCCGGCGCCGCCGGACGCCTTGGCGATCGCGAGGAGCTTGATCCGGTAGCCGAGCTCGCGCGCGTAGGCGATGTCGGCAGGCGTCACCCGCGTGATGCCCTCGGTGTGGATGTCCTTGAGGTCCACGAAGGTCCGGAAGGCGAGCGAGACCAGGATCTGGAGCTTGTGGGCCGAGTCCATGCCCTCGATGTCGAGGGTCGGGTCCGCCTCGGCGTAGCCCTGGGCCTGCGCCTCCTTCAGCACCAGCGAGAAGTCGAGGCCCTCGTCGGTCATCTTCGACAGGATGTAGTTCGACGTCCCGTTGACGATGCCGAAGACGGTCTGGATGTGGTTGGCGACGAGGCCCTCCTTGACCGCCTGGATGAGCGGGATGCCGCCGGCGACCGCCGCCTCGAACGCGAGCGTCACGCCACGGCGGCGCGCCTCGTCGTAGAGCTCGGCGCCGTGGTGGGCGAGGAGCGCCTTGTTCGCGGTGACGACGTGCTTGCCCGCCTGGAGCGCCTTGAGGATGAACGTTCGCGCGGGCTCGAGGCCGCCCACCAGTTCGATGACGATCTGGATGGACGGGTCGCCGAGCACCTTCGCCGCGTCGGGCGTCATCGGGAGCTTCCGGAGGTCGAGCCCCTCGCGGGGCCGCGTGAGGTCGAGGTCGGCCACCGCGGCGAGGGTGAGGCGGCAGCCGGCGCGCTCCTCGAGCATCGCGCGGCGGGACTCGAGGATCTTCACGACGCCGCCGCCGACGGTGCCGAGCCCGAGCAGCGCGATCCGGACGTCCTTCATGTCGGTGGACACGGGGCGTGGTCCGGCGGTCAGCGGGCGAGCTGCTTGAGCCCGCGCAGCGCCTGCCTGATCCGCTGCTCGTTCTCGACGAGCGCGAACCGGACGTACCCCTCGCCGTACTCGCCGAACCCGATGCCCGGCGAGACGGCGACCTTCGCGTCCTGGATGAGCATCTTGGAGAACTCGAGCGAGCCCAGCGCGCGGAACGGCTCGGGGATCGGCGCCCAGACGAACATCGTGCCCCTGGGCTTCGGCACCGACCAGCCCAGCTTGTTCAGACCGTCGACGAGGACGTCGCGGCGCTTCCGGTGGACCTCGACGATCTCCTCCACCACCTTCTGATCGCCCTCGAGCGCGATGATGCCGGCGATCTGGATGGGCTGGAAGGCGCCGTAGTCCAGGTAGGACTTGATCCGCGCCAGCGCGTGGATCATCCGCGCGTTCCCGCACACGAAGCCGAGCCGCCAGCCGGGCATGTTATACGACTTCGAGGTCGAGAACACCTCGACGCCGACGTCCTTCGCGCCCGGGATCTCGAGGAAGGACGGCGGCCGGTAGCCGTCGAAGGCGAAGTCGGCGTAGGCGAAGTCGTGGACGACCATGAGACGGTGCTCTTGCGCGAACGCGACGACCTTCTCGAAGAACGCGCGGTCCACGCACATGGTGGTCGGGTTGTGCGGGAACGAGAGGATCAGCAGCTTCGCCTTCGGCCACGCCAGCTTCGCGGCCTCCTCCAGCCGTGCGAAGAAATCCCCGTCCGGGGTCAGCGGGACCGACCGCAGGTCGCCGTCGGCGATGACCACCGAGTACGAGTGGATCGGGTAGGTGGGGTTGGGCACGAGCACGCCGTCACCCGGCTGCAGGACCGCGAGCGCCAGGTGGGCCATGCCCTCCTTGGCGCCGATCGTGGCGATCGTCTCCGAATCCGGATCGAGCTCGACGCCGTAGCGGTCCCGGTACCACCGGGCGATCGCGACGCGCAGGCGCGTGATGCCGCGCGACGCGGAGTAACGGTGGTTCTTGGGATTCTGCACCGCCTCGATCAGCTTCGCCACGATGTGCTTCGGCGTTCCGAGATCCGGGTTGCCCATCCCGAGATCGATCACGTCCTCGCCCCGCGCGCGCGCCTTGCTCTTCAGGTCGTTGACGATCGCGAACACGTAGGGCGGAAGCCGCTTGATCCGATAGAAGTCGTCCATGCAGATTCTTCTCAGGGCCTGTCCCGCGATGATACAGGGTCGCGACGCGGAGTGTCAATAAACGCCGGTCTCACGCGGAGTTAGGGGCCGCGTCCACCTCCCGCGCGCCTTCACGGAACTTGCCACGTCGCGCACAAGGATTGGCCACCCTTGCCGTAATGGCAGGGCGGGGCGCCGTTAACTCCTCGATTATGCGGAAAGACCTGTCCGGCACGGCATTTGCGACTCAGCGTCGGGCATGGAGAGCTGGGAATCTTCCGTTGACAGCGTCCAAGAGCGGGTGCTAGAAACCGCTCAACCGTCGACGCTTCAGCCCAGGAGGGCAGGCCGGCGCTTGAAGGGTCGTGACCGGTTCAGCTTGCTCATCGTACGGGGCGACGGTGCCCGCGTCGCGCGCTTCAACTTCTCCCGACCCGTCGCCACCGGAGCGTTCGTGACCTTCGTGGTCTGCGCCTCCGTGCTGGGCGCGCTCGTCGGCGACTGGGTGCAGCTCCGCGACCTCACGCGCGAGGCCAAGACCTTCAGCCGGCAGATCGCCGACCAGCGCGCGACGATCGACGCGTTCAACCGCCGCGTCGCCGAGCTCCGCACGGAGATGGCGGGCTGGCGCGAGCTCCACGCGCGGATCTGGGAGCCGTTCGGCCCCGAGCTCACGCCCGGCAAGCGCGCGCGCGGGATCGGCGGCGGCTCGCTCGTGGCCGACCGCCCGGCCGCCCAGCTGAGCCCGCGGGACGAGCTCGAGCGGCTCGCCGACAGCGTCGCGGAGCAGGGCGAGAACCTCCGCGCCCTCGACCGGCTGATGGCGCGCGCGGGCAAGGCGCTCGCGGCGCTGCCGTCGCGCTGGCCCGTGCGCGGCTCGGTGAACTCCGAGTTCGGCAACCGCCTCTCGCCGTGGACGAAGGTCACCGAGTTCCACGGCGGGCTCGACATCAGCGCCGAGATGGGCACGCAGGTCCGCGCGCCCGCGGCCGGCACGGTCGTGTTCGCCGGCGTCCAGCCGGAGTACGGCACCACCGTGATCCTCGAGCACGCCAACGACATCCGCAGCATCTACGGCCACCTCTCGAGGGCCGCCGTGAAGCCCGGCGACCACGTCGAGCGGGGCGGGGTGATCGGTCTCACCGGCAACACCGGGCGTTCATCGGGCCCCCACCTCCACTACGAGATCCTCGTGAAGGGCCACTCGGTGAACCCCCGCGCCTACCTCTGGGACTAGAGCCCGTTCGGTCGCTCGGCTATGATCGGCGCCGGGGGCCGCGATGGCTCGCATCCTCGTCGTCGACGACGATCACGACATCTGCGAAGTTCTGGAGATGGGGCTGACGCACGCCGGCCACGAGGTGCGCGTCGCGGCCGACGGCGCGAGCGCGCTACGGCTCGTGCGCGCCGAGCCCTTCGACCTGATCATCACGGACATCTTCATGCCGGGCAAGGAAGGGATCGAGACCATCATGGAGATCCGCCGCGACTTCCCGGCGGTGAAGGTCGTCGCGATGTCCGGCGGGGGGCGGACGGGCGACCTCCACTACCTCCGCGACGCCGTCGCGCTCGGCGCGGTCCGGACGCTCCGCAAGCCGTTCGGCCGGGCGGAGCTCCTGGACGCCGTCCGCGCCGCGCTCGGCGGCTGATCACCCGGCGCGCGCGAGGAAGTCCAGGCAGATCGCGTTGAACGCGTCGGGCCGCTCCCACATGTAGCCGTGGCCCGCGCCGGGGACGAGCCGGAGCTCGGCCCCGGGAATGCGCTTCGCCAGCTCGCGCGCGAAGCGCGGCGGCACGAGCGTGTCCTCCTCGGCGACCGTCACCAGCGTCGGGCAGCGGATCGCCGCGAGCCGGTCCAGCGTGTCGTGCTCCTCCACCGCCTCGGCCTGGCGCAGGAAGCCCGCGAGCGACTGCGGGTGCGGGTTGGCGATCGCGGTCTGCAGCACGGCCTCGACGAGCTCGGGCCGCTCCGCGTAGGTCACCGGCGCGAAGAGCCAGAGCGCCATCGAGCGCAGCCGCTCCTCGAGCGAGAGCTTCGCGCGCTGGACGCGCCAGACGTCGAGCAGCGCCCGCATGTAGGCGTCCTGCCGCGCGAGCGTTGCGTGGAGCTGGAGCGAGCGCACCCGCCGCGGCGCGCGGAGGGCGAGCTCCTGGGCGATCATCCCGCCCATCGAGACGCCGACGATGTGGGCGCGCTCGACGCCGAGCCGGTCCAGCAGTCCCACGGTGTCGTCGGCCATGAGGGCGATCGTGCAGGGGGTGTCCGGCTGGTCGGTCTGCCCCGCGCCGCGGTTGTCGAACGCGATCACGCGGTAGCGCTCGGCGAAGGGGCGGAGCTGGAAGGCCCAGGCGGTGTGGTCGCCGCCGAAGCCCATGATGAGGACGACGGGGTCGCCGGCGCCGGCCTCCACGTAGAACATCTCGATGTCCCCGACGCGGACCCTCGGCATTGGGGGGTTGCCGCCGGCAGGCGCGCGGTGCTACCGGATCGCGACGCCGGTGCGGACCTGGCAGGCGACCCAGTGGCCCTGCGAGACCTCCTTGAGCACCTGCTCGTTCTCGGAGCACGAGGGCACGCGGAGCGCGCAGCGCGTGTGGAAGCGGCAGCCCGAGGGCGGGTTGATGGGGCTGGGCACGTCGCCCTCGAGGAGGATGCGCTTGCGCCGCATCGTCGGGTCCGGGATCGGCACCGCGGAGAGGAGCGCCTCCGTGTACGGGTGCTTCGGGTTCGTGTAGAGCTCCTTCGCGGGGGCGATCTCGACGATCTTGCCGAGGTACATCACGGCCACGCGCGTCGAGATGTGCTCGACGACCGAGAGGTCGTGCGCGATGAAGAGGTAGGTGAGGCCAAACTTCGCCTGGAGGTCCTCGAGCAGGTTGATGATCTGCGCCTGGATCGAGACGTCGAGCGCCGAGACGGGTTCGTCGGCGACGATCAGCTTCGGGCTGACCGCGAGCGCGCGCGCGATGCCGATGCGCTGGCGCTGGCCGCCGGAGAACTCGTGCGGGTAGCGGCGCAGATGATCGGGCTGGAGGCCGACGGTCTCGAGGAGCTGCACGACGCGCTCCTCGCGCGCCTTGCGGTTCGGCGCGAGCTTGTGGATGACGAGCGCCTCGCCGATGATCGAGCCGACCGTCATCCGTGGATTCAGCGACGCGTACGGGTCCTGGAAGATGATCTGCATTTCCTTCCGGAGCGCGCGTAGCGACCGCTTGTCGAGCGTCGTCACGTTCTGCCCGTGGAACCACACCTCGCCCGACGTCGGCTCGATCAGGCGCAGGATCGACCGGCCCGTCGTGGACTTGCCGCAGCCCGATTCGCCCACGAGCCCGAGCGTCTCGCCGGGCAGGATCTCGAAGGAGACGTCGTCCACGGCGTGGACCCGCGCGACCTCGCGCGAGAAGAGGCCGCCGCGGATCGGGAAGTACTTCTTGAGGTTCTTGATCCTGAGTAGGGGTTCCACCATGGCGCGCCTCAGTAGAGGAAGCAGGCCACCTTGTGGCCCGGCCGGAGTTCCTTGAGCCGCGGATCGCTCTCGGTGCATTTCGACATGACGAACTGGCAGCGCGGCGCGAACCGGCAGCCCGGCTTCACGTCGCCGCGCAGTGTCGGCACGGTGCCGGGGATGGCCTCGAGCCTCTGACGCTGCGTCGCCGCCAGATCGATGCGGGGGATCGATCGGAGGAGGCCCTGCGTGTAGGGGTGGAGCGGCTCCTTGAACAGCTCCTTGACCGGCGCCTCCTCCGCGACCTGCGCGCCGTACATGACGATCACGCGCTGCGCCGTCTCGGCGATCACGCCCATGTCGTGGGTGATCAAGAGGATGGCCATGCCGAGCTTCGCCTTGAGCTCGTTCAGGAGCTCGAGGATCTGCGCCTGGATCGTCACGTCGAGCGCCGTCGTCGGCTCGTCGGCGATGAGGAGGTTGGGGTTACACGAGAGCGCCATGGCGATCATGATGCGCTGGCGCATCCCGCCCGAGAGCTGGTGCGGGTACTCCTTCACGCGGCGCTCGGCGTTGGGGATGTGCACGAGCTTGGCGGCCGAGACGCTCGTGGAGGCGGACGGCCTCGGCGATCTGCTCCCCGCACGTGAAGACCGGGTTCAGCGAGGTCATCGGTTCCTGGAAGATCATCGAGATCTCTTTGCCGCGGATCTTGCGCATCTGGGCGGGGGGCAGCTCGAGGAGGCTCCGGCCGGCGTAGGTGATCGTGCCCTCGACGATGCGGCCGGGCGGCGTGGGGATGAGCCGCATGATCGAGAGCGCCGTGACGCTCTTGCCCGAGCCCGACTCGCCGACGATGCCCAGCGTCTCGCTCTTGTCGATGTAGAGGTCCACCCCGTCGACGGCGCGCACGACGCCCTCGTCGGTGAAGAAGTACGTCTTCAAGCCCTTGACGTCCAGAAGCCGTTCGGCCATGGCTCCCCCTAGAGCTTACCCGTGAGTTCGCCGAGGGCCGCGAGCGCGCGCTCGATGTCCTCGGCGTCGACGTCCTTGTGTGTGACGCAGCGAATCGACGCGGGGCCGATCGCGTGGATCTTGACCTTCGCGGCGGCGCAGCCCGCGACCAGCTCGGCCGTCGTGGCCTGCGCCGCGCCGGGGCCCCGGGGGTGCTCCACCGCGAGGATCACGATGTTCGTCTGCACGTTCGCCGGGTCCACCCGGAGCCGCGGGAGCTTCGCGAGCCCCTCGGCGAGCCGCCGGGCGTTGGCGTGGTCCTCGGCCAGCCGGTCCACCATGCGCTCGAGCGCGACGAGGCCGGCCGCGGCGAGGACGCCGGCCTGCCGCATCCCGCCCCCGACCATCTTGCGGACGCGCCGGGCGCGCGCGATGAAGTCGCGCGCGCCGCACACGACGGAGCCGACCGGCGCGGCGAGGCCCTTCGAGACGCAGAACGTGACCGAGTCGGCGTGGCGCGCGAACTCGGCGGCCGGGCGCCGGAGCGCGACCGCGGCGTTGAAGAGGCGCGCGCCGTCCAGATGGACGGGCACGCCCGCGCCGTGCGCGACCGCGGCGACGGCCTCGATCTCCTCGGGGGTGCAGCAGGTCCCGCCGTGCCGGTTGTGCGTGTTCTCGAGGCAGACGAGCCCCGTCGGCGGGATGTGGATGTTCGCGGGGCGGAGCGCCTCGCGCACCTGCTCGGGCGAGAGGAAGCCGCGCGCCGTCTTCACGGGGCGCATCTGGACGTTGCCGATGACGGCGGAGCCCGCGACCTCGTAGTTGAAGATGTGCGAGTCGAGGTCGAGGACGACCTCCTGGCCGGCGCGCGTGTGGCTCACGACCGACACGAGGTTGCCCATCGTGCCGGAGGCGACGAAGAGGCCGGCTTCCTTGCCGAGCCGCTCGGCCGCCACCGCCTCCAGGCGCTTGACGGTCGGGTCCTCCTCCCAGACGTCGTCGCCCACCTCGGCGCGGGCCATCGCCTCGCGCATCGCGGGGGTCGGGAGGGTGAGCGTGTCGGAGCGGAGGTCGACGACGTCGTGCACGGCCGCTACCTCTGGGCCCGCAGGCGCTGGGCGGCGCGCCGTCCGAAGTCGGTGTAGCCGTACTCGTCGGAGAGGCGGCGGAGCAGCCGGACCGCGTCCGCGTTCTTGCCCTCGTAGAAGTTGACCTCGGCGAGGAGGTAGAGCGCCTCGGGCACCACGAGCGACCGCGGGTAGTCCCGGAGGACCAGCTCGAGCCGCTGCCGGGCGTTGCTCGGATTGCCCTGAGTGAAGTAGTAGCTGGCGACCCAGACCTCCTTCTGCGCGAGCCGCCCGCGGCAGATGTCGATCTTGGCGAGCCCGTCGGTCGCGTAGCGGCTCTCGGGGTACTCCTTGACGAGCTTCCTGAACTGGTCGAGCGCCTTCTGGGTGAGGCCCTGGTCCTGCTCGACCGGCTTCATCTGGTCGTAGTAGCTCATCGCGAGCCGGTACTGGACGAGGTCGGCGATCTGGTGACGCGGATAGAACGACATGAACAAATCGAACTCGGCGATCGCCTTGTCGAAGTCGCCCTCGCGGTAGTGGGTCTCGCCGATGAGGAAGCGGGCGCGCGCGGCGTACGAAGAGGTCGGGTGGCGCTCGACGATCCTTTTGAAGCTCGCGCGGGCATCGTCGTAGCGCTTCCGGGCGAGGTCCTGCTCGCCGATCGAGGAGAGCTCTTCCGCCGGCAGGATCGGCGTCGGCGCGGGCTTCATCCAGCCGCAGCCGCCCGCCACCAGGAGCAGGCCTGCGAGGAGTACGCGCATGCACGGGACAGGGGAGCCAACCATGAAAACTGGCCCATACTTATAACACAAGTCCACGGGCAAAAAACGCTTTGACTTCCGCGGCGCTGCCCGGTATTACGGAACCGTCCAGGAGGCGTTCTTATGGCCGTGCCGCGCATGCTCCGGGTGCGCCAGACCTTCCCCCGTTCCCGCGTGGCCGACATCCCGCGGGCCGTCGCCGCGGCGCTCGCGGGCGCCGAGGTCCGGATCAAGCGGGGCGACACCGTCGCGGTCGGGGCGGGCAGCCGGGGCATCGCCAACATCGACGTCGTCGTGGGCGCCACGGTGCGGTGGCTCAAGGACCTCGGCGCCCGGCCCTTCGTGTTCCCCGCGATGGGCAGCCACGGCGGCGGGACCCCGGAGGGCCAGCTCTCCGTCCTCGAGCACTACGGCATCACCGAGGCGGCGATGGGCTGCCCGATCCGCGCGACGATGGACGTCGTGCAGGTGGGCGAGGCGCTCGGGCTGCCCGTGTGGCTCGACCGCTGGGCTTCGGAGGCCGACTGGATCGGCCTCGTCAACCGCGTCAAGCCGCACACCGACTTCAAGGGCACGATCGAGTCGGGCCTGTTCAAGATGATGACGATCGGGCTCGGCAAGTACAAGGGCGCGATCCAGTACCACCGCGCCAACATCCACCACGGCTACGAGACCGTCATCACGGCGGTGGGCCGCGAGATGTTGAAGAAGGCCCGCATCGGCTTCGGCGTCGGCGTCGTCGAGAACGGCTACGACGAGACCGCGCGCATCGAGGCCTTCAACGCCGAGAACCTCGAGGCCGGCGAGCGCCGCCTGCTCAAGGACGCGCGCGAGTGGATGGCGCGGCTGCCGTTCTCGCCGATCGACGTGCTGGTCGTCGAGGAGATGGGCAAGAACATCTCGGGCGCCGGCATGGACACGAACGTCATCGGGCGGCCGTCGAACCCACACGAGCCGTTTCCGGCCGACCCGAAGATCCTGTGGATCGTCGCGCTCGACCTGACCGAGGAGAGCTATGGCAACGCCATCGGCATCGGCAACGCCGACTTCACGACGCGTCGGCTCGTGGACAAGATCGACATGAAGCCGACGCTGATCAACGCGATCACCGCGTGCGCGCCCAACGGCGCCAAGATCCCGCCGGCGTACGACACGGACCGGGAGGCGATCGAGACGGCCCTGTCGTGCATCGGGCTCACGCCGCCCGAGAAGGCGCGCGTCATCCGCATCCGGAGCACGCTGATGCTGGGCGAGATCGAGGTGTCCGAGGCCTTCCTGCCCGAGCTGGCCAAGCGGCCCGAGCTCAAGCGGCTTACCGATCCCGCGCCGCTGCCGTTCGACGCAGCGGGACGGTTGATCCCGCTCGCTCACGATTAGCGCCGGCGTCGCGTCCGGGGGGGAGGCGCGGCCGTCGTGAGGGCGCGCGTCATCCTGATCATCGGCGTCACGGTCGGCGTGGCCGCGCTCGCGTACGGCAGCTGGGCCTGGTACCAGTCGGCCCACTACGTCTGGACCGACGACGCCTACGTCGAGGGCACGATCTCGCCCATCAGCGCGAAGGTCGGAGGCCCGGTCGCCGAGATGCGCGTGCGGGACAACCAGGCCGTGAAGCAGGGCGAGCTGCTGGTCCGCGTGGACCCGCGCGATTACGAGGCGAAGGTGGCCCAGACGCGCGCCGCCGTCGCGACGGCCGAGGCGGCCCTGCGCGCCGCGCGCTCCGACGTGCCGCTCACGCGCGAGTCGACGACCGCGCAGATCGCCCAGGCGCGCGCGAGCCTCCAGGCGGCGATCGTCGCCGTGCGCGGGGCCGAGTCGGCGGTCGACCAGGCGCGCGCGGGGCTCGAGGCCAAGCGCGCCGCGGTGGCCGCCATGCGCGCCGACCTCGCGGGCGCAGAGAGCGCCCAGCGCGAGGCCGTCCGGGAGCTCGAGCGGCAGCGCGCGCTGTTCAAGGACGGCCTCGTCGCGCGCCGCGACTTCGACCGCGCCGAGGCGGCCTCCGAGACCGGCTCCTCGACCGTCGAGGCGATCCAGCGCCGGCTCGTCGCGACCGAGCGCGACGTGGAGCAGACCGAGGCCGAGCTCGGCTCGCGTCTCCACTCCGTAGACCAGGCCAAGCAGCGCGTGGCCGAGGCGCGGGCCGCCCTCGCCCACGCGGAGAGCCAGACCCACCAGGTCGCGATGAAGGACGCCGAGGTGAGCCGCGCGGAGGCCCGGCTGAAGGAGACGCAGGCCGACCTCGCGTTCGCCGAGCTCCAGCTCCAGTACACCGAGATCCGCGCGCCGCTCGACGGCCTCGTCTCCAAGCGGTCGGTGGAGATGGGGCAGATCGTCCAGATGGGCCAGCCGCTGCTCGCGATCGTCCCGCTCCACGACGTCTGGGTGCTCGCGAACTTCAAGGAGAGCCAGCTCGCGCGCATCCGGGCCGGCCAGCCGGTCGAGGTCCGCGTGGACGGCTTCCCCGGCATGCGGTTCCACGGCATCGTCGACTCGGTCGCCGCCGGCACCGGCGCCCGCTTCTCGCTCCTGCCGCCCGAGAACGCCACCGGCAACTGGGTGAAGGTGGTCCAGCGCGTGCCGGTGAAGATCGTGCTCGATCCGAAGGACTACGGAAACCCGCACACCCTCCGCGCGGGCATGTCGGCGGTCGTCTCGATCCGCGTGAAGTAGCGGCGCGGGCGCTACGCCGTCTTCGGCCCGCCCGGCACCTGGTAGAGGTACTCCTTCAGGTACTCGATCTCCGCACCGTGGTCCTCGATCGCAACCCGCATGAGGTCGCGGATCGAGAGCATGGAGAGGAGGCGCTCGCCGCTGACGACCGGCAGGTGGCGGATGTTCGCCTGGTCCATCTTCTGCATCGCGGACTGGTAGTCCTCGTCGGCGTCGGCGACGACGAGCCGCGAGGTCATGACGTCGGCCACCGGCGTGCGCGCGGGGTCGAGCCCGCGGTCCACGACCTTCTGCACGACGTCGCGCTCGGAGAAGACCCCGCAGAGCCGGTCGCCGTCGAGGACCGCGACGATGCCGACGTTGTTGGCCGCCATGGACCGGGCCGCGTCGGCGACCGTGGCGCTGCGCTTCACCGTGAAGAGGAATCCGTGGCGCATGATGTCCCGTAGCTTCTTCATCGCCGACACCCCCAGCGATCCGGGCCAGTCACTGCTCAGGGAAGAGTGAGGCCCAGTCTACCGCGGGTCGAGCAGCTTCTCCATGATGATGGTGTCGACCCACTCGCCGTCGAGCCGGCCCTGCTCCTTGTAGACGCCGACGGTCCGGAAGCCGAGCTTCGTGTAGAGCGCCATGCCGCCCTCGTTGAAGGGGAACGCGGAGAGGACCAGCTTGTGGAAGCCGTGCTCGCGGCCGAGAGCGATGAGCCGCTCGAGCAGCACCCGCCCGACGCCCTTGCCGCGCCAGGCGCGCTCGACGTAGATCGAGAAGTCGGCAACGAAGCGGTAGGCCTCGCGCGGGCTGAAGACGTTGAGGCTTCCCCAGCCCACGAGGTCCCCGGCGGTCTCCGCGACGATCACCGGATGGCGGGGGCTCCGGCCGGCGAGCCACCGCCGGCGCTCCTCGGGCGTCCGGAGCTCGGTCTCGAGCGTGGCGACGCGGTCCTCGATCCCCTGGTTGTACATGCGACAGATCGCCTCGGCATCCGCCGGCGTCGCGAGCCGGACGCGGGACTCGGTCACGCGAGCTCCCGCGCGTCGAGGCGCCCCTCCCGCTGCAGGCGCGCGAACTCGTCGAGCGTCTTGCGCACGCCGGCGTCGAGCGTGGTCGCGGGCGCGGGGCCGAGGTCCTTCTGGTAGCGCGTGTCGTCGAGCGCCGCGGGGAAGGGCATCGGCTGCTCGACGTGGCTGATGAGGCCGTCCGCGCTGGGCCACGCGCGGCCGATCAGCTTCACGACGTTCCGAATGGCCGCCGACGCGCCGTGGAGGTTGTAGACCCGCGCGCCCTCGAGCCGCGAGTCCGCCGCGGCCAGGAGCGCGCGGGCGACGTCCGCCACGTAGATCAGATCGGTCGAGCCGCCCCAGCGGATCTGGAACTTCTTGCCGAGCACGGCCGCCTTCATCGCGAGGGTCGGATCGGCCGTGACGCCGAAGTCGCGCCCGGGCCCGTAGACGGAGAGGGGACGGAAGCCCATGGACGGGATCCCGTGCTCCTCCCAGGAGATGCGCGCCGTGTCCTCGTTGGCGACCTTGTAGACGCCGTAGTGCGTCGCCGGGAGCCGCGGCGCGTCGTCGCGCACGGGGCCGGGCGGATAGAGGCCGGGCGCGCCGAACACGGCGGCCGACGACGCGTAGACCACGCGCTCGACGCGGCCCGCGCGCGCGGCCTCGAAGACGTTGGCCGTGCCGACGACGTTGACCGAGGCACCCCGCACCGGGTCCTGACGGCAGAGCGGCACCTGCCATGCGGCGAGGTGGACGATGCGGCGGATCCCGTGCTCCCGCACCACGCGGCCGAGCGCGTCGCGGTCGGTGACGTCGCCGCGCACGGCCGTCACCCGGCGCGCGACGTCGTCGGCCACGAGCATCCGCAGGCGCCAGGGATCGTCGGCGAGGTCGAAGACGACGGGGCGCTCGCCGCCCGCGAGCAGGCCGCGCACGACCCACGCGCCGATGCAGCCGAACGCGCCGGTCACCAGCGTGGTCATGAACGGGAATATAATGCCCCTCGTGTTCCGGAGCGAGCGGTTCTTCCGCGAGGCGTGGCCGCAGATCTCCCACGCCTTCGAGTCGCCGACCGACGCGGCGAGCGAGGTCCAGTGGATCGCCGGCCTCGCCGCGCTCGAGCCGCCCGCCCGCGTCCTCGACGCCCCGTGCGGCTTCGGCCGCCACTCGATCGAGCTCGCGCGCCTCGGCTTCGCGGTCACGGGCGTGGACTTCAGCGAGACCGAGCTCGACCGCGCGCGCAAGGCGGCGCGCGAGGCGGGCGTCGAGCTGACGCTCGCGTGCGAGGACATGCGCGACATGGAGTTCTCGGGCGCGTTCGACCTCGCCGTGAACCTGTTCAGCTCGATCGGCTTCTTCTCCGACGACGAGGACCGGCTGCTGCTCGACCGCTTCTGGCGCGCGCTCAAGCCGGGCGGCTGCTTCGTCCTCGACACGCGCAACCGCGACCAGCTCGTGCGCTCGCTCCCGCCCGAGGAGCGCAAGCGCGTGAACGGCTGGACGCTCCGCATCGAGAACGCGTTCGACCCGGCGACGAGCCGCTGGCGCGCCCGGTGGTTCCGGCTCAAGCGCGCCACGGCCAAGAGCAAGGAGACCGCGCAGGAGCTGATCGGCGAGAGCGAGATCCGCCTCTACTCGGCCCACGAGCTCTCGGCGATGCTGCGCCCCGAGCGCTGGAGCCGGGTCGAGCTCTACGGCGGGCTCGACGGCACGCCGTTCTCGCTGGACGCCCCGCGGCTCGTCCTGGCCGCCTGGAAATAGCCGCTCGCGACGAAAGGAGATCGCTCGATGGCCGCCGACTCCCGCCCGCTGGTCGTGCTGGCAGGCCCCATCCATCCCGACGGCAAGGCGCTCCTCGAGAAGGAGGCGCGCGTCGTCGTCTGCGAGGACGAGACCGAGGCCGGCCTCGCGCGGGCCGCCGCCGACGCCCAGGGGATCCTGTTCCGGATCCGGCCAAGCTGCACCGCGAGCCTCATGGGCGCCTGCAAGCAGCTCAAGGTGATCGGCCGGCACGGCGTCGGCCTGGACACGGTGGACATCCCCGCCGCGACGCGGCTCGGCGTCGCGGTGGTCCACGCGCCGGGCTCGAACTCCCAGGCCGTGGCCGAGCACGCGCTGATGCTGATGCTCGTCTGCGTCAAGCGCACGCTTCTGATCGACAAGATGACGCGCGGGGGAGACTGGGGCGCCAAGCGCAGGGCGGCCGGCAACGCGCCCAACACGGAGCTCGCCGGCAAGACGCTGGGGATCGTGGGCGTCGGCAACGTCGGCCGCCGCGTGGCGAAGTTCGCGGGGGCGATCGGCATGCGCGTCCTCGGCTACGACAAGTACGTCCCCGACGACGAGGTCCGGCGCCGGGGCGCCGAGCCCGTGAAGAGCCTCGAGGCGCTGCTGCCGCAGGTGGACGTCCTCACGTGCCACACGCCGCTCACGCCCGAGACGCGGCACATGATCAACGAGAAGACCCTCGCGCTCATGAAGCCGGGCGCGATCTACGTCAACACCTCGCGCGGCCCGGTGCAGGAGGAGCGCGCCCTCTTCGAGGCGCTCACGCGCGGCCGGCTCGCGGCCGCGGGCCTCGACGTCTGGGAGGAGGAGCCGACGCCACGGGACAACCCGCTGCTCAACCTCGAGAACGTCGTCTGCTCGTCGCACGTCGCCGGCGTCACGCGCGAGGCGACGCGCCAGGCGGCGATGCAGGTCTGCGGCGAGATGCTGCGCGTGCTGCGCGGCGCGCGGCCTGACGTGCTGGTCAACCCCGACGTGTGGCCGCGCCTCGGCCAGCGGTAGGGAGCGGCGCCGATGAGCGGCGTCGGTCGCTCGCGATCGCACGTTAGCCAGCCGGAAGAGGCGATGCTAAGATGCACCCACGGGTGGTTGTCATGAGTAAAGTCGAGAAGATCGAGCAGCAGGTGCAGTCCCTCTCCCCGCAGGAGCTTGCCCAGTTTCGTACATGGTTCCTCGAGTTCGATTGGGCGGCTTGGGATCGCCAGCTTGAACGTGATGTCCGTGACGGAAAGCTCGACGGCCTTGCCGAAAAGGCGCTTCGCGACCACGCGACCGGTAAGACCAAGCCCCTCTGACCCACCACGCGTCCCCCGACTTCTGGGCACGTTACAGATCCTTGCCCGAGGACATCCAGAAGCTCGCCGATCTCGCCTTCGAGCGCCTCAAACAGGATCCGCGTCACCCGTCGCTTCACTTCAAGAAAGTTGGACGCTTCTGGTCTGCGCGCGTAGGTGGTCACCACCGCGCTCTCGCCGTTGAGGTCACTGATGGTTTCGTCTGGTTCTGGATCGGCGGCCACGCCGACTACGACCGGCTGCTCGGCTGAGGGCGGGAAATGCGATATTGGAGGTAGAATCGCTGCATGCCCATCGACACGCGCCATCCGAGGGAGATCCGGCAGGACATCCGGCGGGGCAAGCTGACGGGCATCACGGCGGGCCTCGGGCAGAACTTCGTCCAGGCGAACCTCGCCGTGCTCCCGAAGGACCTGGCCTACGACTTCCTGCTCTTCTGCCAGCGGAACCCGCGCCCGTGCCCGCTCCTGGAGGTGACCGACGTCGGCTCCGCGGAGCCCGTGGGTGTCGCCCGGGGCGCCGACCTGCGCACGGACATCTCGAAGTACCGCATCTACAAGGACGGCGTCCTCGCCGACGAGGTGACGGACGCGACGCCCTACTGGCGGGACGACCTCGTCGCGTTCCTCCTCGGCTGCTCGTTCACGTTCGAGTGGGCGCTGCTCGACGCCGGGATCCGGCTCTGGCACGTCGAGCAGGGGAAGAACGTCGCGATGTGGCGCACGTCCGTCCAGTGCCGCCCGGCGGGCGTGTTCCACGGGCCCATGGTCGTCTCGATGCGCCCGATCGCTCCCGCCGACCTCGCCAAGACGGTGACCGCGAGCGCCCGGTTCCCCGGCGCCCACGGCGCGCCGGTCCACATCGGCGACCCCGCGGTCATCGGCATCAAGGACATCGCGCGTCCCGAGTGGGGCGACGCGCAGGAGTTCAGGCCGGGCGACGTGCCGGTGTTCTGGGCGTGCGGCGTCACGCCCCAGGCCGTCGCGCTCGCCTCGAAGCCCTCGTTCATGATCACGCACAGCCCGGGGCACATGTTCATCACCGATCTGCCGAACTCCGCCCTCGCGGCGCTCTAGGCCGTTGCGGTTCCAGCCGGCCGGTGACCTCGCCGTTTCGATCGAGCTCGGCGAGGAGATCAGCGTCGAGGTGAACACGCGGGTGCGCGCCCTCGAGTACCTGATCCAGCAGAAGGCCCTCCCGGGCGTCGTCGAGATGGTCCCGAGCTTCCGCGCGCTGCTCGTCTACTACGACCCGCGCCAGGTCGGCTACGACGAGCTCTGCGCGCGGATCACCGAGCTCGCCCCGCAGGCCACGACCGCGGCCCTGCCGCCCTCGCGGGCGATCGAGCTGCCGTGCTGCTACGCGGACCCCGAGCTCGGCCTCGACCTCGAGGCGGCGGCGGAGCGGCTCGGGCTGCCGCCCGGCGAGCTCGTGAGGCTCCACAGCGGGGCCGAGTACGTCGTCTACTTCATCGGCTTCACGCCCGGGCTCCCGTACATGACGGGCATGCCCGAGCGCATCCACCTCCCGCGCCTCGACACGCCGCGCACGAAGACGCCCCCCGGCAGCGTGGCGATCGGCGGCACGCAATGCTGCATCTACTCCGTGGATAGCCCGGGCGGATTCTGGGTCCTCGGCCGCACGCCGCTCCGGCTCTACGATCCCGACGCGAGCGAGCCGACCCTGCTGCGTCCGGGCGACCGCGTGCGCTTCCGCCCGATCGACCGCGTCGAGTACGATCGGATCCTGGCCCGCGTCGAGGCGCGCGCCTACGCGCCGGTGATCGCGTGATCCGGATCCTCGACCCGGGGCCGCAGACGACCGTGCAGGACCTCGGGCGGGCGGGGCAGCTCCGCTACGGGATCCCGCCCTCCGGGCCCGTGGACCGCTTCGCGTTCGTCCTCGCGAACCGGCTCGTCGGGAACCCCGACGGCGCCGCCGCGCTCGAGTGCACGCTCGCGGGTCCGCGCTTCGAGGTGCAGACGCCACGCGCGATCGCCGTCACCGGCGCCGACATGCAGCTCACGGTGAATGGCCGCGAGGCGCCGCGCTGGGCCACGGTCGCGCTGAAGCCCGGCGACGTGGTGCGGCTCGGCCCGGCGCGCTCGGGCGTGCGCGGCTACATCGCGTTCTCGGGCGGGCTCGACGTGCCGCCCGTGCTCGGCTCGCGCGCGACGTACCTGCGTGGGCGTCTCGGGGGCCTGGAGGGTCGCGCGCTCCGGAAAGACGACCAGCTCCGCCTCGGCCCGGTGCCGCCGCCGCCGGCGCGGCGCGTGGCGTCGCGTGCGGTGCCGGAGTACGGCGGCGAGCCCACGCTGCGCGTGGTGCTCGGTCCGCAGGCCGACCGCTTCACCAAGGAGGGCATCGGCGCCCTCCTCGGGAGCTCGTACGAGATGCTGCCGCAGTCCGACAGGATGGGCGCGCGCCTGCGCGGCCCGCGCATCCCGCACACCCGCGGCCACGACATCATCTCCGACGGGATCGCGCTCGGCTCGATCCAGGTGCCCGGGGACGGCCAGCCGATCGTGCTGCTCGTGGATCGGCAGTCCACGGGCGGCTACACGAAGGTGGCGACCGTCTGCTCGTTCGATATCGGCCGCATCGGCCAGGTCAAGCCCGGCCAGTCCGTGCGGTTCCGCGCCGTCACCGTGGAAGAGGCGCACGGGCTGCTGCGCCAGTGGGACGCATCCCTCGAGGGAGCGCTGAGAGAGGAGACCGCATGAGCGTCGACAAGGAGCTTGCAGAGTACACCGCGAAGACGGCCCGCTCGCGCGCGCTGCACGACGACGCGCTGGCGGTCATGCCCGGCGGCAACAGCCGGACGACCACGTTCTTCGACCCGTACCCGTTCTACATCCAGCGCGGGCAGGGCGCCCACATCTGGGACGTCGACGGCACCGACCGCCTCGACTTCAACGGCAACTACACGAGCCTGATCCTGGGCCACGCCCACCCGGACGTGGTGAAGGCGGTCCAGCAGGCGGCCGAGCAGGGCCTCTCGTTCCCGGGCCCGACGGAGCACGAGATCCGTCTCGCCGAGGCGCTCAAGCGCCGGGTGCCGTCGGTCGAGAGCCTCCGCTTCACGAACTCCGGGACCGAGGCGACGATGAACGCGGTGCGGCTCGCGCGCGCCTTCACCGGCCGGCACAAGATCGCCAAGTTCGAGGGCGCGTACCACGGCACGCACGACTGGGTGATGGTGAGCGTCTCCGGCGACCCGAAGGCGGGCGGGAGCCGGAAGCGCCCGAAGTCGGTCGCCTGGTCGGCAGGGCTGCCGCCGCAGGTGCTGAAGCACGTCGTCGTCCTGCCCTGGAACGACCCGGAGGCGTGCGAGCAGATCCTCGAGGCGGAAGGCCCGCAGCTCGCGTGCCTGCTCGTGGACCCGATGCTCTGCAACGCCGGGCTCATCGCGCCTGCCGACGGCTTCTTGCAGCGCCTGCGCGCCGTCACCGAGCGGCACGGGATCCTCCTGGTCTTCGACGAGGTGATCTCGTTCCGCATCGCGTGGGGCGGGGCTCAGGAGCGCTTCGGCGTCCGGCCGGACCTGACGACGTTCGGCAAGATCATCGGCGGTGGCCTCCCGGTGGGCGCCTTCGGCGGCCGGGCCGACGTCATGGGCTTCTACGACCCGCGCAAGGGCGGCGCGCGCATCAGCCACGGCGGGACGTTCAACGCCAACCCGGTGACGATGGCCGCGGGCCTCGCGACCCTGAACGCGCTCACGCCCGAAGCGTACACGCGGCTCGACGCGCTCGGCGAGCGGCTGCGCGGCGGCGTGACGCGCCTGCTGGCTGCGACCCGGCGCAAGGGCCAGGCGACCGGCGCTGGCTCGCTCTTCTGGCTCCACTGGACGCCCGAGACGCTGACGGACTACCGCTCGGCGCGCCCGAAGGACGCGGAGGCGCCGCTGCGCGTCTTCCTCGGCCTCCTGAACGAGGGCATTCTCCTGACGCCGCGAGGGCTCGGCGCCTGCTCGCTCGCGATGACGGACGAGGACGTGGACCGGTTGATCAACGCGCTTGCCAGGGTGACGGCGCGCGCGTAGGGGGCTCGACATGGCGACCAAGCACATCGACATCAACTGCGACATGGGCGAGAGCTACGGGCGCTGGACGCTTGGCGCCGACGACGAGATCATGCCTCACATCACCTCGGCGAACGTCGCGTGCGGCTTCCACGGCGGCGACCCGCACGTGATGCGGAAGACCGTGGAGAACGCGGTCAAGCACGGCGTGGCGATCGGCTCGCACCCCGGGCTCCCCGATCTCATGGGCTTCGGCCGGCGCCGCATGGAGGTCACGCCGCAGGAGCTGAAGGACTATCACCGGTACCAGACCGGCGCGCTCGGCGCGTTCGTCCGGGCGGCGGGCGTGAAGCTCCAGCACGTGAAGCCCCACGGCATCCAGTACCACATGTTCGAGGAGAACCTGGCTCTCGCGCGCGCCACCGCCGAGCAGGTCCTCGAGCTCGACCCCGAGCTGATCCTGATGACGATGGCGATGACGAAATACGACGCCGAGGCGCGCAAGGTCAAGGGCCTGCGCGTCGCTGCCGAGGGCTTCGCCGACCGCGTCTACGCTGATGACGCCCAGCTCGTCTCGCGCAAGCTCGGCAAGGACGCGCTCGTCGCCGACCCCGCCAAGGCCGCCGAGCAGGCGGTGCGGATGGTGCTGGAGGGGAAGGTGCGCACGATCAGCGGCAAGGTCATCGACGTCAAGGTCGAGACCATCTGCATCCACGGCGACAGCCCGGGCGCGGAGAAGATCGTGGTC
>WNFJ01188600.1_pt1 | contig 28999 bp, 21 predicted proteins | sample 5400461 | NCBI WGS metagenome assembly WNFJ01 (sample SAMN13153349, study PRJNA577476) | soil metagenome | isolation source: 115 cm saprolite on Douglas fir-dominated hillslope | place: USA:California | collected 2013-09-17
GAATCCTGGCACTTCCTCCGCTGGTCAACGATTAGAGCACGATGGACAACACGATTTCGATTTCGAGTATGGTGTTTGGAAAATTCACTTGAAGCGCCGACTGCATCCTTTGACGGGATCTACGACCTGGGTCGAATTTTGCTCGAAGATTACTACGTTAAGCCTTCAACCATCGACAGAGTTCGTAGTAGTTGGATGGCTCCGCAGATTGAGAACTACTTGGAATGGCTGCAAGCACATGGTTACTCTCGCCTTGTTGTGTACCGACGGTTGCCGCTGCTTTTTCACTTTGCCGAGTTCGCAAAGAAGAAAGGTTGCGGAGATATTGCTTCTTGCAAGGCTTACATAAAGGAGTTCGTATCCCAGTGGTTGGAGCAGATGTGTAGCTTAACTTCCGGTCTCAAACTGTCCCATTTCCGCTGACGTGGAACAGGCTGTGCTGGACTGGCGGCCGCGATCCAGACGGTCTACCCGCGCGTGGGCCATCAGCGCTGCTGAGTGCATAAGATGCGCAACATCTTAGAGCACGTGCGCAAGCGCGATTATGACGACGTCAAGCGGGAGGCGCAGGCGATTTAAAAGGCCGATAGCCGCACCCAGGCGCAAGCCGCCTTCCGCCGCTACCGCGCGCGCTGGCTGCGGGAGTACGGGCCCATGGTGCGGCGCCTGGAACGCGATTTGCCGGAGCTGCTGTCGTTCTTCGCCCTGCCCCGCCATTTATGGAAGAAGGTGCGCACCACCAACGTCATCGAACGCTGCTTCGTCGAAGTTCGAAGAAGAACCCGGCCCATGGTTTGCTTCGTCAACGTCGCCAGCGTTGACCGCATCATCTACTCCATCTTCCAGAGATTCAACCTGGAATGGAAAAACCCTCAAGCTTTTTACACAAGCCGCTTGACATCACCGGTTTGTGTTTCGCTATTGACATTCGGCATTTCAAGGCATATTTTGAATGGCAAATCTCGACGGTCGGAAGAGTGAGGGTCTTTGACCAAGGCCTCACATCCGAGGGGGCTTCCACCCGCCGACTTTCCCAAAAACTGACAGCGACACACCGAGTAGCCGCCGCATTGACGCGTTCGGTAGCGCGGAATTGTTGTGTCTTTCAAAACAGGACGCGGGCAGCGAATGACTTCCCGCAAACAGGCATTGTTTCGTAGAGCCGTGTAACGACGGGGCTACCAATTACACCATTTGATCAAGCGAGGGGCTAAAAGGCCGCTAAAGCTCCTGGGGAAGGCAGAGGGTTTCTACATAACAGTAACGACCCGCCGATCTCCGTCGCTGGCGACTGAACTTTAGAGGTGGCGACGCGTGGTTCTTTCGTACAGCCTGCTGACTGGCGTTAGGTCGCAGCGTGGGAAAAGGCCGAAGCGTCAAACGAATGTAACTGTTATCTCGAGTATCACGCCGTCCCAATTCCGCTGACGTGGGACGACACACTTGCGGCCGCTCAGCGGTTGGCTTTTGCCCTACACATTCCTTGGTGCAAGAATTGCGGTCAACCTTTCTTTCCTCGCCAAGGCAGTATCAGTTCCCGGACTGGAGAACTGGGGTGGCAGATGGACTGGTCTACAGCAGATGATGAGGAACTAAAGCGGTCATTTGGTCGGCTAGGCTTCGTTACGTGCTCTCCCAACGTAATATCGGTCCTTCGCCGTGCCTGTAAGGCTGCCGCTGCCAGCGACATCACTGTTTTGTTGCAAGGTGAAACGGGTAGCGGCAAGCAGGTGCTTGCCGAAGGGATCCACGCGCTGGATCAGAAGCGTTCGGCACACCCTTTCATAACGGTTCACTGCAGCACGATTAGCGAATCACTTGCCGAAAGCGAATTATTCGGGCATCAACGCGGGTCCTTCTCCGGAGCGTCCTCCCAACGCAAAGGCTTATTTCAGTCGGCCCAATATGGGTCCATCTTTCTAGACGACGTAAACGACCTTCCGTTTTCACTGCAGCCCAAACTACTTGATGTAATACAGAGAAGGACCGTGCGTCCTGTGGGCTCTGACCGGGAAGTGCCGGTGAACGTCCGAATCATCGCTGCGTGCAATCAGGCTTTGGAACCACTGGTTCAACAAGGTCGGTTCCGTGCCGACCTCTACCATCGGTTGAACGTAGTCAAGTTGTTACTTCCCGCTCTGCGTGAGCGCAATGCAGACCTGCCAATTCTCATCCTAGCCTTGGCGAAACGGCATAGCCACCTGTATGCGTTTATTGAAAAGATTGAGCCCCAACTCGTTAAGTACCTCGAGCAGAAGAGGTTTCCGGGCAACATCCGTGAATTAGAGAACACGGTGCAGCGGATGCTTTTCTTGAAAACAGACGGTGTCACGTTAGGGCTAGACGATTGGGTTACTCAAACAGGACAAGATGAAGATGGGGAAGGAACTCCCGAGTTAGTCGCTACCGCTGCCAACTCTCTGTGGAAGATCATCTCGCAGTGTGGCGTTCCTTATGCCCAGGCGTTTCAGGAGACCGAGAAGAAAGTCTTGCAGACGGCCCTCAGCGCTGAGGGCTTTACCCGCCAACAAATTGCTCGAAAGTTGCAGACGAGCGAGCGCACTCTCTACTACAAGATGCGAACTCATCGTCTCAGTACCCCCGCAGCCTGAAATCCCAGTCCCGTTGCTTCGAGTAGTTGGCACGAGTTGTGCCAACGTTGGCAGAATGGCCCGCTAAGTTTTTCAGCGGTGGCTATCTTCACGCTAATAGCAAACTAATCTTGGTGTTGCGAAACATCAACCCTAGCTACCCTTCCAACTAAACTCGATGTGCTCTTTCATAACTGCCAGCTCTTGCGGGATGAAGAACTTCAATTACGACTGCGAATGATCATCAAAACTTCCTGGACCCGCCAAAACTCTGAGTCAACTCCTTTCTCCACCTCAAATCTTTCCCAAGAAGGCAGATATTCAAGACTGACGTCCCGATGAAGATCGACATGGCCCTCGCCATGCAAAGAATTGGTCAATGGCCAGTCGCCCGTTCTTGTGTGCTGAGCGAGGGAGGCACCAAACGCGTGAAGGGGACAAGGTACGGTTTCGTGTTTCGGATGTCTTCTTGCCGAACTCCGACGAGATATTTCCTGCTCCGAAAGCGGAAGGGCAGTTAGAAGGCGTTGTCATCAGTTTCTCTGATTCGGGTACCGAGCGGGCTGTCTTTGCCGTGGTGGAAGTGGTCCGGCGACAAACGATGGTGATCCCTGTAAAGAAAGCGGCCGTAGTGGCGGCAACCGGTTCCGACAATGGATAGACGGCTAGGTGCGGGAAAAATAAGGGACCTACGGTTGGAAATCTAACGCGATTCGAACAGTATTCCGTCTGGACTCATATGGCCGTGTGGAGAAGCAGACAAGGCCGCCAAGAATGTCGGCAGAAGGGGAGGCAGTTCGATGCGTTGTGCGGAACCTTCCAGTAAGCAAATGTTCACGGCGATCGCTGAGGTTCTAGGCCAGCAGCAAGAAGCGAACCGTGTTCCATGATGAGGAGATCCATTGGCGGGGTTTGAGGCAATCGCGGCGGCGGGCAAGAGTATCGAGAGGATACTGAACGCGGCGTTTGCCGACGTTCAGCCTGTGCCAGGAAAAGCGACCCATGCAGTCCTGGTGAGAACCACCGATTTCGAACACGACAACGTCGGGACAGCGATCGGGTCGCCGGCGCTCTCAATTTACCTTTACCGAGCTGACTTTAACAAAAACATGCGCGCTTCTTGGTCGGCGGTTGGAAGCCAGGACGGGCAGTCCCACCTGGTACTTGATCTTCACTTTTTGCTGACGGCCTGGGCCGAAAATGCGGAATTCGAGTACCGAATCATCGGCCGCGCAATGCAGGTACTCGAGACCACTCCGATTTTGAGTGGGCCTTTGCTGGAGGGGTCCGCCAAGTGGGCGCCGACCGAGTCGGTGCAACTTGTGCTGGAGGAGATTTCGACCGAAGCCGTTATGCGCACCTTTGATTCGTTGCCCACGGATTACCGGTTGAGCATTCCTTACATCGCCCGGATGGTACGAGTTGACAGCCTCGCTCCGAAGGTGACGCCGCCGGTCACCACGCTGATATCAGGCACAGTGGGGTCTCTGTCGTGAACCAAGTTCTCGATAACCGTTATCTGGAGAACTTCCAGCGCTTGGCTTTGGGACTGGAGCCAATTGACGCCATGCGTTTGCACCGTGTCGGTCCGCCACTGAGGATTGAAGTGGAGCGACCTCCGAAGGCAGCCGCCAAGCCGCCAGTACTTCGCCACGCTTCTTGTTTGCACGCGCTCCTTTATTATCCGGCACTGGTGGACAGTGTTGATATCCGAATCTTCGAAGGTTATCCGCTCTTCGAACCTTCTCTTCTGGAGTCGCCGCAACTGTTGCCGCGACGATTCGTGCCGCGTCGATTCCGTATTCCATTGCACACAGCCGCAACCGTTGACACATTTCCGTACACAGACCGGGTTCGTCGGCCCTTTGTGTTTCCCGCCGCGGCGTACGACTTGGATTCCTGCGCGACGGGCGTGCGCGGTCGCGTCTTGCGCAGTGGCAAACCGATGCGCTGGGCCCGAGTTGAGGCGGCGCTGCCCGGCGGTGGAAAAGTTGTGGGGCGCGCCCACGGCGACGATCGCGGTGAATTCCTCCTGTTAATTGGCCCGGAAGCGATCCCGGTCGGCGATCTGGTTAGCCCGATCAACTTGGCGGTGACGGTCGCTGGCCCTGCCACCATACCGGTGCCGGCCACGCCGGACTTGCCGTCCCTCGACCCCCTTTGGGATGTGCCACAAGAGATTCCGCCTGCGCCAGGAGTGCTCGATAAGGTCTCGACGGGGGAAACGCCTCCCGCGAACTACACCGCCAAGGCGGTGAGGAACATTGATTTCTTTTTGGGAGAACTCCGCAGCGAGCTTACGGCGTTCACCATCGTTTAGCGCGGAAGCGCGCAGAAAGGGAATGAGCCGATGCCTGAATATTTGGCGCCAGGAGTGTACGTCGAGGAGGTCAGCTTTCGATCCAAGAGCATCGAAGGCGTCGCCACCAGCACAACCGGATTCGCCGGAATGGCGCAATCTGGTCCGGTGCAGTATCCCAACGGTCCCAAAACCACGGAGCCCAGGCTCGTAGGTAGCCTGGTGGAGTACGAGAGTATTTACGGAGGACTGGAATCCCTCCATGTGGGGCCGACCGGCAGTGACGAGCGGTTGTGCTACATGGCGCACGCGGTGCGCGCATTCTTCGAGAATGGCGGACAACGTCTCTACATCTCCAGGGTCTTCGTTCCGAGAGGCGCACTAGACCCTGGAGTGGCATCTTTAGACATTGCCGTCTCCACGGGCTTTGCCCACTGGCGGGCTCGCTGGCCGGGCGCCTATGGCAATGTGATCGTTCAAACATTGGTCGTCCGCAGCAAGAACATCGCGTTACAAAAAGGCGGGATCACTCAGGTCACTCGCGCCAAGAACGGTGCCGTGGTGGAGATCTATGACGGCGTCGCACCACCCACCGGCAACACTGCCCTCGACATTACCAAACTTGCTGTTGTCCAGGACGACGGCACGAAAGCTCAAACCTTCATCGGCCAGGGCGGTGCCGTAGTCCCTTCGGCGACGGCGGTGATCCAGTTGGTTGAACTTTCAGTAGTTGTTTCAGTCACTCTGGAACGCGTGGATGTGTACAACGAACTGGGCGCGGACCCGTCGCAAAAGCGCTACATCGCAAAAATTCTTCAGCCCGACAACCCAGAAGACGAAAATTCGGTTGTTTGGCTGGACTGGGATCCGACCGCCATTCCCGCCGACGCGTTTCTGCCAGCGCGGCTGATGATTGCACTCCAAGGCGCTACTTCCACCCGGCTCGCCGGTGGAAATGATGGCCTGCTCGTCACGCCAGACGATCTAACCGGGAAGGTGGCAAATCCGGACAATGCCGACGAAAAAGCGACTGGTCTCGAGGCGCTCGGTGAAGTTGAAGATATTGCGATCATCGCATTCCCGGACGGCGGCACGCTAGATACAACTGACGATTGCTTTGCCGCAGCCGATGCATTAATCGCCAACGCTGAAGACTTGAAGTACCGTTTTGCGGTCGTCGATCCTCCGGATCACATGTCGCTCACCGAAATCCGTTCGTTCCGCGGCCGCTTCGACAGCAAGTACGCCGCGCTCTACTATCCGTGGATCGAGGTGCTGGATCCCACGCAGCGGCCCAGCCAGGGAGCGCCTCCGCCCCGTCTCACTCTTCCGCCCTCCGGCTTTGTCACCGGCATTTATGCCCGTAGCGATGTCGAACGCGGCGTGCACAAAGCCCCGGCCAATGAAATCGTGCACGGCTTGACCAAGTTTGAGTTGAACATCAACAAGCCGCGACAGGATGTCATCAACCCCGAGGGTATCAATGCGCTGCGATTTTTCGAGGGACGCGGAAATCGCGTTTGGGGAGCACGCACGATCAGCTCGGACCCGGAATGGAAGTACGTCAACGTGCGGCGGCTATTCATTTATCTGGAACATTCTATCGACCGTGGCACCCAGTGGGCGGTGTTTGAGCCGAATGGTCCGCAGTTGTGGGCCAATGTTCGCCAGTCGGTGGAAGACTTCCTGCTGGTGGCATGGCGCGATGGCGCTCTGCTCGGCGACAAACCGGAGCAGGCGTATTTTGTGCGTTGCGACCGGACCACCATGACGCAGAACGATCTCGACAACGGCCGCATGATCGTGCTGATCGGCGTAGCCCCGGTTAAACCGGCGGAGTTCGTAATCTTCCGCATCGGCCAGTGGACCGCAGATTCGAAAATCTAACGGGAGAGCCTTATGCCAACTTTTCGGGACAATCCTTACGGAGCATTCAACTACATCGTATCCATCGGAGGGGCCCAAGGCGACGGATCCCTAGGCACAGTAATCGGTGGTTTCTCCGACGTCAGCGGCCTGGGCATGGAAGTCAGTTATTCCGACTACCGCAACGGCAGCGAGAAGTTCAACACCACACGCAAGGTTCCGAATACTCACAAACTGGACGATGTCACGCTGAAGCGCGGCATCGTGGGCTCGGACGACTTGTTCACATGGCTCAAAGGTGTTCGCGATGGCGTGGCCGACCCACGCCAGGTCACGATCACGCTATTGGATGAAGCGCGGAACGCCGTCGCCACGTGGGCTCTGCGGAACGCGCAACCCAAGAAGTGGTCCGGGCCGACGCTCGCTGCCAAAGGTGGCGGCGAAGTGGCCATGGAAGAGATGCATTTTGTCCACGAAGGGATTGAATACAAATAAGCCGTGGCCACGCCGATCCCGCTTCCGTTGCGCGCGCCGGGAGTTTATCCCTGGCCGGACACGCCGCTCCTATCGCTCACCGGCGTGAGGATGGATGTGTGTGCATTCTGCGGCGTGGCGCCGCGTGGGCCGGCGCGAGTTCCGGTGGTGAACGAGAAATGGCCAGACACGCGGCCTAGTGTCGAGCCTAATCGCCCCATCGATCGCACACGGCCGTATGCGGTCGAAAGTTTCTCCGCGTATCAGCGACTCTATGGCGGGTTTGAAGGACCGGGTCTGTTGCCGTATGCCGTGGCCTCTTTCTTCGAACAGGGCGGACAACGCGCGTACATTGCGCGCATTGTTCACGACTATGGCGCCGGAAGCCCTCACAATGCCGAGCGCGTCGCGTCCGGAAAGGTGCTGGGAGCGACGACCGCCGCGGGCCCCCTTCTGATGCGTGCCCGTAATGAAGGAGCCTGGGGAAATCTTCTCCAGGTCTCGCTTTCGTTTAATACAAGTCCCATCGCTTTCGTCGGCGCCACCGCCACGCAAATGGTGTTTGACGCGAACAGCGAAATCGTGGCGGGTTCGCTGCTCCGACTGACGCTCCCGGGCGGCTCGCGCGTGCTGCGCTTCATTTCTAATCTGGTTCTTGAGCCAAGGACGGATGGTCCCGGCAAGCAACTCATTGGGATGCTCAACACGCCCGTCTCCGGCGCCTCGGATTCCGCCGAGTTAGTCACCGGGACCCTGGACGTTGACGACGGCGACAGTCGCACGGAAGAGCATACAGCTCTGGGTTTGTCGTCCTCGCATCCGCGATGGATAGCGACTGTACTCTGCAACGAATCCGAACTGCTCTTTCCGGATGCGTCGTGGATCGACGCGGACATCAATCCCGATAGTGTCGGCCTCAACTCCATCTTGTGCCGCACAACCTTGCAACGCACACACCGAGTGGAAGCGAAGGATGACCAGTTCCAAGGCGGCGAGGACGGCTGGGCCGTCATCACGCCCGACGACTTTTTCGACCCGGAATGGACTGTAGACAATGAAGATCCCGGTCAGGGTATGCAATGCCTGGCGCAGTTGTCCGACCTTTCGGTAGTAGTGGCTCCAGACTTGTATTCGCCGGCTCCGCTCGATCCAATCGAAAATATCCTCGATCCGATTTCGCTCGCAGGCCCTGAGTTCGAGACTTGCGTGGACATCGCGCCCGGGCCTCAGCAAGGGCAGGCAAGCTACGACTTGGCAGGACTAAGGCTTGATCCGCGCGATCCCGCCGATCTCGACCAGATCACCAGTCTGCAAGAACAGTTGGTCGCGTTTGCGGAAGCGGTGCGTGCTTTCGTAGTGCTGCTGGACGTTCCTCCCGGGCTGTCACAGGCTCGCATCTTGAATTGGAGAACCGCGTTCAACTCTTCGTATGCGGCTTGCTACCACCCGTGGCTCCAGGTATCGCGGCGCGACGACAGCCGGGATGCGTTGGTTCAGATTCCACCCTCGGCGGTGGCTGCGGGAGTAATCGCCGCTACGGCGATCCAGTTTGGAGTGCCGACCGGACCTGCGAATGTTCTGGCCGCCCAGGTGGTGAACGTTGCCGATTTGGTTTCGTCCGCCAGGCATGACGTGCTCCACCCGCAAGGTGTCAACGTCTATCTGCGGGAACGCGACGGCATCCGGTTGACGGCGGCCCGCACGTTGAGCCGCGATCCGCAATACCGCCAGCTCAGTGTGCGGCGCCTCATCATCCTCATTCGGAAAACTCTTGAACAGGAGATGCAGTGGGCCGTGTTTGAGCCTAACAACTCCTCTCTACAGCGCGAGGTACGGTTGTTGCTGGAATCCTTTCTGCGCGGGCTCTTTCGTCAGGGTGCGTTTCGCGGCGCTACGGAAGCCGATTCGTTCTTTGTCCGCTGCGACGAAACTCTCAATCCTTCATACGTCACCGATGCCGGAAGGCTCATTGCCGAGATTGGAATTGCTCCTTCCGAACCAATGGAATTTATTCTGCTGCGCCTCTCACGCGAAGGTGACGGCACGCTTTCGGTGCAAGGGTAGACCATGGCCGACACTCTATTGCGCTCATTCCGCTTTCAGATTCTCCTGAGCCTCAGCGCTCCCGGCGGCGGGGCCGCCCTCGCGGACGGCGCTTTTCAGGAGTGCACGGGCCTCGAGATCGACATGGATATTCAGGAATATTACGAGGGCGGGAGCAACGACGCGGTGGTGCGAAGAGCCGGCAGGGCGAAGTATCAAAACATCATTCTTAAGCGCGGAATGTTGTACGGCGATTCCGGCAGCGTGAAGCCCGATCTGTGGAACTGGCTGCAGGGCGTGGCGTCCGGGGTGCGTCCGGTGCAGCGCTACGACGGCCGCATCAAGGTCATGAGTGTGGGCGACAACGTGGCCGCAACCTGGACATTTGATCGCGGGCTTCCCGCCAAAATTCGTGGGCCGGAACTGAATGCCAAGACCGGCGAAGTGGCGATTGAAGAACTGCACATCGCCCATGAAGGATTGCGACTGGTGGCCTCATGAGTGACTTGGTGAAAGCGACGCTGGCGGAGATCAGTGCGGACGAGAAGATCGGCACTCCCGTGCCGGTGCAGTTTAATCCGGCCACCATGCGGCTACAGATCTCCAATTCCACGGAAGGCGGCAAGTCGCTTGGTCGCCAGACGCGACAATATCTTGGCTCCAGCTCCACGACCTTGACTCTTGATCTGATTTTCGATACCGCCGACGAAGGCGACACGGACCATCCCCGTTCGGTTCGCGAGCGCACTGCGATTGTTGAAAAATTTGTCTTCCCGGTATCCCAAGACAAGAAGAAGCAGGCGCCTCCCAAGCTTCGCTTCCATTGGGGGCCGTTCATCCTGGATGGTGTGCTCGACAGTGTCAACATCGACATTGAGCACTTCGCGGCCAATGGCACTCCGCTGCGCGCCAAGGTTGGCATCAGTCTCAAGGAACAGAACAGCAAGTATCAATTCGGTGCGACAGGACCGGGCGCGAACAGTCAGTCGGCACCGCCGCCAGGGCAGTCGCCGCCAGGTTTGCCGGGAAGTGGAACTGGCCCCTCAACCCAGAGTGCGGCAGCCATTGCAGGCGAGACAGCTGCAGACTTCGCGGCCCGCGTCGGGCTGGATCCTTCGGCGTGGCGGGGGCTCGATATCGGAGCGAGCGGTTCGCTGTCGCTCGATGCAGGACTTGAGGTCGGATTCAGCGCGGATTTGAGCGTCAGTGCAGGCCTGGGAGTAACGGCCGGGTTTGAAGCGGGCGTTTCGGCTTCGCTGGAAGCTTCGGTGGGCTTGGACGCGAGCGCCAGCGTTGGCCTCTCTGCCAGTGCTTCTTTCAGCGCCGATGTTTCAGCGGGCTTTTCGCTTTCCGCGGCGGGCGGAGTAAGCTCTGCCATCGCACAAGTGCAGACCGCGAACGCGGCCACGGCGGTGCGGCAAACCGCGCAAGCTTTCAGTCAGAGTCTGCCGGCGGCGAGCGGTCCTGTGGTTACGGCTTCGCCAGCGGCCATCGTTGCCGCTACGCCGCGGCCGCAACTTGGCCAGCCCGAACAGCCGCGGCCGCCGTTGTCACAAACCGGATTGCCTTCATCCTCGCAGCAGGCCGCCGCTGCCTCGGCACCGCTGCCGCCGAGGGCCGACGCGAGAGCGGCTTCGTTCGGCTTTGGCGTGCCGCTGCGTTCGACGCTGGGAAACGCCGCCACGCAGCGTGCCGACGTAATTGTCGGAAGCGTGGTGTTGAAATCGCAGGTGGGGTCGGGAGATCCGCCGCTGACGACAAATCCAGTGATTCCACCGTGGATCGCTCTGCCGGTCTCGGAGTTCGTGTTGGATACGGCGGGAGCCATTCAGATGCGAAGGCGTCCTCAACCTTCCTGCGGCTGTTCCGGCGGGTGCGGCTGCAAAGGTCACGCTGGCAAAGGAGCAATGTAATGGCCGTGAATGTGGATGAAATTGTTTCCAGCGTAATCCCAGAGCCGGAAGAGCAAGGCGGCGGCTCCGAAGGCGGGGGAGAGGAAAGTTGGAAAAGAGTAGCGCAATTTCGCGCGTTCCACGCACTAAATGTCTGGGACCGCACGCGAACGTCGGCCGAGGGATTTGATGATTAGGCGCTCGCAAACTTTGGCTAAGCACACGACGGCAACGGAGAGCTTGCGATGACCACTTCGCTGCTCGCCGCGACTGCGCCGGTGTTCACCGTCGACGGAAGTGTCAAGGGACAGCTCGCGCGCGATGTGAGCCGTCTCGAAATCGAGGAGGACACCAGCGGCATGAAGCGTCTGAGCTTGCGGTTGATTGCGCAGGGTCCGCAGCAGGGAGCTCCCGAGGAAGAATTGTTGTATTTGAACGGCTCGATTCTGGATTTCGGCAAACGCCTGCAAGTTTCAATCGGACCCGAGGAGTCGGCCCGCACCGTGTTTGACGGCTTCATCAGCGGCTTGCAGGCATGTCTTCAAGAAGCGCAAGAACCGGAAGTCGTAACCTTTGCCGAAGATCGTCTGATGCGTTTGCGCACTACGCGCCGCATGAAGACTTACGAAAAGATGAGCGACGCTGACATCGCGAGCGCGATCGCTTCCGAACATGGCATTTCCGCGCAAGCGGATGCCGATGGTCCGACCTACGACGTCGTCCAGCAATGGAATCAGAGCGACCTGGCGTTCCTGCGCGCTCGGGGTCGATTGATACAAGCTGAAGTCTGGATCGAGAATGACACGCTGCATTTCCAGAACCGATCTGGGCGCAGCGGCACCGAGATCCAGTTGGTGCAAGGCAACACGCTCATTTCGGCGGAGGTGCGCGCCGACCTGGCCCACCAACGCACGAAAGTGACGGTCAGCGGATATGACGCCACCAGCCGCGACAAGATTTCTGAAGACGCGGATTCTTCCGCCATCGATGCCGAAATTTCCGGCGGAAAGACCGGCGTCTCGATTTTGCAGCGCGCATTCGGCGACCGTGTGTCGTATCGAGTGCGCGAAGTTCCGCTGACTAGTGGAGAAGCGACGGCCTGGGCCAAGGCAGAAATGTTGCGGCGCGCACGGGCCTTTGTGACCGTCCACGGAATTACCAGCGGCACAGCTGACATGGTTGTGGGGAGCCACGTCAGTCTGGACCGCGTGGGCACTCCGTTTGAAGGACCAGGCTATTACATCACGCGCATCCTTCACACCTACGACCTGCACGATGGATTCCGCACTCATTTTTCGGCGGAACGGGCGACACTCCAGGAGGGAGCATGATCGGCGATTTTCGGCCGGACGGAGATGCTCCGCGATACTTCGGCGTGTATCCGGCGATCGTGACCAATATCGTCGACTCGGACAGCCTAGGGCGCATCCAGGTGAAGTTCCCGTCGCTCGGTGGGGATGGTGATTCCGTCCGCGCGTGGGCGACTCTGCTGACGCCTTATGCCGACGACGACCAGGGTTACGAGATGCTGCCCTCGGTCGATTCGCAGGTTGTTGTGGCCTTTGAGGCCGGCGATTTGCGCCGTCCGTATATCGTCGGATGCTGCTGGAACGGCAAAGAGACTCTGCCCGAATCTCCGGACGCGGCCAACAACAAGCGACTCATCAAAACGCGGTCGGGCAGTCTTCTCGAGTTCGACGATACCGATGGGGCCGCGAAGATCACGCTGAGCACCAGCAGCGGACACAAGTTGCTTCTGGACGACGGCGGTACGCAGATTACATTGACCCATGCCAACGGTTGTGTGATTACGTTCAATGCCGGCGGACAGATCGAAATTCAGGCGAATGCGACGGTCGAAATCACAGCCTCGGCATTGAACGTACATGCAGCCACCGCCACTTTTGACGGCATGGTGAACTGCACCACGCTGAATGCCAGCGTAGGCGTGATTTCGCCTTCGTACACGCCGGGCGCGGGGAATATATGGTGAATGGCGCACATCCCTGGTTGCTGGTTGGTCCGTGGTATCGCTGGCCGACGCCGGGAGTGCCTTCCACGGGACGCACGTCCGTTCCAGTGATTCAAAAGTATGAAACCGCCGACTTCGTGAACGAGTTCCTGAAGAATCCGCAGCACTCGCTGGTATTTCTCGACATTGAGGACAGAGTGTTTGAGGTGACGCCGAGAGTACCTCCGCTTCCACTGATTGGCGGCAAGCGCCAGAGCCTCTCCGACAACGTGATGAACAACACCGGCATTCGCAAGCTCTTCCTGGATACCCACAAGCGGTTCTACATCGTGGTTTGCGAATTGCATTGCGATGCGCCGGGTTTTCCGATGGTCAGTCGCGACGAAGTTTGCGAAACCGGCTTTGTCATTCGGCGGCGTTCGGTCCAAATACCAAAGCTGGCCGAAAAGCCATTGCGCAAAGCAATCCGCGTGGGAAGCGGCACGGGGGATATTCAGGCGCTGGCAGAAACGCTGGGTGTGAAGTCGGAATTACAAGGCTGGATTCCTTCGGGCTTTGATCGGGTAGGTAGTTGGCAGGCAGTGGAGGAAACGCCCGCTGTGAACAACACGGAAACGATTCACCCCCTCTATCCGCTCATTCCAGATCCGCAACTCGCCCAACATGCTGGGAAGGGCCACACGATTTATTTCGGCGCGATCCCCACCGGCAGCGCGGACACGGACGAACTCGGAAACGCCCGCTTCGACGACCGCAATCTTTATGAAATCCGCTGCTTCGTTCGTCGCCACAAATTTCCGTGTCCAAAGAAGAAGAGACGCAACGATTGCCACGGCTCACTCGTGTGGAGTCTGCGTACCGAGCAGTTTCAGCTCGCTTCGCATTTCGATCTCATGGGCACCAGTAATCGTCCGGTGACGATTCAAATGCCGGACCTGCCCGCGCTTCAGGCGCAGGTTGCCAACGATCCTTCCATCGGACGCAAGGCGCCGGTGAAGATGATCTCGCCCAAGGCGTCGAACCTGGAAACCTCGGGGACCATGCCCAGCCTTAGCCCTGCGCCGGGATCGCCTGGAGCGGCGATTTGTTCATTCTCGATCCCGCTGATCACCATCGTCGCCACTTTCGTCTTCAAACTTTTCCTTCCCATCGTGGTTCTGGTTTTTCAACTCTGGTGGATGCTGGCGCTCAAATTCTGCATTCCGCCCAGCTTTTCATTGAGTGCAGGAGTCGCGGCCAAGCTTTCTGCGAATGCTAATGCCGATGTGGACGGCAGCTTTGCGGCAGGAGTAAAGAGCGATATCGGGATCAATCTCGGGGCGGATGCGGCGGTGGGGATTGACGCGAAATTGTCGGCCGGCGCGCAAGCGTCCTTCGCTGCCAATTTGTCCACCGATTTCTCAGCCGATCTGCCGCCGGATGTCCCCGTCGATCCGGCGCCGCCGACAGCCGTCGTAACCGCGCATCTGCCCTCGATCACCGCCAATCTCCAATTCCTGCCGGAGGCGCCGCTGCCATGATCAGCCCTCTTAAACTTCTGGGAACTGGCTGGAATTTTCCAGTGGCGCCCGACCCCCGCGTCGGTGGCTTGCAGTACATGCAGGGGCCAGACAAAGTTCGCCAGTCGATCTGGATCATCCTCGACACCGAACCGGGCGAGCGCATCATGCGGCCAACATTTGGATGCGGTCTGCGGCGCTATCTCATGAAGCCGAATACTTCGTCCACGCGCGCTCTCATTCAACATGATGTGCAGCTCGCGCTCTCAATTTTCGAGCCACGGGTTGATTTACAGGAAGTGCGTGTGGATCCGGGCGACGATCCCTCGCTGGTGTTGATTCAGATTTCATACGTGCACAAGGCGGACCGCAGGCCGGATAGCCTGATTTATCCGTTCTACCTGCAATCGGGAGCGGGCAATGCCAATTCCTAGTCCCATCATCGACGATCGCTCGTATCAGCAACTCCGCGACGAGTTGGTGCGGCGGATTCCGATCTACACACCGGAATGGACCGATCACAACGCCAGCGATCCGGGAATCACGCTGATCGAACTGTTCGCATTTCTGGGCGAGAACCTGCTCTTCCGTTTCAACCAGATTCCGGAAACCACCAAGCTGGCATTCCTGAAACTGCTCCAGATCCCGCTTCGTCCGGCGGTGCCGGCGCGCGCACTGGTGGCGATGACCACGGAAGATCCCACCGGCCCGCTTGCTCCCATTGGGACGGCAGCGCGCGCCGGCACTCTGGCTTTCGAAACGCTTACGGAAGTGGAAGCGTACCCGGTTTCGTTCTACGCAGTCGGAAAGATAGCGACCTCGGCTCCCGACCAGACGACCGAACCTGAAGTTTTTGAGTTTGCGGTGCGAGCGCTGCAAGCCACTGCTCCACTGGCGCAGACCGAGGATGCCGCCTATTACCAGAATCAGGAAGTACCGCTGGATGGCCAGGGCCTTCCTGTGGATTTCAATGCGACCGTAGACGGCATGTTGTGGGTCGCAGTGCTCGCCGAGAAGGTCCTTGATCCGACGAAATTCGCAAAAGCGCTTCTCAATCTCGGGTTCATGCCCGATCCCACGGTTCCTACGATCGATCAGGTCGCCCCTTGTCCGGGTACTTCAAACAGTACGGGACCCTCGGTGGAGTGGCAGATTTCGACCGGCGTTCTCGATGGTTCCGGCAACCCTGTGTACGAGGCGATTGCGTTCGAGGGAGATACGACTCGGGGACTGACGCAACAAGGAGTCGTCCGTCTGCGCTTGCCGAAGGACCCAACGAGGTTCGGGAATTTCACCATCGCGGATCCGAATCAAGCAGGCACTCGCGATCTGCCGCCGGTACTCGACGACACGCGCGCTGCCAAGTTGCTGTTTTGGATTCGTGCGTTCCGCAAAGATGGCAGCCGTTTCGGCAGCGTCAGTTACGTGGTTGCAAATGCCGCAGAAGTTTGGGAAAGCCGGAAAGCGAATCCGGAATATCTGGGTACCGGCACGGCGCAGCCGGATCAGAAATATTCCGTTGTCCATTCTCCGGTCCTTTCCGGAACCTTGCGTGTGGAAGTGGAAGAACCGTCCGGCTGGCGGCAATGGACCGAAGTCGATGGATTTTATGCTAGTGGTCCGGACGATCGTCATTTTGTCGTGGATCTCGAAGCAGGAACAGTTCTCTTCGGAAATCGCGTTCAGGGGTATCCTCCACAGATCGGACAGCGAATCCGCGCCACCGAATACCGGTACGGCGGCGGCATCGCCGGCAACGTCGCTCCCGGAGCAATCAATAAGCTGCCGTCTATTTCGAATATTAAAGTCAGCAACGATCTTGCCGCACACGGAGGCGCGGATTCCGAAGCGGTGGCCGATGCTCTCGACCGCATCCCCGGCGAGTTGCGCCGCCGCGATCGGGCCGTCACGGCGTCTGACTTTTCTGAGCTCGCTTTGGCCACGCCGGGCGCAGCCGTCGGACGAGCGGAATGCCTTCCACGTTTTTATCCGCCGACTTTTCAATCGGAAAAAGCGGGCGTCGTCAGTGTCGTGGTCTGGCCGTCGTCCGATTCGAAACACCCCAACGCGCCCGTGCCCGATCAAAACCTCTTACGCGACGTGTGTGCGTGGCTGGATCAGCGGCGCCTCGTGACCACGGAGCTATATGTCATCCCGCCGACATATCGCAAAGTCGCCGTGGCTGTCGGACTGCAAGCGAAGCCCGGTTTCGGAGTGGAAGCGGTTCGGCGCTGGGTGGAGTTGGTGATTCGCCAGTACCTCGCTCCACTGCCGCCGTTCGGACCGGACGGCAATGGCTGGCCGCTCGGACGGCGGGTGTTTGGTCCGGAATTGCAAGCCGCTGCCTTGCAGGTGGAGGGCGTCGACTTTCTCGAAGGCCTGGATGTCGCGGGCTGGGATGAGAGCACGCAGACGTGGATTCCCGGGACGGTCAATCTCAATCTGTGGGAAGTTCCGGAACTTGCCGAGATCACCGTCGTCGACGGTCCGCAGCTACAGCCAGGCGAAGCCATCGGACCGGTTGCGCCGCCGAAGTTGCCGGTTCCAATCCCGATTATTCGAGAGGTGTGCTGAGATGCCGGTGCCACGTCCATTTACGGTTGTGTCGACGGACGATCAGTGGCGCCGCGCCGCGTTCCAGGACACCGCGCTCGAACAGGATGTCGTGCAATTGGCATGGATTGACGAGTACTCAACCGGGTCGGCTGGTGGTGTCGCTCCCATCGGCGCCGCGTTGGCGTTCGATTGCGAGTGTCGACTCTATCACTGCGTTCCCGAAGCCAACCGCGTGGAGCGCGTGCTGTGGGCGGCGGCAGATCCGTTGCGCCCATCGGCGGCGCAGCCGGAGCCGCGCGATCTTTTCGGCGTCGAGGAAGTGCCGCACTTAGGCGAGTTCGAGTCTTCGAGGGAGCAGGTACCATCGGTCTCCGATCCGCGTGGCCTCTGTGTGGATGACGATGACCGTCTCTTCATTGCGGAATATGAGAACCGCCGCATTCTGGTTTTTGATCTCGAGTCGCGAAGATTGCTGCGCGTAGTTCGGGTCGCGGGGCGTCCGGGATGCTTGGCGGCTAACCGTCAAAAGGTGTACGCGGCATTGGACGATTCGCCCGCTTTATTGCGCTTGGAGGCACGACGCGGTCCGTGGATGGTGCAGGTTCCTTCGATTTTCGTCGCGCCGGCTCGCTTGGCGTTTGCCCCGGATGGATCGCTGTGGGTTCTGGCCGCGGCTGGCCTCTCGACGGCGACCGTTTTTCCGCTGGATCATCCCGAACGCGCGTTTACCGTTGCCTTCGCCACCGACCTGGCCTTTGTGAACAATCCTGCCGGCTCCATTCTTGTCTTGTCACGGTTGCCGGGTGACGACTTCCTACGCTATCGCGTAAGTGAGCAGGCGCGCGATGAAATGCCTCCGCTGACTGCTACCGCATACGACGGTCGAGGAATCGTCTGCACGCCCGACGGGCGGATTGCGTACTGGACGGCCAAAGGACTCCGCTACGCGGTAGCAGCTCGTCTCAAGTATCTCGACACGGGCCGCGTCACGACTTTCCGGCTGGATAGCGGCGACTTCTACACCACATGGGGAAGAATTTTTCTCGATGCCTGCATTCCCGCGGGCACGGATTTGCGCGTGCACTGTGTCGCCGAAGATGAACCACCGGACGAGCCTGCTCTGCCACGTACACCTCCGGCCAACCTGGGATCGATGGTGATTACGCGCCCGGATCTTTCGCCGCCGCTGATCCCCATGTCGTTGGTGCCTGAGACGGTGGAGGATCGTGTCTACCCGCGTGATACTGGGCCGGAGACGCCCTGGGTCCGTTATGCTGCCGGCGACGCCTTTCGAACCTACGAAGCTCCGATCTTGAGCAAAGCCGGGAGATACCTATGGGTGACCGTGGAACTTCGCGGGAACACGCGTGCTACTCCGCGTCTGCGATCGATACGCGCCGAATACCCTGCGCATGACTACCTTCGGCGACTGCCCAAGACTTACTCGCGTGACGATCAGGTCGCCGACTTTATGCTCCGGTACCTGGCGATGATGGAAGGAGAGTTGGGCGATTGGGAGGCGCGGGCATTCATGCGACGCGCTCTGATCGAAGTCCAAAGTGCTCCTGAAGAAACCCTTCCGTGGCTGGCGGCATTTCTTGGTTTGGTGTTGGACGAGCGGTGGAAAGCACAGGTGCGGCGGCAGTTGATCGCGAAAGCGACGTGGTTGTTTCGATTCCGTGGGACTGTGCCTGGCCTTCTGACCTTCCTGCAAATCTGTACGCAAGGGCCAGCCGTGATCGTGGAGAAATTCCGTCTGCGTGGATTAGGGGGAGCGAAGTTGGGCGATTCCGGTCCGACAGGATCGGTGCTGGGTACTTTTCGAATCGGCGGTTCGGTGAGCGACACGACCGGCGAGGCACCGGGCGGTACGTCGGATGACGCGTTCGAAACCCACGCGCACAGATTCACCGTGCTCCTGCAAAGGTCTCTTTCCGCGAACGAGTCCGATATGGTGCAGCACCTTCTGGATGTTCATCGGCCTGCACACACGCTCGTCGACGTTTGCACCATCGGCGCCGGCATGCGCGTAGGGCTGGGTTTGCTGGTGGGCCTGACGTCGGCGATCGGGCGAAGCGATGGGTTCACGCAGGTTCAGGTGGGGAGCAGCGTTCTGGGACGGGGAGCAATTTTGGGACACGCACTCGCGGGCACGATACCCGGCGCCAGCGTGCTCGGCAGCGACAGTCATGTGGGATGAAAGATGGCCGTGAATCAGTCCGTCCAAATTCGACGTTTGACGGCGTACTACCGGTTGCGGCGCTCGCAGACGGAAGAGAAGAGCAGATTGGATTCGGTGCTTCGCGATGTGGTGAGTGATGCACTCGAGATTGCGTTGGAGCGGGCGGGTGTTCGGAGTAGCGAGGTCATCTGTATACGGAAGGTTCATGTGCCGGTCCGGCTGCGGCTTTCGCGAGGCGACTTTGGGCTCGCCACCGAATGGGCCAGATTGCTGGCGGAAGGAATTCTGCTCGCCTCGATGGAGCCACCTGCGACGGTGCGCTACGGTTCGCGAAGACTGGCGCTGATCGAAATGAGTTTGGACATCGCGCGCGGCCGTTTTCATTATGTGTGGGCCTGGCGTCAGATCGGCCTCTGGCAAGGCGGGGAAGACTACACAAATCTCGCTGACGCGGTGAAAGAACTTGTGGCCGCTCTGTGTCGCGAGCCCGAAGCAGCGGTGCCGGTATTGGCTACGCTGGGCGCGCGCGGACTGCTCCGGCCGTTGGCGAAACATCTGGAAAAAGCCTGGCCTGTGATTGCAGCCGCGGTTCTGGATGCAGCCGGAGTTTCGTTCCCGCTCAACGTTCGTCGTTTGGGGACTCAACTACCAGAGCGCGAATTTGAATTCGGTCGCGGATTCGAGGCAGGGCCACGGCCGCAATCAAACCTCGCGTCCCAGGCAGGGGACCGCGCCAGAACGATCTGCGAGCGGTCATCGATTCTCCGAGCACTGCGTGACACGAACCTTGCAGAACCGGACGCAAAGTTCGCAGCGTTGCTGGCTCTGCTGGAATGCGAGCCATCTTTGGTGCAGGCCAGCACTGCGCAGCTGGTCGAGACTGTCCAGTTCGTAGTCGAAATGGAATTTGGCCCGCGGGCGCAGCGACGAAATTCCTCGCAGCAACAATCAGCGCGCAGTGTCCAGCGCAATCGCGAGTTGGGAGCCAGTTCGCAGTTACAGCCCCGCGACGACTCGCCGCCGATGTCCAGAGCGCCGCTCACCAGCACACAATCCGCGACACCGACTTCGTCCTCGCCGATCTCTACCGACGACGTGACGCCAGCTCAGTCGGAACAGCCTGCGCTCCGCACCGAGGGGAGCACCAGATTCGGCGGTCTTCTTTATCTCTTGCACATTGTCGACGAACTCAAGATTCCAGAACGTGCTTTGGCGACGCCTGAAATTGCGGCCCGCGGCCTGGAGTGGTTCCTGCATCGTCTGGCTACGACGTTGCAGCCGATGGCGTCTGACGATCCCGCCGCGCTGGCGTTTTGTGGGCTGGGGCCGACCTCGGCGCACCCTTCGCGGCAGCAGCCGCAACCTTCGACGGAGGAGCAGGGACTGATTGACGCGTTTGCCGCGGAAGTGCAAGGGGCGCTTTCAGAACTTCTTCCTGAGTCGGGGGTAACGGAAAAGCTTATGCAGTTCGTGTGCCGGCGCCCAGCGCAGATCGTGGCCGATCCGGGCTGGATCGAAGTTCGATTTTCATTGCAGGACATAGCACTCGAGATCCGCCGCGTGGGACTCGATATCGACCCTGATTACTTACCGTGGTTGGGAGTTGTGGTGAGGTTCGTCTATGAGTAGCGCGATGGCGCTCATCTCGGAAGGGGTCAGCGACCGGCTCACCTGCGCCGTGGGAGTCATCGCGGGGCGGTTGTCTCGGCTGCTCGCACAGATCCCGGGACGATCCGAGGAACCCCTGGTCCAAGGTCAGAACTTCCTCTGGGCCTCGTACGAAACCGCGAGTCAGGGCCGGTCTTTGGAATCCTGGAGGGAAGCGTTATTGGCACGAGCGGAGGAGGATCCGCCACATCCCATCGATCGCCTCGTCAAGCATTTCCAGATTTCGAATGTTGAGCTTGACCTTCTATTGCTGGCGGCCATGCCGGAAGAGCACGAAGGCTACTCGGCCGTGTTGCGTTCCCTTCATCCGAAAGGCGAATCGCGTCCCACGTTGGGCCTGGCAGTACAACTGCTCTTCGGGGAAAACGGAGGCCGCCGGGACTGCCGCAGCGTGGTCGAAGAAGGAGTGCTGTTTCAGAGCGGTATCGTGACTCTTTCGGGCGATGCCCCGCTATTCGATCGATCGTTGCTTCTCGCAGAGGGACTATGGTCTTCGCTCCATGGGGTCCATGTGATACCTGCAGGATTGGTCGCGCTGGCCAGCCCAGAGTACCGATCGGGACTGGAGCAATGGCTTGCCGGCCCCCCTGCACAGCGAGCTCTTCGGGCCTTGCGCAGCCGGGAGTCGTGTACCGTCGCGGTTACCGGTGAGGACACCGCTGCAGCGTTTCACCGGGCGGCTGCGCTGGTTTCGCAGTCCGGGCGTCGCGCGGCGGCTTTCGCATCTGCGGCGGCTACCGATGCGAACTGGCGCCGGACTTTGCATCTCTACACCGTCTTGCGTGATGAAGTTCCGCTCCTGCGGTTGAATCCGCCGGACCCAAGCGTGCCTCCGATGGAGGATTCAGTTCTCGACGATTGGCCAGGAGGATTCGTCATTTCAGGCGCCGGTGTTTCCGAGGTGTTCGCCAGGAACCACGCACTGATTTCTGTTCCGGTAGAGCCGCTGGGATTTCTGGACCGGCGCCGTGCATGGACAGAGATCGTTCCTTCTCTGGCGGATTCGGCTGATGAACTCGCCGCGCGCTATCCCCTGGAACCGTACCGAGTGACGGATGTCGCCCGCGATCTGCGTCTGATCGAAGTCATCGAAGACCGCATGCCGACTGCCTCCGACGTTGCGCAGACGTTGCGTGCACGGGCGCGCCGCTCGTTGAGGGCGGGCGTGCGACTCGTGCGTCCTCAGGCCAATTGGGGCGATTTGGTGCTGCCGAACGAACTGATTGCGCAACTGCGCGAGGCGGTGGATCGGCTGAAACTCCAGGCATGCGTTCTGGACGGCTGGGGATTTCTTAAGAATCGCGTCGGCACACGCGGAGTGCGCCTGCTGTTTGCGGGACCTCCGGGAACCGGTAAAACGCTCTCTGCGGAAGTGCTGGCGCATGCGTTCGACACCGACTTGATGGTAGTCGACGTGGCTCGCGTGGTCTCCAAATGGGTAGGCGAAACCGAAAAAAATCTTTCCGCCGTCTTCGATGAGGCGGAGAATTCGCAGGCGGTTTTGCTCTTCGACGAAGCGGACGCGTTGTTCGCCAAGCGCACCGAGGTCTCCGACGCGCACGATCGCTACGCCAACCTGGAGACTGCGTATCTCCTGCAACGACTGGAGCGCTATGACGGATTGGCGATCCTGGCGACCAATCTGCGGCAGAACATTGACGCCGCCTTCGTGCGGCGGCTCGAGTTTGTTCTCGATTTCAGAGAACCCGACCGCGAACAGCGCGTCGCTCTTTGGAAGCGGCATGTTCCAGCGGACGTTCCGTTGGATCCCGAGTTGAACTTTCACGAACTGGCGGCGTTGTATCCGGTCGTGGGAGGAGTGATTCGCAATGCCGCCGTGGCCGCGGCATTTCGCGCCGCCGCGGACGGAGGGCCGCTCAGTCGCAACCATTTTATCCACGCCATCCAGCGTGAATACGAAAAGGCGGGACGTGCTTTTCCTGGGCTTCCAGCCGGAATGAGGAATTGAAAGGAGACTTATGCCGCCACCGACGACAGTACTGCAATTCACGGCAGCGCAGAAAGATAGTTTGACGACGGCGTTGCAGAAGGCGAACAGCGCACTGACGAGCACGAAAACTGCACTCGCAGCCCAGACCAAAACCCGTGACACTGCCAAAGCTCAGTTAGCGGCGATTGCTGCGGACATGACGTCCGTGCGAAAGCAGCTTGCGGGCACCGTCACGCCCGAAGATGGTGCGGCGCTGCTTCTGCAATTGCAGACCGACATCACCAACTCGCGCAAAGCGACAGCGGCTCTGGCCGAGGTGGAACGGGGCCTGGCCGCTGCGAAGGCGGATGCCGATGGCGCGGCTTCGGCGGTGCAGTTGATTTCTCCAGCTTTGGCAACCGCAACGGCCGCGTGGAAGGACGCGCAGGTCCAGGACAAACGGCGCGCTGATTTGAAGGCTGCGCTGGCCGCGCCTCCACTGTCAACCATAGCCGCCGACGCTGCGGCGGTTGCCGGCGGAACTGCGTTCACCACAGCCAAAAATCGGCTCGAAACCGACCTGCCGGTCGCGCTCAAAGCGCAGGCGGAAGAGCGCCTCACTGCGGAGGCCGGGCGGGCTACTGCGAGTCTTCTGGATTCCCAGCAGGCGCAAGCGGCATTGGAAGCCAAGCAGACTGCCGACGGCGGAGTCGCTGGTCCTCTCCTGAAACTTCAGAACGACTTCCAACGAACTGATGCAGCGTTCACTGCCTACGTTGCGGGGGCGGTCGACCGGTTGAAACAGGCGAATGCGCTGCTGGCGAAAATCGGCGATCCGACGGTTTGGCCCTTGACGCCTCCCCAGATAGCTCGTATTCACGATGCCGCGCTGGTCGCGAGTGCCACTGCTGCTGCGGCTCTCGAGGCTGCTCGAAACGTTGCTGCCGTGACAGTTGCGCAAAAGCAAGCGGCTCTGGATCAAGCAAAGCGACTGGCTGTCACGGCAGATGTGGATGCCGACCCCGCCACTAATCCCGCGGTGATCACGGCAACCACTGACCTGACCTCCGCGCAAACCGCTCTCACCACGGCGCTAGGGGCGTACACCGCAGCGATTGAACAGCAGGCACGGGATTGGGAGGCGACGGTTCCCGATACTACCTGGCAACTGCTGGCGGATTTTGAGCGAGCGCGAGGTCTGCTCTCGGACTTGCAAAATCCAGGCCCCGTGGCGCTGACGACTGCGATGGACAACGCTGAAGCCGCGCTGGTCACTGCATTACTCGCGGCCGACAAGAGTGCGCGGACGCTTGCCGCTTTACAGGCGGAAGCGACTCGGCGCGCGGCCGTTGCTACGTATGAAACCACGGCGATTGAGAACCGACATTTCGGCGCCGTACGCGGAGATTTTTGAGACATGTCAATTCAAGAAGGAGGCACGCATGGCCAGCACTCCTGATCAGGCGACTTGCATTTCATCCAATGGCAGCAGCGGAGGAGGCCTCAGCCCGGTAAGTCCGTTTTCCGCCTTGCGCTATCAATTCGGGATGCTGCTCGGGGTCGACGATTTCGAAACCGAGCAGGCCTACCATCGCGGAAAGTCCCGTCTCCACAATGCGTGGCTGCATCGCGAGGGTGTGGTCTGGGGCCTTGACGTTCAACTCGATAGCGCGCACAACGAGGTCCGAGTTACTCCGGGCCTTGCACTCGATGCCGCCGGCCACGAACTGCATCTCGACGCGCAGGCCTGCGTCGACATCAGCAAATGGTACGATGCGCACAATAAGGATGTCGGTTTCACTCAAACGACAACTCCAACGGGCGTCAAGTTCAACGCATATGTGGTCATCGGATTCAAAGCCTGCCTCACTCGACAGGTACCGGCTTTGCTGGAACCCTGCCAGAATTCGGGAGCCGAAACCACGTACTCCCGGGTTTTTGAAACCGTGCAACTGTCGTTGTTGCCGGGTTTAGCGGATGTAACGGCGAAATCTTATCACCGGCTGCGCCTGCTCTTCTGGCTCGAGCCGCCAATTTTTCAAAGCGACGGTGTAACTCCGACCACTGACGATCAGGCTGTGCTGGATGATCGAACCCACATCCTCACACTAACGGCGACCGAGCAACCCGCCGCGTATCTGGCAGCATTTCGTAAGTACGCGGCACTGGATGAGATTGACCTGAAACCCGCGACTGCCGCCGACGGCTCCAGTCGCCTGCTCTTTCCCGCGGACGATGACACGTTCGTGGTGCTGGCCAATATCCAGGACGTCACTCTGGACGATAAGGCAGGCACACTGGCACTCACCGGAGGCACGGTCGATCGATCCGTGCGTCCATCCCACGTTGCAACCGCGACCATCGAAGAATTGCTCTGTGGTCCCGCTTTTCGCGACAACCCGCCGGTGCCTGCAAGAAGCGGTCCATTTGTAGTTGCGAGTTCAGTGACCGTAACTGGAACCACCGTCACGTTTACGACCGACACCGATGTCAATCCTTCAACGGCACAACCGCAGGCGTTCTCCGCGACCTTCCTCGATCCGGCAGTTACGACGGGATGGCAAGGACTCGTGATTGACTCTGCAGCATACACGGCCGCTTCCAAGACGGTAACCCTCACACTGCATACGGCTCCCGCCACTGGAGTTCTGTTTCGTTTGATCGTGCGCGGCACGGGACCGTGGCCGTTACTGGGCGCCAATTCGATCCCGCTCGGGGGCACTTCTGCGACCGCCGATGGACAGGATTTTGTCTACATGAAAGGGGTTAGCTAGCCATGCCGACACAGAAACTGATGCCCATGCAGATGATCAAGACGGTATCGTCGATCGCTGGCTCCATCGCTTCGACCACCGCACCAAATGGCGTGACGTTCACCCTTCCCGGTTCGCCCCTGACGCGCCTGAATTATTTTGACGGGAAATTCCTGAGAGCGGCCGACCTGCAAACGGAGCAGGCGTATCTGCGCATGCTGGTCGAATTCTCCAACCAGGCGGGCGGTCCCGGTGTAGCCAATGGGTTCAGCGCTGAATTGCAATCGGGCACGCAGATTCTGCTTGGTTCCGGATTGGCGATCGACCCGAAAGGGCAAGTGTTGCTGTTGACGGGCGCTCAGACACTCAGCATTCCTGATTTGCTGGCGGCGACGACAGCCATGCGGATGCGTTCCGTCGTCCAATCCGGCGCCGGCGCGGCGTTCGCGGACTGCGTCCCTGCGGCTTCCGACTCGGGAGGCACGCAGGGCAGTCCGTCCACACTGTACCTGTTGGCCATTGCCCACGCAGAAGCCTTCTGTGGCGAAGAAGATGTATACGGCAAACTTTGCCAGGAGGCTTGCATCACCAGCGCCGACCGTCCGTACATCATCGAAGGAATTGTAGTGCGGTTGCTGCCGCTGATTCTGACAACGCCATTGCCAGTCAGTAAGGCGGTGACGCTCGCGGCGCAGCATCTGCGTTCGCGGGTGGCGTCCGCGTACTTTGAGGATGAGCGTAACTGGATCGGCAGTCTGATCTCCAAAGCGGGCTTGGCGTCGGAAGTATGGTGCATGGGTGCTGACGGCCCCAGTGGCATTTATGTTCCGCTCGGCGTGTTGGGGTGGACAGGAACGGCAGCCAGTTTTTTTGACGCGTGGACTTCTCGCCGCGAGCGCATGGACCCTCCGGCGCGACGTTACTGGCAGTGGCGGATGCGGATGCGTCCCTGGGACGTTTTCATGGCGCAGATTTTGCAGTTCCAGTGTCAGTTGCGGGATGGCCTGCAGTCCGGGCCGACCGGAGGCACGGTCGATCCCTGCCAAGGCACGCGCAGCCTCGTGGGCGAAGCGAGCGCGGCCATCAACGAGTTGAATCGTTACTACCAGGTGGTGAGCAACAGATTGGCAGTTGCGAAAATTGACACCACGAAAGCGAACATCAATATCAGCGGTGGCGCGAGCTATGTCTCCGGATTGATTCAGCGATTGTCGCAGGCCCAGCAAGCGACGATGGTTCAGACTCTCGACCGACTCCTCATTCGACAGGGCATCATCGAAATCCCCAGCGCAGGTTATCTACCCGTGACTCCCGGCGCCGATATGACCGTGAACCAGCAGGTTCGGCAATGGATGGGCGAGGGCGTCGACTTGCGATTCTGTATCGTCACGCCCGACTACGTGCAGCACGCGCTCGAAGAAGCGCAGCACATGGAGCGAATTTCCTTGATCGCAGGCCTGGACGATCCCAAGAACATGCCGAACGTGGATATTCTGGTTCCCAACGGCACGGTGGTTCAGGAGAAGTTGCCGCCGGGCACGGCGTATCAGGCGAACGTAAGCATATCCGGCGTTGAACTGGATGGTGCTGCACAGATCGATGCCGCACTGTCGGGGAAAGTGCAGGTCTTCGCAGCAGCGACGGGCGACGTGGGTGCTACTTTCACTGGCAAAGGCGCAGCTACGGGCGCGGGGGATGCAAAGTTGAAAGGTGCCCCGACCCGGACAACTCTGTTCAGTGATGTGAAAATCGGTGTGGGCGCAGCCGTCGCCAGTCGCACGGAATCATTCGACGAATGGCTTGCCGCAACCTGCAACCCAAATCCGTTCGGAGCCACCACTGCGGGTCAGTCCCTCATCGACCTGCGGTTTGTGTTCGGTGAGTTCACGGACTCCAACAGCATTGTGGAAGATATTCTCTTGAATGGTAGTTTTCAATTTGACCGTCCCGTCGTTGCCGGCTACAAGACGCTCGTCTCCGGGACGTTTAATGGCACGCTCTCGCTGATTGCACGGGTCGCGGGAAAACAACAAGAAAAGACTAGCCGCGTTGCGCTGGACGTGCGCGCATTGCTATCGACACCACCGAATCAGGCTCCCGGTCTGGAGATCACGATGACCAATCGAGCCGCCGAACTTATTTTTGACTTGACCGCCAACTGGTCCGGAACTCCGCGCCAGATCGCGGTGAAGCTTACGAAGGGCTCAACCGCGCTGGCCACCCACGTAGTGAATGCCGACACCATGGTCACTGCGACTTTTCTACAGAACGATAACGTAGTCGAACCCACCAACACCTGGCATGTCGACGCCCTGAAGGCGCTCAACACACTTGGACAAGCTCTTCCAGATCCGCAATTCGAGCCACAGAATTCCGCTCTGCTCTTTCCACCGCCACCTCCTCCCAGCGATGATCTGCAGATCCAGGCCACGCTCGATTGGGTATTGTTTCAGCGTCGTCGGACTAAGCAATGTCATCCCGAGGTCGTCGTCACACCGGTTCCGTCGCGACGATACCAGTTGTGGCATGGACTGGTCGGCAACGCTGATTTCTTCAAGCTGGCGCTGAATGCCCTTCACACCAACGCTCCGTTCAATCGGGATCAGGTCATCTTCCAGCGGGTGGATGTGCCGGAGTTCGCTCCCGGCATCGTCACCTTACTCACCCTGCGCGATAGCATTCAGACCGACTGGACGAACGTGAAGCCTGGCCCGAACATTCTCTACGGTGGTATCGCCAGCAGTGACGCCGCCAAGCAGGATGGCGATATCTTGGCCCTCGGGCGGCTCAAGGAACTCGAGTTGGCGATCGAGCCCATCTCCGAACCGACTCAAAATGCGACCACGGAGGTTTTGCCGAGTATCCATCCCGATCTCGCCGTGCCCGGCGTGGATGGCATCATCGTGTTGTTCACGTTGCTCGACAAGGTGACTCACAACGTGTACGAGATCTCTACGTCAGATCAGTTACAGGGACTCATCAATGCGGTGACGGCTCCAGGAACGGGCGTGACGCTCCAAGTCGAACTAAAGAGGTTCCAGGCAACACCGCTGGGCCAGGTGACCTTTGCATCGAAGACTGCCGACGTTTTAGACGACAGTCTCGCGTCGGTTGTGAGTGCGTGGAAGGCTCTCGGCGTGGCTGATCCGGCAGACGCTCGTACATTCTCCAATGCCGGCGATGCCGCCGATGTCATCGCGAGCCGCATCGACCAGGCGAACGCAATCCTTGCGGCGCTTGGTCCTACGGTTCCGGTGACGAGTCAATCCGTGAT
>WNFJ01039609.1_pt1 | contig 28991 bp, 16 predicted proteins | sample 5400461 | NCBI WGS metagenome assembly WNFJ01 (sample SAMN13153349, study PRJNA577476) | soil metagenome | isolation source: 115 cm saprolite on Douglas fir-dominated hillslope | place: USA:California | collected 2013-09-17
CGCGAGGCGCTGGTCGGTCCGGTCGGCACCGAGCGCGAGGTGCCTGGCGCGCTGGCCCGGGTCGGCGGTGACCGCGGCGAGGCGGCGGTGCGTCTGGCGGCGCCTTGGTGAGGGCGCCTCCGACCTGATGACCTCGGCGGCCAGCGGGTGGCCGAACGCCACCCGGTCGTCGACGATCCGCACGACACCCGCGCGGACGGCGGGGGCCAGCGTCTCCGCGACGTCCGCATCCGGGCCGAGCAACGCTTCGAGCAGCGGCACAGCCGGGTGCGGGGTGGACGCCGCGGCGAGCAGCGCCCGCAGTGTGCCGTCCGGGATCTGGCGCAGCCGCCGGTGCAGGACCTGCCGCAGATCGGCAGGAATGGGCACGGGGTCGTCCGCACCGAGCTGGGCGTCGCCGTCGAGCATGCGGGCGATCTCCAGTGACCACAGGGCGTTGCCGCCGGTGGCGGTGTGGATCCGGCGCAGCGTGCAGGCTGCCGCCGGCCGCCCGAGATGGGCGTGGATCACCTGCTGAAGCTCACGCGGGGGCAGCGGATCCAGGCGCACGGTGGGCAGGCGCCGGCCGCCGAGCACCGCAAGGAGGTCGTCGGCTGACCCGGCCGGATCATCGTCCCTTACGGTTACCAAGGTGCCGACGCGTGCGCCCGCCAAGCGGCGCAGCGCGAAGGCCAGCGCCCTGGCCGAGTCCGGATCCAGCCACTGCACGTCGTCGATACCGATCAGCACGGGTGCGTCCGTGGCCAGCGTGGTCAGCGCGGCAAGCACCGCCATGCCAATCTGCCGCGGCTGGATCAGCGCACTATCGGCCTGGATCGTCAGGATGAACCGGACCAGGCGCGCGTGCGGCGGCGCGAGGGCCGCCGCGATCCGCTCCCAGTGCGGCCGCAGCAGGTCGTCAAGGCCGGTGAAGGCCGCGGTTGCCTCGGCCGCACAGGTCCGGCAGGTCAGCACGCACAGGCCAGCGCGTTCGGCTTCTTGTACGCCGAACCGCCAGAGCGCCGATTTCCCCGCACCGGCCTCGCCAGCGATGGCGATGGCGGCTGGCCCGCGCTCGAGCGAGCCGACAAAGCCCTGAATGGCTCCCCGCTCGCGAGCCCGGCCGACTATCTCGGGCGTCATGGGTCCTCCCCCGCCGCATGCGGAATCCGTTTCGGTGAACGCTGGACCGGTCGTGGCGGGGACGTGGCCGGGTCGGCTTCTGCCGTTCATGCTACGGGCGGCGCGGACGAATAGGGAATCCTCCTGTGATTGGCCGCGGACCGGCTTTCACCCGGCCGCGCCGTGGTACGACTGAGCCTGACCCGGCCTGGGGGACACGGGCCGCTTCATCCTCGCTGGCCGTCGGCCGGCGAGCCGGCGACGCAACGCCGGCCGGTGCTATCACGCCGGCCGGCCGGACGGCGTCGCGTGCCGTGCGGCGGTCCGTGACGCAACCCAGGGGGAGTCGATGCCAGGGCCATTCACGCATATCTACGCGGCCCGCCGGGTCGCCGATCTGCTCGCCCAGCAAGGCGCGTTCACCGCGCCCGCAGACGGCCCGGTCGCCGGCGGCCAGCCGCTCGGCGACGCCGCCAAAGCCGCCTACTACGCCGCGGTGATGCGGAAGTACCCCAAGCTCGCCTCGGTCGGCGCGATCGGCCCGGATCTGTTCTTCTTCCTCGCCGACCTGCGCAGCCCGTCGACCGACGGTGACGAGTTCATGCTCTTGCTCCGGATGGTCTATCTCGGCGACGCGTGGAAGTCAGGCGACTGGGGGCCGCTGATCACCCTGCTCGGGAACCCGGCCTATAAGAAGGCGCATCCCTGGGCGAGCATCCTGGCGCTCATGCTGCAGATCGACGCCGCCTGGACGAACTTCGTCACGGCGTATACGCAGGCCGTCGCGCCGATCGTCGACGGTTTCGGCAACCTCGGCAATGCGCTGACGGGCGGTCTTCTACAGAGCATCGGCGGCTATTTCCAGGAGTGTTTCAACGAGATCGGGTACTTTTTGGCGGATTTCGCGGTGGACCGGGTCGACGTGCTCGGAACGTTCAAACTGATCATGCTTTTCGGCGAAGACGAGTCCGACTTCTACTGGTCGGATATGCTCCACTACCGCCGGACCAGCCAGATGGCGCAGACGCTGCTGCGGATGGCTGAGCACATGATCACCCAGGATCAGGCCCGCGGCGAGCAGTTCCTGGCGTACGCGCTGGGTTTCGCCTGCCACCTCGGCGTCGACGTGGTAGGGCATTCGTTCGTGAACGAGCAGGCGGGCGGGCCGTACCGGACCCACTGGAACCGGCATCATCTGGTGGAGAACCACCTCGACGCGTGGGTGTACGCGCAAACCACCGGGCCCCAACTCGGGTGGGGCCTGGCCGGTAACACCTCGGGCCTCAATGGGAGCCCGTGGAATTTCGGTAACATCGCGGGTGACCGGTTCTTCACCGGGGATTTCACCGGGCCCGGCCAGGCCGAGGTGATGTTCCACGCCCCCGACCCCGACGGCACCTGGTGGCTCGCCACCTGCACCGGCAGCCAGCTCAACTGGACCCGGGCCGGGAACACCTCAGGCAAGTTCGGCGGCCCGAACTTCGGGAACATCGATGGCAACCGATTCTTCACCGGGGACTTCACCGGGAGCGGAAAGACCGAGGTGATGTTCCACGTCCCGCCGCCCGACGGCAGCTGGTGGCTCGGCACCTTCACCGGCAGCCAGCTCAACTGGACGCTGGCGGGAAACACCAACGGCTTCGGTGACATTTCGCATTTCCCGTTCTTCACCGGGGACTTCACCGGGTCCGGCAAGGCCGAGGTGATGTTCTACGCACCCGACCCCGACGGCATGTGGTGGCTGGCCACCTTCACCGGCAGCCAGATGAGCTGGACCCGGGCCGGGAACACCTCGGGCAAGTACGGCGGCCCGAACTTCGGGAACATCGCCGGCAACCGGTTCTTCACCGGGGATTTCACCGGCTCCCACAAGGCCGGGGTGATGTTCTACGCCCCGCCGCCCGACGGCAGCTGGTGGCTCGGCACCTGCACCGGCAGCCAGCTGAACTGGACGCTGGCCGGGAACACCTCAGGCAAGAATGGCCCGAACTTCGGGAACATCGCCCCGAACCCGTTCTTCACCGGGGATTTCACCGGCTCGGGCAAGGCCGAGCTGATGTTCTGCGCCCCGGCGCCCGACGGCACCTGGTGGCTGGCCACCTTCACCGGCAGTCAGATGAGCTGGACCGGGGCCGGGAACACCGCGGGACGCGCAAGCCCATGGGACTTCGGTGACACCTCCAAGGGCAGGTTCTTCACCGGGAAGTTCTCCGGCGGGTCGTCGGACGAGATCATCTTCAGCTCACCCGGCGGCAACTGGATGCTCGGCGCCATGACGGGTGGCCAACTGGGCTGGACGCCGGCCGCCAACACCGCCGGCTTCGGCAACGTCGTCAACCTGCCGTTCTTCATCGGTGACTTCACCGGCTCGGGGCAGGCGCAGGTGATGTTCTACTACGGCGGCGACGGCAACTGGTGGCACGCGGGCCTGCAACCGAGCGTGCTGCCGCCGGACAGCTTCTGCGCGGCGATACCCGGATACGCATCGCTTTCGCAGTCCGCCCTGTACTTCGCGGTCGCGTTCACCGGCGACAACCCGCAAGGCGACCTGCGCAGGGTGCTGCCGGACACCACCCCACCCCATGGTTACAGCTCGGCTGAGCAACTGGCCCGCACCCAGGCGCTGGACACCGACGGGGACCTGCCGGACTGGCTCGCGCAGGCCATCGTCCAGGCTCTCGTCGCGACCTATGCCGACGCTCCCCATCCGCAGATCCTGCGCGGCGGGGCGTTCCAGCCGACGATGGATGCCGCGCTGCAGCAGGCCCAGCTGCCACCCGATCCGCCGCTCGGCTTCACCGTGCCGCCTGGCTTCCCGCTGCCGTGGCAGGTCCAGACCGCTTACAAGCTGATGCTGTCGTTCTTCAAGCGCGCCTACATGGACGACTTCGACCTGCCGCTGCCGCCGGCGCCCGGCGCGGCCGGGCCCGCGCAGTGGCCGGATTTCGGCAATCTCACTATCGACCCAAGCTCGGTCGGGAGCGTTTTCACCTCGATCATCGACGACATCGGCAAGGCGGCGGGCGACATCCTCAACTCCTTTGCCAGCTTCATCTCGCTGCTCACCGATCCGCTGAGCCTCCCCCTCAGGCAGGCGCTCTACAACAACCTGACGCTGCCCGCCTGGCAGGGCGCCCGGTCGCTCCGGCACATGCTGGTGGAGTTCGGTTACCTTACGCCGCAGAGCTTCGAGGTCGACGGGGCGGGACGGCTCAAGCATCCCAACGAGATCGACTTCAGGCTGATCACGCTGGGCAACTCGCTCGGCCAGCCCACGCTGCCCGACCCGGGTTACCCATGGCAGCGCATCGACGGTGAGTTCCAGCGGCCATGGGTGTACCCGGCGACGCAGCTCGGTACCGGCGGCAATCCTTTCGGTCCAGCCAACAACAGCGAGAACGCGGCGACCCGCGCGGGCGCGTTCGCTGCCGGGGCGCTGCCTGACAAGCTCCTGCGTCACGACCAGGCCGCGAGCAACGCGCTGCGGCTGAGTTACGAGACGGCAGGCTCACCGGCGGACACCGACGCGATCAGTGCGAGCCCGGCCTTCGGCGCCGTAAGCGCACGAGGGGTGAGCCCGCTCGGCGACTGCGTCGAGTTCGCCGCCTACCTGATCGGCAGGCTCGCCGCGCCCGGCCCGCCGCCCGCTGACTTCAACCTGGACGCCGACCGGGGATACGCGTACCTGTGCTGGGACTGGGACCGCGACACGCGCGAGTGGCCGGGACAGCGGGGGCAGCTGTTCAACCCGCCGACCGGGTGGACCCAGCCGCCGGACCCGCTGCACTTTCCTCAGCCGAGCCAGCCGCTGCAACTGCACTATCTCAAGAGCCGCGCCCTCACCAGCTGGGTCGATTCCAGTTACCAGCACATCGGCCACATCTCCAGGGACGGCCACGTCCACCATCTGTCCTTCGCCCTCGGTCAGGGGCCGTGGACGGACATCGACCTGACCACGAGTACCGGTGAACCCGCCGCGGCATCCTCCAGCCTTACGTCCTGGGTCGACAAGACCTTCCAGCACCTGGTCTTTGCCGCCGCGGACGGCCACGTGCACGAGTACTACTACCTGCCTGGTGCCACGTCCTGGGGACACGGCGACCTGACGGCGAATACCGGGGCGCCCCCGGCCGCGGGGACGCTGACCTCCTGGGTGGACGCCACCTACCAGCACGTGGTGTACGTCTCCGCGGACGGCCACGTCCACGAGCTCTACTTCACCCTCGGCACCGGGCCCTGGCGGCATGGGGACCTCACCGCGGCCGCCGGCGCGCCACCCGCCGCTCCGGTCGCCCTGACCTCCTGGGTGGATGCCAGCTATCAGCACTTGGCCTACATCAGCGCCGCGGACGGGCACGTCCACGAGCTCTACTTCGCCCTCGGCACCGGCCCGTGGCACGACAACGACCTCACCGCGGGCACGGGCGCGCCGGCCGCCGCGCCCGGGGCCCTGACCTCCTGGGCCGACGCGACCTATCAGCACCTCGTCTATCTCTCCGCGGGCGGCGGTCACGTCTACGAGCTGAAGTACAAGCTGGGCTCGGGCCCCTGGGCGGCCACCGACCTCACCGCCGGCACGGGCGCGCCGGCCGCCGGGCCGGGCGCGCTGACCTCCTGGGTCGACAAGACCTACCAGCACGTCGCCTACGTCAGCGCCGACGGACACGTCCAGGAGCTCTACCACCTGCCGGGCTCGCCCTCCTGGGGTCACGGCGACCTCACCGTCAGCGTCGCGCCTGCCGCGCCTCCCGCGGCGGGCGCCGCCGGTGCGCTGACGAGCTGGACGGACCCCACCTACCAGCACGTCGTCTACTTCTCCGGCGACCGGCACATCCAGGAGCTTTACTACCCGCTCGGTGCCGGGCCCTGGAGGGTGGGCGACCTCACGGCCGCGGCGGGCGGCCATACCTGACGATCAGCAGGGAGGAACGAAATGGCGCAACGTCTTCATATCGACTCTGACGGGCGCTTGCAGGGCCCTGCGAGCATCACCCACAACTCGCCGTTCCCATGCCCCAACGGTGAATCGGGGATGTCGGTCCCGAAGGGAGTCATGGGTGTGATAATGCAACTCCCCCGCCGGTGGGCCCGCACAAACTGCCGGATCAGCGGATATTGATGACCTTGGCTACGCTCGGCGTGCCGCTCGCGTCAAGGGCGAACAACAGGTAATTTCCCGGGAGCACGACCCCCTTGTCGGCGGGCAGCGGCAAGGTGTAGGTCGTGCCGCTCACCGTCGCCGCGGTCAGCGGAATGCGGCGCTGATCGTTGTTGACACCATGGGTCACCGCCGACATGCGGACGAGCGCAAACGTGAGTGCCGTGGAACCGGCCGTTACCGTGATGGTCGAGCCGGTGGCGGCGGCGGCGGGAGCGGTATCGATGACCGGCCGCTGCCTGGCCGTGCCGTCGGCATTGAAGAGATACGGCGGGGAGAATATCTGCCCGTCGGGATGATTCGTGGTGCAGCCATTGCCGCAGAGCCCGCCGCCGCCGGAAAACACCCGGCCGTCGGGCAGCAGAACGGCTACGCCGTGGTAGTCGCGCGGAATTGCCTCGGGTGTCATCACGGTGAATTTTCCGGTCGCCGGGTCCCACAGCTCAGGGCTGAGCACCGAGCCAGTGTCGGTGAAGGTCTGCGGGTGCTGCTGGCCGCCGACGACGAGTACTTCGCCATCGGGCAGTACGACGCTGTTGATGAACGACCGGGCGTACGCCATGTCAGACGTCCTTGCGACGCCAACGGGCTGAGCCGGGCCGCCGTTGATATCGAGCGTGTAGGCGCGGTTCGTCGCCTGCGTGTTCACCGACGACCCGAAGTCCTGGTAAGCCGCCGCCCCGCCGACCGTGAGGATCTTACCGACGTCATACATGACAGCGTTGCCATTCATGGCGTCGGCACTGTCGCCGCGGTCGCCGGCACCGGTGATCGAGCCGTTACCGACCGTGGTGATCCAGTTCATCTGCTTGCTCGGACCGGCGTGAAACGCCGTCCCGCCCGGTTGCGCAAACAACCAGGGGTGGTTATCGGCGCGCCACACGCCGCCCGGATCCGCGGTCAGAATATTGCTCACAAGCACACCAGGAAGGTTCAGCCAACTGCCGCCCGCACCGCTCGGTGTAAATATCTCCCCGTTCTTGCTGCCTGCCGCGTCGTGCCACGAACCGCCGAGCGTCAGCACCTGGCCGGTGGAGAGCAGGGTGTCACCTTCGTAGGCCCGCGGAATGTTCATGAGCGGCCCTATGGTCCAGGTGTTCGTCACCGGGTCGTAGATCGTCGTCGCCTTATCATTGCTGCCGCCGTTGATGAGGACCCGCCCATCCGCGAGAAGCGCGAGCCCGGTACAGAACATCTGATGATGCGTGTTAATATCCAGCGGCTCGCTGACGATGCCTGTGCCGAGGTCAAGGACAGCGACCTTGGTTATCGTGTCCGGCGTATTGTTGTAAGCCATATCATCAAGAGCCGAGAAGGTGAGCAACTTGTTGTTGGGGAGCACGACCGCGCTTACCGGTACGATGGGAAAGCCGATTGGCGCGCCCCACCTGCCGCCCACCGCCGTGGCCGGCGCCATGCCATTGATATTGATCTCGGCGGCCGATGTCCACGGGCCGCGATTGCCAGACTCGGTCAGGGCGGTGAGCCGGACAAATCTGGCCGATACCGGCGGGAAGACGACATACTTCTGCGTCTTGTCGTTCGCCCACGTGCCAGCGGCTACCGGCGGGCCCCAACTGCTTCCACCGCTGCTCACCGAGACGGAATACTGGCCGATGGTCCCGTTCATGCTGCTGTCCTGGCGTGGCAGGTAGGACAACCCGGACACCAGTTGCGCGCTCTGCATGTCGATCGTAATACTGTGCGGCAACGGCGGGATGGTTCCCGTGTAGGCGGTATGCCAGATCGTCGTGCCGTTTCCGTCAAGCACGTTGCCCGCGGTGTACGCCGGGGAGGCCTCGCTGTCGGCCGACACCGTCCAGCCGGTGCGGGGCAGGACGGGGCCGCTCGCGGCGGCGCCAAGTAGACCAATCTCCGCGGCCGATGACCAGGGGCCACGGTTGCCGGCCTCCGTCAGCGCCGTCAGCCGGACGTACCGGCCAGGCCCGCTACCGAACATCACGGTTTTCAGTGTTTTGTCGTCCGCCCACGTCCCGGTGACAACCGGAGCGCTCCAGTTTGTTCCGTTGCTGCTGACGGAAATGGAGTACCGGCCGATCCTGCCGTTCGCGGACGCATCTTGCCGGGGCAGATAAGTGAGCCCGGAAACCTGGTTGGTGGCATGCATGTCGATCGTGATACTGTGCGGCAGCGGCAGCGGCGACGGTGCGTACTTAGAATGCCAGATGGTGGCCATGTTACCGTCGATCGCGTTGCTCGCCGGGTAACTGCCCGACTGATCACTTGCCGTTGCCGTCCAGCCCGCAGAGGGTAGCTTGGCCGCCTTGGGCGTGAACGAGTCCGGGGCGCTTGCGATTAGCATTGGCATGTGATTGGCGGTCATATCCATCTTGCCTGTCATGCCCATCTGGCCGGCCGGCGATCTCCCGTAGCCGAATAGATATGCCAGCCCTAAGAACGCAATCGCGGCAAAGACCACAACCGTCCAACGTCTCTTCACTAAATGTCTCACTTTCAAGCGATCGCTTGCGCCCCGACCCGGCATAGCCGAACATAGCGGCGTAGACTATATCCTGGATACTCCTATCTTTCAAGGGTTATTGTGTTCCAATTGGGATAACCACCCTGACTGCGGAGGCGACCGTAACAAAACCGGGCGCTGCCACCCCTCTTAGTGACGCACCGGCCCCCGGGCTGGTTGACAGGGCCCTCAGGCCGGCCGGCGGCCTCGCGGCGGCCGGCGGCCGATGTTGCACGCCTGCCCGGTAACGTCATTGGATCAAAGACCACGTGAGGCCACGGGGCAGGAGCGGAGCCAGTCAAGGCGGCACCGCCGCTGCCCCTGACGTCCGCAGCGCGCCCGGCCGGAGACCGCCGGGCGCTGACCCGTCGGCCAGACCGCCGCTGGGGCGGTTGCCGCACCGGGCGCGTGAAGCCGCGGCGGCGGCGGCGTTCCTGGCCGCGGGAATCGCCGTGACCTGGCCGCGGACGGCCTATATCACCGGCAGGCTGCCGCAGACACGTGACGTGTCGAGTTACGTATGGGCGCTGTGGTGGGTGGCCCGTCAGGTCACCCACCTCGGCATCCCCTGGTTCACCAGCCACATGGCCGCCCCGGCCGGGATTGCGCTCGGGTACGACACGACGATGCCGCTGCTCGGCGTCATGATGGCGCCGGTCACGTTGATATTCGGCCCGTCGGTGTCGTTCACGCTGCTTGCCATCGTGACGCCCGGCGTGGCCAGTTACGCGATGTACCGCGCGGCGCGGCTGTGGCTGCCGAGCACGGCCGGGGCGATTGCGGCGGGGACGTTCTTCGGGCTGTCCGCGATGCTGACCTGGCAGGACTGGTATCACCTCAATATCGCGGCGGGCAGTGTGTTCCTCCCGCTGGCCCTGGAGTCGGCGGTCAGGCTGCGCCGTGATCCCAGTGCGCGCCGCGGGGTGGTCCTCGGCCTGGTCATAGGCGCCTCGGCGCTGGTCAACCAGCAATCGGCGGTGCTCGCTGTGATCATGGCCGCCCTCGCAGTCGGCCCGCCGCTGCTCCGCGGCCCGGCGGCACGGTTCAAGGCCGTCGCGGCCGGTGCGGTCACCGCCGCCGTCGTCGCGAGCCCACAGGTCATCGCCATGCTCCAGCAGGCCCTGGCGGGCGGGAACGTCGTTCCCGCGGACCAACTCGCCAGCACGTACGGCCAGTTTGTGGCCAGCGTGCCCGGACTGTTCGCGCCGTCGCCCCGGGTCGCGAGCTACGGGCTGGCGGGCCTGGGCTCGATTTACCGCTCTCCTGCGCCAGGCGATGCACTCGCCACCTTTGGCCTGCTGCTCAGTGCGCTCGCGGCGGCGGGCCTGGCCGCGCGCTGGCGGCAGCGCACCGCCTGGCTGCTCGCGCTGGTGTGGCTGGGCTGCGCCGCCCTCGCGCTCGGCCCGGTGCTCTACGTCGGGAGCCGCGAATTCGTGCCGTTCGCCCATATCTGGCACGGCCTGCGGGAATCGCCGGTGATGCCCTACACGTGGTTCGTCCGGATCCCCGGTCTTTCCAGCTTCCGTGAGGCCGACAGGTTCGCGCTGGCCGGACTGGCCGGCGCCGCGCTGCTCGCCGGGGCGGCGGTGGACTGGCTGCGCCGGCACGCCTGGCCCATGATCATCGCGGTCGCGATACTCGGCGCGGCTGAGGCTGGCTGGTCGGGCAGCGGTGGCCCATCGGCCATGCCCGCGGCGTTGCCCGCCGCCGACCGCCCGATCGCGGCCGACCGATCAGGCTCGATCGTCGTGGATGTGCCGTTCGGCCTGCGCGGCGGTATCACGCCGCTGTACGGCGATCCGATCTCGCCGTCCGCGCTGGTGATCGCGACCGCCGATGGTCACCCACGGGCCGTCTCCTACACCTCGTGGGTACCCGCACCGACCATCGCGGCGGTCAAGAGCCATCCGTTCTACGTGGGCCTGGTCGCGGCCCAGGACGGCGGGACCAACACCGCTGCGCAGATCGCGGCGGCGCGCCGCGACCTTTCTGCGCTGCGCGCCGGCTGGGTACTCGTGTGGGAGCGCCGCCCAGGCGGCGCGCTCGTGCGCTACCTGTCGGCGACCGGGTTCGGGCCCGGCTACCGCGCCGACGGTGTGTGGGTCTTCCGGGCCGGCGCCTACGGATCCTGATTGCCGCCGCGACCGTCACCGGGTACAGGAAAGGCGGGCCACGCGCTCCCATTGTGGATCTCAAGCACGGCACACCGCGCGATGTCTCGGCCCGGTGGACTGGACAGTTCCGCCTGATGGCGTTATTCCGGTTATACGCGCTCGAGTTACGCGCGGCCGGCTTTCGAGTTATCGTGGTGTTTACGTTGCTTTGGGGGCAGGAGGGGCAGGGGGGGTATGAGGGGTCGTTTTTTCCTGGCGCCGAAGGACCTTGGGTCGTTCGAGCAATACCGCTCGCGGTTCGGCCGCCATGTGCGGGCGCTGCCGGCGGCCGGCGGGCGATCGCCTGAGCCGCTCGAGGGCCTGGTGCAGGGTCTGGTCCAGGACTATGTCGCGGCGCGCAACCGCGGGTTCAAGTGCCGGGGGATCCAAGTCACTCCCGGGGACGGCATGTCGTGGTCGGCTCAGGCGGCTGACATCGCGATCGAGGATGTCGCGCCGCACGTGCCGCGACTGCGCCTCAAGGGCGAGCTTGGCGCGGGCGTCTATCCCGAGCTCGCCGAGATAATTCCAATGCACCGCATCGGCGCACTGGCGCAGAAGCGGGGGCTTGTGACGTCGGTCCACCTGGTCGGGAAGCGGCGTTATGTCGTGATCGTGGCCGGCGCCCTGGCCATCGGTGTGGTCGGCTCCGCGCTCACCGCCGCCGTCAGCCAGCACGGCCTGACGGCCGCGTCGCTGACCTGGCCGTTCCTGGCGATCTCGGTGGTCAGCGCGGGCCTTGCGCTGTTGTCGCAGGTACTGCTCTCAGCGCTGCACCCGGATTCCACGTCATCTCCGCTCGTGCGGGCGGCGGAGGACATAACCCGGCACGCGGGGAAGGACAAGCCGAGCGACGCATATCACTCATTCATCGACGATCTCGCGGCGTAACTGGGTAAGTTTGTCACATTCCGCTGCCTTATCGTAGATGACTTCACCAGGCTCGACAACGTCACCCGCAAGGTCTTACAGACGTATCTGGAATTCTACGCCAATGATTTGCGGGATGAACTCTGGGTGCTCTTCTATTCGACCGATGACAAGTGGCTCGAGGTTCCGGTAAATAGATCCGAGCGAATAAGCAGTAAGGCGTTCGGCTACCGGCAGACGCGGCTTTACTCGCTGGAGCATCTCTTGGCGGCCCAGCGGCGCGAGCTCGCCGAACTAAATGGGGCACCGGAGCGGTCCGGGTACCTGACGGTCCGGGCAATCGCCCGCGACAACAGCGGGCTCAGCTCGATGACCGAGCTTTTCCAACAGGAATATGATGCCCGTAAGGCGCCGGCCCAGGGCACTCGGGCCGGCGACGTGCTTGACTTCTTCTACATCTTCGCGCTGAACGCCCTCCCCGGCCAGAACCCCTGGCTGCGCAAACCCGATATCCGCACGAACTTCTCGCAACAGCGGAAGTACCGCTCGCAAGTACTGCAGGCGCTCATGCCGGGGTGCGATCTGTCCAAGACCAAGATCACCAGCTACCTGAAACTCATGTCGGACATTTTCTTCCCGCTCGCCGGAGAGACTTCAGGCAGTACGCTGCACGGGCGGTTCCTGGTCGCGCCGGAGGCTTGTGACCAGCTGACGGACTCCTGGCGTAAGTTCGATCTTGCCGACCCGGGAATCGTGCACCTGTTCTGGACTCTCTACTGGACCGACACCGAGTTGCGCGGCGCCCTCAATATCGCGATGCTCCCAAAGATCTGCGTGCACATGCTGCGGAGCGCCACACCTGCCGAGATCAAGGAACAGCTCGGGGTCCGCAAGACCGACATCGGCGGCTTCGCCGACGAGTTCTTCAACATCGCGCTCGAGATATTGCGGGCGTGCCTGCGAACCTGCGTGCTCGGCGATGTGCCGGCCCTGCTGGATCACGCCCTGCGGCTCGCGGAAGACGACAACGAGCAGACCGAGCGGCGGCGGCGTGCGCGGCTGCGCCCGCTGGCGTGGCAGGCATACGGGCTACTCGGCGATGAGCGCCTGCTTGCCGTCATCCTCGAGCTGCAGATGACCACGGCCCAGCGCCGTGGCCCGGCCTCGCAGAAGCGGGATCTGACCTACCTGTTCCTCCAGTCGATGACGAGCGCTGACCGCAAGGCCCGCGAGCTCATGCGCAGCGAGCTGACCAGGGCAGGCAAGCACGCCAGCGTTTATGCCCGCAGCCGGGCAGGCTGGCTGGCCGTCAGCCTCGCCCCGTTCCTCCAGCTCAGCGCGCCCAGCCTGAGCGCCGCGGCGGGCGACGCCCAGAAGTGCCTGGCGGACATCGTCGCGGAATCGATCACCAGCCTCGAGTCCGTCGCCGAAGAGGAATGGCGGACCACCGAGATCCTGAACGTGGTGCTCGGGCTATGGTCGCTCACCCTGGTCAGCGACGACCGCCGGGCCGCACCCCACCTGGGCTGGGACCGCTCGGAGGAGCTTGCCGGCCGGGTCGTCGACGCGCTCGTGCACGCTTGCCTGGTCGGCACCGACCTTTCTGACCAGCGGCGGTCGTCCGACTCCAGCGCGGCCGCCCTCGACCTGGTCCTCGACTGCCTCGCGGAGGAGCTTCTCGTGGTCCTGCTCGCGGCGGGGGTGCTCCTGCTCGAGCGCTGGCCAGGTTCGGCGTGGAGTGAACGCGTCGAGCGGGCCAAGGTCATCGACGTGGTGCGGGAGTGCGCGCACGCCCTTGGCGTGGGCGAGCAGTACGTCCCGGAAGCTGACCAGCGGCCGGGACGCGAACTGATCAAGGACATCGAGCGCCGGATGACCCTGCTCACCGTGCTCTGGCGGCGGCTCGGCTTTGACCAGCAGGCGTCGTTCATGGCCATCCGGCAGGCCCAGTTCATGGCCCTGTCCCATCGGCAGGACGCGAGCCTCGCGGAATCCGCGCTCGAACTGCTGCCGAGCGAGCTGAACCGGGCCGACCATATCGGCGTGCTCGCGCACCTGGCGGCGGCCGAGTCCGCCGCGGTGAGCGTCGAGCTCACCGCCGAACTGCTTGCGCGCTGCAGCCAGACCCTGGTGAAGGGCGGATTCGGCGAGCAGCTGGCGGCCGAGCTCTGCCTTGGAGCGATCCGGTTCGGCAACACCTACAACATCGATTTCACCGGCGCCCTCGACTTCCTGCTTGCGCGCTGGAGCGAAGGCGACCGGCGGCGGCTCGATACGCTGCTGGCCGCCGTCTCGGCCGAAGATATGCCATACATCGTGAACGACTTCCTCAACACCGTGCACAGCGACGATTCCAACCGGCCCGCCCGAGTACAGGACGTGCTTGAGCGCAGAATGGTGGACATCAAGAATCCGGAGATCAAGAAGGAAGTCCGGGGCCTGTTCCGGATGTTCGTATTGCGGCAGCAGACGAGGCGGAGGCAGCGCGTCGATGTCGGCACGGAACTGAGCGAATGGCAGGAGATGCGGGACCTGCCGCAATATGCGTTCGTGCTTTATCTCTTGCTGCCCATCGCGCCACGGGAAATTCGTGATCGCGTCATGCGCGAGGCGATAGACGTGCTCCGGGTACCGGAAAAATACATCGTATCGACCGGCTACGTATACCTGGCCGAGCGGATGGTCCGCCGGATGCTAGCCGCGAAGAAGAACGGGACGTCACCGGATTTCACCACCGCCCTGACCGCGCTGAAGGACGGCTTCACTAACGTGGAGAAGCACCTCAAGGCCGAGAACAACGTCGATATACTCAGGCTACTCATCCGGTATGATGGCGAGCGGGCAGAAACCTACACAGTAAAATACATCGAATGGCAGAAGGTGGCACTGGAGCTGGACGAGACTCAGCGCCTGCCACAGCTGGTCGACCAGGGCAGGTTCTTCCTGCTCATCTGGCATTACTTCCAGTTCTTCGCAGATTTCAAGGTGCCAAGCGAGCCGCCCGTGGATCCGTTCGGGCTGGACGAGCAGGAGCTTGCGGCCGCGCTGAAAGAGTGGCGCGCGGACCACCGGAGCACGCCGGACCCGACGGTTGGCACCGGGAAAGACATGCGGCTGTCCGGCGTGTTCCTGCGCCGCGGCTACGCACTGTTCTTTCCCGCCGCGGATCAGAAGCCGGCCCAGCCCGCGGCCGAGAAGGAGCTTGAAGCCGGCCGACGGCAATTCGACAGCAAAGCAAAGGTGGCCATCGAGGCCGTCTACCATATGCTCCGCGACCTTCCGCAGATTCCGCGCTCCATTGAGCAGATCCTGCGACGGCACGAAGAACTGGTCCTGACCCGCCTGAACGACCTGGAGCATGACTCGGCCGACGACTGACCCCGGCACCGGCTGAACCGGGCGCGCCACCCAGCACCGCCGTTCGGGATCTGCCGGGGTTTCCATCTGCTCGCGGTGCGGGACGACCGCAAGCGCGAGCGCGACCCGGGCCGCCGCCGCACCTGCCACGTTGCCCGCTTCGCGCCGCCGGTCCACCTCGTCGGTGAGCAGCCCCGGCATGCTCGCGCCGCAGGCCGGTCACGATGAGATGAGCGGCAGGGTGACGACGATTCTGGCGCCGTCGCCCTCGCCGTCACGGCCGGCGGCGGTGATCTGCCCGCCGTGGGCGGTGGCGATTTCGCGGGCGATCGCCAGGCCGAGGCCGGTGGTTCCGCTGCTGCGTTCCCGGCTGCTGCTGAGCCGGACGAAGCGGTCGAAGACGCGGTCTCGTTCGGTGGCGGGAATGCCCGGGCCGTCATCGAGGATCTCGACCTGTACGGTCGTCGTGGCGCTGGCGGCACGTATGACCACGCGGGTGCGGGCGAAGCGGAGCGCGTTGTCGATGACGTTGCGGAACAGCCGTTCCAGGTGATCCGGGTTGCCCACGGTGACGACTTCGGGGGCCAGGTCGAGGTCGATGCCGACGGGGTGGGGGTGGATCCTGGCCAGGATGCCGCGCAGGAGCTGTCCCAGATCGACAAGCTGCCGATGCGCGGTGAGGAGCCGTTCGTCGGCTCTGGCGAGCAGCAGCAGCTGGTGGATGAGGTCTTCGAGCCGCGCCGCCTGCTGGACGGCGCGGTCGGCGATGACCGGCCACGGAGCCTGGTCGGCGTGCGCCAGGCCGACCTCCAAAGTGGTACGGATCGCGGCGAGCGGGCTGCGGAGTTCGTGTGAGGCGTCGGCGACGAAGCGCTGCTGGCGGCGTGCGGAGTCGTCCAGCCGGGTGAGCATGTCGTTCATCGTCTTGGCCAGGTGGTCGATCTCGTCGGATGTCCCTGGCTCGGGGATACGCCGGGACAGGCCGGCCGAGGTGATGCCGGTGACGGCGCGGCAGATTCTTTCGACCGGGCGCAGCGCCCAGCCGACGACAAGCCAGATCGCGGCGGCGGCGGCGATCAGGATGATGGGCAGGGCGATGACGAGGTTCCGCGCGAACCCGGAGTTGACCTGGTTGAGCAGGCCGGTCGAGGTGGCGGTGACGATGGTGACCGGGCGGCCGCCCGCAGTGGTGCGCACGGCGACGATCCGGACCTCGCCGGGCAGGACGCCGTCCGCGGCTTTCTGCCTGATGGGCACGTCAGAGCCGGGCGCGAGCAGGTAGACGGGCGGCAAGCCCACCAGGGTGCGGGTGGCGGCAAGCACGCTGCCGTCCGGGGCGATGACCTGCGCTTCGGTGTTCGGGTCAAGGCTGGAGGGGGCGAGGATCTTGGGCCAGGTGCCGCCGGCGGCCGATTGCGCGATCTGGGTCGCGTAGGTGCGCAGCTGGTCGTCGATGGTCCGGCGCAGCGACTGTATCTGCAGCAGGTACATGACCGCGACGCCGAGCACGATGGCGGCGGTGATGCCGAGGCTGGCCACCACGGTGACGCGGGTCCGCAGTGCGCGGGGCCGCGGCCAGCGGCGCGGCAGGGGCGGTGCGCCCGGGCTCACGGGGTCTCATCAGGGATGAGGTATCCCTGGCCGCGCAGGGTCCGGATGACGGGCGGCCCGCTGGCGGGGTCGATCTTGCGGCGCAGCCGGTGAACGAGCACCTCGACCACGGCCGGGCCACCGTCGTAGGCGATGTCCCAGCAGTGGTCGAGCAGTTCGGTCTTGGAGACGACGTGTCCCGCGCGGCGCATGAGGTGCTCGAGGACCGCCAGTTCGCGGCTGGTCAGGTCCAGCACCGCCCCCGCGCGGGTGACGGTGCGGCTGGCCGGGTCGAGGGTGAGGCCGGCGGCGGTGAGCACCGCCGGCCTCTGGCCGAGGCTGCGCCGGGTCAGTGCCCGCAGGTGCGCGAGCAGGACCGGGTAGGCGAAGGGTTTGGGCAGATAGTCATCTGCCCCGCTGTCCAGCCCTTCGGCGTGGTCGAGATCCTCATCCATCGCGGTGAGCATCAGGATCGGTGTCCACAGGCCCTGCGCGCGCAGGCGACGGCACACCTGGTAGCCGTCCAGGCCGGGCAGCATCACGTCGAGGATGATCACGTCGTGGGCAGTCTCCTGCGCTTTCCACAACCCGTCAGGGCCGTTGCCTGCGACGTCCACGACATAGCCTTCCGCTTCCAGGCCCCAGGTGAGGGACGCGGCCATGGCCTGTTCGTCTTCGACGATGAGCACCCGCACAGGTCAAGCATCCCTGACGCCGACCCGGACGTGCTGCGGCGCCGGCGGCTCGATACGCCGCCGCGGTGGCAGGCGCAACAACCGCGCGGCCCGGTCCGGCATCCACCAGTTCGCCCGGCCGAACAGTGACACGAGTGCCGGCAGCAGGAGCATGCGGACCACGACCGCGTCGAGGAGGACACCGGCGGCCATGCCCGCGGCGAGCTCGCGGACGGTGGGGTCGTTGGCGGTTGACAACGAGGCGAGGGCGAAGAACAGGATCAGCGCCGCGCTCGTCACCAGGCGTCCGGTATGGGAGACGCCCTCCACGAGGCCGTCGTGCGTGGAGCCGGTGCGCTCATAGCCTTCCCGCACCCGGGACAGGATGAACACCTCGTAGTCCATGGAGATGCCGAACAGGAACCCGAATATCAGTATCGGCACGAAGGTGCCGATCGAGCCGGCCGCCGGCATTCCCCACAGGGCCTGGGTGCCGATGCCGTGCTGGAACACCAGCACGACGATGCCGTAGGTCGCGGCGACCGACAGCGCGTTGAGCAGAACCGCCTTCGCGGGGAGCAGGATCGACTTCAGGCCGCGCGCGAGCAGCAGGAAGGTGACGATCGCGACCACGCCGAACATGAGCGGGAATGCCGAGTACGTGCGGTTGACCTCGTCGATCTGCTGCGCCTGGTTACCGCCGACCATCGCGCCGGGCGGCACGGAGTGCTGGATGTCGGCCAGTGACGTGCCGCCGTGCGAGGTCCCGATCTCGTGCATCGGCACCGCCAGCACGATCGCGCTGCCGCCCTGGTGCCAGGCCGCGCCCGCTGGGGTCACCGCGCCGCGCAGGCTGGACACGCTGTTCAGCGAGGTGACCACGGACGGGGCCTGCCCGGCGGCGGGGATCAAGACCGGGACGGTGGTGAGCGTCCCGCTGGGGAAGCCGTCGGCCCGCAGCGCGCGCAGCCCGCTGGCGTAGGGACCGGTGGCCGCCAGCGCGGCACCGGCGGGCTGGGAGATGTCGATGGTCGTCGCGACCCCGGCCAGCCCGCCCAGGATGCCAAGGCCCAGCACTGCCGCGGCCACCCGGTTGCGGATCACGCGGTGCGCCCACCACGTCCAGAACCGGCTCACGGTGCCCGCCGAGCGCCGCCTCGGCCGGTCCAGCCGCGGACCCATCTTCGACAGCACGGCCGGCAGCAGCGTCAACGCGACCAGGGTGGCCGTCGAGGGAATGAACAGCCCGGAGATCCCGATCCCGCGTACCAGCGACACCGGCACCACGGCCAGGGCGAACAGCCCGAGAGACGCAGTGACGCCGCTGACAAGCACGGCATGCCCGGCGCGCTGCATCGCCGCCTGGACCGCCTCCGCGTTCGGCTTGCCCGCCGCTCGTTCCTCCCGCCACCGGTTGACGATCAGCAGCGAGTAGTCGATCGAAAGCCCAAGCCCGAGCAGCGCCACGATGAACTGCACCGCGGGGTTGATCGGCGTGGACGACGGCGCCACGTAGGTGAGCCCGTAGATGAACAGCTGCATGGTCAGCACCGAGACCAGCGCCATGATCAGCGGCAGGAACGCGAGGAAGGACCCGAACACCCACGCCAGCACGAGCAGCGCGCCGAGCGCGCCGATCAGCAGCTCGCTGAGCACGCTCGACCTGGCGGCGGAGGTACCGCCCGCTGACAGTGCCTTCAGCCCGGTACTGTGCACGGCGGCACCCGGCACGGCGGCCTTCGCTGCCGCGCTCAGCTGATCGAGCACGCTGGCCGGCACGTCGGCGCCGCTGCGCGGCGGGTAGAGCAGCACGATCGTGCTCCGGCCGCCAGATCCCACGAGGGTCCGGCTTCCCGTGGAGGCGTAGGACACCTCCCGCAGCCCCGGAGACGCCTTTGCGACCTGGGCATCAAACGCGTGCAGCCGGGCGTTTACCCCCGCTGAGTCAACGGTCTGGCCGCCCGGCAGGTCGATCACGAGGATGCCCGGATCTGACGTGACGCCCCCGTACTGCCTCGCGATCTGCTGATTGGCCGCGTAGGCGGCGCCGTCCACATGCACGCCGCTCTTGAGGTGCGCGGACACCGACGGCGCCGCCACCACCCCGACGACGGTGATCGCCAGCCACAGCAGGCCGACCACCATCCGGTGCCGGACCACCCATCTACCAAGACGTTCCACGTGAACCTCCCGCACATCGCTTCTGCTGATGACAGAGGCGACGCTAGGCAGGACAACCTTTCGCCACGCTTACGCGGCAGCCACGACGCCGGGCCGGGCCGGCCGGCGGTGCGAAGTCAGGTTTCGTGAGCATTGACAACTGGTAACAGCCGCAGTTTGATATAGCAAATGGCGTATGGCACCTGCCGTGCGCATCCAACACCCGGCCCTCGGATGGCGGCCATGAGTTCCAGTCCCGTGCGCAAGCTGTCGACCGGCCCGTCGCTGGCGGATCAGGCCTACGCCGCGCTGCGCGAGGGGATCACCTCCGGCCGGTTCGCCCCCGGGCAGACGCTGACCGAACGGGCCCTGGCGGGTGAACTGGGCGTCAGCCCCACTCCGGTACGGGAGGCCATCTCACGGCTTGAGCACGAAAGACTGCTCGAACGAGCCGGACGCGCGCTTACCGTCGCCTCGCCGGGCGTGGACCGGCTGCGCGAACTTGTGCGCATCGAGGCGGCCCTGCGCGGCGTCGCCGCACGGATCGCCGCCGCACGCGCGACGGCGGGCGAGATCGAGGAGATCGCGGCCATCCACGCCCAGGCGCAGCGGGTGAGCCAGCGGGGCCGTGCGGTCGAGGACGTCGCACGAGACGTACTGACCAGCACCCGCCTGTTCCACGCGAAGATCGACCAGGCCTCCCACAATCCGCTGCTCGTCGACATGATCGCGACCGCCACCGCGTTCGACTGGACGGTCCGCTTGCGGGCCGCGAGCACCCTCGGACAGCGATACCCGGCCAAGGAGGGGCACAGCGAGCACGAAGAGATCGTGGACGCCCTCCGAGCCCGCGACGGTGACCGCGCCGAGCGGCTGATGGCCGCCCACACTCTCCGTACCGGACAGCAGTTCCTGGCGATGGCCGACCTGGTCAGCACCGAGACGAACCGCGGGCAGACAGCCCGCACCCCGTAGCGAGCCCCGGCATTGCGCCGCCCCAGTCCCGGCTGAACTGCCGGGCCCATTGCTATAGCAAAGTTGCTATAGCAGAGAGGTGAAGGTATGAAACATCACGCCCGCGCAGCGGTTGCGCTGTGCGCCACGGTCTCCGCGCTCGGCCTGACCGCCTGCGCGTCCAGCGGGGGCGGCGCACCGGTCTCGCCGTCGCCGTCAGCAGCGGCGGCGGGGCCGGCGACGGCCGCCAGCCTGGTGCAGGCCGCAAAGTCGGAGAAGGGCCTGGTCATCTACGGGAACGCGCCCACTCAGTACCTGCAGCCGGTGATCGACGCGTTCGAACATCACTACCCCGGGATCAAGGTCACCGAGACCGCCCTTGGCGACACCACCACGTTCTCCAAGTACCAGGCCGAAGCCGCTCAGGGTGCGCGTACCGCCGACATCCTGATGGCCAGCGCGCCCGCGTCCTGGGTCCAGGCCGAGCAGAACAACGTGACGGCCAATGTGATACCGAGCGGCCTCTCAAACTTTCCCGCGTGGGTCAACCAGGGGCACGGCGTCTACGTGATGTCCCCGGAGCCCGTGGTGGAGGTCTACAACCCCAAGCTGCTGGCGGCAGCGCAGGTGCCGAGGACGTACGCCCAGCTGGCCGCCGACACCGCGAGCAATCCCGCCAAGTACAAGCTGGTCTCCTATCCCATCGACGATCCGCTCAACTACGCGGCCATCTACGGGCTGATCCATCTTCTCGGGTCGGCCCAGGTCTGGCACGACTACGGCTTGATGGGACCCAGCACCAAGACCTTCAGCGAAGGACTCGCGGGACTGCAGCAGATCATCCAGGGCGGGGCCTCGATCGGATATATCTCGTCCGGGCTGGCCCAGGGGGTGGTCCCGCACTACAAGGGCCTCGCGTCCTACACCTTCATGAAGGATGCGACGCCGCTCGTGCCGCGAGCGGTCGCGGTCACGGCCAAGGCCTCCAGCCCTGCCTCGGCGCAGTTGTTCCTTGACTTCCTGTACAGCAAGCCCGGGCAGGACGCGCTGTGCGCGGGCGGGTTCGAGGCATCCATGAACAACTACCAGCCAAGCAACGGCTGCACGGCGTCGCTGACCAACCTGCAGTCACAGGTCCCGGCCAACACGACCTACCTGGTGCCGATCACCCAGGCCGTGCTCGATCAGGTGCCCGCGATCACACAGCAGTGGAACAAGGCTTTCCACCGCTGAATGACCGGCAGGCCAGGACCCAGCACCCGATGACAGAAGAAACGGCCCCATGACAACGACGGCCGATCAGACCGGACGGCTCGGCCGCCGCGGCACGACGCCGCCACGCCGCGCCGCGCCGCCCGCGAGTTTCGGGCAAGCGCTGGTGTGGCTGGCCGTGGTGGTCCTTGTCGTGGGGCCGTTCCTGCCGCTGTCTTACGCATCGGTGCGCAGCAAGCCCTACTACCTGCCCGGTGGTGTCTTCACCCTCGGCGCCTACCGCACGCTGTTCGCCGACCCGTTGTTCTGGCATGCGGTGCAAAACACGTTCTGGTTCGCGCTGACGACGACCGTCCTCGCGGTGGCGGGCGGCGTCACATTCGCGATCTTGTGCGGGCGGACGAACATGCCCGGCGGGAGGGCTTACGGGCCGCTGCTGCTTGCGCCGCTGGTAATCCCGCCGCTCGGGCTGATCGTCGGCTGGGTCGCCATCTACGGCCAGAGCGGCTACCTCACCGGCCTGGTCGGCAAGAACCTGCACCTGCCGGTATGGAATCTGTCCTCCATCGCGGGCATGTCGGTGCTCGGAGCGGCGGTCGCCCTCCCGATCGCGTACCTGACGTGCCGCGCGTCCCTGGCCGGCACCGACTCCGCGCTCGAGGACGCCGCCCGCAGCGCCGGCGCCGCACCGGGGCAAGTGATCAGGCGGATCACACTGCCGATGCTGCGGCCGGCGATCCTCAACTGCACGGTGCTGATATTCGCGCTGTCCCTCGAAGTGCTCGTGTGACGGGACACGGTAGTTGGAACCGTCAGGCCATGGCGACCTGGCAGTTCGGGACTGGCGGGACACGCTAGTTGGAACCAGATGGTCAGGCTTCTTGGAACCTGCCGCGAATTGCCATCCTGGTTGGAATCAGTTGCGAAACTTCTGGTGCCTGGAGCGGCAGCGGGCGCTTTCCTTGAGTGCATGGAGCGAAGCGAGAGCGTGCGCGGGGCGGGGCGTGCGGCCGGGCCGCTGTGGTCCCACCGTGCCGCATGGGAGGAATTCCTCGTTGCAGCGCCTGTCGAGGCGGGCAGGGCCGGGCTGGACCTGGGCGGGGACTGGCCCGGCCGGTGGACCGTGACGTGGAAGGCCGACGGCGACCAGGTGTCCTGCCCGGTGCGGGAACTTATCCAGACGCCAATGGTGAACGCTGATCCGATCCGCTGTTTTTCGTGGCAGCGGGCGCAGGGACATCGCCCTGGCCTTCACTTCCTGGTCAGTACCGGCCGCCACCACGGCACCGAGAGCCTGGAAGAGGCCCGGCTGCTGCTGGCCCTGGACTTTGCGGGGAACCTGATCGATGTCGTCTCGCAGCCGGTGAGGCTGCGGTTCGACACCGCTGAGAGGCGCCGGAGCCACACGCCGGACTTCCTCGCGGTGACGCGGTCGGGGGTCTGGCTGATCGACGTGCGCCCAGGGCACCTGATCAGGGAAGAGGACCAGGAGTCCTTCGCCGCGACGGCTGAGGTCGCGCTGTCCTGCGGCTGGCATTACGTGGTGGCGGCCCGCTGGCGTGATCACGTCTGGCCGGCCCTGGACGCGATCTCCTCGCAGCGGCGGCCCTTGTCCGACCCGCTGGGGCTGCGGCCGGCGCTGCTGGCCTCGGCACGCCGCGGCCTGACGTTCGGCGAGCTCGCCGCGACGGCTGCATACGAGCCCCTGGCCCGCGCTCAGCTGCTGCACCTGGTCTGGCACCGGCAGCTCGGGGTGAACCTCGCCGAGCCGCTGGCTGACCGCTCGCCCGTGGTGGCGGCCCAGGAAGCGGCGGCGTGAGGCCGGCGGGAGCGGTGCTGGACCTGTCGCCTGGTGCCGGGGTCGTGCTGGACGGGACGGAGTGGACCGTGGAGCGGCGTGAGCCGCACCTGGGGCGCGTGCAGCTCGTCGGAGCCGACGGTGCCCGCCAGCAGGTGACCTTCCGGTTCCTGGCCAACTACCCGGGTTGCCAGCCGTCCTCCCGGACGGCGTCGGCCGGCGCTGACCGGGGGCGCCAGTCCAGGACGGTCAAGGACCTGGAGGAAGGGAAGCTGGAGCTCGCCCGGCTCAGGATGGCTCACCTCCTGGAGGTGGCGACCGGGTTCCGCAGCGGCGATCCGCTGCGCCCGGGACCAGGCGAGCCGAAGCCTGAGTACGACCCGGACACGACCACGCTGACGGGCCGGCGCCGGGCGAAGGTGGCCGAGCTGCAGGCCATGGACCGGCAGCAGGCGAAGATGGCGGGACTCGACGCTGTCAGCCTTCACACGCTGATCCGGTGGGAGACCGCCCGGCGGCAGTCCGGGCTGATCGGCTGCGCCGATGACCGCTGGCTGCGGGAGAGCGGCGGCCACATGACGGTGACGGAGGCGGTCCGGGAGGCGATCCTCGCGGTCCGCGAGGAGACCCTGCGCGGCGCGAAAGTATCGATGCGCACGAAGGACCGCATGATCCGGCAGTACATCCGCGAGAGGTTCGGCACGGAGACGGAGGCCCCGAGCTACCGGACGCTCTGCCGGGTCTGGAAGGAGTGGTTCGGCCCGGGCGGCGCACGCCAGCGCTATGCCAGGTCGGCCGGGCTGCCGGTGAAGAACGGGCACGTGGTGATCCACCGGCCGGGCCAGGTCGTCGCGCTCGACACCACGGTCCTGCCGGTGATGGTCCGCGAGGGCGTCTTCGGCGACCCGGTGAAGCCGCACCTGACGATCGCCCTCGACACCTACACGCACTCGCTGGTCGCGTTCCGCCTCACGCTAGTGTCCGACACGGCGGTGGACGTGGCGATGCTGCTGCGGGACGTGATGATGCCGCTGCCGATGCGAGCGGACTGGGGCGACGAGCTGGAGTGGCCCTACCCGGGCCTGCCCGCGGCCGTCGTCTCCGAGTTCGCCGGACACAAGGTCGCCGGCCTGCCGTTCTTCACCCCGGAGACAGTGACCACCGACCATGGGTCCGTTTATCGAAATCATCATCTGGTCGAAGTGCAGCGGGTCCTCGGCTGCAACGTGCTTCCGGCCCGGGTCCTGCGGCCCACGGACAAGGCTGCCTGCGAGCGCGCGTTCGGCGCGTGCAGGCAGCTGCTGTTCGAGCTGCTGACGGGCTATACCGGCGTCGACATCGCCGACCGCGGGGCCGACCCGGCCGCCGACGCGGTGCTGACCGTGGACGAGATGGAGCACCTGATCGCCACCTGGATCGTGGCCGTTTGGCAAAAACGCAAACTAGGAGAATATGCGCCCAGCTGGGATCCCGGCGGGGCGCACAGCCCGAACTCCCTGTTCGCGGCCTCGTTCGCGCAGGCTGGCTTCGCGATGGAGATTCCCTCGCCTGAGCTGTTCTATGAGCTGCTGTCAGCGCACTACGTGAGCATCGACGCCCGGCGCGGGGTGAAGATCCGCGGGCTCTGGTACGACGACGAGAAGGTCCTGCGCGACTACCGGGGCCAGCGCTCGGCGCGCGGCGGCAAGCACAAGGGCCAGTGGGTCATCCGGCGTGACCCCAGGGACCGACGCGCCGTCTTCTTCCAGGACCCGCTCACCCACGCCTGGCACCCTCTGGCCTGGACGGGCCTGCCGGCAGTCGGGCAGATGCCGGCCTTCGGGGACGCCCGTGTCCGCGACCTGCTGAAGAAAGCCGACGCCTGCGGAATGAGACCGCGGTCCGACACCGAGCTCCTGCCGGTGCTGCTGGAGCTCATCGGCTCCAGGATCCCGGTCAGCCAGTGGCCCACCCAGCTGAGCAGATCGCAGCGCACCGAGCACGCCCGCGAGGTCACCCAGGCCAGGTCAGCCGAATCCGACCGCCCGGCAGCGACGCCCCCCGGGGTTGCCCGGGAACAGGCGACAGTGACCGCGCTGCAGTGGCCGCAGCGGGCCGCGCAAGCCCAGGACGGCATCGACGCCGAGCGACGCCGCAGGCGGGAGGCCACCGCCTCCGCCCTTAGGGTCCCGCCCCCGCTCGGGTCCAGCTTCCGGGAACGAAACGTTTTCCTCCTGCCCGAGGACGATGAGACCAGGGAGGACCACGATGGCGGCCCCGCCAGCCGGGGATGAGAGCCCGATCGTCCCGTTCCTGCGGACCGGGCCGCCACCGGACCGCACCACGTGGGAGGGCTGGCAGCGGTGGCGCCAGATCCGTGACACGTTCATCCCGGCCCCGAGGCTCTCGCCGCAGGAATACCTGGAGCTGAGCCCGAGGCGCCGCGGCCTGCATGACCTGCACCGGACCGCGACGCACGTGAACATGCGCCTGCAGGAGACCCCGATGAGCGTCCGGGTCTCCGGCCTGATGCGCGGGCGGCTGCAGAACAACGCGGTGAAGTTCATGCCCGGGCACCCGGGACGGCCTGATGGTCAACGGCGGCGGCTTCCAGGGCAAGACGGAGACGGCATGCTCTGCGGCGGCGGCCTTCGAGGACCTGTGGCGCGCGGTCTGCCAGCAGCTCCTGCCCGGCCAGTCCCAGGTCCCGGGGACCCGTGACGTGTTCGTGCCGGTCGCTTACTGCAGGCTGCCGGTGCGGGCGACGCCGAAGGCACTGTGCAAGACCATCCTGGACGTCTACGGAGACCCGCACCCCGCCAACCTCGACGGACTGATCCGCTCAGTCCGCGACGCGGTCAGGGACCACACCACCACCGCCTTGCTCATCGACGACGTGACGCGGCTCCGGCTCCATCGCGGCGACGACCAGGACACCCTGGACCTGATCCGCGAGCTGATGGACCTGAACGTGACGCTCGTGCTGATCGGCGTCGACATCCCGCGCTCCGGGCTGCTGCGGGGCGCCTACGTGGACCCGCGCACCAGGCAGTGGGTATTCCCCGACGTCAAACGGGGCAAGAGCCACAACGAGGCAGCCTCCACCCAGACCGAGCGCCGCTTCGACATGGTCGACCTCGACCCGTTCGACTACTCCACCCCGGCGGGGATCACCGCCTTCCTGGACCACCTCGCCGGGATCGAGGACCAGCTGCGGCTATTCCGCTCCTTCGACGGGATGCTCACCACGGGCGAGATGCCCGAGTACCTGTTCCGGCGCACGCACGGCATCGTGGGCCTGCTGCGGAGGCTGATCGAGGACGGCTGCACCGAGGCGATCACCAGCGGCGAAGAGCGCCTGACCCCGGAACTGCTGGCCAGGACGGCCATCCGCCTGGGCAACCTCGCCGACCTCGACCCCGAGGCCGGCGAGGTCCCCGAGATCCCGAAAGACGTCCAGCCGCCCCGGCAGCAGAAGAAGGGCAGCCGCAGGCCCCGCAACACGGTCTTCGACGACCGCCGCGACAAGCCGGCCGCCGATGGCTGAGGGCCGCGCAAGCACGAGCCGCCCCCTGGCCCGGAGCCTGGACCCGCTGGCAGGCGAGTCCCTCGGCGGCTACCTGCTGCGACTTGCCTGCCGGCTCCGCCTCTCGCCCCTCGGCCTGGCCCGGCTGACCGGCTGCACGAAGCACCCCACGACAAGCCAGCCCGGCCGCAGGCTCCTGCTCGACCTTGATGTCCGGGGCTTCGCCCACGCCACACGGCTGAGCAACGACGAGGCCACCGCGCTGACGCTCGCCCCCTGGGCAGACCGCTACCCGCCCGTTGCCCGGTCGCTGGCTGCGGGCGCACGCCGGCCCCAGCGCGAGGACTGGCTGTTCAACGACATGCCCCGCTACTGCCCGCAGTGCCTGGCCGGCGACCGCAGCCCCGTCCAGCAGGACTACGGCGGACCGTGGAAGACGATCTGGCACTTGCCAGTCGCCTTCGCATGCCCAGACCACGAGGTGCTCCTGCAGCACGGATGCCCGCAGGGCCACCCCCTCGGGCGGGCGGCCACCCAGCTGATCAGCCGGGCCGCGGACAGCACCCTGCACCCGGCCCAATGCCGGCATCCAGACCCAGACCAGCCCGCCTCCCGAGGGCAGAAGGGACGCTCCTGCGGAGCCCGCCTGGACCAGCGCCGAGACCCTGGATCACCTCGCCCTAACACGAGCATGCTCAAGACCCAGCGGCGGCTCCTTGACCTCCTCGAACCCGGCCACCCCGCTGAGGAAGCCGCCTCCCGCTTCGCTGACCTCCGCGTAGTCACCGCCTTGCTCTGCACCACCTGGCCATTCGGCCGGGACATGATCGACCCCGACGCTCGCGGCACAGTCGACGAGCACGTCCGTGCGCTCGGCGCAGGCTCACGCCATGCCTTCGACAGGCCGCCCAGGGAGCCGGCCGCGACGGCAGCACTGCTGACCGCAGCCTCCGCCCTGCTCGACGCCCCGGACCTCGGCGAAGTCCTGGCCCAGCACACCCGGGCGGCCAGGGAGGGACGCCCCAGCAGAGCTCCCTGGACTCAGGTATTCGACCGGCACGAGCCCTCATGCTCGGAGAACCTGCGGCAGGCAGCCGCACCCGTCACCCGCGCCTACCGGCGCACCGGCTTCCGGGGGACCAAGGCCCCCGTCCGCGCCGGCGGCTACCGCCCCGAGCACATCCCCGCGTTCCTGGAACAGCACTGGCATCAAAAGCACCTCGCACCGCTTCAGCTCGGCTCCCGCACCAAGCCGTTGCGCCGCCTCGGAGCCGTGCTCCTCGTCCAGTGGACAGCGGGCGGCGCAATGGGCGACGCCGCCGACTTCCTGGGAATCAACCCTGCAGGAGGCCAGTACGCAGCAACAACGGCGACTTACCACTGGCTCGGCAACCAGGCCCCGGACCGGTTCACCAAGGCGCTGCGGGACATAGCGGAGGACCTGGACCTGGCCCGCGGCCTCATCGACTACCGGCGACGGCGCGAAGCGCTCTGGAACTGGTCGCTGACCCCCGCCACCTGGCACGAGATCATCACCAGCCTGCCGCCCGTCCCCGGCCCCGTCCGCCCCAGCCTGGACGACCGCAAACGACAGGAAGCATCCGCCTTCATCTGGGCCCGCATAACCGGAGGCGAGCCGCTGTTCGCTCCCCGGCCCATCGAGGCCAGCCAGCCCGACCACGTCCGCCAGGCCTGGCTCCTGCGCCGCGGCACCACATGGTTCCAGCTCGCGCGCCCTGACCCGCTCAACCACTACGCAGCCCTGCGGGGGCGACTCAACCAGTACGCCGACCAGATCGCCAAGAAAATCGACGACGACGCAAAGACCCACTGGTTCCAACAAGCAAGGCCAGGTTCCATCTAACGTGGCACGGCTCAGCTCGGCATCCCGCTGTTCCTCGGAACGCCAACGAATATCGACTTCTATGCCAGCTACCTCTACAAGTCATGGAACAGCGGCGTGACACCGGACCCGCC
>WNFJ01565091.1_pt1 | contig 28971 bp, 20 predicted proteins | sample 5400461 | NCBI WGS metagenome assembly WNFJ01 (sample SAMN13153349, study PRJNA577476) | soil metagenome | isolation source: 115 cm saprolite on Douglas fir-dominated hillslope | place: USA:California | collected 2013-09-17
ATGCCTCGGTTCGCGCCGGTGATCAAGATTGTTTTGTTTTCGATGTTCATAACGTTCTCCTTCCGAATCATTGTCCTTTCTATTGGCTATTACGCATCGGTCGGCGGGGAGGATACGTCCCAGGCGAAAGATTTTGGGATTGGTGGTGTGACCTCTTGGCTCGACGGCGGTGTTGACAGTTTTGCTCCTGGACCACGACCTGAAGTTATCCATTCTCAGTTTCTTGTTTGCCGACCATACGCCCAGAATTCTATTCACTAGATGCAAATCCTCCAACGCTGCGATCGCTTGAAAACGGGGCAGTACGTCAATGCCGAGCGTATAGTTTCAGGGAGGCTGTAGCTCGCAGGACAAAACTCGCGAGGAGGTGGCTCCGTGCGGCGCAGATCATTCCTCCAGGGTGCAGGAGTTGTGACCGTCGTCGTCCTGGGCGGTGGCGTTTGGCGCGCATATGACCAAGGGGTCTTCAGCGTCGGTGAGGGACCGGCTTACGAGCCGTGGAAAAACTGGCGCAACACCGCACCCAATGCTCCGCTCGCGCTAGTGCGCGCTGCGATCCTCGCCGCCAGTCCACATAACACCCAGCCCTGGCTATTCAAGGTCACCAATTCCTCTATTGAGTTGCACATCGACACCCAGAGGAACGTCGGCGCGCTCGATCCTTATCTGCGCGAAGAACACATCGGCATGGGTTGCGCTCTGGAGAATCTGATGCTCGCTGCGCCTGCCGACGGCTACGCAGCTACCCCGACGCTTCAACCAGGAAAACTCGGCCCGATTTCCGCTGAACCCAAACCACAGCTCGTGGCCCGCGTGGATCTCGCATCTGGAAAACGCGAAGAAAGCGAACTTTACAATGCCATCCCTCGGCGCCACACGAATCGCAGTCCTTACGAGCCGCACAAACCGATCCCGCCTGATTTCATAGACGCGCTCAGCCATCTGCCAGGCGACGACACGGACGTGAGGCTGTTTCTGTTCACGGCCGAAGCCGATCGAGAGAAGATCGCAGCACTCAGTTCCGCCGCGAACACGGAAATCTATTCCGACCCGGACGTCCAGCATGGCAGCGAGCGGTGGATCCGCACGCAATGGAGTTCAGTGCAGAAATTTCGCGATGGCCTCACCATTGATGCCTTCGGCCTGCCTCCCATCGCTGCGGCGATTACGAAGATCATGCCTGTGCGGATGCTCAGATGGGTTGCCTCGCGCAGCGCGACCAACACCTATTCGGACCTGATGCTCAGCGCGCCGCTGATCGGATTCATTGCCGTGCGTGACCGATACGACCGGGAGCAGTGTTTGAGGGCAGGCCGAATCTGGCAACGCGCGCATCTCTTTGCAACCGCCCGCGGCCTCGCCGCGCGCCCCAGTAACGAGGCCGTGGAAATGGTGGATCATGAGCGGGCGCTGAGCAGACCGGCCTCCCGCGCCTCCCTGCTTAACGAAATCACCGGTGATCCCACCTGGCAGCCAACCTTCGTTTTCTATATGGGCTATCCCACCATGTCAGCACCCGCCAGCCCTCGCCGTCCGCTTGAATCGATGCTCGTCTAGCCGGTACAGAGATCCAGAGTAACGAGCAAGCCTGAAGTAACCGCAAGGTAAGGGTTGCCGACCATCCGCAAACCGCCGGACCTGACACAATCTCCGATTTGCCCGCTAGTGTTCGCTGTCCTACAGTTAGAAATTGGTGAGTACGATTTTGCCACCCGCATGCTTCGATTCTGGCCACCCTCCTGATGTACAATTCGCCCGTGCGCCGTCGAGTTTTCCGTACCCTCCCGCTTACCTCCCTTCTTCTCCTGCTGTGCACTGTAGCCTTTGCCCAGAGCGCTCGAAAAACCAAACTCAGCTACAAACTGCTTTCGATCCACGTGAAAGGACTAAACCGTCTCGACCAGGATCAGATCATCACCGCTTCGGGCTTGAAGCTGGGCCAGTTCGCCGGTGAAGACGAGTTCAAGCAAGCGGCAAAGAAATTGGGGGAAACTGGTCTCTTCACCGACCTCACCTACTCCTACCAATACTCCACCGCCGGATGCAATCTGGAACTCCAGGTTACGGAGAACGACAAGCTTGTTCCTGTCCTCTTCGACAACTTCGTCTGGTTCTCTGACGACGAATTGATCAGCCTTTTGCACGCCAGGCTGCCGTTGTTCGACGGCCACCAGCCGCTGGGAGGCAATCTCGGCGATCAGATCTCGGAGGCTCTAAATTCTATTTTGGCGGAGCGGAAAATCTCTGGCCAGGCTGAATACTTGCCTTTTGCTCCGGAGAATGGCCCGATCGAATCCTATGTGTACAGAGTCAGCTTCCGGCCGGTTCTTGTCCGCAACATGGAGTTTCCTGGTGCCGCGTCTGCCGAAGTCCCGGCACTGCAGGCAGTCGCCAAGTCCCTCGCTGGGCAAGATTATCTGCGCACAAAGATGCGAGTTCAGGAACGCCTGAATTTCCTCCCCGTTTACCACGCCCGCGGGTACTTGAAAGCTCAATTTAGTGACGCCCAGGCGAGAGTCGCTGAGGATGGCCCTCAAACACTGGTTGACGTTAACTTTCCCGTCACTCCAGGTCTTCAGTACAAGCTGACCGAGATCCAATGGGCTGGCAACGCAGCTTTTCCAGCTGACAAGCTGCAAGCGCTCATTCATCTGAAGACCGGTGAGCCAGCCGACGCCGTGCAATTGGTTGGTGATCTACAAGAGATCCAAAAGCTCTATGGAACCAAGGGTTACCTTTTCGCTCGCGTCGAGCCCACTCCTGAAATAGATGACTCCCAGGCCACTGTCCGCTATAACTTGGGCGTCACCGAAGGGGACTTTTACCGCATGGGAGAACTCAAAATCGACGGCGTCAGTGCCGACAGTTCACAGAAAATAGCTACCCAGTGGCAGATGAAAGCGGGAGACCCGTTTGACGACAGTTATCTGACCCGATTCTTTAAGATCCTGTACCGTGACGTCGGCCTCAGCCGCTCCATGAATGTGGTACCCAGGAAGACTGTCAACCAGCAGGACAAGACGGTTTCCGTCAGCTTACACTTTGTGCCCAAGAGTTAAGTGACAAAAACGGAATGCATGCTGAGTAGAACTTAAAATTCCTTTCCAGGAGAAAACGCTTGATGAAATCACGGAAGCTGACGATGGTCAGGGCCATACTGGTTTTGGCCACAAAGTGTGCAATGGCAGCCGGCGCGTTGCAAACCTTCACCGGCGAAGTGAGTGACGCAATGTGCGGAGCTAAGCACATGATGTCCGGCTCGGCCGCCTGCACCCGCGCCTGTATCAGCAAGGGATCAAATTATGCCCTAGTCGTGGGCGACAAGGTTTAAGCTGGTTGGACCAGCTAGACAAATTGGCTGGCACGAAGGCAAAGGTCACTGGCTCCGCCGATGGCGACATCATTGCCGTCAGTAAGGTGGAATCTGTGAAGTGACATAAGGCAGAACTGGCCTGAGCGAAGACGAAGGATGTCCCTACAGGTGCTGGAGAGCTCTGATTCTTGGACCGTTCTGATGGCGTCCCAGGTCGGCAAACTTTTTCTTACACTTTTCATATTCCTTTCGGATTGCGTATGTTAAATTTGACGGTTCATCCACCCAAATTCCCGGAGGATTTTTGAATTGTCCAAAGACATGGTCCCCAAGCGGATTTTCTTCACTAAGGGGGTCGGTAAACACAAAGAGCGCCTGACGTCGTTCGAGTTGGCGCTTCGCGATGCCGGAATCGCAGCCCAGAACCTGGTCCGGGTGTCCTCCATTTTCCCGCCACAATGCAAACTCATCGCCCGCTCTCAGGGTCTGAAGTACCTGAGTCCTGGCGAGGTAGTTTTTTCCGTTGTGGCAGAAAATTCCACCCATGAGCCGCATCGCCTACTGGCGGCCAGCATTGGCGTGGCGATTCCCTCGGACCGCAATACCTACGGTTATTTGAGCGAGCACCACTCTTTTGGCGAGACCGAAGATTCCGCAGGGGACTACGCAGAAGAACTTGCCGCTGAGATGTTAGCGACAACCCTGAACGTCGAGTTCGATTCCGACCGTTCCTGGGATGAGAAGAAAGAAATTTACCGGATATCGAACAAGATCGTGCGCACCGCCAATGTCACGCAATCAGCCGTAGGCGACAAACGGGGCTTGTGGACGACGGTGATCGCCGCGGCGATATTTATTTTTGACTAAGTTCCAAAGCAAAATCTTGGTCATCGCGTTCTGAACTTCAAGGCTCATCCGGTCGAGGATCTTCGGCAACTTTTACTGCCGTATTCTCGGATTCGCGACGGAATACAGCAAGTCAGTCAGGAAGTTCACCATCACATAGGTTAGCCCAATCGCCAGAATGCATCCCTGCACCAGGTAATAATCGCGGTTGCCGATCGCATCAACCGTCAGTCGTCCAATTCCAGGCCAGGAAAAAATCTTCTCCGTGACTATGGCACCCGCCAGCAACGCTCCGAACTGGAGCCCGAGCACCGTGAGCACTGGCAGCATCGCATTGCGAAGCGCATGGCGATAAACGACAGCTCGCTCGGTGAGTCCCTTGGCCCGCGCAGTCCGAATGTAGTCCTGCCCAAGTTCCTCAAGCATCGAGGTCCGCACCATGCGGGTGAGAATGGCGGCCAACGATCCGCCCATAGTGAGAGCCGGTAACACAAGATGCGCCACGGTCCCTGAACCCGACACCGGAAGCAATCCCAGCTTGATTGAGAAGAGCAGAATCAGAATCGGACCGAGCGCGAAATTTGGAAACGACAAACCGAAAAGGCTGACCACGCTCAACAGCTTGTCATCCCATTTCCCGCGTCGCTGGGCGGAGCGGACTCCGGCAGGAATCGAAATCAGAACCGCGATAAATAGGGCCGCAATCGTCAACTGCAAGGTGTATGGATAACGCTGCACAATCAGGCTGCCGACGCTCTGATTAAATCGCAGCGACGGCCCCAGGTTGCCGCTTAGGACTCCCTTCCAATAACGCAGGTACTGTTCCGCGAGCGGGACATCCAATCCGTAGGCGTGACGCGTAGCCGCCACATCGGCGGCAGGCGCGCCTTCCCCGAGCATCTGAAGAATGGGGTCGCCAGGAACCAGATGAATGAGCAAAAAAACGACAGAGACAACTAGCCACAGGACGGGAAGCGCATATAGCGCTCGGACAAGTAGGTAGCGAAGAGTTCTCACGGAATTTTAGGGCTCCGCTCTTGTTGGAAGCCAAGGACACCGCGGGGCGCCTTCAGGGCAGCAGACCATAAACATCCACTTCAGTGCGGGTGCCGATGTACACCTTACCATTGGCCACGGTGGGAACCGTGAATTTGACGGCACTGCCTGCCTGGTCACGCTGGTTGGCGGCCTGCGAACTGTCCCACAATTCATTTGCAAGGTTGTTTGCATCGACGGCGAATAATATCGCTGGAGCCGGTGTAATACCGCACGGGCTTGGCACGCCGTAGCAGCTGGTGTCTACTGCCCAGTCAATCCCATTCGAACTTCCGCTCGAAGAAACTACCGGCGTGGCGCCGGGAAATGGGAACGAATGGGAAGAAGATGACGATTGTGCAATGCTGAAAAATCCGGTGGCAGGCGTAAAGCCGTACATCCTGAGATTATCGCGGTTGTTCTGGACCGCGGCTGCGATGTAAAGATTGTTCTGCCAGAAAGCCGGGGTGCTGAACGATCCCTGGCCGGCAGCGAAACTCTGTACGATCTGGCTGTTGCTGACTGGCTGAAAGTGACCCATGTTGTCGCGATCAACCAGATACAAAACACCTCCTTTGCCGCCACTAATCAGCAGGTGCGCCACAGGGCCCGTTGTCTGGTCGGGCAGAAGCAGCACGCCCCCCGAGCCAAGGTCAATGTCGTATTGCGTCAGCGTGGCTTGATCGTCAGGGGTGAAGTAATCGAGCACGTTAAGCCGGCCAGCAGTGCCAATCTTAAGCAGGCTATCGCCTAAATCATTGTTCGGTGACGTCCCCATGTTCGCATCGAATGTGCCATTGCCGGTTGAGACATAGAGATTCCCACTGGCGTCGACAGCCGGCGCACCACCCGCCATCCATATGCCACCGAGGCCTCCATTCGGAGTGGTATTGAAAATACCTGTCTGTTGCTGCATATTGGCGGCGTTGTAACCCATGATCCAGCCGTGATAAGGATATGCATCTTCGTGAGAAGCCCAGCAGATATAGACCACGCCATTGACCAGAGCCAGCCCTGATCTAACATTCTGCGACTGGATGTTGAAAGGCAGAACTCCACCCGAGGAACCATCTCCAGTTCCCGGCATGGTTGCACTGATGTTCACTGGGGCGTTGAATTTCTCGCTGCCCGTTGCCAAGTCAATCGCATGCAGCCGCTGATAAAAAACCGGCCCACTGGTTTCGGATTTGCTCACCACATAAAGCGTGCTCCTGGCGGGATCGATCACCGGCGTTCCGGTGACGCCGATCTCGGGATAGATGTCTTTAAAGCCGTTGCCCACATCCGACCAAAGCACTGGGGTCTCCCCCGCAGTTCCGCCGTGAGGGACATCAATCAGACTGACCTGCCACAGTTGCTGGCACGGGCTGGCATCAGCGTCGAATGCGTACAAGCTGTCGTGCTGAGTGGCGACGAAAATCACATTATGGACGGAACTGTTCACATTTAGCGCGGGCACCCACAGCGGCTCGGTGTAAACGGCGCTGTCCACGGCGCAGGAAAACAGCTTGCCAAAGTTTTTCTTGTTCACACTTGTAAGCGCCAGCGCGTACTCCTGCGAGTTCACGCCGTCCCGCGCCAGATCGTAATGGTAGGTTGAGATTCCCGCGAGATCAGTTACACCCAGGGTTGCAGATGCGCTTTTTGAAGCATCTGCGACGCTGGTCGCAGTCACGGTGTGCACGCCCGCCGTGGGGGGAGGACTATAAAGCCCGGACGGCATAATCGTGCCAACGGAAGGGTTCCCGCCACCGACTCCATCCACTGCCCAAGTCACTCCAAGATTTCGCGGATCGCCCATGAGAGTTGCTGAGAATTGCTGTTGCTGAGAACCCGCTGCCACCGAGGTGTCTTTGGGATGGATGCTAACCGAAATCTGCGGAGGCGGAACGCTGTTGGATGATGATCCTCCGCAAGCCGGAAGCCAGATTACCGCTGCAAGTCCACAAGCCAGACAGCTCCAACGCGGAACGGGCGAATGAACCATTTCTCCTCCCCCAGTGAAATGATCCCAACCTCGCCAGCAATTTCAAAGTTTGGTCGCTTTAGTATGCGTCCTCTGACTCCTGTCGTCCAGCGAAACAGAACACAACCGACATCCCGCTCAATCTCCAGCCTGCGCCGCGGCAGGCTGCACGTCTTCGACTCTTACCTTGGAGATACGGTGTGCCTCCATCTCTTCGACCGTAAATCGTCTGCCGCCGTAGTAGCAAACATCGCCGACTGCTGGAATCTTCTGCAGTCGCGAAAGCATGAAGCCGGCCAAGGTCTCAAAGCCGGCCTCTCTAGGCAGCAGCAGATCGTATTGCGACTCCAAATCGCGAAGACCGAGCGTCCCATCATCCAGAACCCGGGCCTTAGCCTCGCCTGATTGCGCGGCTTCGAGCGCGACCACGTCGAACTCGTCCTCAATCTCGCCTACCAACTGCTCCAGAATATCTTCGACGGTAATCAGGCCCGCGGTAGATCCGAATTCGTCCACCACAATGGCCATATGACGTTTGCGTTCCTTGAACTCGTCGAGGAGTTCGGATAACCGCTTGGTCTCAGGCACCACCAGCGCATCGTGCATGATTTGACTGACCTTCATTTCGGAGACGCGGGCAGGGATGGCCTGCAATGGCCGCGCAGTCATCCGCAACCCCACCCAGCGCATCAGGTCCTTGGCGTAGAGCACTCCAATGATGTGCTCGGGGCCGCTTTTCGGATCATAAACCGGAATTCGCGAGTGCTGTTCCTCGACCACCCGGTCAATTGCGTCCTGCAGGCTGAGATCTCCCGGCAGAGAAAAAATGTCCGGCCGCGGCACCATCACTTCGCGCGCCGTAATGTTCTCCAGTTCCAGCGCATGATGGACCATTTCCTCTTGGGTCGCGGCAATCTGTCCCAGTTCCCTGCTGGCAGTGACGATCAGCTTGACCTCATCCGCCGAGTGCACCGGCCCCTGGCGCATTTTACGCAACCCGAAAATCCTTAACACCGAGCCCGCCGCGTTGCCCATGATGAAGATCAGTGGCCGGGTGAGTGTGAGGAACACATCCATGGGCGCTGCCACTGCCAAAGCTACCTGCTCCGCCCGCTGCAAGGCCAGCGACTTCGGAACCAGTTCGCCGAGAATCACGTGCATGAATGTGATAAGCCCGAACGCGATCACGATTGCAATTGTGTGGGCGTAAACCAGCGCATGCGGAACTTCATGCAGGAAACGGAAGCTCTCCACAAAACGGGCCACCATGGGCTCACCGATCCAGCCCAGGGTCAGGCTGACTACGGTGACGCCCAATTGCACGCCGTTAACTACTTCATCCAGATTGCGATGCAGTCTTTGCAGAATACGGGCGCCGATGCGGCGGGCGTCAATGAGCTGCTGAATGCGCGTGTCGCGCACGCTCACCAGGGCAAACTCGGCGGCAGCAAAGAAGGCGTTGGCCGCAACCAGGAAAAGGACCAACAGGACCCGGAGCAGCACAAAAGCGATCATCTGCGGCTAATTCTAACATTCCAAAGGTGCTGCTGGTTTCACAAGTGGCCGCTCTGGAAGTTACAATAGGAGTAGCTCTGGAAGCCTTGACGTTCCAGCCATGACCGTGTCAAACAGGCCGAAAAGGCTTGTCCTGTTGAAAAGTTCCTGCTGGCTCCCTGCTTCCATTTCTAGCTCTGGAGGGTCTAAGTCAAAGAGGCCGGAGCCGCACGTTCCTGGCTCTTTCTTGTTCGGGAACAAATTCCCGGCGCGCTTCGTACCACTGGACAAGAACTGGAGACCAGGCCAGATTCCGCAGGAGGCAAGACGTGAACGGTAACCTAAACGGACGAAAAAAGCGCCGCAAACGCATCATTATCATTTCCGCAATCGTAGTCGTACTTGTCCTGATCGTGGGTGTAGCAGTCGCCTTCTCTCATGGCAGTTCGAAGATCGACCCATCGAAACTCGCTAAAGTCGAAAAAGGCGACCTCGCCAAAAGCGTTGTCGCCACCGGCAAAGTCGAACCTATCACCAAGGTCGAAGTGAAGTCCAAAGCCAGTGGCATTGTGAAAAAGCTGCTGGTGGAGTACGGAGACCGGGTCAAAAAAGGACAACTTCTGGCGCAACTCGACAAGGTCGAAATTGAGGCTGGCGTGGAGCAGTCCCGAGCCTCGCTCGAGGCCGCACAGGCCAATCGGAAGGGTGCTGAAGCTGATTACGAACGCGCCAAAGTCGATGCCGAGAGCCCGGACGTGCCTCTGCTTAAGCGTGCCTACGACCGTGCTGTGCAGATGGCCAAAGATGGCGTAGTTTCCGAGTCCGCGCTCGACGACGCAGAAAGAGCATACAAGCTTGCGGTCAATAAACAGAGCGTCGCGCGCGCGCAGATGACCGTGCTCCAAGCCAAGATTGCGCAAGCCCAAGCTCAGGTCGCGCAGGACCAAGCCAATCTGAAGCAATTGCTAGAGCAACTCAACTACACCGACATCGTCTCCCCCATCGACGGCATCATCCTGTCGCGCGACGTTGAAATGGGCGATGCGGTGAGCTCGATCCTGGTACTCGGATCGAGTGCGACCCTGGTTATGACTCTCGGCGATACCAGTCAGGTTTACGTAAAGGGGAAAGTAGACGAGAGCGATATTGGACGTGTCTATCTCGGCCAGCCCGCCCGGATCAAAGTCGAATCTTTCAAAGACAAAACTTTTAACGGCGTCGTGACCAAGATTTCACCCATGGGCGTGGAGAAGGACAACGTAACCACCTTTGAAGTGCGCGCCTCCATTAATAATCCCGGAGGTGAGCTGAAGGCAGAGATGACTGCAAACGCGGAGATCATTCTTGACGAGCACAAGGGCGTGCTCCAGGTACCGGAAGGCGCGATCATATACGACAAGGACCGAAAAGCGTCGGTCGAGGTCCCCGATCCAAAGGGCAAGGACGGGCAGCGAAAAGTTGCCATTAACATCGGCATTTCTAACGGTGCCAAGACCGAAGTCCTAAGCGGACTCAAAGAAGGCGATCAGGTCATATTGCAGTAGGGATCCATGCGGTCCCCGCTTAGGCCGGGCTTTGGGGCACGGGACACGCTTTCGTGCCCATTTCTTCGTGGAAATTTGCTCGATGAATAAAATAAGAGGAAGAACCCATGCGCTTGCCAACTACCGTTGCTCTAAGATGCGCCATTCTGCTCTCCGCTCTTGCGCTGGCAGGAAGCGCGCCGGCCTTCGGTGCTGCCCGAGGCGAGTTCGAACGCACACTGCAGGTAAACGGGACCGTGAACCTGCAGGTAGAGACTGGCTCCGGTTCAATCGATGTGCGCACAGGGAGTTCTAACCAAGTGCGCGTAGTTGGCCATATTTGGGCGAACGAGTGGTTCAGTGGAAACGCGGACGAAAGAGTTAAGAGGATAGAGAGTAACCCTCCGATCCAACAAAGCGGAAACGATGTCCGCATCGGCCACATCGACGATCCCGAGCTCAAGCGAAATATATCGATCAGCTATGAGCTGATCGTTCCCGCCAGTACTCAGCTCCGAGCGTCAAGCGGCTCCGGAAGCCAGACAATCTCGGGAATCTCCGGCACTCTCGATGCGAACACCGGCTCGGGAAGCTTGAAACTGTCTAACATCGGCTCAGGGGTGCGCGCCCATACCGGTTCTGGAAGCATCGAGATCGATGGCGCGAAGGGCAGCGTTTACGCCCGTACCGGCAGCGGATCGATTCACGCGACTGACGTCGCTGGGGGTTTTGACGGCGAGACTGGCAGCGGACACCTTACTCTCGACCAAAGCGCGCCAGGATCGGTGCGAGCGGAAACCGGGTCCGGCGGACTTGATCTTCACAATGTGCATGGCTCACTGCAAGCGCAGGCCGGAAGCGGCAATATCAAAGCCGAAGGGGAGGCGACTGGGGAATGGGTCGTACACACCGGCTCCGGCAGTGTCCAACTTCGGCTGCCGCAGAATGCGTCCTTCGATCTGGATGCTCATACCGGATCAGGATCGATTAACTTAAGTCATCCCGTGACCGTGCAAGGCTCGATTGGACGGAAAGAAGTACGCGGCAAAGTGGGCGGCGGCGGCGTGCCAGTCGAAGTGCAGACTGGGTCAGGAAATATTTTGATTGAGTAACAGGGCTCCCGGCGTTAGCCTTTAGCAACCGGTCGCGTCATCTTGGGGCTTCTGCTCTGGTCGTAGCGAAATAGAACCGTTCTCAATGGCTCTCAGGAATTGAGTCAATTCGATTTCTGCTGATGATTTCGAGCTGTTTATGAGGTGGCTTTAAACCGCAGACCGACGCAAGCTGCTGGGCCTGGAACCTACAGTCGGTTTTTTCGGCCAGTCACCACCGTACCTTGACTCGCCCCCGTAGAACCATTACTTTCGAGTCAATCCATAGTTCATCTCTCGTGAGGCTGACTTGTCTAAACGCCCAATTATTACCCTGACCACCGACTTTGGCCTGAACGATCATTTTGTAGGTACGATGAAAGGTGCAATTTTAAGCCTGGCGCCTGAAGCTGAGGTTGTGGATATCTGCCATTCTGTGCAAGCGTTTGACATTCTCGACGGGGCGCTGACGCTGGCCCAGGCCTATTCTTACTTTCCTGTCCGCACCGTTCACGTCGTCGTCGTAGATCCAGGGGTGGGTAGCGCTCGCCGTCCAATTCTTGCCAGTTCAGAGAGACAGAACTTTGTTGCGCCGGACAACGGCGTGCTGTCTCTCATCTATGCCCGTGAAGAACGGTTGAGCGTTCGCCATATAACTTCTGAACATTATTTCCTGCAACCCCTGAGCAATACCTTTCATGGCCGCGACATTTTTGCGCCGGTAGCGGCGTATCTCGCCAAGGGGGTTGATCATGAGAAATTCGGCGACGAAATCACCGACTTCGTTCGCTTTAATGCCCCCAGGCCGAAAGTGATTGACCCCAAAACCATCCGCGGGGTCGTGCTGAAGGTAGACCGCTTCGGAAATCTGGTCACGAATATCACTCCGCAAGACGTGCCTCTGCTTTTCCAGCCCGAACCGCCGGCGTTCAAGATCGTCGTTGGCAAGAACGAAGTTAAGAGCATGAAAACAAACTATGCGGAAGGCGCGCCGGGAGAGGTTTTCGGGATCCTCGGCAGCATGGGATATCTCGAGATTGCGTCTAATCGAGGGGCCGCCGCGCAGCTAGTCTCCGCCGGCAAAGGAGCGGAAGTCAACGTAGTGCTCGAAGGCGCGGCCGCCGCGGGAAACGGGCAGTAACTCACGCTTTCTTCGGCGAAGGGTGGACGTAGCGCTCCATCTCAGCCGTCCACCTCAGAAACCGCCAGAGGTTTCCACGCTCCCGCCAGAGGAACTCCCAGAACTCCAGAAACCCGATCTGGTGCATCTTCACGCCGCAGTAGGTCTCAATCCGCCACAGCAGATAGGGACTACGCCAGGGGGCGAGACGGTGCCCGCGGGTTGCATTCCACGCAAATCGGAGCATGTAGTGCACAGGCAAATCATAAACCACGAAGGACACGAAGGTACGCGAGGAAGAACGTTCTCATTCGTCCAGGCTTCGAGCTTGCCCGGCCTCTCTGAGAAGGCAGAACCTATTCTCGCCTTCCTTCGTGTACCTTCATGTCCTTCGTGGTTTATGATCTTCAAAATGCTGAAGATCCCACCTCACGATGCCTGATCAGACCTCCCGCCAAAAGGCCGAAGACCATTACTATGCGGCGCTAGATTTTTTTTCTGATGGCGAGCATGAGAGCGCGATCGAGGAGTATCGCAAGTCCATCGAGGCCGACCCTACTTTCACTGAAGCCCTGCATGGAATGGCGCGAGCTCTGCAGGACTTGGATCGACTCGACGAGGCCATCGAAGTCTCAAAGCGTATTGCAGAGATCGATCCCGATGACACCTTAGCCCACACCAGCCTCTCAGTCTTGTATCAAAAAAAAGGCATGGTCCCCGAAGCCGAGGCCGAAGCCAACAAGGCACGAGTGCTGGGATGGAAGCAGCAGTTGAAAAAAGGCAGCTACTAGCTGTTAGCTCTTAGCTTCAAACGGCGGCTCGCCGGCGCACCCTAGTTAATCATCCCGCTTGCAATAGTGCCGATGAAACCCACAACGCTACCGGCGATGGCTATGCCAAGGGCCTTGGGCAAGGAAATTGACGGGTAATCTCGATGTTGATCCACGAGTTGCAGGTAGTGCGCCAAGATATGGGACTTCGAGACGAGTTGACCGAAAGACTTCGCTCTTGGAGGATGCCAACTCACTCTTTGGTCTGCGGGCAGAACGAGATTTACCTGTTCGCGCACGTGCTCTAACGAAAACAGCAGTGTGCCATGCTGGCGCCGGAGCACACACCGAAACACCTGTTGGCCACGCTCGCGCCCCAAGACATACGCTCATCCGGTTTAGCTAAAAGCTAGCTAGTAGCTAAGGGCTAGAAGCTGTTTTACAAATCGTACTTCTTCATCAAGTGTCTAAACGATCTATAAGATATCTTCAGCACATCTGCTGCCCTGGCCTGGACGCCGTGGGACTGTGCCAGAGCAGATTTCAGCAGCGAGCGCTCAATGTCGGCTACATATTTTTCCATGTCCATGCCGTCTGGCAGTACTGCGCCGGCAGCGGTTGAGAGTCCGTCAGCGCCGGCTCCAGCCGCCGCCGCGCGAACTCGCGGGCGCTCGACCGGAAGCTCCACCTGCAACTCTTCCCCGGTTTCGAGCGCGACCGCGCGCTCAATCGTGTTCTCGAGTTGGCGAACGTTTCCAGGCCAATCGTAAGTTGCGAGCAACGAAAGTGAGCTCGCATTCACTCGCCCTATACTCTTTCCTGCCGCAGGAACGTATTTTCTGAGGAAGTGATTTACCAGCAGGGGCAGGTCTTCTCGCCGGTCTCGCAGCGGAGGCACGGTGATCGGGATCACACTCAGCCGGTAATACAAGTCTTCGCGGAAGCTGTTCTCGGCCACTTGCTTCTCCAGATCGCGGTTCGTGGCGGCGATGACGCGAACATCGATCGCAATTTCATCTGTACCGCCTACTGGACGCACGCAGCGCTCCTGCAGAACCCGCAGAAGCTTCACCTGCATGGTCAGGTCCATCTCACCAATTTCGTCGAGAAAGATGGTCCCGCCATCGGCGACTTCGAACAGGCCCCGTTTGTTCTGGTTGGCCCCCGTGAATGCCCCTTTTACGTATCCGAACAGCTCGCTCTCGAGCAGCGTCTCCGGAAAGGCGCCACAGTTGATTGAGACAAAAGCTTCGGTGGCTCGCGGGGAGCAGGTATGCACCGCCCTGGCCGCCAATTCTTTTCCGGTTCCGCTCTCGCCGTAAATCAAAACCGTGCTCTGGGTGGAAGCGACCGTGCGGATCGTCTGCTTCAGCTTCTCCATCGCCGAACTGATACCGACAATATTGTCGAGCGAATTTCGCGTGGCTGCATCCCGTTTGAGCGCGAAATTCTGCCGGCTGAGGTCAACCTTTTGCAACGCTCGGCGGATGGCGAGCTTGATCTCATCCACCAGTCCTGGCGACTTGCGAATGTAGTCGGCCGCCCCGCCCGCCTTCACCGCCTCCACTGCAGCTTCGTAATCGTCAACCGCGGTGATCAGAATGACCGCTGAGTCAGGACAGAGTTTGTGGGCGTGGCGCAGGACTTCGATGCCATCGATGGTAGGCATCTTGATGTCGGTGACGACGATGTCGTAGCGTGCAGACTCCAGCCGTCTCTTTGCGGCTTCTCCGGAATTGACGGTCTCGACTTTGTATCCTTCGCGGCGCAGAGTGATGTCGAGCATTTCACAGATCGAGCGCTCGTCGTCGCAGATCAGAATATTAGGCATGAGCGCCTTCTCCGATCAGCCGCGGTGACGCGGCACTCGAGACCTGCGCCCCAGCGTCTTTGCCCGGCGGCAGCGCTGCCGCTTCTTGTGCGGCCTTGCGCACCCGCAGTACGAACGTGCAGCCCTGCCCCGGCTTTGATCTCACCCATACCTTGCCTTCGTGCGCCTGCACGATCTGATAAACGATGGCCAGCCCCAGGCCGGTCCCGCCTTCGAACTGCGACTGGAATGGCTCGAAGACTTTTTCCACCATCTGCGGACTCATCCCCGGACCAGTATCGGCAAAGCTAAACTGCCAGTCGCTTCCCGCCTCCTCGATACTTATCGTCAAGGTGCCGCCCTTCTTCATCGCGCGCACGGCATTTTCGCAGAAATTCCAGAACACCTGCTTCAGGCGGTCTCCATCGGCGAACGCACACGCTTTCTTCGACGCATAGCTGCGTTCGATCTTTATTCCGGTGTTCTGCGCTGCGAGCCGGTGCCCGAGAAGCGTGAGGGTGTCTTCCAGCAAAGGGATCAGGTCCACTTCAGCAAAGCGATACTGTTTAGTGCGTGAATAGGCCAGGAAGTCGGTGATGATGTCGTTCAGCCGCTCCGATTCGCGGGTCACGATTTGTAACAGATGCCTGTGTTCTTCGTTGAGGTCGGGCATCTCAGACAACAGACTAGCCGAACCGGCGATTGAGGTCAGTGGATTGCGGACTTCATGCGCGATGGCCGCTGACAAACGCCCTACGGCCGCCAGCCGGTCCTGCATCCGCACTTCCCGCTCCAGCCGCCGAATCTGCGTTAGGTCGTCGAGCGTATACACGTGGCCGACAGCGCCGCGTCCAGGGACTGTCAGTTCCGAAACCAGCACCCGGAAAGTCTTGCGGAAGTCGTTGGGCGCCACGAAGCGGACCTCGCCATGAGAGTGTTCGGAGCCGACATGCGGCAGCGGGTCTTGGAACAGCGGGGCGATTGATTCTCCCAGCAGCTCCCTTTCCGGACGCTCAAGGAGCTTCTCTGCCGACGCATTCACCAGCAGGATTCGTCCATCGAGCCCGGTCGTCATTAGCCCGTTGCTCGTGGACTGAATGATGTTCTCATGCAGTGCCTGCAAACTCTCCAGGGCGCCACGAGTATGCTCCAGGCGCTTGTCCGCCTGGCGAAGTTTGGTTGCCAGCAATCCCGCCAAATACGCAACGGCAAGATATCCAAACAAGTTCACGAAGATGATGCCCTGCAGGGTGCGGATTCCTGGGTGTGTGGTCGAGTAGGACGGCACGACCTGGAAGTAGCATAGCTCCAGCACGGTTCCGTAAAGGATGAACGCCAGCGCGGACGTCAGGTAGGCCCATACCCGCGGCAACAGAATGCTGGCCACAATAATCACCAGCGGATATAGAAAATTCAGCGAGCTATCGACACCCCCGGTTATGTAAACCAGCAGGCTGACCAGCAGCAGGTCCGAAATGACCTGCAGCACCGATTGCACCCTGGGCTCGTTCCATAAACGCAAGAGAACCAGGTAAAAGGCCGAAATCGTGTACGCCAGCAGGATTGTGTCCACGAACAAGCGCATCGGGAACAACACTGGCGTGAACTGGACGATCGCCAATTCGATGCCCAGCAGCACGGTGAGAATCAGAATGCGGACCTTGACCAGCCACGCAAGCCAGACCCGGTCATCGAACGTAGAGTGCATTCTTAGCTCTTATCTTCCAGCTCGGCGAGGGACGGTTTTGGCCCCTAGCGAAGATTTCTTAGCCGGCCAGCTTGGCGATCATGGCAAACAGTGGCATGTACAACGAAATTACGATGCCGCCAACCGTGACGCCCAGCACGGCGATAATCACCGGCTCGAGCATCGCCAGCATGTCTTTGGTGGCCGTGTCCACCTCGTCTTCGTAGAAATCGGCGATTTTCTGGAGCATGTTGTCCATCGCACCTGTAGCTTCGCCGACTCCAATCATCTGCGTCACCATGTTAGGGAACACACCCGACTCGCGCAGCGGATCCACAATGGTGCGGCCCTCTTCGATCGCTTTGCGCACTTTCATTAGCGCTTCCTCGAGCACGGCGTTGCCCGAAGTCCGCGCCGTAATACTGAGGCCTTCGAGAATCGGAACGCCCGAGGTGATCAGAGTGCCTAAAGTCCGCGTGAATCTCGCAACCGCGATCTTGCGCAACAGAATGCCGACGACCGGGAGTTTCAGTAGCCCGTAGTCAAACCAGTACCTTCCGCGTGGATCTTTGCGAATTTGCTTTACCCCGAATACCAGTCCCACCCCTCCGAGGATAAAGAACCACCAGAATTGTCCGACAAAGGCGCTCAACCCCATCACAATTCGCGTAGGTAGAGGCAGCGCAACACCCAATCCCGCGAACAGATTAGAAAAAATAGGAACTACCCACTTGAGCAGGGCGCCTACGACCAGGGCAGCCAGCGAGATCACTGAAACCGGATAAATCAACGCCGACTTCACTGCGGATTTCAGCTTCACCGCTTTTTCGACGTAAGCTGCGAGACGCTGCAGAATGATGTCCAAAATACCGCCGGTCTCGCCGGCTTCGATCATGTTTGTGGTGAGATCATCGAAGACTTTGGGGTACAGCCGCATAGCATTGGCGAGGGTCGCACCGCCTTCCACAGTGGTGCGCACGCCGGTCAGTGTCTTCTGGAAGGCCGTGTTCTCCTGGTTTGCAGCCAGGATCTCCAGACACTGCACCAGCGGCAGGCCGGCATCGATCATGACGGAAAACTGGCGGAAGAAGACCGCGATCTCTTTGGTCTTGACCTTGCTCGATCCAAATATGGGAAGCGCAAATTCCTTGCCCTTCTCCCGTATCGTCGGCCCTGCGATCTGTTCGCGGCGAAGTTGCAAGGCGAGCACTTGCTTATTGGCCGCAACCCGTTCGCCGGTTATTTTCTCGCCGGCGGTGTTCTTTCCAGAAAATGTGAAAACTGGCATGGTTCCCTCTCTCTTTGTGACTTTTTACCCTTGAACTCTTGATTCTGTTCTCCCGCTCAAACTCAGTGCTTGCCGGTCGCTGTGCCTTTTGCGGCCACTCCGCCGGTCTGTCTTCCTACCAGGCTTGCGCCACGGTTGATCATTTCCTGCAATTCGTCCTGGTTGCTGGAGCGCGCCATCGCAACTTCCATCGTGATCTGCTTCTGGAAATAAAGTGTCGCCAGCGACTGATTGAAGGTCTGCATTCCGTACTTGTCCTGCCCTGACTGCATAGCGGAATAGATCTGGTGGATCTTGTCCTCGCGGATCAGATTGCGGACCGCTGCATTGGGAATCAGGATTTCCATTGCCATGGCCCGGCCCTTGCCATCCGGCTTGGCCAACAGGCTCTGACACATGATCCCTTCCAGCACCAGTGACAACTGCGCTCGGATCTGTGGTTGCTGGTGAGCCGGGAACACATCAATAATTCGGTTGATGGTCGAAGACGCCGAGTTGGTGTGCAGCGTTCCGAAGGTGAGGTGTCCGGTTTCCGCGATTCTCAGCGCGGACTCGATGGTTTCCAGGTCGCGCATTTCACCGATCAGTACCACATCTGGGTCTTCACGAAGTGCGGCCCGCAACGCGTCGGCGAAGCTCTTAGTGTCCGCATGCAACTCGCGCTGGTTGACCACGCAGTTCTTGTTCATGTGGACAAACTCAATCGGGTCCTCGATGGTAAGAATGTGGTCATGACGCTCGGCATTGATTTTGTCGATCATCGCCGCCAGTGTCGTCGATTTACCCGATCCTGTGGGACCGGTCACCAGCACCAACCCGCGTGGCTTCTCACAAAGCTTGGTGACCACCGCAGGAAGCCCGAGCTGGTTGAAATTCTTGATCTCGAATGGAATCACGCGGAATACGGCTGAGGTCGCGCCGCGCTGGTTGAAAACGTTGGCACGGAAGCGAGCCAGCCCTTTTAGTCCGAATGAGAAGTCCAGTTCCAAATGTTCCTCAAAACGGTGCTTCTGCGAATCCGTCATTACGCTGTAGGCCAACTGTTTGGTCTCTGCCGGAGTCATTTGCGGCAGATCCAGCGGTACCAAGTGCCCGTGCACGCGAACTTGCGGGGGTGAGTTGGTCGTGATGTGCAAGTCGCTGCCTGACATTTCCAGCATTCGTTTCAGTAGATCGCTCAATGAAAGCGCCATTATTCTTTTCCCCTTCGTAAATCTTCGTGTTCTTATCTAAATTCCAGTTAATGCCTCAGTGAATGGTTTCACGCGCCACTTCTTCCAGCGTGGTCATTCCCGCGGCCACCTTGATCAAGCCGCTTCGCCGCAGGGTAAGCATTCCCCGTTCCACGGCTTTTTTCTTCAGCTCTACAGCGGAGGCGCCGACCAGCACCAGTTCCTTGATCTCGTCATCCACTTCCATGACCTCGTAGAGACCGCAACGCCCTTTGTACCCAGTGCTGTTGCAGATGCCGCAACCTTTCCCTTTCTGGATCTTTACGGTTTTTGCTTCCTCCGGCGTGTAGCCCTCTTCGATCAGCGTCTGCACCGGCACTTCCACAACTTCCGCGCACTCCTTGCAAATCCTTCGCACCAGTCGTTGCGCGCAAATCAGGTGCACAGACGTCGCCACCAGGAATGGCTCAATGCCCATGTTCATCAATCGTGTAATAGTCTCCGGAGCGCCGTTCGTGTGCAGCGTAGAGAGCACCAAGTGTCCAGTCAGAGCCGCCTTAATTGCGATTTCAGCGGTTTCAAAGTCGCGGATTTCGCCCACCAGAATGATGTTCGGGTCCTGCCGCAAGAAGGCACGTAGTGCGGCTGCAAAATTCAAACCGATCTGCTCTTTCATCTGCACCTGGTTGACACCCTGCAGTTGGAACTCGACTGGGTCTTCGGCAGTCATGATGTTGGTGTCAGCAGTATTCAGGCGGGCGATGGACGAGTACAGCGTATTGGTCTTTCCAGAACCGGTTGGTCCGGTAACCAGTACCATGCCGTACGGCTTCAAAATGGCTTTCTCGAACTTGACCAGCGACTCCGGCTCGAAACCAAGCTTAGTCATGTCCAGCCGCAGGTTTTCTTTATCCAGCAACCGAAGCACGATCTTCTCGCCCCACAGCGTCGGCAACGTGCTCACGCGGAAGTCGAGTTGCTTTTTCTTTCCGCCAATGTTCATCTTCAGCATGATGCGGCCGTCTTGCGGCAAGCGCTTCTCGCTGATATCCAGCTTGGCCATGATTTTCAGACGCGACGTGATCGCATCTTTCAACTTGACCGGAGGTGACATGATGGACTGCAGCACGCCGTCAATACGGAAACGTACCCGGAATTCTTTTTCGTACGGCTCGAGGTGAATGTCGCTAGCGCCGCGCTTGACCGCGTCGGTGAGCACAAGGTTCACTAGTTTTACGATTGGCGCTTCGTCGGCTGCTTTTTCCAGGTCGGCGAGGCCCAATTCCTGCTGGTCGGCTTGCAGTTCGACGTCGGCTTCGTCCATGTCTGACATGGACTGCATCACTTGCTCGAGATCTTCCTCTTTACTGGTTCCGTATGCTTTTTCGATTCCGTCCAGGATCGAGCTCTCCGAAGCCACTACCGGCTCGATATTGAAGCCGGTCATGAACTTGATATCGTCCATGGCAAACACGTTCGTGGGATCGACCATGGCGATGGTGAGCGAAGCGCCCACACGGCTCAACGGCAGGATCTGATAGCGCTTGGCAGTTTCGTACGGAATCAGCTTGACGACGGACGCGTCGATTTCGAAATAAGAAAGGTTGATTGCAGGAACACCGTACTGACGAGAAAGAAAATTGGTGACATCCTCATCGCTGAGGAAGTTGAGTTTCACCAATGCGCTGCCCAGGCGGCAGTTTGTCTCTTTCTGAACCTTAGTCGCCTGTTGCAACTGCTCTGGGGTGATGATCTTCTCTTTTACGAGAAGATCGCCCAGTCTCTGGGACATGCCTCAATCTCCTGTCTGTACGGCAGAAAACAGTGATCCGGGCCGCTAGCCCGGCGCGGAAGTGTGCCTGTTCAGGGGAGATAGGAGGCACAAACTCCGGTGACACAAATTGTCACCTTGATTGAGTAACTGCAAAAGTAACCTTGGTACTTGTACTCACGCCTTTGGCTCTGTAGCGCAGGGAAGATCATCAGGAGCCGCGTCTGCGCACACTTTCGCAAATCCAGTGATTCGAGGGCCATGTACTTTGGGCATCCCGGCTGAAGTTTGCTTAAACTGGTAGTCGAATGCGGCAAACCACGCCAGAAGACCAAATTGCAGCAATTTATTCCACTCTCGCCCGGGCTTGGGGACGCCAGCACTGGTGGCCGGCACAGAGCCAAATCGAGGTCATCGTGGGCGCGTATCTCACTCAGAACACCAGTTGGGGCAACGTCGAAATCGCGATGAGCCGCCTACGCTCGGCACGGGTGTTGAGCGTTGCGGGAATTCGTAGGCTTTCTCTGCCTAAGCTCGAAAGCCTGATTCGCTCCTCGGGATACTTTCGCCAGAAGGCGCGGAGGCTTAAGAGGTTTGTAAATTTCCTTGACCGGAAATATGGTGGCTCACTGAAGAAGATGTTTCTGCAGCCGACAACCAAACTTCGAGAGGAGCTTCTTTCGTTGAATGGAGTTGGGCCAGAAACCGCCGACTCAATACTCCTCTATTCCGGCCAGCATCCCACCTTCGTGGTGGACGCTTATACAAGAAGACTGGCTGCCCGCCACCGCATCTTGCCAGAGAATGCCCCCTATGAAGACTTTCGCGTCCTGTTCGAACGGGCGCTAGCTCTTGCTCCTCCACTGGCTCCCGGTGATGCTTCTGTCATGTCAGTTGGAGGAGCTTCGCACAAACCCTCGCGCATGAGCCTTGCCCTGCGTTTGCCTCTGGCGCAGACGTTTAACGAGATGCACGGCCTGATCGTGGGCGTCGGGAAGAAGTACTGCGTGAAATCGAATCCGCGATGTGACGGGTGTCCGTTACGACCTCTGTTGCCCGGCGCATAGTTGTAAACCCCGGCTTATAATGGGGTTTTCGCAACTACCTGTGTCCAGCGTAATTTCCCGTGATGGTTTCTCCAAACACAATCCGGCCCAAGCCTAGCCGAAAGAAGATCATCATTCTGCTGACGGTCGGAAGCCTGCTCTTGTTTGGGATCTTGCTTTCTGAATCGTCCTTCGACCTGCCATTTATCAACCCTGCCACCAACCAGCAGACGGTATTCCTGGTCGCGCTCTCATTGATCGTATTCCTGTTATTTGTAGTGCTCACCTTCGTGCTTTGGCGCAACCTGCTGAAGCTATTTGCCGAGCGCCGCCTGGGCGTCCTGGGATCCAAGTTTCGCACCCGGCTTGTAGTAGGAAGCCTTCTGCTTTCTTTCCTTCCTGTCATCGTAATGTTCTGGTTCGCATACGGACTAATGAACCGCTCCATCGACAAGTGGTTCTCCACTCCAGTAGAAGAAGTGCGGCAGGACACCGCGCTCATGGCGACTCTGATTTCCAAGTACGCAGCCGAGAATGCCCGCACCGAAGCGTTGTCGATCTCTGCTTCACCGGAGACACAGCACGCTTTCGCCGGCCACAGCTTCGCCGGCGTCCTGAACCAATTCCGGGAGCACGAAGCCACTCTTCAAGGCGGTTTCGCGATTGCAATCGAATCGGGCAACGCTGAAGCAAGCCTCGACGCGCCCGCCGCATGGCCCATGTTGAAGCCAAACCTTCCGCCGCTGCCAGTCACTTCCGACCGGCCACAGCACATTAATTGGAATGGAGTCGAGTACATCCTGGGCAGTGCCCCGGTCGGCGATCGCGGAGAAATTCTGGTGGCGATGCCCTTACCCAGGAATTTCGCAGAAACTCAGAAGCAACTTGAGGCAAGCCAGCGTCGCTACCTTGAACTGGCGCGCGACCGCCGCCAGGTGCGCCGGCAGTATATGGTCGTACTATGGCTGCTGACCGGCATGGTGCTGTTCGCCAGCATGTGGCTGGCACTATTCCTGTCCCGGCTGGTCACCCGCCCCGTGGTCGCACTGGCTGAGGCCACTCAGGAGATCTCCCGCGGGAATCTCAACTATAGAGTTGAGGTTCCGGCGGCTGATGAGCTCGGAGACCTGGTCCGCTCTTTCAACCAGATGGCGGAGGAACTCCAGATCAGCCGACGTCAGATCGATGCTTCTAGCCACGAACTGAGTGCCGCTAACGTCGAACTGGAGCAGCGGCGTCAACACATTGAAACTGTTCTTGAAAGTATCCCCACCGGAGTGCTCTCTCTCGACGCAGGGCTGCGGGTCACACACGTTAACCAAGCTTTGCTGCGCATGCTGAGGCCCGCACAAGAGCCAACCCAGATTGCGGCGATACTGGTTGGCGCATCTTTGCGTGACCTGTTCCCGCCCGAGGTCCTCGAGGATCTCGAACCACTCTTGCGGCGCGCCGATCGCATGGGCACCACCACCACTCAGATGGAATTCCCGGTTCAGCGGGTGCAGTTGAACGTCGCGGTTACCGTGGCCACGCTGCAACACAATCACCAGCAAATGGGCTATGTGCTGGTATTCGAAGATCTTTCTGACGTGTTACGGGCGCAAAAGCAGGCTGCGTGGCGGGAAGTGGCCCGCCGTGTCGCCCATGAAATTAAGAATCCCCTTACGCCAATTGCGCTCTCGGCCGACCGCATCCTACGCCATCTGGACCGTGGTGCTCGGCCGGACGCTGCGTCCATAGAAGTAGTGCGAAATTGTGCGGAAATTATCGGTGGGGCGGTCGAGACCGTTCGCACACTGGTCAATGAATTTTCGACTCTGGCCAGTTTTCCCGCTTCGGAACCGCGGCCCGCAGACATCAACGGAATTGTTGAGAGCGCGCTCGCCATGTTCAACGGCCGGCTGGATGGAATCCGGGTGCGCACGCTCTTTGCAAGCGATCTTCCGAAGGTGCTGGCGGATCCAGAAGCGATTAAGCGCGCGGTTGCTAACCTTGTAGACAATGCAGCCGAAGCGCTGCAGGACTCCATGCTCAGAGAAATCGAAGTTTCTACTGCCCTGGTCGGCTCCCGCGATGCGGTGGAAATCAGCGTTGCGGACAGCGGTCACGGTGTCACCCGGGAATTAAAAGAACGGCTATTCTTGCCGTATTTCTCCACCAAGGAGCGTGGTACGGGCCTCGGACTCGCAATCGTGAGCCGCATTGTGGAAGACCATCACGGCTCGATTCGCGTTGAAGAGAACAAACCGGTCGGCGCCAGGTTTGTGGTGGAACTACCCGTTGCCGCTGATAGGACCGTCGCGCCAATTACCCAACATGCCTAACGTCCTCATCGTTGACGACGAGTCCGCCATCCGGAAGTCGCTGCAAGGCGTGCTCGAAGACGAGGGTTACAAAGCCGCCGCCGCAGAAAGCGGCGAAGCCTGCATGGAACTGCTGCGCAAGCGATCGTTTGACATCGTCCTACTCGACATCTGGCTGCCTGGAATGGATGGTCTGGATACGCTGCAGAAAATTCGCGAACTGGAGAATGCTCCAGAAGTAATCATCATCTCCGGCCACGGAACAATTGAAACTGCCGTCCGCGCGACCAAGCTCGGGGCCTTCGACTTTCTCGAAAAACCGCTTTCCCTGGACAAGACGCTTATTTTGGTTAGGCACGCTGTGGAAGCCAAGAAGTTGCGTCGGGAAAATCGTGATCTCAAAAAACAACTCGCGCCGAAGAGCGTCATCGTTGGCGAGAGTATTCCCATGAAGGCCCTTCGCCAGCAGATCCAGCTAATGGCCCCAACCAACGGCCGCGTGCTGGTCTTCGGCGAATCAGGCACGGGAAAGGAGTTGGTGGCACGCGCGATTCATTCCCAGAGTCCCCGGAAGGAAGAGATGTTCGTCGAGGTGAACTGCGCTGCGATTCCGGAAGACCTGATCGAAAGCGAGCTATTTGGCCATCGCCGAGGGTCCTTTCCTTCCGCCGCCGCTGAAAAAGAGGGGACGTTTCTCAAGGCCAATGGCGGCACGCTTTTCCTCGACGAAGTTGGGGATATGAGCCTGAAGACCCAGTCAAAAGTACTTCGCACGCTCGAGGAGCAGAGTTTCACCCCGGTGGGCAGCGATGAATCCGTCACCGTAGACGTCCGCGTAATCGCCTCGACAAACAAAGATCTGGAAGAAGAAATTTCCCGTGGCAACTTTCGCGAAGACCTTTTCTACCGGCTGAACGTGATTCCCTTCTCGGTTCCGCCGTTGCGCGAACGCAAAGAGGACATTCCCCTGCTCGGGCGACACCTCCTTAAGGAATTTTCCAGCCAGTACGGCCACCGCCCGCGCGAGATTACCGATGATGCGGTTGAGACCTTAATGCGCTACGCATGGCCGGGCAATGTGCGCGAACTGCGCAACCTGATTGAACGGATTGTGATCATGAATCCCACCACCAGCCGATTCGAGCGCAAACACCTGCCACCACTCGTCTATCGTGATGGCAGCCGCCGTGCCGGAGGGGACTTCCTAACCCTGCACCAAGCACGCGCAGCTTATGAGCGTGACTACATCCTTAAGAAAATGGATGACAATCACGGCAATATCAGCCGCACAGCAGAAGTGCTGGGCCTCGAGCGCAGCCATTTGTATCGGAAGATGAAGACCCTGGGAATCGCGGGGAAAGAGTGACCGGCTAATCCGGCTGCTTGGGTTCGCCATGAACGCTGGCTAGATTTTCCAGCTGCCATCGCCAGTCCAATTCCTGGACGAATGTTCTCGATTCACGCCAGTTGGGCCGGACCTTCACGAACAACTCGAGAAACACTTTTATTCCCAGCATGCGTTCCATTTGAAGCCGCGCTGCCGTCCCAATCTTCTTCAGCATCTGCCCCTGACGGCCAATCAGGATCCGCTTCTGCCCTTCCCTCTCGCAATAGATCGCTGCCGCAATCCGTGTGAGCCTTGCGCCTTCCTCGAATTGCTCGATGACGACTGTAGTCGAGTGCGGCACCTCTTCGCTGGTCTCAAGCAAGACTTGCTCGCGAATCAGTTCTGCCGCCATAAATCGCGCAGGTTGGTCCGTGATCTGATCTACCGGGAAGTAGTGCGGGCCCTCGGGTAAAGCCAAAATTATCTTTTCGAGCAGCACATCCACGCCCTCGCCCTTGCGCGCGGAAATCGGAATGATCTCCTGAAAGTCATGCAGCTTCGCGTGCTGTTCGATCAGCGGAAGGAGCTTGCGTTTTTCCGTGCGCAACAGATCAACCTTGTTCAGTAGCAGGAACGCTGGCGTTTTTGTTCCCTTCACCAAGTCCAGCAAAAATCGCTCTGCCGGCACGGATTTCCTGGCGGCATCTTCGATCACCAGGAGCAGGTCGCATCCGTCCAACGCTTCCCGGACCTCCGACATCATCTTGCGCCCCAGGGAGCTATCAGGCCGGTGCACTCCAGGAGTATCGATCAGGACCACTTGCGCCCCGGCCTGGCCTTTTTGTTTTGGAACGTGGATAACGCCCAACACTCGCGCGCGGGTGGTCTGCGGCTTTGGACTGACGATCGCCAACTTCTCGCCCGCCAGCGCATTCAGCAACGTGGACTTGCCGGCGTTCGGCAGGCCAAGGATGCACACGAATCCTGAGTGAAAAGCCATTCTTGAAGTCTCAGCCGGGACTATATCAGCTTCATCTGTTGGGGATGAGCAACGGACACCCGCACGCGTTCCACCCGCCGGTCACTCGCCTGCAATACTTCCAGGCGCAGTCCATCTTCTTCAATAACTTCGCCCTTTTTCGGGATGCGTCCGGCCAGTTCACTTACCAGGCCTGCTACCGTGGCCGCACCTTTGCGATCGGGGCGCACTCCCAATAACTCTTCCAGCCGGTCCACGTCCATATTGCCTGGCACAAGATAAGACGTCTCATTTTCACGAACCACCTGGGCAGCTTCGTGCTCGTCGCTGATCTCGCCGACAATTTCCTCGACTAGATCTTCAATCGTGACCAGTCCCGCCACTCCTCCGTATTCTTCGTCGATCACGATCGCCATGCGTACCTTCTTCTTTTGCATTTCACGCAGCAAGTCGCTGCCCAGTTTGGTCTCAGGTACGAAATAGACATCCCTCCGCATGAGTGAGCCCACGGTCTGGTTGTGCGCTTGAGCATCCGGAACCTGCAGCACATCCTGCGCGTAAACGACGCCGACAATATTGTCGATGCTGCCCTGGAACACGGGCACACGGGAAAACGGCCGCACCCGCAGCAATTCGATGAACTTCTCCACTGTCGTGTCCGCAGCTACCGTCACCATCTCCGGACGCGGCTTCATTGCCTCGCGGACCGTCTTTTCGCTGAACTGCACTACCGATTGGATCAAGCCGCGGTTGCTCTCATCCAGGATTCCTTCTTCCTGGCCTGCCTCAATCAGCGCGTCGACCGCCTCCGCCTGGGTCTCCGGCTGCTCATCTGAGTGCTCACGAGTCAACGCAGTGACGGATTGAAGAAATCCGAGAATCAGGGTGATGGGTAGCACCAGGTAGATAAGCACTGTTAGGAGCGGCACCCATCGCACCAGCCACTCGCCTTTGGTACGAGAGAAGAAAACAAAGGGTAGGAATCGGTTGAAAACGATGACGATCAGGATTAATCCAAGCACCGCTTCCAAAATCTCATCGGCAGTCCATCCGCCGTCGCGGAATACGCCGAAGCCAACCACCATGGCAATCGCCGCCATAAGCAATGGCGTCAACACCGACATAGATAACGCTGCCCGCGTCCGGCTCACTCGAAGTTTCGGCTCAACCTGCTGCTCGAAGGCGTCGATGTTGTCTTGAAATTCGCGCGAAAGAAACTTCCCAATTTCTGCGTAAACCCGCTCAACATAGGACGACAACGTTAGGAGCGCGAACAATAACACCAGCGTGATTGCAATGGCAAAGTTCATGCGCGTGTTTGCTTTTGCCGGACGCCGGGGGTCGCTCTCTTAAGTCGTCCGCCTGGAGTGGAGTTCCGCTCAATCAAACCTGTGGGAAGCGCAAGACGCTTTCGCAGAGATTGCTCTCTTTTCGCCATTGCACCCTGGTCATCTTCATGATCATACCCTGCAAGGTGCAGAACCCCATGCAGGACCAGTATTCGAACCTCCTCAGCGACCGAGTGCCCTAAGGCGCGTGCATTTCGTGCGGCGATGTCGAGAGAAACCGCGATGTCCCCGGCAAATCCGTTCACAAACGGCGGCGCGGGAAACGAGAGCACATCGGTTGCCCGGCTCTCGCCACTAAAGCGCAAATTTAAAGAACGCATCTCGCGGCTTCCAGTAACCATCACCGTCACCGTGCCTTTGAGCCCAACGGCTCGGCAGGCCTGCACGACAAAAGCGGCTAACGTTCGCTGATTCAAGCCCACTACGGGCCGTTTCAAAATGATGGTTGGCTCCATTCGCCGATCTGCAACCCAAAGCAATGCGGTCCAAAGCAAAAAGGAAGGCCCAATTTCCGGCCCTCCTCATGTTAAGAGATCTATTCTTCTTCCTGGCCTATCGCGGCACCGGTCTGCTCTGCCGCAGATGCGCCGTTCCCGTTTGCGGGATTCTTCGCATCCAGAAGCTCCATCTGCTCCTCCGCCACCCTGGTCTTGTGCTCGTCGTAAGCTCGAATAATGCGCTGCACCAGGTGATGTCGAACCACATCCGCCTCATCGAAATAAACAAACGACAGTCCCTGAACATTCTTGAGCACGTCGACCGCCTCCAGCAATCCGCTGCGGCGCGAGGTCGGCAGATCAATCTGCGTAACGTCACCGGTAATGACCGCTTTCGAGTTGAATCCTAGGCGGGTGACGAACATCTTCATCTGCTCGGAAGTTGTGTTCTGGGCCTCGTCCAGAATCACAAATGAATCGTTCAGCGTGCGGCCGCGCATGAAGGCGATGGGCGCGATCTCAATTACATTTTTCTCCAGATAGCGGTCTACCTTTTCTGGATCAAGCATGTCATATAGTGCGTCGTAGAGGGGACGCAGATATGGGTCAATCTTTTCTTGCAAAGTTCCCGGCAGAAATCCGAG